>Ga0310124_10003606_pt1 | contig 10348 bp, 10 predicted proteins | sample CB11b_AW_Bot5_MG_FD_203507 | JGI IMG/M metagenome (GOLD analysis project Ga0310124, IMG submission 203507) | Marine microbial communities from Western Arctic Ocean, Canada - CB11b_AW_Bot5 | ecosystem: Environmental > Aquatic > Marine > Oceanic | place: Canada: Western Arctic Ocean | collected...
CCATTCCAGTCGTCATTTCAACGCCGGACTGAGCCACCATTGCTCCGGGCTCTGCTTTCACTGCCTCACCTGCGCCTAGCGCTAAGGTCAGCATACTGTAACTCGGATTGAACTCCAAAGTCTCTTCCATATCTAGGTCGTGTCAACCTCTCTGTTTTGATGGTATTGGCGAACATGAGTGCCTATCCAACGAGCCGAATTGATTGAATGCAGATGACTCCGCGCCCTGCATGAGGATTGGCCGTGCGGGACTTCGAGCGGGTGGCGGACTTTCTCATTCCTCATCGAAGGATTGTCCACATCGTAGTGCTTGTCATATCACTGTTGATGGTCCCCGGAATGATACTTGCACTTTCTCCAATCGACATGGAATCCTACAACATGGAGTCTCCTGAGTTGGATGCCCGTGAGGTCATACTTGACGAGTATCCCTCCAACGAGATAGTCGCTGGATACGCAGTGATAATCCGTGACCAGTCAAAGGTCGGAACTGAGCCACACTGGGTGTATGCCGACGAATTCGCCGAATATGGGGGTGATTCTAGTGGAGTCTCTGAGCCAGTCGGTGGCATTCTCAATCTAACAGTTCTACGCGAAATCAGCACCAAGGCGGAGGCTGCGAGGGTAGATCCTCTTTCCGAATTCTACCGGGTGATTGTCTCTGACGTCACTCTCGTGCAACACCATGGCGTTCTGACTCTCTCCGACATGCTGCGCGTCTTCATGGCGAACGAATCTCTACAGACACGGCCCAGTCTCTCGCCAATGGGAGTACCGCTCCCACCACGTACCAATTGGAGTGACTGTGGTGCCCTCGAATGCTTACTGTTCGACGACGAGAACCTCACCCAAGCGCACATCGATCTAGCCACACAGAGATTGGCTACGGCGAGCGAGGGGACTTTCCTGCGCTGGCTGTCACTCGACAGAGCATTCCTCCCCGCAGCCGATGGAGGTGCTATCGGGCCGGTTGGCGGCACCCTTTCAGAGGGAGGCATGTGGGTGAACGCTAGTTGGGAAAGAGGCCGTTGGTCGGCGAGTTCCACATGGATTCTTATCCAGTTTGACCGGGGCGCTGCCGAGGCGGCGGGTTGGACCTTAGAGTGGGCTGAGGCGAGGGCGGAGTCCGGTTACGATTGGCAAGGGCTACGGTTGGTGACAACCCCTCCGTCACGTGATTCCGAGTTCTGCACCTCATCTGTTGAGTCGGGGGAGGGACCCTGCTCTTGGGAGTGGTCACTGATATCCCTTGAGCATGCCATGCGTGAGTCGGACGACCTGACGGTGACGATGGCGGTCGCTGAAGGCATCAATGTTGAGGTCAATCGAGAATTGCAAGAGAGCATCATCTTGCTCGTAGCCATGATTCTCATCGTCATGCTCCTTCTCTGGGGAAGTCTTCGCCGCTGGTCCGATGTCGTCATCGTATCGGCCGGACTCGGTCTCAGCCTGCTCTGGATGCATGGGCTCATCGGCTGGGTCGGCCAATTCTCGACGGGAATCGGCTATCCGGTGATAGAGCGAAGTCAGTTCAGCAATCTGCTGCCAATTTTGATTCTGGCACTTGGAATCGATGACAGTCTACACGCTCTGCATCGCTACAAGGAGGAGCGCAGGAAAGGTGACTCTCCCGAAGCCGCCTGCCGGATGTGTCTCTCTCGCGTGGGGCGAGCGATTATGCTCACTTCACTTACGACGATTGCCGCCTTCTCGGCGAATCTCGTCTCCGACATTCCCGCTCTCCGCTCATTCGGCACCGAGGCTGGGTTGGGAGTCGCCTCTGCCTTCATTCTCACGGGGCTCTGGGTTCCGCTCGTGCGACTCGATTGGGACCTGTGGCTGCGAGGACGGGAGAAGTTGGTGGATGAGGATGTCGACAAGATTCACCTCATTCCAAGCCACTGGTTGGCGAACACCGCCAGTTGGTCGGCCGTTCTCGGCCCAATCGTCATCATCCTCTCCTTGCTGATCACTGCATTTGCAACCCCCATGATGCTCAGCCTTGAGGGTGACTTCAAGGCGGAGGACTTCTTCGACGAAAAGTCGGATTTCGCGGCGGTTGTCAGCCTCATCAACGAACGATTCTACTCTGAGGGAGAACCCGGCGAGATTCTTATCGAGGGCGATGTCATCGACCCGCGGGTTTTCCAGGCGATTGCAGAAACTCGGGCCAACATGGGCCACCACAGCCCAGATGATCCGGACAAGTTCACGGTCACCGCTGACGGTTCAGTCGAGGTTCACGGCTACGATGAATTGGTCTACATGGGAATTCTCTCGATGGCTAACAATGTGACGCCGTTTGAGTTGGCAGGTTGGGACCAGTCAGTCCCCAAAGGGGGTGTGGATTGCGATACGACAACTTTCGGACTACCCCATCCCGATGACGAGGATTGCCTGCGATTCATGGTCGGTTTCATTTCCGTATACGGCATACCCGCCACCAACTCCACGCCAGGTCTTCCCGCCTCCGTGATGGGTCTGTACATTCAACCGGACAGGGAGTTGGACCCCACCAACCCTTCACTGGCGCTCGATGGAAGCGAGCCGCAGTACGAGCGGATGCTGATTCGATTTGGATTGCGTCAGCCAGAGCAGTTTCCGATGGTTGAGAGGGCGCTAGCTGAACTTGAGCGGGACATGTCACCATTCCAGAATCTATCGAAGGGCGACATGCGGGTGCGAGCAGATGTCGATGCGGCGTTGGCGGATGATGAGTACCCAATCTCGTGGGCGATGGCTACCGGTGAGCCTGTTGCCCGCTTTGTGGCGGCGTCAGCATTGCAGAATGAGATGCAGGCGACGCTCAAGCTCGGAGTGGTGTTCTGTGTCCTCACCCTTTGGTGGGGCTTCCGCCCGAGTCGCGAGGAGTTGGGTAACCGTCGTGCTCGGTTGGAGGGAGACGGCATGGTTTGGAACATCGCTGCGCGAATCTATGCGCCACTCACCGTCGGCTTTGCCTTGGGCGTGGTATTGGCGAGCCAGTATGGGGCGACCGTCGGGTTTGCTCTCGGCCTGTTCACCACGGCAGCTGGATTCCTGTGGGGCTTCCGGCCGCTCGGGACCGCACTGCTGACGACCATTCCAATCATCATCGTCGTGGTTTGGTTGTATGGACTGATAGCGGTGATGGGCTATGGTCTGAACATGGTAACGGTCGCCATCGCCACGCTTTCACTCGGGGTTGGAATCGACTATGTCATCCATGTCGTCGAGAGGTTCCGAGAAGAGCGCTACAAGGGGATTCCCATCCTCGCCTCCATCGCTGCTGTGGGTGGCGCCTCCGGCCTCGCCCTGTTCGGTTCAGCCGCTTCCGATGTGCTCGGATTCCTCATCATCTCACAATCTAGAATGGGCTTCTTCTCACTGTTCGGGACATTCTCGGCGGCAATGATATTCTTCTCGCTCATCGCTTCCTTGATTCTCGCCTGTGGTCTGATAGGAGTTCTCAACTACCACAAGGTATTGGGAGAGCACCGAGAGGACCGGGAGTTGAGCGCATGAGTGATGTCCCCAAACTGGTCGAACTTGAGCGGCGTGTCGTCGACATGGTGCTCCGCTACGACGACGGCAGTGAGTTGACGCTCGAATATGTCCTGCTCCGCAGCCGTTGTCCATGCGCCAACTGTGGACCCAAGAGGGAGGACTCCGCAAGGATTGTGGAGTTTGAGGCGGAGGTGGGGCGTCTCCGCAACGAGAAGCCGAAGGTGGAGATCGTCGGTGGTTATGGCCTCAGTTTCAAGTGGAATGACAGCGGTTGCAGTCTAGGCATCTACGGATTCGAATTACTTAGCGAATTGGCCAGCGAATAATGGCCGTTTATGGCCGACGGCAAGGGTTCATGAATGAGGGATGGGTCGGCCACTCTGCAGTCGTTCGGTATCCCCGCACGGTGGCAAGGATGGAATTCCCATGAGCAAGGTCGAGCCGAAGCCTGAGGTAGAAGAGGAAGAAGAGGACTGGAGCACCTTTGCATCCGCCGATTATGGCGACGAGTACGACCCTTGGGCCGACATGGTCCCCGTTGAGGAGGACTCACCCGCCGAAGAGGATTTCGAGTTTGAGGAATTCCAGGATTTTCGCCCTGCGCCCGCACCCGAGGGAATCGCTCACCTCGTCAAGATAGGAACCTGTGACTGGTGCCTTGCTAGGTTGTGTGGACAAAACCTCGACTGGTCGTCCGTTCGGGAGGATGGGGCTGCGACTCGTTTGGCCGCCCTCGAGAGAACCCCCTCACTCGCTGACTCAAAGGAGATTGACCCAAATTCCGGTGACGCTCAAACAGGTGGCTACTGCCCGTTCTGTGAGGAGTTGTTCGCTGACATTTCGCTCATCTGCAAGCGGATTTGTGATCAGTTGTCTACTGTCGAGTTCTCCAAACTGCAGATTGGGGCTCACTTCGCAAAGGACCATGTCGCAGAGGAAGAGGTGCTTCGGACGCGCCATGGAGCGCAGGGAAGTCGCGGCTTGAAGGTGGCATTCACCGAGGCGATATATCACACGCTGAAACCATCATTTTCTGATGCTGAGTTTGTTAAGGATATTCCCGAGATAATGCTTCTCATCGACACTCTGACGCTTGAGATCAATGTTGACATTCGCTCTCTGTACCTCTACGGTCGTTACCGAAAGTTGGAGCGGGGAATCCCCCAGACCCGTTGGCCGTGCCGAGCCTGCAAAGGTCGTGATGGCGGTTGCGAGTCTTGCGAAGGCACCGGGCAGCAGTATCCTACTTCCGTTCAGGATCAGATCGGAGAGCCGCTGCGGGCCGCCTACCAGGCGGTCGACACATCGTTTCACGGCATGGGGAGGGAGGACATCGATGTTCGATGTCTCGGCAGCGGCCGGCCGTTCGTCATCGAGTTGAAGTCGCCGCGCCGCAGAGTGGCAGACCTTGTTGAGATGACCGAGCTGGTCAACGCCACTTCGGCGGGCCGAGTTGAAATCAGCGAATTGCGCCCGTCCCGCCGCTCAGAGGTCGCCCGCGTGAAGGGTACCGCTGCCGACAAGTCATACACCATCCGATTCCGAATCGACGGCGAGGTTGAGGAAGACCGGGTTCGAGAGGTCTTGGAAGGGATGGTCGGGGTCACCCTTGAGCAGCAGACACCACAGCGAGTGTCACATCGCAGGGCGGACAAGATTCGCAAGCGAGATGTGGTCTCCGTCGAGAATATCGAAGTCGATGGCAATGAGGCCCAAATATTAGTCCGAGTGCAAAGCGGGACCTATGTGAAAGAGTTGATTCACAGCGACGAAGGGAGAACGGTTCCGAGCGTTTCGGGACTGCTCGAGGCGGAATGCGAAGTCATCTCTCTCGATGTCGAAGATGTTCACGCTGATTGACCTCGCTGCGTAATCGAAGTCATCGGTGATAGCGACGCGCTTAATTAGGGGCGGCAGGTCGCCGAATCCCCCGTAAGGGGGAAGCGGAGGAAGTAGGATGCGTCGCAGCCACGGTACTCGTCAGGGAACTCGCTCAATCTTGAGTCGCAGCAAGACCCAGCGCAGCCGTCTCTTCATCCGTCGAGTGCTCCATCCCTACGATGTGGGAGACAGAGTTGCCATCGTCATCAATGGCGCTCAGCAGATGGGCATGCCCCACCGCAGATTCCAGGGCCGCACGGGTGTTATCACCGGAATGCAGGGACGAGCCTACATCATCGCAGTGAAGGATGGCAACATGGCGAAGACCGTAATCAGTCGCCCAGAGCACTTGCGACCACTTGAGTGAGGTGTTGAAAATGACCGACAAATCGAAGTACATCGACTACGCTACCGTCCGTAATGCTCTTGAGAATGCTCGTGAGCGTAGAGGCGAACTCTCCTACGAGCAAGAGATGGCTCTCAACCATGCAATGTGGGCCGCCAGCACGATGCGCGCTTCGGTCGAGACAGATTCCAAAGTATTCATATCTCTTCTTAAAAAGTTGATGACTATTGAGAAGTTGGCCGCAGCACCTGACATCGCAGCAAAGATTGCTGAGGTCATCCCGGTTGAGGGCTACTCCGTGAAGGCCATCCTAGCTTCCAAGCGAATCCCCATGGAAGACGCTGAAATTGACGAAATCGTCACGATCGTTCGCCAAGAAGTTGGCTACGAAGGCTGAATGTTTGCCCGTAATCCAAGCCCCACACCCCCCAAATTTTCGGAGATGAGGTAAACTCCACACACTGCTCAAACCGACCCATCATTGTTCGGGAAATGAGCCATCTTTACTTTCACCCACCACTCGTTGGGGTTAATTGACAGGACCTTCCTCGCGGAGTTGAGACAGATGCATTCCGGACACGATAGGCAGGGTCGCGGTGAGCGGGATGAGCCTTGGGCACGAGAGACCCACTGCCGCGTTCTGTCTCAGGATGGCAGCGGCGAAGGTGGAGGTATTCTCTACTGCATCGGTGAAACCGATCTCACCCTTCTGAAAGTCCGCGCTAAGGCTGGTTGTGGTCGGCTCGAGGTCGGTGGCCGGCTGGAGCTTCCGACAGAGGAGAGCGAAGGTGAGGTGTCGCAGATTCTCGCAGCTGCTCGTTACCGCGAGATGGCAAATTCCGCACAGACTGTACTCATCGATGTCGTGAAGGCTATCATCGGCGACCTGCCCAAAAAGTACCTCTCGTTCTACAACCGGGCCGGAAATCTCTCGCTCAAGTTCCACGCCTTCCAACTTCTTCCCGGTGTAGGACCATCAAAGGCGACTATGATGGTGAAGACGAGGACGAGGCTTGGCTGGGAGACCATGGAAGAGGTTGACGAAGCGTGTGCGATAGATTCTACACAACTCATCGCCGAGCGTTTGGTCGAAGAGCTGATTGACCCACAAATCACCCCTAGCCTACTCTTGAATGTGGTACGCTTGCCGGATGCGTGAAGGGATGGCGGAGCCGACCCCCGACGATGACTCGACCCATCTGCTAGTCGACTTACTGCTCGACCGGCGCCGTGCCGACAAGGAACTCGGACAACACTACCTGCTCGACTCGAAGGTGCTTGACCGCGCGGTCGAACTCGCCTCTCTCTCCGAAACCTCCCATGTGCTCGAAGTTGGGCCCGGGTCCGGTACTCTGACCCAGCGGCTGGTGGCGGCGGGGGCGCGGGTGACGGCGATTGAGATCGATGAGGTCGCTTGCGAGCATCTGCGGCGTACCCGAGGCGAGGAGTTAGACTCTGGACGGTTGAGCCTCGTCGAGGGGGACGCCCTTCAAGTCGGTTGGCCGGATGACCTCACTCATGTTGTCAGTAATCCTCCATATCAGATTTCCAGTCCGCTGTTGGCGAAGGTGGACCGCTGGCAGTCGTCGGCGCGCAACAGGGGCGATGCGCCGCTCAAGGCAGTCGTTCTGTTGCTGCAGGAAGAGTTCGCACAGCGAATGGCGATGGGGGAAGGTCCCGCTTCAAGAGGTCCGCTCGGTATGCAGACCGCGTTCCACTGGCACTGTGAACTCGATGCGCTCGTGCCGCCGCACGCCTTCGCTCCCCACCCTGCGATTCACAGCCGACTGCTCAGACTGACACCGCGCGACCTCGCCGCCGACCTCGGCGTCGAGGTTGATGTGCGCCTCGTCAAGAGGATGGTGGACGAGGTCTTCCTCGAGAGGCGCAAGAAGATCAAGAATCGATTGAAGAGGCCACCCAAACGAATCGAAAGGGTGCCCGGATGGCATCGCGCAAGGTGGCAGGATGCAGTTACAGACCTACTTGGGAAGTCCGAAGTGGGAGGGGTGAGAAGCGATTGGCGAGAGGTCCGGCCAGATGAGTTGGAGCCTGTTGAATGGTTGAGGATAGGGTCGGAGTTGGAGCGCGTTAATCACTCCTAAGGAGTGTTTTTCCAAATCCTCTATTCTTTGCTTAAAACGGCGGGTTCAAAGAGGACCCCCGGCTCCGGTGCCTCGGGGAGGGGACTAGCATGGCAAAGAAGGACACCTATCTTGCACTACTACGGCGAGGTGTGGACGAGGTCACAGCACATACTCTCGCCGACTCCGGAGTTACGATTGGCGGACTCAAGGAGATGAACCATGAGCAACTCGTCGGCAACTACGGACTCAAGGTCGCCATTGCCAAATCCGTCCTCGAAGTGATTTCTACCGGCCCTTCCAAGGCTGGCCGTGAACGCTACCTCTCCAAGGTGCTCTCTGGCCCCAAGAAAAAGATGGACAGAATCGATGAGCAGCGGTTTCGTCGACAGCAGAAGGATTTCCTCTCCGAGCTAATCGAGCAGAAGGAGCGTCTGAAGGAGGCGAAGGTCGAGGCTTTTCGTGGCAAGAAGTTGGTTATGAATCGACTCGGCAAGAGCATCGAACTCATCTGTAAACTTGAGAACAACTACGATGAGGAGTTGAAGCGGGAACAGCGAAACAAGATTCGCGACCAACTTGAGACTCGCGGTCTGGAAGCAGCAAGAGACCACGAGATGTTGGAACTTGCAGGGACTCCCCAGGACATTGTCGATTTCCGTCGAAAGTTGGTACCTACCCTCTGTCTCCATGCCTGCCCCGAGTGTGGTGAGGAGATCGACCCGCGCGGTGGCAATCTCAATGATAGCAACCCGAACGGTTGGAGCTTCATCTGTTGGGATTGTGAAACCGAGTTCTCGGCACAGATGGTCGTTAGGGTCGAGGCGTTCCTGAACAACGGCAGTGGAATCAAAATCGACCCGAACAAGCCACCCCGCCTACCGATTGCCCGGCGACCCAAGGTGAAGGTCACCTCGGCACAGGACACGATCAAAAAGGATCTCGAAAAAACTGGCGCAACTGCAGACGAACTGCAGGCCGCAGTCGAAGAGAGCAACCTCAGTGGAGGGCTGATGGACATCAATGACTGGATTGACCAGACTCTTGCCGCAAAGGGCTACATTCAGGCCCAAGAGGACAGAGAGGACTTCATCGTCGCCACCGGTGCTGGAGCGACCAAGTTCAACAAGTGGATGAAGAAGGCAGGTCTCCACTTCAACAAGCAGACCGGCCGCTGGACTCGCTGGGAAGACCGGTGATGGCCAATGGCGCTTCTGCGCTTCTTTCGCAACGGCGTCATAGTCGGCACCGTCGATAATGAGGACGAGGTCCCCGTGCTTGAGTTGGCCGAGGATGGCGGCATCGAGATTCCTCGCAACTGCACCTCAGGAAACTGTGGCACCTGCATGGTCAACCTACTCTCGGGTTCTGTGCCGATGCCCGAACCACTTCCCCCCGGGCTCGACGACGACATGGTCGCGCTTGGGAATGTCCTCATCTGCATCGGAATCGCTGAGGGTGCCTGCGATTTCGAGTTGAACGCGCCCTTGTGAGTGAGATTGGATGGACCCCTTGCTGGTTGGCTTCATCGTCTTCGACGTCCTGTTCCTAGTCGTTGTGTATCGATTCATGGTCAAGAAGCTGAAGGGCAAGTTGGCACAGGTCGAGGAGCGCCAGGCCGCCCGCTGGGAGCGAGATGATGACGAGGCTCGGGAGCGCTATCTGGAACAGGTGCAGGAGATTAGGCCCGGATTGAAGTCTAGGGATGAGAACGAGGAGTTGGAATCGATCGATGATTCTGGTAGGCCTTTCATCAGTGAGAATCCTGAGGCCCAGCAGCGCTACAGTCAGCAGTTGAGCGGTATGACTGACGCTGAAGAGTGAATCAGCGCTTGCCGCCGATGTGTCCCTTGCTGTACAACCAAAGCAGAATCACGCCGCCGGTGGCACCCATGATGCCGAGAATCAGCTTGAGGTCAACAGGTCCGTCACCGGCACCGAACGATGAGACATTCATGCCGAAGATGCTGGCGATTGCGGTGATTGGCAGCATGATGGTGGCGATGATGGTCAGCAGACGCATCACCTCGCCCGCCTCGGCCTGCGCCTCGGCCGCCCGCATGTGGGATTGGGAAATGTAGGTGTCACGGGTGCTCGCAGCCCCGGAGTTGTAGTTCTCGACTCGGCGCACGAGGTCTTGGGTTAGGGCGTCAAGGTCCTGGAAGTAGACCAGAGTCTCTTCGGTGACGAAATTCTCGCCGGTGCGAAACATCTTGTGAACTACCTCCTGCAGAGGAGTGGTCGACTTGGCCACCTCACGCAGGTCCCGCTTCAACTCGTGCAAATCCTCCAAAAGGTCAGGAAATGTCTGGCTCGGGTTGAACACCTGGTCCTCCAACTCATCGAGTCGATGGGACTTCTTTTCCAGCACCTTGTACCAGTCGTCAGCAACTGAATCGAGCAGTTCGTAGAGCAGATATTCGCTGCCAATCTTGGCAAGGCGCTTCACTTTGGAGGTATGGAATCGCTTGCGGAACTCATTGATCCCCGGCATATGGGCGTGGCGGACGGTGACCAACCACTTTCCCTTGAGAAAGGCCCTCAGGTGCTC
>Ga0310124_10003609_pt1 | contig 10341 bp, 11 predicted proteins | sample CB11b_AW_Bot5_MG_FD_203507 | JGI IMG/M metagenome (GOLD analysis project Ga0310124, IMG submission 203507) | Marine microbial communities from Western Arctic Ocean, Canada - CB11b_AW_Bot5 | ecosystem: Environmental > Aquatic > Marine > Oceanic | place: Canada: Western Arctic Ocean | collected...
TGTTCATCATCGGTTTCGGTCCTGGTTGAAGGAGGGTGGTACGTGGCTCAACGGTAGGAAATCCGCCACGTCCGTGCAGCCTCAGCCGTACTGGCTATTGGTCGAAATCGGAACGAGCAAGGCTGGCGCCGATGCGCCACCCGTCCTGATCCAGACGCCGGGAATTGACACGCAGCAGTCCCATACCCCGACGTACGAGACCCCATGCACCGAGATACTCGAAGGGCGCGGTACGGAAATTGTGTTCCCAGAACAGGGCGGCATAACGTGGCCCCTCGTAGGGGTGTCCGTGCACACTGCGGAAGGCGCCGAATGGACTGAAGGGGCCCATCGCCACATCCAGTGCGGCATGTCGCTGCGGTGGCACCTCTCCGGTGGATGTGCCGGCCAACAGCCGCAGGTCCAAGGTATTCGGCAACCAGCGTCGCTTCCAGAAGGTGGGTTGCTGCCAATCCCAGATCAGGCGCCAGGTACTGAAAGTGGCGTCACTACCAAACCGGCCATCGGCTACTTCCGCCTCCAACAGGAGCCGACGATTCGCCGTACAGCTCTGATTCGTATCGTCGTGCAACGCTGCGCTGATGCTCAGCCCGCAGACCCAGATTCAGCCTGCCATGGATCGACCTGATGGAGGAAGCGATCACCGCTGAAGAGGCGACCCGTTCCACACCCGTGCTGTAGCCGCTCTTCCCGTTGGGCATCCATCTCTTCTTCGGTAGGAAGGAAGCGTGCCCACAGGCCTGTGGGCGCATTTCCTTCTCCAGATAACGGCTACTGCCGATCGTGGCATACGCCCTCTCCTCCGCCACGGTCAGCGGTACGCCTGCGGCGCCACGCGCAAAGTTGGTATCCGCCCGAATCTGCACGCTGCCCACCCGCATCGTCGCCTCCTCCGCGAAGATGGAATCCGGCAGATCGATGTTGACCTCGTATTCGACATGCGCGTAACACCACCTCTCCGATCGCGATGATCTCCTACTCTTTCTTGATCGTCATGCGGGTGTGTGCTTCGCTCTGCCAGCTCTGTATACGCGGGGCGCCACTCCGCCTTGCGACGGATGACCTGAGCCATGTGCGACGAGCCTCATCGGGCCACGACCTGCACCGATGCCAGGGGCAGGGACACACCGCTGGCAGCATCCTCGATGCGACCCTGAAGACTCACACCACGGGCAGCGACCTCACCCGAGGCCAGGATGATACAACCAACTACCATCATTACTTGGTACAACATCGATAAACTCCTATAACTCACCACTCTGGATTCAACGATCGGCTGATCGAGGTCCAGTATGCTGGTCCTGGTGGACCTTCACAACCGCTTTAGATTACATTGCCTCCCGAGCCGGTCCCACAGAATCGAGGCCCCATGCCCTTTATCCTGCACCGACCCGATGCCGAAGAGCCTTCGAATCTCATTGAGAACGACGCCCGTCGGGTCATCAAAACGAACTTCCCGGACGCGGAGGTGCAGAACAACGTGTGGAGCAAATCACTCAAGGGGGAGAGAGTTTCTGTTCAACCGGGTCAGCTGGAATGGATCAGCGACGCCACGGTATGAACTACCCCACACGAACCTATCCTCTTGCGGCGAAGCACTTTGCCCATCGACGTTGACGACACGAACGACGAACTGCTAGAGGATCTTCCAGCCTCTATCGACGGGCGTTTGCAGAGGCTGCTCGCCCCGGGAGAGACCATCGAGTTGGCGATGGCTTCCGACATCCGGGCAGATGGCAGCTTTGGTGACACCTGGCTGGTGGGAACCAATCAGCGGCTGTTGGCCATCGATCCCGCCGACACCAGTTCGGAGCCATTGGCACTCGATCTGAGGGACGTGCTGTCCATCGAGTTACGCGACTTTGAGGGCAGTGGCGCCCTGCACGCGCGCACCTCGGAACACGGCGTGACGTTGGCCCGCTTCTCGCGCACATTCATGCCAAAGTTCAGTCAGACCCCCCGGCACCTGGAGCAACTCGTCAGGCGCCAGCAGCCAGAACGAGCTGCCGAGGACCGCATCGCCCGCGGTGGCGCCGACATGCAGGCTGGTGCGCGACGGCGTTGCGATCGCTGTAACCGCGTGATCCCCCGGCGGTTCGGCCTCTGTCCGGCCTGCCTGGAGACGCGCAAACTTCTGGTCCGGTTGCTGAGCTATGCGAAGCCATACTGGGCTCTCGGCACGCTCAGTCTGGTTCTGATGATCGTGGCCACCACCATTGGGTTGTCACCCCCGTTGTTGATGGGCTCCCTCTTCGATGACGTGCTGGCACCGACGGCGGCGGGCAGCGATCTGCGCCCGTTACTGGATGAGTACGACGGTTACACCAGACTCGCCATCCTCGTCTTCGCGCTGCTCGCCATCTTCGTATCCAACAATGTCATGGGCGCCGTGCGTCGCTACGTGCTGGCCTGGCTCGGTCAGCATGTCACCTTCGACCTGCGCAACGAGGTCTACCGCCACCTCAACACGCTGTCTCTGAGTTTTTATAACGAACGGGAGACGGGACGTGTCATGGCCTCCATCACCCAGGATGTGAGTCGTCTGCAGGACTTCATCAGCGACGGACTGCAGGAAGTCATTCGTGACGTCCTGACGATTGTCATCATCTGCGCCATCTTGTTCTGGCAGGATGCCTCTCTCGCCGCACTGGTCCTGCTGCCGACGCCGCTGCTCGTTTTCACCACCCTTCATTTCGGTGGCCGGCTGCAGCGCACCTATCGCAGTCTGTGGCGACGCTGGGCGGGGATCAGCGCCCTGCTCGCCGACACGATTCCCGGCGTCCGTGTCGTCAAGGCCTTCTCACAGGAGTCGCGCGAAGTCGGCAAATTCGAGCGCCGGTCAGAGGAACTGCTCGGTGGCGAACTGCGTGCCGCCAGATTGCAGTCTCTGTTCAGTCCGATCATGGCCTTTATCACGCGGATCGGCACCCTCGTCATCTGGCTTGTCGGTGGGTCACGCGTGCTCGACGGCGAGCTCAGCCTGGGCGCCTTTGTCGTGTTTACCGGTTACATGTGGCAATTCTACGGTCCGGTGGAGGGTCTTTGCCGCCTCAACCACCGTTTTCAGCGTGCCGCCACATCGGCGGAACGTGTCTTCGAAACCCTCGACTCGCAGCCCGACGTGCGTGATGTGCCGGATGCAGCCACCATGCCACGGGTCGTCGGCCGCGTCGAATTTGACAACGTCACCTTCGCCTATGACGACACGACCCCGGTCCTGGAGCACATCGAGCTCGTCGTTGAACCGGGGGAGATGATCGGACTCGCCGGCCACTCCGGCGCCGGCAAAAGCACGCTCATCAATCTGATTTGCCGCTTCTACGATGTCACCGACGGGGCGATCCGGATCGATGGGCGTGACATCCGGGATGTGGAGTTGAAGTCATTGCGCGATCAGATCGGCATCGTGCTGCAGGACCCCTTCCTGTTCAATGGCACCGTCGGCGACAACATCGCCTACGGCAAACCAGGAGCCAGCCTCGACGAAATCGTCGCCGCCGCACGCGCCGCCCATGCCCACGACTTCCTCATGAATCTGCCGCAGGGCTACGACACGGTCGTTGGCGAACGGGGCACCCGACTGTCAGGGGGTGAGCGACAAAGAGTCTCCATCGCCCGGGCCATCCTGCGCGACCCACGGATCCTCATCCTCGACGAGGCCACGTCGAGTGTGGACACCGAGACGGAGGTCAAGATCCAGGAGGCGCTGGAGCGGTTGATCCGAGGCCGCACGACATTCGCCATCGCCCATCGCCTGTCGACCCTGCGCCACGCCAATCGCCTGCTGATCCTCGACAAGGGGCAGATCGCTGAGGTGGGCACCCACGACGAATTGCTCGAGGTGGACGGTGTCTATGCGCGTCTATGCCGTATGCAGAGCGAACTGACCCAGCGGAAGGTGTGGTGACCGAACCGCTGCCCACATACGACCTCATGAACGAGTTGGCTCTGCTTGACCCGGAGAGGGTGCGCTTCTCCGCCGACGAGTATGACGAACTCTACCTGTGTATCGACGCCGGTGAACCCCAGGGCCCGCTTACCGTGCAGCGTGCCTTTCCCGTCAGCGAGGCCGATGAGTTCCTATCGCTGAAGGACGCCGATGACGCCGAGGTCGGTGTCATTCGGCGACTCGATCAACTCGACGCCGCCAGCCGGACCGCCATCGAAGAGCAGTTGCAGTGGTCATACTTCGCCTGCACGATCACTGCCATTCATTCCATCGAGGTAAAGTATCACGTCCCCCACTGGGATGTAGAGACGGACCGCGGGCCACGGGTCTTTCAGTATGGTTCGCGGCGTGACATCCGCGTGCTGCCCCGTGGCCGAGTACTGATTCGCGACGCCGATGGCAATGGCTACGAAATCCCCGATGTAAGCCGCCTCGATGCGGCGAGTCAGGCCATCGTCGAGGTCTACATCTGAACCTTCCGCCTCCGCCTGCCACACCTCAGGACACGGACAGCGTCTACCGCCGTGTCAGCGTGCGCGCCTATCTGGCGCTACTCGCCCACTACTTCCGTCCGCACCGCGGCCGCGTCGCCTGGTTAGCCCTGTTCGTCTTCGGTTATGCCGGCGTCCGGCTTACGGGGCCACAGATCATCCGCTTTTTCATCGACACCGCTCTTGCGGGCGGAGCGATCGACAGTCTGCTGTGGGCGGCAGCGTTGTATGTCGGTGTCGCACTCGGTCGGCAGCTCTGCTTTCTCGGCGGCAGCTACTTCAGTCAGGACGTGGGTTGGCGAGCCACGAACCGCATGCGCAGCGAACTCGCCGAGCATTGCCTGCGTCTTGATATGAGTTTCCATGGGGAGCATACCCCTGGCGAACTCGTCGAGCGTGTCGATGGTGACACCGCCACCCTGGCCAACTTTCTCTCCGGCTTCTCCGCTCGTGTCACCAGCGGACTGCTGCTGTTGCTGGGTGTCCTCATCCTCGTCTGGCGTGAGGACTGGCGTCTAGGCGCCGCCATGACGGTTTTCTCCTTCATCGCTTTTTTCGTCATCAATCTGACGCGTAGTATCGCCGTGCCGATCTACGCGGCGGAGCGTGAGGGTTTCTCCCGTCTCTACGGTTTCATCGAGGAGCGCCTCGGAGGGATCGAGGATGTGCGCACCAATGGCGCCGTCGCCTTCATCCTCGATCGATTCTTCAAGGTCAACCGGGACGCCTACGGACGCGTCCTGAAGTCCGAGGTGATGGGCGCGATCCTGCGCTCCATCACGATGGTCCTGTTCGCCTTCGGCCATGCCATGACCATGGGCATGAGTCTGTGGTTGTTCTCCCTGAACCCGGAGGAGTTCACCATCGGCACGGTCTACCTCGTATTCGAGTACATGACCCTGCTGCGTTTCCCCTTGTTCATGATTACGGAACAGATCAACGACCTGCAGAAGGCGACAGCGGGGCTCAAACGAATCGAGGAGCTGCATCGGGTGCAGTCCCGGATCGGCGACGGCGACGACGAGCCCACAGCCGGCGCCCTGCAGGTCGACTTCGATGGCGTTGGTTTCGACTACTCCAGTGACAACCCCGTTCTGCGCGACGTCTCCTTCCATCTGCAGGCGGGACGCACCCTGGGCCTGCTTGGACGCACGGGCAGTGGCAAGAGCACCCTGACCCGTCTGCTCTTCCGTTTCTACGACGTACAACAGGGTGAGATCCGTCTCGACGACAAGCCGATCCGCAACCTGCGCCTGCGCGGTCTGCGCCAGCGTGTCGGCCTGGTGACCCAGGACGTGCAGATTTTCCGTGCCACAGTCCGCCAGAACCTGGCTCTGTTCGAAGATGGTATCGACGACGACCGGATCCTCGGCGCCATCGAATCCCTTGGTTTGATGGACTGGTTCCGCGGCCTGCCCATGGGTCTCGATACGACGATCACCGCTGGGGGCCTGTCCGCCGGTGAGTCACAGTTGCTCGCCTTCGCCCGGGTATTTCTGCGGGATCCCGGCCTCGTTATCCTCGACGAACCCTCCTCCCGACTCGACCCGGCGACGGAACGACGGATCGACCGCGCTGTCGATGAACTGCTGCGGGGTCGCACCGGTCTCATCATCGCCCACCACCTGGCCACAGTGGATCGTGTCGATGACATCATGATTCTCGACGAGGGCCGGGTTCTCGAGTATGGCGAGCGTACCCGTCTCAAGGCTGACACCGATTCGCAGTTCTCTCGACTGCTCGCCGTCGGCCTGGATGACCACACGGTATGACTGACGCCGTTCTGCCACTTTCTACGGGACGCACCGCGTGGCGACTGGTCCGTTATCGCCTGGGACTGTATCTCGGCACGATCCTGTTTCGCGGCACCGATGATGTCGTGCCCTTCGCCAAGGGCCTCATCATGAAAGCCTTCTTCGATGTCCTCACCGACGGGGCCGACGCGGGCCTCACGGCGTGGACACTGGTGGCATTGTTCGTCGTGCTTGAAGTCGCCGACCGGGGGGTGCTGTTCCTCGCCGCCATCATCGGTGTGCGCTGGAGATTCAGCGTCTACTCCCTGCTGCGAACGAATCTGTTAAAGTCTGTCCTCACCCTGCGCAATCCGCAGAAAGTCTCCTCTGCCTCGGGGGAGACGACGAACCGCTTCCGCGACGACGCCGAGGGGGTGGTCAGTTACCTGGAGCAATACATCCACCTCTGGGGCAATCTGATCTTTGCTGCCCTCGCCATCTCTTATATGGCCGGTATCGACGTCACCATTACCGCCATCACCGTCCTGCCTGCGATCCTCATCGTCACCATCGTCGATATCGCCCGCAAGCACATCGTCCGCTTCCGCACCGCACAACGTGAAGCCACGGAACAGTCGACGAACTTCGCCAACGAGATCTTTCAGTCCGTCCTCGCCCTGCAGGTCGCCACGGCGGAGAGCGCAGCCGTCGAGCGTTATGAACAGCTCAACGACGACCGTCGCCAGTCGACCATTGTCGACAATCTGTTCAACCAGATTCTCGGTTCGGTGAATGTGAACATCGGTCAGTTGGCAACGGGGGCCATCCTCATCCTCGTCGCCGAGCGCATGCACAGCGGCGGCTTCAGCGTCGGCGACTTCGTGCTGTTTACCACCTACGTCCCCGAGGTCGCCCGTTCCGGCTCCCTCATCGGCCGTGTCATGGCCCAGCACCGACGTGCCGAGGTCTCCCTCGGGCGCATGTCGAAGATGATCGAATCCGACTCACCCGCCCCCCTCGTCGAGTACGGTCCCGTCTACCTTGGCGAAGCGCCACCGCCAATCCCCACCCCGCCCCCGGCAACCCAATATCCGCTGCAAACTTTCGAAGCGGTGGGTGTCACCAGCATCTTCCCGGACTCAACAAATGGCATTCACGACATCGATCTGCACATCGACAGTGGCAGTTTCACCGTCGTTACCGGACGCATAGGCTCTGGCAAGACGACACTGGTGCGGGCACTGCTCGGCGCGCTGCCCCTGGACCGAGGTCGCATCCTGTGGAATGGCGAAACCATCGACGATCCGAAGACATTTCTTGTGCCACCCCGTAGCGCCTATACGCCACAGGTGCCACGCCTGTTCTCCGAAACGCTACAAGACAATATCCTGCTCGGTTTGCCACCGGATGACGAGGCCGTCGCCGCCGCGGTGCGTATGGGGGTGATGGAGCACGACATCCCAACTCTAGAAAATGGCCTGGACACCATCGTCGGCCCCCGGGGCGTCAAACTTTCTGGTGGACAAATCCAGCGGGCCGCGGCGGCACGCATGTTCGTGCGCGATGCACAACTCTACGTCTTCGACGACTTGTCCTCCGCCCTCGATGTCGACACGGAACGGCTGCTTTGGGAACGTCTATTCGCCACACGCAACCAGACCTGTCTGGTCGTGTCGCACCGACGCCCGGCCCTGCAACGGGCAGATCAAATCATCGTATTGAAGGATGGACGCGTCGAGGCGACTGGAACCTTGACGGAATTATTGGACAGCAACCAGGAGATGCAGAGATTGTGGATGGGAGAGGTGAACGGTTGAGGTTGAGAACTAGACTTGCTGCAGGCACTTGCTCGTGTCTCATGCTGCTCGGTTGCGGCACGGATCCCGAGGATCTCGTCGAGGACCTCGGTCACCCCGGTCGACGCGAAACAGCCCGCCAGGAGTTGTTGATCGCCAAGGACCGCGCCGTCGGGCCCCTGCTGGAAGCACTCGCCGATATCGAGTATGGTGAGGCTCGGCCGGAGTTGGCCGAGGTCCTGGTTGGCCTTCTGGTACGCACCGGAGACGAGCGAATCACACGGGACCTGACCAAGAGATTGGCAGACGACCCTGATCCGGCTGTCCGGGCGCGCATCGCCCGCGCGGTGGGTCTGCACCGGCGCAAGGAATTTCTCGAAGCTCTGTTGCAGACAGGCCTCGCCGACGCCGATGGAGAGGTCCTGCACGAAACCCTCATTTCTCTGGGTGTTTTCAGATCCCTCCTCGAGCCACACCAGGAAGAACAGTTGCTGATCGCAGCGGCCGGTCTGGTGGGCAATCCGCACAAAGGTGTACGCACCGAGGCCCGGATCCTCGCCGAGGCGCGCGTCGCCGAACTCGTCGAACAGGGACGGGCCCGGGCTCTCCAGGCGCAGATGGCGGAGGCGGAGTCCTTGTTTCAGGCGGCGGTGGCCATCGTTCCTGACAATAAATACGCCAACTACCGGATGGCGAGATTGCGCTACGACGGGAATGATCGGCAGGCAGGGCTGCTGATGCTGCGCACCCATGGTATGCTCCTTGACGTGCCCCGCGCCGCAGCGGTGCCCGACATCGATGGCCACCTCGACGAGCAGATGTGGGCCGGCGCCGTCAAGGCTTCCGGATTCTTCAGTTTCGTCAGTCAGCATAAGGCGGCGATTCCGTCGAGTGTCGACACCGACATCTACCTCGCCTGGGACGACGATGCCCTGTACATCGGCTTCGTCGGCCATGACGACGCCCCCGGCAACATCAAAGCACTCGTGATGAACGAAGACGCGGTCATCTGGCACGATGATGTCATCGAGATCTTCCTGGACGCCAATCTCGATCACCAGAGCTACACACATCTAGGTGTCAACAGCCTTGGTGTGCGTTCTGATTCCTGGATTGCCGGGGGCTTGGATGGCAAGGATGACGACTGGGATGGGGACGTAACGATCGGCAATCACGTGGGGGATGCCGAGTGGACGCTGGAACTGGCCATTCGTTTTGACGGAGGGCATCATCCCCGCCCGGAGGTCGGTTCCACCTGGGGCTTCAACTTTGTGCGCACCTACCGCGGCGCCGAATACAGCCAGTGGGTGCGGACCTTCGCCACCGGTGGCCACAGCCCCGACGATTTCGGTTTTCTCGTCTTCCAGTAGGTTCCCATAGATGACACGCAGGAAGGCGTCGACGCCCTGGCACAAGACGAGGCCCTGACAAACGTCATCTGGATCGGTGGCACTTCCTGCTCGGGCAAGACCACCGTCGCACGCATGCTCGCCTCAGCCTGCGACCATGGCCTCTACTCGACCGATGAACACTCCGACCATCACGCCCTCCAGGCACGTCAATCGACGCAACCGGTGATGTTCGCCTATCAGCACGACGACCCGATGATGTATCAGCAAGACCAGCCTGCGGCGGAGAAAGCGGCGTTGTGGCGCAGCTTCTACGCCGAACGTTTCCCCATGATCGGCGCCGAACTGGCGACGGCGGGCCCGATGGTGGCCGAGGGGGTCGATCTGCTGCCCGACAGTATCGCCAGCGTCGCCGCTTCGGCGCGTGCCGTGTGGCTGTTGCCAACACGATCTTTCTGGGAGCCGAGACATTTCTCACGGGAGTATGTGGAGGCCGAATATACCGCCGACGCTGCCGAGCGTGGTTGGGCCTACTACGCTGCCATGATCGACCACCACCACGAACGCTGCACGGTCCTTGGCCAGTATGTGATCGAGGTCGATGGCAGCGTCACCGCAGAACAGATCGCCCCCACCCTGACAACTCATTTTGGCCTTTGACCATTTTGGGTTGACGTGGGCTACCCCGTTTGACATACTCTGAGGAGAAACCTGCCCCTAAAGAGGATCCTATGCAGAATAATCTTCGCAAGTCAGTTCTTGGTGCCATCATGGGTGTCGCCATAGCCGTCGGCTTCGGTTTCGGCGCCACACAATTGCACGCCAATGTCGCCGCCTCCGAGGCTGCGTGCGACGCCGCCCAGGTCTGCCCCGTCAAGGCCCAGTCGGCCTGTCCGCTTGACGCCGCCAAGACAGTCGGCTGGGACTCCTGTCCCTTGAGCAAGGGCGCCTCGATCTAAGCAGAGACGGCACCAGAAAATCCATAGAAGGCCCCCAGATCTTCGAGATCCGGGGGCCTTCTTC
>Ga0310124_10003610_pt1 | contig 10340 bp, 6 predicted proteins | sample CB11b_AW_Bot5_MG_FD_203507 | JGI IMG/M metagenome (GOLD analysis project Ga0310124, IMG submission 203507) | Marine microbial communities from Western Arctic Ocean, Canada - CB11b_AW_Bot5 | ecosystem: Environmental > Aquatic > Marine > Oceanic | place: Canada: Western Arctic Ocean | collected...
GACCTCTGACAGCGACGACAAAGCCGATTGGTTGGCATAAACTTCGACTTCGGCTAACTGCAGCCAATGCTCCCCTTGAGAATTGGGGCCGAGCAACTCAACGCGAACAGTCCTGCCGATAACGTCATCGGGAACGGAAATATAAAATCCGCGATCTGGGGGCGGAAACCCCTTTCCATCCGCAAAGAAATCCTTGTTAAAGACGCAAGTGAGATCGTTGTCGAGCACACTCACACGGAAATTAGACAACCGTGTCGCACAGCAGTCCGGCCGATTCCAGAGGCCAATCAAACTTATCTTTGTGTCCTCAGCCAACGTTACTTCCCACCAGGGCGATGGGTCACCGTCGGCCGTGTGGCTGAAATTGCCGGGAACACCATCGTTCGCTCGACTGGCTGGGAAGTTGCCCACATTTTCAGTCGACTGTCGCGCCGTCCCTTGGCGGGCGAGATTCAGTTCCGCCGTTTCCTTTGCCAGAAACATCGGCGGGGGGGGTGGACGCAAGGGGCGTTCCATCCACTTGGAGACGAACTCCGTATCAGCCATCGTACGCGTGCTGTGAAATATTCCGGCCCACGAATAATAGTCGGCTGTCGGAATCGGGTCGAACTTGTGGTCGTGGCAGCGTGAGCAGGCAACCGTAAGCCCCAGAAAGGCACGGCTCGTAACATCAATCTGTTCATCCACGATATCGAATAAAAGCATCTGCTTGTCCTGTTCAGCCAGGGCCTTGGGACCCAGCAACAAAAAACCAGTCGCAATCGCGCGGCGATCAGTAAGTTCCTGATCTCCCGTCGCTGGAATCAGATCACCAGCAATCTGTTCGAGAATGAATTCGTTATAGGGCTTGTCGTCGTTGAACGCCTGAACCACATAATCCCGGTACCGATACGCATAGCGCATGATATAGTTGCCGTCATGTGCCGTCGTATCCGCATAGCGTACAACGTCCAGCCAGTGACGGGCCCATCGTTCACCATAGTGGGGAGATGCCAGCAGGCGTTCCACTAACTCAACGTACGCGGTGTCCGACTGATCACTTACAAAGTCTGCAACCTCTTGCGGAGAAGGTGGCAGACCAATGAGATCGAAGTAAGCTCGACGAATCAACGTCCGACGGTCGGCTTGGGGAGCCGGCACAATCCCGGCCTTTTGCAGGCGAGACATGATAAAATGATCGATCGGTGTGTGGATCCTGCTGGTCGGCTCGACAACCGGGAGGGGTGGTGACTGGACAGGCTGAAACGACCAGAACGCCTTCTCTTCCAACGAAAAATTGGCATTCAAAGACATCTCAGGTTGTTCGGCCTGTCCCCCCTTGGCCCGTTTGTCCGACTCTGAATCGTTGCCGGTGGCTGCAACATAGTCGGGCCAGACCGCCCCTGCGCGAACCCACCGGATGAGCCGTTCCAGCTCCGTTTCACTCAATGGCTTTTCCGGTGGCATCTTGATCTCACCGATTCGGCGAACGGCCATCAGGATCCGACTTTGGTCAGGATCACTCAAGTCAATGATGGGCCCCGATTCGGCTCCCCTACGAAATGCAGCGGCAGAATCAAGTCGTAAACCACCTCGTTGTTCTTGAGCACCATGACAACGGTAACACTTTGCCACAAGCAAGGGACGTACCTGAGACTCAAAAATTTCTGATTGGGTCTCTGTTGCCTGACCCAAAAAACAAAGTATTAAAATAGCAACTGGCACTTCCACCTCACTTTCTACTATCCTCCATCTTATCTCATCAGAAAATGCCTTATCAAGAATGGTGAGATCGAAAATGCAAAACTTGATTAACAATTTCCCATGGATTCGACGTAGAACTCTTTAAACACGGCCTTCTAACCGATCCCGTTCATGCCACAATAAACACGGGCAACACGATCACCAGTTCCAGAATCATCAGCAGAACGTTCGTAAGGTTCATTATCGTCATTGCGGCAAGCTTTCACTCATTCACAACATCGGCGCAAAACGACCACTCCTGTAAGTTGTCCATCCACCCTCAGCACGTCGGACAACCGACCAATTTCTCCAAACCCTGCATCTTCTAACCAGGCGAGTTTGACCTCGTCACTCTCGGCGACAAAGGCCTCCAGCAAGGCAATGCCATTCTGCCGTGCCCAACCGATCATTACTTCCAACAGTCTCGCAGCACCAGCCGTAAAATGATCGTGACACGTAAGATCACAACGTGCCGTGGCATCGCGCAACGGACCCGGTCCAGGCACCATCGACGCAAAACCAAACACGCGACTGGACACCCTCTTCCCAACAAGCGACCACATGCAACCGCCTCCATTCTCAGCAGCGTACTTGACCGACGTGAAATTGGATACGGCGCGCACCGGCCGGGCATCGCGCAGGCTAACCAACCCCTGGTCGTAATGGGCTAAAGCCGGACCGGTGGGTTGGGCCATGAGACAGACAACTCCGGGGAGATCTCCCCAGTTGGTTTCACGAACGTCCATGGCCTGGCCAGGGGTGAAAACATGGGTTTCATAACCAGCGCAGCCAGGCGCTTCACGGCGCATGAAGACACCCCGAATACGAGTGAAATCGACATGCTCGTAAACACTGGACACCGTCGGCGCATTGCCGAGATAGGCCAACCGACAACCGGCGTCGAAACCAATTTTTACAACCTGCTCGGTGAGCGCACGGGCAATGCCTTGCCCACGCGCAGCAGGCAGCGTCATCACGTCTTCAATCACGCAAACTTCAGGTTGGTCCACGGCAAATGCCACCGTCGCACTACCCACCGGAAAACCTTCCAGATGGCCGACCAACTGGCAGGTCGTGAGTACGTCCGAATAGATCCCGCGCATCGACTGCAGCCAGTCCACATCCGAGCGGGAGAACACCTGTTGTAAAAGGTCGATCAGTTGAGTACGTGTCGCCACATCAACCGGATAACGATGTACGGCCACATCCAACAGCTGTCCGCCAGATAACCTTGTTTCGAATTTGATGATTCGTCGTCCTCCGAACCGCAATTGCCCTATCCCGGCGGCAAGATCATCGCCAACCCGTGCGTGTCATGAGAGCCTGAATGTAAAGATCATCGATTTATTGCCGTCACCCTGTTACAACTAGAAAATAACCGTTGATCCTGCCGGGACAACCAGAAACACAACGACAATATAACCAATCTCGTATCTATTTTTGAACCAGATTGAATACTCAAGTTCTACCATTAAAGGAATCATCAACCAAGGAACCGCTGAGAATGGCAAAACACCGTGTTCTGATCGTCGGCACCGGCTCAATCGGCGAGCGACAGCTACGCTGTTTTGGGGAAACTGACCGTGTTGAATTGTCACTTTGCGAGATTAACGGTCCGTTGCGCACTCGCATCGCAGACCGTTACAATGTAAAGACGACCTTCGCCGATTTCAACGAAGCGGTCACTTCACGGCCGGATGTCGCAGTCATCTGCACCCCGGCCCACCTGCATATTCCCATGGCAACTACCCTGGCCAACAAAGGCATTCACATTCTTTGCGAAAAACCCCTCAGTGTCAGCCTCGACGGTGTCAATGAATTGATCCGTGCCATCGATCGCCAAGGTGTGACGTTTGCAATCGCCTACATTTTTCGTTGTCATCCTCTGGCAAGAGCATGCAAAGAAGCCCTGGACAGCGGCCGCTTCGGAAAACCTCTCAATCTGGTCAACGTCGCTGGCCAACATTTTCCGTTTTACAGGCCAGCCTACCGTGAAACCTATTACACCCATCATAAGACCGGAGGGGGTACCATTCAGGACGCGCTCACACACATGATCAATCTGGGAGAGTGGTTGGTAGGGCCCGTTGATCACCTGACGGCCGACGCCGCCCACTTGATTTTGGATGGGGTTGACGTCGAGGACACAGTCCACGTGCTCACACGCCAGGGCGATCTGCTCGGATGTTATGCGCACAACCAACATCAAGCTCCTAACACTTGCTCATTCACCGTTGTGTGTGAACGGGCAACGTTGCGGATTGAGTTTCACCACCAGCGCTGGACCTATCAGGAATCACCTCAGGGCGACTTGCACGTGCAACAAGTGGCAGCCACCGAACGCGATGCAAACTTTATCACTCAAGCCAACCTGTTTCTCGATGCTGTAGAAGGACGCGGCGAGGTCCCTTGTACTCTGGCCGCAGGCTTGCAAACTCTTCGCGTGAATCTTGCGGCGCTGAAATCGGTAGAAGAACGCACCTGGAAAACAATTAGTAACCTCTCCTAAGAGGCATTGTGGCTGGTTTATTGCTTGCCTACAAAGGGTGTAGCTAGATTCAGCAAAGGAGCAAAGATGAAAACCGAATCCACTGTCATCCAAAGTGAACCGCAGGAATCGATCCGTGGAAAAATCCTGCTCGTGATCGGCGATGCCACGGAGGTTGTTGATACACTTTACCCTTGGATGCGGTTACAGGAAGATCGTTACCAGGTCGTGCTGACAGCACCCGAAGCCCGTACTTATCCCATGGTGCAACACCAGCGTCCCGAAGGCTGGGACATTACTGAGGAAACATCCGGCTATTTGATCGATGCTGATATTGCATTTGCCGATATTCAGCCTGAAGAATATGCAGGATTGCTGGTCAGCGGAGGACGGGCCCCCGAGTACCTTCGAGACGATCCGGATTTAATTCGTGTTGTCCAATGGATGGCGGAAGCAGGTCGGCCACTGGGTTCGGTATGCCATGGCATCGAGGTCCTGGCAACTGCTGGTGTGATCAAGGGAAAACGCATCACCACGGTCCCTAAATGCCAATTCGATGCAGAAGTTTGTGGAGCTACCTACGTAGCTGGACCGGTAATGGTTGACGGGCTGCTCGTGACCGCGCGCGGATCGCGTGACGGATGGCAATGGATGCGCGAATACATCAAGCTGCTCAAAGCAACTGCCGCGTCGGATCATTAGCGGACATGCAATACCCTGTCGATTCGACCGGCAGGATAATCCTTCGTTACCCACCAAAGCGACACCGATACAACTTCATTTCTTGAGGGCCGCTGTGAGATCAAACGCCGTTAACTTGTTTTCCATCATGTGGGGCAGAATGAGTAAATTTTTGTCTGCCTGAAAAGCATGGTCGGCCACTCCACGGGCAAACTTCATAAGCAACGTGGCGTGACCCTCTCCACTGATATGAAAAACCTTGCCCGCCCGCCAATCTGTCACCAGAAAACCGCCCTGCTGGTCAACTTCGATTCCATCGAGATTGCCCGTGGGACCCTGCGAGATAACCGACTGTTCTTTGGTCTTCAAGTCAATAGCCAACAGTCGGCCGAGAATCTTTGTAGAAAAATCATCTTGAAAATCTTTTCCCCAACCGCCAAGAATGAGCCGGCCGTCATGAACCAGTAGCCCATTGGGATGTTCAATTTGTTCCCCTTCGGCAAAAACGGTTACTTTGCCATTCTTGTATCGATAAACTCGACTGGCAACCATGTCGGAAACATACACCGCACCATCTTCATCACAAGCAACATCATTGAGGAATTTGGCAGCGGGAATATCAATACGCTTGGTGATCTTGCCAGCAGAAATGTCAATGGCGACAAGACAATCGATATCGCTGACCCACAACGTGCCTTCGTGACTGCGCAATCCCTTGGGTGCATCCAAGCCGGTCACCCACTGGTTCTTGAGGACGGTACCCTCCATTGTGAGTTTGGAGATCCAGCCATCTCCATCTTTTCCAGCTCCGCCTCCCTCACCAATTTGGGAAAGAAACAGTAAACCCGATGGCTCATCCAGGTAAGCACTTTCGGGAGCCTTGAGTCCTTCACTGATTTCCCACACGACGGGAAAGTCGTGGAGGTCGTTTTCTGCACCACCGATCAATTCCGTATGGAACAACGACGTGTGGAGGAAAATCAAACAAAGCGAAAAAAACAAACCAGCTCGACGCATCATGGCAATTGCCTCATTAAAATGTTCGAAAAAACAAGATTGTGGAAGGCCCATTGTCACAAATCGTCGGCTGGGATGTCAAATCGTATTTCCCAGTTACTGTCTCTTTTCTTCGCAGAAAGTGGACAGCCAGCATCAATACAAATTCACCAAATTATCATAGCTCCAAAGTTTGCTGCTGCCTGTCTGCCAGCAGATTCAAAGGCGGTTTTTTATGACCTTTCACAGCCCGCTAAGCACGATAGCGCACCCGGGCACGTACTTGTTCCACAACGACCGGTTCCACCGCTGATTCACTTCGTCGGGCGATCCCCAGTTTGAGCTGGTTGACTCCCTGCCTGACCGTTTTTGGTTTCAGAGGCATTTCAAGCCAGCCGTCAGCCTGTGCTGCGACCTTTTGCATCGGCAAGCCATTGATCGCCACAGCAAGCACATCGTTGACGACACTCCCGCTGGCCTGGATACGCAATGTGGCATCACGCAAACGGCCCATACGGTGGGCAGCCGCCACATCATCACCAATGCGCAACGGGATGGTCGCCCCTCCCGGGTTGGTTGTCAGATCCAGCGGCAACGGTGGCATAGCACTAGCACGCTGATACTGTTCCCACACTCGTTGGTTGACGACAAAAGTCTTATCCAGATACTTGAGCCGCTGAGGATCAGCGATCTCGGGCAGATGCTGCACATAGGAGTCGATCGTCGGACGACTCTGACCTTCCTTGGGAATGCCTGGAATGTAATGAAAGTTCCACAGATAAAGACCATCAGCCCCCGCCCACCAGAAGTTGGACGCCGCGCCGCGCAAGCTGTCCGCTCCCAGTACAAAATTGGCCGGACAATTGATGCAGGGATACACGGGCACATCGTAGCGATGTCCCAAAGCCACTAACTCCTCAGCGGGAGTCGAATAACAGACGTAACCACCTCCGGTCAACAGGCGGTCAATCAGTCCTTCCTTAAGCCAGGTTTCGATGTCGAAGCCGATGCGCCGGCACGTCTCGATAGTACCGGGTACACGGGCACCCAACAAAATCGGACGGCCATGATGACGAGCCGCCGCATCCACCCTGAGGCGGGCCTGTCGAATGAATTGCGTCATCAAGGGCATGTTCTTCTCTTCTTCGCCCTGTCGAAATACCCAGGGCATGCGAAAGAAATTCATGTCCACACCATCCAGGTCGTAACGCATGACCGTACGTTCAATCCACCGCAAGCGATCTTCACGAACCTGTTCAAATGCGTAATCGAGTCCTGACCACATCGCAGCACCAAGGCCGTCTTCTGGAGCTCCGCGCTGCTGCTCGGTTCCAATCAGCATCTCCGGATGTTCAACCTTCAGCGGATACACCAGCTTGTTAAAGGGCATCCCAAATGCGTCATGACAGTCGTTCATGCGCAGGGATCCGAAAATTTCCATATTGTTGGCACGCCCAAACTCAGCGACAGCGTGGGTTGGATCAGGAAGATTGTCCTGAAAAAGGGTCTCCTCTAACTGCATCTGCCAGTAACGCTTTGGATTTTTACCTTTCACCGCAATGGCCCACATGATGCACCAGGCCACACTCTTGATCTTCGCTGCTCGCGCACCGTGCATTCGTAACGCAAGAAAGGCTTCACGACCATCTAGAGTCTGGTCGTCATAGACAATATCACCATCGTCATCGAGGATGATTGGACGAGGTTGATGTGCCAATTTTTTTCTGGCTTTCACCAGTTGAACTGCCTTGTCCAGATCCCTTGGTTCTCGACCAAGGGCACCGACTACAGGCAATGTCATGATGGCCGCCGAGGCCAGGGATCGCCCCACCATCCCGCGCCGCGTCACGTTTTTATTACGTGGATGTGATTTCATCGAAAATCCTTGCCTTAGATTGTGACCTGAGTTACTTTTCCCCCTTTGAAATCCATGCAATCGCTCCTTCAAGATCAACCATGCTACCCGATCGCCAAAGACTCTGAAAGGATCTTCTCACCAGTCATCCGGTAGATCAAACCTTCCTGTTACCCGGCGTGATTTTGAGCGTCTGTGGTCATTGACTAGCTGCTTGAATTCATTATTTTACAAGTACCGATGAGACGCCTGTTCATTTCACCCTGCAATCATCAGATCGATCAATCTCCATGTTTCACTATGGCACCAACTACTGGCGACCACCCAATCCGCCTCGCAATGAACATCGCCTACATCTGAACAAAATCAAAAACGAACTCGGCTTCGACCTGGTCTACCTTCGTCTCCTCTGGAACTGGCACAATCGCAGACCTGGTGAATTCCTCTTCGACGAAGTTCACGAAATTTTCGATATCTGCAGCGAGGTTGGCCTCTCGGTGATGATTCAGTTGAATCTGGAATCAGCCCCCTACTGGCTAGAGACAGCCCATCCCGAATCCCGCTACGTCAACGCCAACGGTCATGCCGTTGAATTGGGAGCCCAGGAGGCAACACCTTCGGGAGGACATCCGGGTCTTTGCTTTCACCACACCGTGGTCAAGCAGGTTGCTGAACAGTACACCCATCAAATTGTCACCGAATTTGTTGATCGGGAAAATCTCTTCGGGATTGATGCCTGGAATGAACCGCACAACGAACCCGCCTGGTGCAACAACATGTGGGGCAACGCCGGCGACAAGTTATACTGTTACTGTGAAGGGTCCCGACAGGCATTCCGCAACTGGTTGCAAAACCGCTACGGCACCATCGACACCTTCAACGACAACTGGGGGCGCGCCTACACCGAGTTCGAGCAGGTGCAACCTCCGGTGCTGGGTGGCACTTACGCCGATTGGTTGGACTGGATGCGGTTCTGGCACGACGAGTTACAGGCCAACATGCGCTGGCGAGTACAAACGATCAAAACCAGCGCTCCAAATATGACCGTCGCAAGTCATTCTGGTGCGGTTCCACCCACCATTCCTCGGGCGGGTGCCATGATTCATAACTTCCGTTTTGCCGAGGAAGTCGATATGTGGGGTACGAGTTTTGCGCCCCAGGCGTTTGGCTGGAATCTTGCCACGTGCGCTCAAATCATCGAATTGACCCGTTCGGCAGCTCGAAACAAACCCTTCTGGATCAGTGAAATGCCCGGCGGTGCCGGCAACATCCGTGGCTTTCGTGCCAGCCGCATACCGCGTCCCAAAGATTATTACAAATGGAACTGGCTCTCCGCTGCGCTCGGATCGACGGGAACCATTCACTGGTGTTATCTGACCGAGCGCACTGGACACGAAGCCGGTCGCTTCGGCATGATCCGACTCGACGCAACTCACACCGAGCGCAGTCGCGAAGCCGCCCGCACCTGTGGTCTGTTAAAAAAATACGAGGATGTTCTTGACAGCGCTAAAACGTCAACCCAGGTTGCCATTCTTTACGATCCGGACAACTCATCCTTGCTCTACGGAATGGAACTTGACGACTTTCTCTACGGCGAATCGCATAATGGTTATTATCACTCTATCTGGACGGCCGACTTGTGCGCTCGATATGTCACCTACGATCATCTGTCTGACATTCGCGAAAAGGTGCTGATCGTCCCCATGGCAATGACCATGCCAGATCGAGTGGCCGATGCGATTGTCGACTTCGTTGCTGCTGGCGGCATCCTGATCGCTGACGCTCTCACCGGGATGTTCGATGAACGAGGTTGGCTACGAGCGAACCTTCCGGCAGGCAAACTGGCTGCTGCCAGCGGAATCCTCGAAGGCGAAATGATCTGTTCGAGTCCTGACAACGATCTCACGATACCCACGGCGGACGGCACGATCCGTGACCAAACCAGCAGCAACCTGATCCCGATGGATCCCATTTACCACGGACCGCCCATCACGTTCTCCTGGCCCATCCAGGGGACTGTGCCTGCCCATGGCTATTTGGTACCCCTGGAGTTGAACGGCGCCCGCGCCATCGGACATTACGACGAAATGGTGCTGGCCACTCACCACAACCATGGCCAGGGCCAGGTTTACTACTTCGGTACTTACATGGGCCTGGCTCTCAGCAAAAATATGCCCGACGCACATCGCCTGATGTCGACGATTCTTAACGAGCATACGACACCGGTAGTGAGGGGTGATCGGCTGCGTCCCCGTTTGATCGCAGGCAGCGAACGGTCTTTGCTTGCCGTGTTCAACGACAATCTTGAGCATGAAGTCACCGAAGCCATTCAATTGCCGAACAGTTATCGCAGCGCTCGGGATATCACGGACGACACCCCGCTGGAGATGACCGACGGTTCGGTAACGGTCACAGTCGCACCCGACTCAGCAACCGTGCTGGTGCTGGAATGACCCGCAAGACGGGCAAAAAGCTCTCAACACGGCGGGCAGGGTTTGCTCTCTTGAAAGCGATTCACCACTCCGTTTGCTGGTCGCTCTAACGCAGCGGCTCAGCAACGGCGACGGTGGCACCCTCGGTACGGAATTGAAACGAATA
>Ga0310124_10003611_pt1 | contig 10340 bp, 6 predicted proteins | sample CB11b_AW_Bot5_MG_FD_203507 | JGI IMG/M metagenome (GOLD analysis project Ga0310124, IMG submission 203507) | Marine microbial communities from Western Arctic Ocean, Canada - CB11b_AW_Bot5 | ecosystem: Environmental > Aquatic > Marine > Oceanic | place: Canada: Western Arctic Ocean | collected...
CCCGACGACATCGGGGGAGACGAGGACTAGAGTGCCCGACGACATCAAAATTACGCTCGAACCGCAGGGCGTCGGGTTCCGCTGGGACGGCGGGATGACTGATCAGCAGAAGCGGCTCATGGCTAAGAGCCTGCACGAGCGAGGGGAGCTGGAGTGATCAAATATTTCGTCATGGCTGTCCTGCTGCTCCTGGGATGCAAGCCACCAACACAACCCACGCCACAGCCGACGGACCCACCGACTACGCTAACCGTTCAGGATGTGATATTGCTGCTCCACAACGCGGAGCGGCAGGCACCGTTGCGGTTGAACGATCAGCTGACAGACGCAGCCCAGGACCACGCAAACTGGATGGCCTCGCGGGGCAGAATGTCGCACCGCGGGTCGGGCGGCAGCTCACCCGGCAAACGCATATCAGACGCCGGATACAGCTGGACGACCTACGGCGAGAATGTGGCCTGGGGGCAGCGGACACCCGATGAGGTGATGCGAGTCTGGGTAGCAAGCCCTCCACACAGGCGGAACATCAAGAGCGTCGCCTACGTTGACCTGGGGGTTGGCGTGGCGGAATCATCCAGCGGTAACCTGTATTGGTGTACAACCTTCGGCTCATTGAACAACAATGGCGAGGAGTGGGCTGAAGCCGGGGCAATCCCTGAATTTTAGGAGTAGTAGACAATGCTCGAATGGATCACATCAAAGCCGATCGATGCGTTAATGATCGCCGCCATCACAGTGATCGGCGGAAGCTATCTCCCGCTGCAGAAGATCATCAAGACGTTTCTGCCGGGGAAATCGCCTCCTGGAATTACTCCGACGCCACCGGGCACAGACTCACATGTCGCACTGGAAAAGCTGGTCGACGTGATTCATGTTGTTCGTTCGCACGGCGATATTCCAACGGCCGATGCGCTGGGGGACCTAATCCCTCAGGTCCTGGTCGCTTGCTGCACGACGCACGAGGAACCCGATGCAACGTGATTTCAGACCACTGGTCCTAGTTGTGCTGCTGGTTCTGTTTACTCTCCGCAGCGGCGGAGGTGGGATCATTAGCCCCCACAGCGGCAAAGTTACTCAGGCAACCTATATCTACGAGAAGGACGAGAGTGTCCCACCACGAGACGTGCAAGCCGCTCTGCGCGACCTGAACGCGAATGGCATCTTAGCTGCCGCGATCGATGATGACGTCGTTAACGGTGACGGTGACGTGCCTGAGCAATACAAGATCGCCCTGGCCGCGGCGGCCGGAAAGATCCCGTGTCTTGTGGTCCAGGCGGGCGACAAGGTTCTCAAGGTAATCGAGGACCCGACAGCCGCGGACGTGGAGGGGGTAGCAGGATGAGCGACTCAACCAACATCGTCTTTCCCGACAGTGACCTGGACTGGTCCCCCGACGTCGACACGGGCTACCCGGACAGGCTCGCGCAGCTCGACACGCCGGAGGCATTTGCCGGACTCGGCGCGCGAGAGTTCCCGGATCACCTGTTCGTCGACCCGAGCGACTGGAAAGACGTCGCAAGAGAGAATGACGAGTACAAGACCTGGCCGGAAGACTACCGCAACCGATTTACGAACCAGGCTCCAACGCACGAATGCACGTGCCACGCGTTGGCGCAGAATGTCGAGATCGCGTGGAACCGGCAGCGAGCCGGCAAGGGAAGTCCGGTGTGGTTTTCGCCGTTGTCCGTCTACTCCGAGGCCAATACCAGGCAGTGGGGCGGCTCGACGATGCAGAGGACGGTGGGGATTTTGATCGACCGGGGAATCCTCCCCGAGCACAGGGGACCTGGCGGAACGACCGATCAAAAGGACAAGTTCGAGCACACGTTACATTGCACATCGGGAAACGACAGTGCCGCGGGAGGTCCGTGGGTGTCGCTCAACAGGTTTCCGTCCGGCTGGCAGAAGACGGCAAAGCACTTCCGGGCGCTGGAGGTGATCAACCCCAGGTCGTACGAGCAGGTTATTAGCCTGCTTCTTCACGGGATCGCCGTTTCTGTTGGCAGGAGCGGTCACGCGATTCCCTACGTTCAAGTGGTATGGCGTGAGGGAACGCTCCACGCCAAATACGCCGACAGCTACAACGTGCACCGCTATGACTCGGTTCGCATGATAAAATCAGGCGTTGGTGGTGCTTACGGAATTTCGACAACAACGATCCCGGACGACTGGGAAAAGCCTGCGGGCTGAGGAGGATCCTATGCGAAGCGTACCAGTGGTTGGATGTGCGGTGCTGCTGCTCCTGGCGAGCCTGGCGAATCGAGCTGGTCCTGGACTCGCTGAACCGGTCCAACAGGAGGAGGTCAAGCAGCAAGCGGCCGCCGACCCCGATCAGATGCAGCAGGTTATTGACCGGATGGGCGCGATTGAATTCCTGGTCAAGAAACACACTGCGCTGGTAATCGACTCTCTGACTGACGTCTCGTCGCCCTCGTCTCCAGAACTAGTTTCAGAAGTTGCGGAGAAGACCGAGGAGAAACCGACACCGCGTGACTTTGGCCGCGTGCTGAAGGCGGCCGACGATGGCGTCCAGCCTGTGCTGTACGTCTACGGCTCCGAGGGATGGGAACAAGTCAACGATCTGCTATCGTCACTTACCGAGGCTGGCATTGAACATCCGCATATCGTAGATTTGCTAGAATGCAGCCCTGAGGAAAAGGAGATGGCCGAAGCGGCGAAGACCGAATACACCGATCTCCCATGGCTCCAGACGATTCACAGCGAGGACGGGGAGTTCGGGCCGATCTGGTACCCCTTGGATCGAATCGACTCCACAGGAACGTATCAGGGATGGCTGCGAGGCAATTCTGAGACGGCGGTCCAGGGAAACTGGCAGGAAAACCAGGCCCAGCGGACTTACGGCTACACGTACTACCCGATTTCTTACTCCTCGTCATGTGCGACGTGAGGCCGGTAGATTGCGGCGAGTTCGCCGCGACCCTAACCTATGATACTCCTTTCGCGTGGCCTGCCTGCTGGGGCGAGTTCCGGACTACCTCTACCCCCAGCAGGTAGCGCGTAAAACGTGGTAATCTATGGACAATGTCATCGGTATTGCGGTCGTAGTTTTGGCGATGGTCGTGATTTCAGTCCTCCCAGACGATTGGTACTCCAGGAGGAAAACGTGACGAACGACTCTCCGACCACGGCAGGCAGGTTCGACGTCTGACGGGGGAATTACTTTTTGCAGTTTCCTTCCCGTGTGTACCCTTCGCCATCCAGAGCGTCTAACTTGGCTTGCAGCTCCTTAATTCTACGCTCCTTATCTTCGATGATCTTCTGGTAGAGGCTCTGGACGATCTTGGCCAGGACGCCAGCCACGCCAGCCAGGAAGGCGATCACGGCCACATACTGGCCAATCATGGCTGTGGACACCTCCCCCATTAAAACGGCGCCAGCGAGGGCCTGAGCGGCACCAAATGCCAAAAATGAGATTGTCATAAGAGCCATTCGCATCATGTCACTTCCTATGGGCTTAAAGTAGCTTCCCGTTTCTGTCTTTGCGATTTCAGCTCTTCCTGTTTCTTTCTTCTCGCTTTCTCTGCTTCCTGTTCCTTTACTTTCGTTTCCCGCGATTCCTGTCTTTCCTGTTTTTTCTCTTCCTGCCACCGGGCTCTTTGCTTAGACATCCAAATCCCGAAGTCGGTGTCATAACGTGTCTTCCAACTGTCAGGGTCGCCGGGTTTCCATAATTCGTTCGTCACTTTTGTCAGATCGCCTTTTTTGTCCCTCGGCCCCTGTATTTCCTTCTTCGCGGAAGCATCATCCAGTTCGTAGAGTACGCCTAGTGCTTTGAACTTTTCCCAGTTCATGTCTCCGATGTAGTGGTTGAATAGGTGCTGCTGGGCTTCGTAGTGGGACCAGCCGGTGTCCTCGAACTTCTGTTTGGCTGCTTCCAGTTCCTCTTTCGATTCGTCCGTCTTAGCGTCTTTCACCGCGTTGAACACAACAGACTGCTTGCGTTCCTCTTTCCTCTGCTCGACTTTCTTTAGTTGCTCAGGGCGAAGCCATTGGCGATACGCCATCGGAGGTGTATCCCAATCCATGCCTTCCAGGTCTTTCTTGAATTGATCCTTGCGTTCCTCTTTGTTGCCTTGGCGGTAGGAAGTGCGATCCCCATAGGTAGACACGGTTGCCCCGAGAAACGCCTCTAACGCCACCGCTGTCCCCTGTTTGACACCAAGTTCGATCTCGGCGTCAATGATCTCGCGATAGGTCAACGGCGTTATGCGAGTAGTGACAATTTCTGTCTTTGTCACCGGTTGTCCAACGGCATTTAACCCAGAGGCCCATTCCAAAATGCCAGACATTCCCGTACCCAGCTTGTACCGTCCGTAATTGATGATGAAGTCCGCTGCCGTCTGTCCACCATACTGCACGTCCTCGCCGTAAATCGACTTGATTTCGCCCTTGCGTGTCTTCGTCGTACCGGTCATTACTCTCGCCGCCAGCACTATGGGCGGCATGATGCCACCTTCGTCCTTAACCCGCGTCTCCCCCATCTTCAGTGCCCATGCATCGGAAGATCGAAGGTCGAATTCAATGGTCGGCTTCTTTTCCTCATCGTCACCAGCAAGGAGAGTGTATACCCAGTATCCAAGTGCCAGCTTAGTGGCGTGCCCTAAGAGTGTTTGCAGGTACAGCTTTGCCATCGCGACCCGCATTCCGCGGTCGGCATTCCACTGACCTATTTGCTTCGGAGTCATTAACTGGAATGGGACTTGAAAGTCTGTCTGTATCCTGGACATTGCCCAGCGTCGAGCTAAGAAGACGAAGTCCAGCCACGGATTTCCACCCTTCAGACCGGTTCCTCGTCCACTGAAAATATTCGCGGTCCGCCCCGCTTGCTTTATATCGTTCTCTGTCCAGTCCGTGCTGTCGCCAAAGAATTCACGGGCCGCAAGAGTGTCGCGCTTCTGAATGTCGTACAAGTCAGCCTTCATGGTATTTGCGAAGGTGCGGTTCCCACGCTCGAATGCTGAGTAGATCTTGGCGTATGTCCGAAGCGGCAGAAACAATTTGCCTTCGGTGTTTTCAAGCCACTGAACAAACGCAGACTGGAACATCTCCTCCATCGCTGCTTTGGGACCATGATAACGAGTGAAGTCCACACCGCCTTGATGGTATTCCCTCGCGTTCGGGCGATCCTCAATGTCTTCCATGCTGGCAAGGGCAGCCCGTTGGCTGAACACTGTCTGTATGGCATTGACGGAGTTAGCGAGCGATCTGATCGGATGAGAGCGAGCGTAGAAGAAACCCTGCCTCTTGAAGAACGACAGTTCCAATCCAAGCATCAGGGATTTCGGGATTAGTGATGTGGCCTCCAACAGCCCATGCCCGATCCACTGGCCTGCGTTCCAGTTCGCGCGACGAGCCTTCTCAACCTCAAACAAAGCGTCGTACTGGGCGTGTTCGATCTCCAGGTTTTTGTCAATGATGGCATTGTTTGTGGGCGTTTTCTTTTTTCGCTTCTTCGGCAGCTTCCCTTGCTTAGCATCGTCGCGGCGATTTTCCCAAAAGGCCAACCGCCTTTCCTGAGTTTTCCTGTAACGCTCCCAGTACTTCGCCTCTTCCCGTGCTTGGTACGCAGGACTTGCTTTGCGGGCTCTCTCGCGGATGTCCCCTAAGTCGGCCAATTCTGCCTGGAGCTTCTTCTTGGTTTCGGACGTAACTGGCTGCCTCTTCGTCTTGGGCTTCCATGTCCCTTCCTCCAGAGCCTTGGATTCAGCCTCCACTAATTCTATCTGTCGACTCAGCCTATCCTCATCCGCCTTGAGTCGCTGGGCGTCTTTATGGGATTGATACTTAGGGCTGGCCTTGCGGGCCTGATCACGAAGTTCTTCCAGTCGGCTCAGCTCTTTCCGCAGCTGCTTCTTCCTTTCTGAAGTAAGAACCGGCTTGTCTTCCGCAGGCTTCCACGCCCCACCTTCCAGAGCCTTGGTTTCTGCTTCGACCTCCTCTATCCGTCGCTCAAGCAGCCTCTCGGCCATTTTTAGTCGCTGGGCATCCGTAAGCGGTTTGCGTCCTGCCGGAAGCAATGCGCCGCCGTCGGCGTCCCATCGTGCCGTCTCTAATTCCTTGGCGGCGGCCTTCGCAGCCTTCAGTCTGTCTTGCCACATCTTCAACTGCGCCTTGGACTTTGCGGTCAGAAGGCTTGGCTGCTTTGTCTTGTCCTTTACTGCACCATCCTTGATGTCTTGGAGTTCATTCTGGATGTCGTTGATTCTGTTCTGTGCCCGTAGCTCTTGCTCTGCAGCAGACACCATCCGCTGCTTCTTTGTGGGCGGGAATATCTTCTCGTATTCCTTCTTCCACTTGTCTCGTTTTTCGCGTGCCTCGATCATCTTCTGCCGCAATTCCGTCAATTTAGCATCAGGCTTGACGGTGGCGCCTTCGCGTACAGGCGTGGCTAGTGGCTTCGGCGGGATGGCAGCAACGGCCTCCTCCAATGCCTCTGCCTCTCGCTCAAGCACTCCTAGTCGATTGGTGGCAGAAGTCTTGGCTGAAGTTAATGCCGTCTGCAATTGACCTTTGCCACCTTCGACCGGAGCCGAATGCGACAAGTCTTTCTTCAGCTTGTCGACTTGTGCAATCAGGTCGCTTTCAATGCTGTCTGGCGTTGCCTGTTCTCTCCCTGTAGCCTTAGGCAGCAAGCCCTGTTCACGCAACTTTTGGGCTACCTCCTCGGGAGACATCCCCTTCTTCTGCCACTCCTCACTTAGCGAAATGGCCTTCAGTAGATCCTCAATTTTCAGCGACTGCCTCGCCTTGCCACGGATAGCCCTGATCTTGGACGGCTTTTCATTTCTGTCGAGTGTTCGGTATTGACCGTAGTCCGACATTGCCTGCATGGTGTCGAACTCGGAAATGCCGGGTACTTCCAAAGACAATTGTTCATGGACCGCATCGACAACCTCTCTCCAGGTTTCTTTCGTGCTACCGAGCCCAGCATCGATGGCCGCAGACATCAGGTCTTTCGCCCGTGCGCCAATTTCGGATTTATCGGTTATCGGAAATTCACTGGCCCTGTCTCTATGGTACGAAGCCCATGCGTCTTTGAAGGCTTTCTCCTGATCAGAAGTGATGCCCTTCATGTTGGACTTCACACTCGCCATGAATTCCAAAAAGGAATTTACTCCCATCTCGGCGTAGGCTTTCACGACACCAGCAGCCGCTTTGGCTACTTTCGGCAATGCTCCTATCGCCTCTGGGTTTAATCCGCCCGTCGTAAACGTTGTTCCCAACGTCTTTGCTGCTTCGCTCCACGCCTCATTGAACTCCGACAAGGCATCGGAAGCCTTCTTTTGTAGTGTCGATTTCTTGGTGCCCGCCTTTGGCTTAGGCGGTTTCGGTTTTTTGGCTGCGGCTGCCTCGGCAATCTTCCTTGCCACTTCCTCTTGCGCCAGCTTCTCCTTCAACTTCTGGTTCTCTGCTTCCAACTTCTCGACTTTGGCCGCCTTCTCAGCGTATTTGGCCAACTGCTCAGCCGTCGGGTCGGAGCCAACATCACGGACATGTTGCTGTGTCAGTCCTTCAACAGAAAAATCAGGAGCCAGTTCGACTTGTGCCGCATGGCCGGCATAGCCCCATTCTGAATGCCCTCGCTGAACGGTGCGGTTAAGGTCCAGCCACTCTTGCCGGTCGGTTCCCTGGATGTCCCCGTCGTTCTTCAACTCCCTGATACGAGCGTTGAGCAAAGCATCTTCCTGGTCCGTTAGCGGCCGGGGCTTTGCTTCCATGTCCGAGATGATTTCGTAAGGACGCTCTGAGTGGGCGGCAAGCTCGGCGATTGCCTCTTGCTGCCGCTCTTCAAACGAGCGGGGACCGAACGATTCCCTGGGTGTATCCCCGACAGATGCTCTCTGGCCCTCGGTCCTGGCGTACTTGGTGCCGGTTGTGGAGCCCGCTTCGGCTTCCGCTTCTTCCGCAGACTGTTCTTGACGAGGTGCGCCTTCCAGCAGAATGTCTGATACTTTGCCAGCTTTCCCAAGGTGCTCGAAGCCTTTCCTTGTACGAAGCGCCTCCCACAAATCTTCCAGGTAGGCTGCGTTTTCGCGTACCCCCTCGTCCCCCAGTTCCTTCCGAGCATGCTCTATGTACTCCGCGAACGTCTTCGCCTTATCTTTAATAGCTTCCTTGGCTAGTCGTGCTGCTTGGTGGGGCGGGTCTTCTTGTGCCGTCTGAAGCAGCGTGTCACCGGTCTCTGAAGGCATCCACTCTTGAACTTCTGACAGCTTGACGACACGCTGATCGGAAGTAACGCCCAAGGGCTGAATCACCCCGACTATCTTCTTTCCTTTGCGGATCTGAAGTGGCTTTCCCTCGTTCATCACATTGTCGCCACCAGACAACGTGAAACCGCGACTGGTGAAGAAGTCGTGAAAGTCGGCGTCCACCGCAATGACACTCTCACCATCGGTCACCAGTGCCCGCGTCAGTGAGTCCTCAGATTCCATGTAGCCAATCGACTTCAGCGGCTTGGCTGTTTTGTCAGTCCATTGGTCCTGGTGCGCATCTAGGTTGCTCTCCTTGTCGTGTTCTCCACCCTTTTTGTGGGCCACAGCTTCAGCACGCCTTTTGGTAAGTTCTTGGGGAATCGCGTCCCAGATAACCCAACTGCCAGTACCAATTGCCGGTTTACCGCCCTTGGTCCACTTCTGTTGCTTTTCGAGCGGAATCATCCTGGCCGGTGTCGCCTTGACCGGATTCTTAGTGCGGAACTGCTGGCGGTACTTCTCGGCACGCTCCTTGGCCGCTGCCTTGGCCGCTTTGTCGGAACGAACCTTCTTGGCTTTTTCCAACGCCGCGTCTACCTGCATCTTCACAGCCTGAACGGTGCGTGACTCGTCCACCGTGCCGTAAGCCTCGAAGACGGCGTAGGGCGTCATTTCCTGCAGGTGGTCATACTGCTGGTAGAACTTGCCCGTACTCTCTACGAAAGCGCCCTGAGCGACGTCGTAGGCGGCTTCCTTCTCATTCCACGAGTCCATACGAAACGCAGTCGCCGGTCCCAACTTGCGGGACACGCGAATCTCGCCCGGTTCGATCTCTCCGAACTGCTCGACGTACTGCTTGTGGTCTCGACGGACCTGCTCCCGCTTCGCTTCAGTCTCTTGGCTGGCCAGTTCCTGATACGCCTGCTCTGCTTCTTCGGCGTCCTTCTCGGCCTGCACGACATCGGAATCTCTGCGAGCTTCCGCCCTCGAATTGGCAATTGCGTCTTTCCATTGCTTTGCCCCGGAAAGAGGATTACTATTCCCCCGACCCTTGGGAACGCCGTGCGACCTAGCAATCTCGACAACCTTCTTGTCGTACACCTTCTTCGCTTCACCCTTGAGTCGGCGTCTCTCAGTATTTGCTTCCTCCTTGGCGTCAGTGATTTTTCGATGCGATTGGAAGTCTCTCTCAGATTTAGCGTAACCTCCCTTGGACTCCTCGGCCTTCTCCTGAAGTGCATCCCGCAAAGCCACGTTCAGTTCGTCAGAACCATAGCTGCTGACTCTCACGTCTTCCTTCACCAACCGGGCGACTTCCGGATCCATCTCCGAAACGTCGAATCCACCCTTGACCGTGTACTTCACAGACTGAGGCGCGTCGGTGGTCTTCACCTCCAGTTCGGCGCGAGGTGTGGTAATCGTGTTGATGCCAACATCCTTTAGGCCCGTCTTCTCCAGTCGGTCGGCTTCACGCTTGGCCATCGAGTAGGCAGCGAACGACCGCTCTCGGTTCTTACCGGTCTCGTCGGTCCACTGGAGAATGTGGCGAACGTCTTGTTTCTCGACATCCACCCGCTGGGGCTTGTCCGTCACGTTGGCCTTGGTGGGGTCGGAATCCCTAGCCAGCGTGAAGTGGCCTGGGACTTCGACCAGCTCGCCGCCCATGTAGAACAGGAACGTGTTGTTCGTACTCTGGAAGAACGGCGCAAGGAACGTCTGGCCAACCAAGTCCGCGTTGGCGATGCCCGGCGGGAGTTCGCCCAACTCTTTCGCCCGCTGAGCGTCAAAGCCCAAATCCCGCCCTTCGTCGTGCAGCGCCCGAAGGTCATCGGGAAGCAAGTCAACCATCTTCTGCGGCGTGATGCCGTGCGGTGACTCCAGAAGCTCGGCTCCCGCTTCCTGAGCGTTCTCGATGTCCTTGAAGTTCCCAGTGTAGGTCCGCTTACCGTCTTCAACGACTTCCAGCTCGAAGCTGTCCTTGTCGATGCGGTGCGGAATTACCTTCACGCTGATTTGGTCGTTGCTTGCAGCGCCGGAACTTCGCATGCGGTCGCGGAAAGACTTCAAGCCGACGTTCTTCTTCGGAGGCTCTGGTTCAGAAACTGGTTCGCTAGTCGCCAGCAA
>Ga0310124_10003612_pt1 | contig 10340 bp, 6 predicted proteins | sample CB11b_AW_Bot5_MG_FD_203507 | JGI IMG/M metagenome (GOLD analysis project Ga0310124, IMG submission 203507) | Marine microbial communities from Western Arctic Ocean, Canada - CB11b_AW_Bot5 | ecosystem: Environmental > Aquatic > Marine > Oceanic | place: Canada: Western Arctic Ocean | collected...
GTGCTGTTCAAATTGGGACGGCGAATTATTACGACCCTACGGTATCGACGAAGATCGTTAACCAGTTGCCATCAGCCCTGCGTGAAGCGGGTGTCGACCGGGTTAGCGATCTGGTGGGTACTTGCCAACGGTCAACTTGACGCAGGAGCGAATTGACATCATGCGAGTTCTCTCAGGTATTCAACCAACTGGCCGTTTTCACTGGGGAAATTATTTTGGCGCGATTCAGCAATACATTGACCTGCAGGATGAGGACGAGGCGTATTACTTTATCGCTAATCTTCATGCGTTGACGACCGTGCGTGATCCGGAATTGTTAAAGCAGCTGACGATGGACGCTGCCATGGATCTGCTGGCACTTGGCTTGAACCCCGAACGTGCAACGTTGTTTGTCCAATCGGAGGTTCCGGAAGTGTCGGAGTTGACATGGCTGTTGATGACCGGTGCGCCGATGGGGCTACTGGAACGGTGTCATGCCTATAAAGAGAAGAAGTCCAAGGGGTTGTCTGCAGATGCTGGTTTGTTTACTTATCCCGTTCTAATGGCCGCTGATATTTTGGCGTACGATGCCGACATTGTGCCCGTGGGAGAGGATCAGGTCCAGCACATCGAAGTCTGCCGTGACCTGGCGGGAAGCTTCAACCACCAATTTGGTGAAACCTTCGTGTTGCCCAAACCGAAGTTGCTTGATGGCTCGGCAAAGGTGCCGGGTACCGATGGTGAAAAAATGTCAAAGAGTTATGGCAACACGTTAGAAATTTTTGAAGAAGCTACAGGGCAACGAAAGAAAATCATGCGGATCAAGACGGACTCAAGACCTATGGAGGAAGCCAAGGATCCGCTCACGGATCATCTTTTTCAATTGTTTGCTTTGGTGGCGAAGGACTCAGAACGAGAAGAAATGGCAGGATTGTATCGGCAAGGAGGCTTCGGTTACGGCGATGTCAAAAAGGCCCTGGCCACCGCAGCGGAGACCTACTTTGCCGATGCCCGGGCACGTCGCAAACAGCTCGAGGCGGATCCCGATCAGGTGCGTACCATTCTTAAAGAGGGTGCAAGTCGCGCACGTAAAAAAGCGAGCCATGTGCTACAGCGTGCTCAGCAGGCGTGCGGGCTGCTCGGTTAATATTTAGTGGTGACCATGTACATCATTGGCATAGGTAGTGAAATCGTCGAGTGTTTGCGAATCGCTCAAATGATTGATCGATACGGTGAGCTTTTTGTGGAGCGTATTTTCACCAACCAGGAAGTGAAATTCTGTGCTGCTCGCACAGCAGCCACTCAGAACTACGCTTCGCATTGGGCAGCCAAAGAGGCAGTTGCTAAGGCTCTGGGAATCCGGCAATTGGTCGGATTTCGCTGGCGTGATATTGAGATTTGTCATCCACCGGAAGGACCCGTATCGGTGCGTTTAGGTGGACGCGCACGAGAACTTGCCGAGAGACGTGGTATGGCTCAAATGAATGTTAGTTTGGCGTTTTGCCGGACACATGCCACGGCACATGCGATTGCATTGGGCGCCAGCCAAGAGTGAGGTTAGAAATGCAATTGCATTGGCACAGAAAATCAGGAATTAGTCTGACGGGCGCCGCTTCGTCGCGGCCTTCTTTTTAGTGGTCGATTTTTTCTTAGTGGTCGATTTTTTCTTAGTGGTCGATTTTTTCTTAGTGGTCGATTTTTTCTTAGTGGTTTTCTTCTTCTTCGATTTGGACTTTTTGGTTGGTCCCTTGGCTGCCCGTTCGCTCAACAAGGTCACTACTTGATCAAAGGTAACTTCTTCAACAGCCGTTCCCTTGGGAATCGAAGCATTTGTCTCGCCGTCGGTAACATAGGGGCCGTAACGGCCCTCGAGCAATTTAATCGGTTCTTCAGTGACGGGGGATTTTTCAAACACCTTGAGCGGCTCACGGGGCGCCCCACCTCCACGACGGTTTGGCTTGGGTTGAGCGAGCAGCTGGAGAGCTTCTTCCAAGGTCACTTCAATGGGTGATATTTCAGCCGGAAGGGAGCGGGTCTCGTCACCAGATTTTACATAGGGGCCAAAACGACCGTTATACGCCATCACATCGCAATTGGTTTTGGGGTCCTGACCGAGGTTTCGGGGTAAGGAGAGTAACTTGAGCGCGACTTCAAAGGTAATATCGTCAGACTGCATTCCCTTGAGCAAGCCCGCGTTCTTGGGTTTCTCATCTTCTTCACTACTGCCCAATTGGACGTAAGTCCCAAACCGTCCCTCTTTGATGTAGACAGGTCGATTTGTTTCTGGACAGGTTCCCAACGGTTCGTCCGTTTGTTGGGCGCGTTCGAGCAATTCGAGGGCCATCTCCAGGTTCAGTTCGTCAGGGGCGATGTCCTCGCGCAGGCTGGCTCGCCGTTCTCCATGCTCGAGGAATGGACCGTATCGTCCGACTCGCACGTAGACGGGTTGGCGATCGGCGTCTTGCGGCGTACCGACGTAAATCTGGCTGATGTTGCGAGCATCAATCTCCTCGATTTTATTCGCCAGTTGTTGCTTTAATCCGGGATTTCCGTTGCCGAAATAGAAGTTGTGCAAATAATCGAGATGTTGTGCTTCTTGACGGCTGATGGCATCCAGATCGTCCTCCATTTGCGCTGTGAATTGGTAATCCACCAGCCTGGGAAGATGTTCTTCCATTAATTGGATTACGGAAAAAGCGACCCACGTTGGAACCAGCGCATTTCCTTTATTGAAAACGTATTTTCGAGCCTGAATCGTATCGATGATTGATGCGTAAGTACTGGGTCGACCAATCCCTCTTTCTTCAAGTGCCCTGGTGAGCGAGGCCTCACTGTAACGCGCCGGCGGCTGAGTTGTATGACTCTTGGTCTCGAGTTCTGTACACGAAAGTGATTGGCCTTCTTCAACCGCGGGCAGGAGAGTCTCTTGATCAGCAAGCTCGGCTTGTGGATCATCCGATCCCTCGACATAAGCTCGCAGGTAGCCGGGAAAGTCAATCGTTTTGCCACTGACTCGAAAAACGGTTCCTTCTGCCTCCACCGTAATGGTGATACGTCGCCCTCGAGAGTCGGCCATCTGACTGGCGACCGTGCGCTTCCAGATCAAATTGAACAGTTTAAATTCATCCGCATTCAGCTGGGACCGCAGCGTTTCAGGAACTTCGAACGGGTGGCCGGCGGGGCGGATCGCCTCGTGTGCTTCCTGTGCGTTCTTTACTTTTGACTGATAGACGCGCGGTTTGTCAGGGAGGTACTTGTCACCATATTCTGAACGAACCAGATCACGCGAAGCATCAATGGCTACCTGGGCTAAATTGGTAGAGTCGGTTCGCATGTACGTGATGTGGCCATTTTCATACAGGCTTTGCGCTACTTGCATTGTCCGTTTCGCGGTAAAACCAAGCTTTCGATTTGCTTCTTGCTGCATCGTGCTGGTTGTGAATGGCGCAGAAGGCCGAGAGGTGTACGGCTTTTCTTCAACCTTGGTGACCAGAAAAGGTGCATTGCGAATCCGTTCCAGCAAACGTAGGGCAGCTTCTTCATCGAGCAGTTCCAGGTCATCCTTTTTCAGTTTGCCAGTGGTACTGTCGAAATCCTTACCGGTGGGAATACGCCGACCATTGACTGACACCAGGCCTGCTTCAAAGGATTCATTGCTGACAGTTTGAAAGGAACCTAACAGGTGCCAATACGTGGCTGATACAAAGGCTATGCGCTCCCGCTCACGATCTACAATGGTCCGTACTGCTACACTCTGGACGCGACCGGCCGACAGTTTGGGACGTACTTTGCGCCACAAAAGGGGTGACACTTCGTAGCCATATAACCGGTCCAGAATTCGTCTGGTTTCTTGCGCTCGAACGAGACCGTCATCAATGTCTCGCGGATGATTCAGCGCCTCGTGAATGGCTTCTTTTGTAATTTCGTGGAATACCAAACGATAGACCGGTACCTTTGGCTTGAGCAATTGTTGGAGATGCCAGCTGATCGCCTCGCCTTCTCGGTCTTCATCGGTAGCCAGGTACAGTTTGGAGGCTTCCTTTAACGCTTTTTTAAGCCGGTCGACCTGCTTTTTCTTACCTGGTGGAATGATGTAGACCGGTTCAAAATTTTCATTGACATTCACTCCCAGATAGGCCCAGTCTTCCTCTTTAAATTGTTTGGGGACCTCCTTGGCACCCTGCGGTAAATCACGAACGTGTCCAATGCTCGCTTCCACAGTGTAGCCACGCCCCAGGAATTTGGAGATTGTCCTGGCTTTGGCTGGCGACTCCACGATCACCAAAGATTTTCCGCTGTTTTTTGCTGTCTTTTTAGCCATCGACCACACGCTTGCAGAATTCAAATGGTTAAAATAAGTTAATTAGTAAAAATGCGTCAATAAGTTAATTAGTGAAAATGTTTCAATATTTATCAGCGATTTGAGGCATGTTTCGTGAACATGAGATGCGTTCGCGTCAATTTCGGATATTTCGGTGTGACCCGAGGCATCAAATGATCGGTAACCCTTTTTGGGATTGCATTTACGTCGTAAGGCTCTTAAATTCTCAAAGCTGATATCTATTGCTCAGCCGAGCAAATCAATAATACCGGAATAATCCCATTGTCAAGTCGGTTTTATCCGTTTTGGCAAATTTCCAGAACCAGATTTCGAGGTGTAACTCGTATGGCAAAGGGTCCTCTAGCAATTTTTCGTAGGAACCAAAAGATCCTTTTGGTGGTTTTTGGCTTGGCGATCATGATCGTTTTTGTCCTTGGCGACAGCGTCATGAGATTTTTGGGAGGTGGCCCCCGTACAGAAGCGGACCGCAACCCGGTGGTCGTGGAGTGGGCAGGGGAGGTGATTACAGAAAGAGATTTGGCCAGGCTCCGTACGCGACACAACCTGATTTTGAGATTTTTGGATTTGGTTTCCGTTGCAGCTTTGGGAGGTGCAGAGGAGAACCCTAATACGGCTGCGTATCTGAGATATAGCATTGCGCTCAGAAACAGACAGATGTTCGGTGATGACTCAGATCAGATGTTAGTTCAAAAGATCATCATGGCCAACAAGGCGAAAGACCAGGACATGGTTGTGACGGATCAATCCATTCGAGATTTTTTGTATCAACTTACGGAAGGTAGACTCGGGGATGATGGGAGTCGATATGAAGAGATTCTGCAGCAATCCGGGTTAATACAAAATATGAACTCGCACGCACTTTTTAACTGGTTACGCGAAGAATTATTTGCCATGAGGTTCCAAATCATTTCACGAAGTGGCCTCAATATGTCAGTTACCCCGGCGGCCAACTGGGACTATTTCAATCGCTTGCAGCGAACAGTGACTGCCGAATTTGTACCACTTCCTGTGGCCGGCTATGTGAATCAAGTGCCAGAGCCAACGGAAGACGACCAGACGGATCATTTTGAAAAATACAAGGACCAGTTGCCGGGTTCTTTGACTCCGGGTTTTAAAAGACCTGCATGTGTGGCAGTTCAGTTTGTGGAAGTCAACTATGGTGATTTAGTCGATTCGGCAGCAACGGAAATCAGCGAAGATGAAATACGCGAGTATTACGAAGCAAACAAAGAAAGTTATCTTCAACTGGATCTCCCTGAGATTCCCGCTGCGTCTGGTAATGAGGAGTCGGCAGAGGCTGCCGATGAAAGTGGTGCCGAGCCTGCTGCCGACGGTGACGCAGAAGCTGCCGATGAAAGTGGTGCCGAGCCTGCTGCCGACGGTGACACAGAAGCTGCCGATGAAAGTGGTGCCGAGCCTGCTGCCGACGGTGATACAGAAGCTGCCGATGAAAGTGCTGCCGATGGCAGCGATACAGAACCGTCCGAAGATGATTTGCTGCCCAATTCTGACGAGCCACGTGAGAGCGATGTGGTTTTAGAAGAGGGTGCTGAATCGGAAGATCAGGAAACGAAATACAGAAGTTTGGATGAGGTGCGGGATGAAATTCGCACATCCTTAGCACGGCCCATTGCTCAAGCAGAGTTGAATCGGCTTTTAGGCGAGATCCAAACTCAAATGCGGAGCTATTTCGAGCAAATAGGAATTTGGCAAGCTGAGAAAGACATAAATCCCGATAGTCTGAAACCTGAACCGCCAAAACCCGATTTAGAAGCCTTGGCCGTTGAGCGGGGACTGATAGGGAGTAAAACGGAATTAATGGACATTGTTGAGTTTTTTGAAAACGAGACAATTGGTCGATCGACTCAACGTCAATCGATTCAACAAGGCCAGGCTCAGCAAAACTTTATCTCGATCGCTTTCAACAAGGGCACTTTACTTTACCAGCCAATTCGTACACAGCGTTTGGATTTGGAAATCGATTTTCTTTTCTGGAAAATTGAAGAGGAGGATGAGCACACTCCAGAATTTGAGAACGCTCAAGAGGAAGTAATTGAAGCATTGAAAATGAAAAAAGCTCTTGATTTGGCCAAAGATCGTGCAGACGAACTCGTAACACAGATCGACAAGAAAAATATTTCTCTGAATGCTTTTTTTGAGGGCGATCTCGACAGGCAGGTGGTTTTAAGCGACCCCTTCACATGGATGACCGGTGGTGGATTGCCCGCGGGCAGTCAGCAACAACTTCGGTTGACCTCAATTCCAGGTGTGGAATTGGCTGGCAACGATTTTATGCGATCGGTTTTTGCGCTGAAAGTAGGTGAAGTTGGCAGTGCGGTCAACGCCGACGAATCGATTGTTTATCTCTTTCGATTGGCCAGTGAGGAGCAACCCGATCCGGTACGCATGGAACGGTTTTATAACACCGGAACAACATCCGAGATTCGACAACTGGCCAATTTTGAATTGGGTGACATAGGCCGCCGCTGGTACAAGCAGGTTGGGGATGAAGTGGGTATCGACTGGAAACGCACGCCACAGGGACCATCGAACAGCCGGTTTTAGCGTCAAGTGTCTTCAAATCATCGTGTGACGCAGCCTCGCGGCCCCTGGGTCATTTGGGGTTGGCATTGTCTGCGTACCTGCTATCTGAAGATGGCTGTAAAACACGACAGTGATTTTGCCGTCAAGACGATGTTGCCTTGAAAATGACGGTTGCCAGTGGAGGCAGGGTGACTTCCAATGAGAAGGGACGGCCGTGACTTTCCTGTTCCAGGGCAAACACACCGGGGAAATTGCCTACGTTGCTGCCGTCGTAGTGTTGTGAGTCGGTATTGAGTATTTCTTCGTACCATCCTCCGCGGGGAACGCCGACATGGCAGTGCTCCCGTACGACAGGCGTGAAATTGCTGCCGATGACGAGAAAATCATTAGGATCGCGGGCTTTGCGTAAAAAGAACAGCGCACTATCGGCTCGATTTTGACAGTCGATCCACTCGAAACCATTGTCATCGAAGTCCAATTCATACAGTGCCGGTTCTTGACGATAGATCGCGTTGAGATCGGACACCAGTTTCTTGACGCCTTGGTGGGTACTCCATTGGAGCAAATCCCACTGCAGGCTGGCGTCGTGGTTCCATTCGTTCCACTGTCCAAAATCGCTTCCCATGAAGAGAAGTTTTTTGCCAGGATGGGTCCACATGTACGAGTATAACAGGCGCAAATTGGCAAATTTTTGCCAGCGATCACCTGGCATTTGGTCCAATAATGAACCTTTGCCATGGACCACTTCGTCATGGGATAAGGGAAGTGTAAAATTTTCCGTGAACGAATAAATCAGGCTGAAGGTAAGTGAATCGTGGTGGTGGCAGCGATGGACCGGATCATGGTGCATGAATTGCAGTGTGTCATTCATCCAGCCCATGTTCCACTTGATGCTGAACCCCAATCCGCCCGAACTGGTTGGGTGGGAAACACCTGTATAGGAAGTTGACTCTTCAGCAATGGTCAACACACCTGGGAATTTCCAATGCACTTGTTCATTGAATTCCTGTAACAAGGAAATCGCTTCCAGGTTTTCACGGCCGCCGTATTGGTTGGGAATCCACTGGCCCTCTTCCCGGCTGTAGTCCAGATACAACATCGAGGCGACCGCATCCACTCGCAGTCCGTCGATGTGGTATTTTTCTAACCAGAAGAGTGCATTGGAGAGTAAGAAATTACGTACTTCGTTTCTTCCGTAGTTGAAGATCATGGTTCCCCAGTCGGGATGCTCTCCCTGACGAGGATCGGCATGTTCGTACAAAGGACTACCGTCGAATTGACGCAGCCCGTGGCCATCGCGAGGAAAGTGTGCCGGGACCCAGTCCACCAGCACGCCGATGCCGTTTTGGTGGCAGTAATCCACAAAGTACATCAAATCCTGGGGTGTGCCATATCGGCTTGTAGCGGCGAAGTATCCGACTGTCTGATAACCCCAGCTACCCGAATAGGGATGTTCGCTGATGGGTAGCAGTTCAAGGTGCGTGTAGTTCATTTCACGACAGTATTGGACAAGCTGGACGGCAAGTTCCCGATAATTCAGCCAGCCGTGTTGCGCCTGTTGGTTTTGCATCCAACTTCCCAGGTGAACCTCATAAATCGAGATTGGCTGGTCCAGTGGATTGGTCTCATGGCGACGATCCAACCAGGCAGTATCGTTCCACGAGTAGTCATTCAGATCGGTTACCAGAGAAGCCGTGCGAGGTGGCAGTTCGGATGCAAAACCGAACGGGTCCGATTTGTCTATTGTCTCGCCATGGTGAGTTGTAATCCGATATTTGTAATTTTCCCCGATTGGCAATTCGGGAATGAATAGTTCCCAGACGCCACTGGGAAGATGTTTGCCTAAAGGATTTTTCCGACCGTCCCAATCGTTAAAATCACCAACCACGCTGACCGACAGCGCATTGGGCGCCCAGACCGCAAAGTTCACCCCAGGTATTCCATCGACGGTGCGCAACTGTGCGCCGAGTCGATCATAGGCATGCCAGTGTGTTCCTTCTGCCAATAAATAAAGATCGAAATCAGAAAGTAAAGGCTTGAATGCGTAGGGATCATGCATGGTTGTTACTTTACCATTTTGATCGGCGATCTGTAGCCGGTACAGATTGGGTGCCGCTTGATCAGGTAAAGGACATATGGCCTCATAAAGCCCTGCGGGATGAATTCGACGCATTGGCCTGGTCTGTTCTTGTCCGTGGTCGACCACCCATGCCTGTTGTGAATCAGGCAGGTAGGCTCGTACCGCAAGTGCCCGACGGCCATGGTGGCTGATTTCGTGCGGTCCTAAAACGTCGAATGGATTCTCATGACGTCCTGCTATGAGTGCTCCCACACTGTCGAGGCTTATCTCCGTACGCACTTTTGGTTCCCCTCTCCACGATGCCCTGACAAATCGATCACCGTGCATCCCGATGACAGATTCATGTTTGTGACGATGCAGGTTTCCCTGTTTTAAAATGATGCTCTTATCGTTGTCGATCCTGTGTGCTGCAAACTTGAATAACGAAGTGGAAACGGCCAACCGAGGAACAACCACCGCAGGGAGTAAAACAGGTATTGCCAGCTCTTTCGGAACATTCGGTTCCCGTAGCCTGGAGTTAAGAAACTTACGGATCGATGTTTTGTTGTCGAGTTTCGCGAGTTCACAATCTGACGGGTAAGGTGCTGATCTGCTGTGGCTGGACCAGCAGCACCGGTGTTTTTCCAGAGAGGACCACATCGTCGACATTCCAGGTTGTGGAAATGCATTGCGCGGTCCACACGTTGCCATAAATCCTGATTTTTCACTGGCACTTTGCGACCGTATCGCTCCCATTTCCATTTGTTGGCACGCCACTCGGCCAGCCCGTGTGATATTCCGCGAGCAACATACCGGCTGGGGGTGAGCAGAAGCACACGAGAGGGCTGATCCAGTGCCTCCAGACCTCGGACAGCAGCCAATAAAGCTTGGCGTTCTCCGTGTGCCCGGGGTTCACTGTCTTTGGCCTCGATTTTCTGTGTCCCGTCAAGTGATTCAAGGACAAAACGCCAGCCACAGTTGGACTCAGAATGAGAGTTCGGCGTGGTAGATTCCGAATAAAGAAGAAAATGTGGAGTCGGCACGTTCATCGGCTGGTTGCTCCGGAAGTAACTTACCTGAGCCAATTCGTCCAAGACTTACACTGCAACCATCCATGACGGATCAACTTAATTTTCTCATCCAAACCGATTGACCTGAGTGAGAGTTATCGTCAATTGTTTTGCATGTTCCCCAGATTAACTGGTGGATTTTGATGTTGTGGGTCCGTCTTGCAGCAGTAAAACCGGAACATTCAGGTTAATGATCCATTGAGTTGGCGAGTTTCCCAATAGGCGGCTGTCAAAATGCCAGTCAATTTGGCCGCTCCCAGCCGTAGGCATTGAAGTGACTGCATTCACTGGAAAAAGGCGTTCAGATCCCTGCTTTTGAGAAATAATTTATGGGGATCTGGTAATT
>Ga0310124_10003617_pt1 | contig 10333 bp, 6 predicted proteins | sample CB11b_AW_Bot5_MG_FD_203507 | JGI IMG/M metagenome (GOLD analysis project Ga0310124, IMG submission 203507) | Marine microbial communities from Western Arctic Ocean, Canada - CB11b_AW_Bot5 | ecosystem: Environmental > Aquatic > Marine > Oceanic | place: Canada: Western Arctic Ocean | collected...
GCAGGTCCTCGGCTTCGACTTCTACGGTGAGTACGACTTCAACCGCCGCTATCGGCAGTATCCGAATGTCAACCGCAAGAATCACAGCACCGCCGTGGACGACGCGCGGGCCTGGATGGTCAACCTTACACGCACGACGTACCCCTGGTTCTTCTCACTCGAGGGGTACAGCATGGACAGCGATTACTCAACCCGGTCGTTTCTCGCCGGCACCCGTGTGCAGGACGAGATCGACTACGAGGACGACCGACTCTACATCTACGAGTTCGTCGACGACAACGACGACCAGGATCGTCTCCCGGACTGGGATCGCTTCGGGGGCCTTGTGGACAATGCCATCTTTCCCGGCTACGACGAGAATGGCGACTTCATCTCCGATTTCAATCAGAACGACACAGACGACCGGCCGAATCTGGTGCCGGACTACGAGGAACCCTTCCTGCGTTATCACACCGATCGTCCGGAGTTTCTCTTCGGCGTCGACATGAACAACAATGGCTGGATCGATCGCTTCGAGAACGACGACGAGCCCGATTTCCCGTACAAGCGAGACCGTCGTGGTTACAATGTCTACGGCGGACTGCACCTGATGGCAGACGCACGTCTGACGGTGGGTAGGGTCGACGAGGAACTCATCGACGGTGATGGCGCCAACCGCACGGCCTACCTTCTGCTGACCCTCGATCGCGACCGCGCCGATCTTGGCCGCCTGCGCGTGTACCAGTATTTGCGTAAGGCGAAAGACGACATTGCGGATAACCTGTTTCAGTGGGTGCAGTTGCCCGATTCGAGAGGCAGTCTGGTGCGCATCCAGGATCCTCTGCCGGCACGCGACACCTGGATCAACACCACGTATGCGCGCTTCGACTACCACGGGGTCGCCGACCTCAACTTCATCAACAAGGTGAAGTATGAGGCTTTCCATCAGATCGACGACGTCAGCGGGTTGCGCAATACGGCGAGTTTCTTCGGTCTCATCAACAAGGCTGACTACACCCACAGGGTGGGGCCCATCGACATCCAACCCCGCTGGAAGAGTGAGTTTGTCCGGCAGCGCCCCGTCGAGGAACGGGATTCTGCGCGGCGCGAATTGACGGAGACACTCTTTCTCATCACCCGTTTTCCCATCCTGCGCCACACGCTGATCGAGCTGGGACTGGAGGTCTCCCACTTCGAACAGTTCCGTGACGAGAAGGGGGTACCACTCAACCGCACTCTGGCACCGGACTCGAACAGCCGGGTCGTGGCGATCCAGCTGAGCAACTCGTCGCCTTATCTTGGATACGACCTCAATCTGCGCACCGGGCTGCGTCTGCAGAAACGGACGTTTGAGACCTTGCCGTCGGAGACGACGAGTACCCTTTTCGTCACCATCTATGCCGGACTGGGGAACTGATCCTTGCTAAGATATTGGTGCACAACGCATTGCACGTGTCGGACGTGGCTGTCAACTGGCGAGAGAAAAGCTTGCTTCCCACGCTGACGAACAGTACTTTTTCTGGTTCATCGACTCATTGTCGTCGCACCAGCCACGGCAGATGCTCTTTCGAGGGCCTCTTCCGTGGCTCCGTGTCTTCGTCCGCGCGCGCGGCCCATTTTGTCATACCCGCCCAAGGAGCAAATGTCCCATGAGAAGATTAGCATCGCTTGCAACTCTGCTGGTCCTGCTCGCCACTAGTGGCACGCAGGCCCATCAGGGCGAGTTGAGATTTATGTTTCAGTTCCCAGCCGGCCTTGAGCCAACGCTTGACGGTGACCACAGCGACTGGGCCTTTGTTCCCGAGGTCTACTACAATCGCCACGAGAACATGTTCAACCAGTTCGGCGCGCCGTTGGATCTGAGCGACTTCAATTCGTACCAGATCTGGGGTTACTCGGTGGCGACGAACAAGGCCTATCTGGCTACCTGGGTTGCGGATGACGCCATGCACAATACGGAAAAATGGTCGACCACGACCGACTGGGACCATACCGGCGGTCAATTCCGCAGCTTCGGAGACGAGAGCGAAGAGTTCCAGCAGCGCTGGACCGGCGCCCAGGCGCAACGTTATGACCTCTATGCTCCCACTTTCGCCTCCGGTGGATTCTACACATCGCACCGTGGCACCGCTGAGTGGGCTGGCGTCGAACCCTATCTCATGTGGGGTGGCCAGATCACGAAGGGAGAGGTCGGCAGCTTCGAGCCCGCCGAGGCGGTGGCCGAGTTTGCCATGGTCCCCTTCGACGATGCTCATCCGGAAGGTCCTGAGTCCAGTATTGAGCACATTTTTGCTGTGAATCAGATCGTCGGTCTCGAGGCCAACTGGGGCGACAAGGATCCCGATCCGGGCGCCTACGACGACGCTTACTGGTCGCTCTTCGGTGGTGAGGGCGCCTCCTTCCAGGCCGATCAGTTCGGTGACTTCCTGTTGGCGCCTCTGGAACCGGGTTTGCCGACGGCCGTCCGGACCAATACTTGGGGTCAGGTGAAGGCATCCTTCACGGCTGAGTAACAGCAGAAACTGGTAATCACCATTACATCAGAGCGGGGTTCACGGGCTACCGTTGGACCCCGCTCTTATTTTTGCTACATCATAGAGCACCACCCAGTGAGGCTCGCATGAAGATCTCCTGCTACCTCGTCGTCCTGCTCATCGGTCTGAGTTCGACCGTCGCCGCGCGTCAGATCTTCCAGTTTGGCGGTGGCAGCGGCCAGTCCTGGTCTGCCGTCGGCGAGTTGTCCTTCATCGATACGGACAGAGCAGCCGGCAGCATCCGACCTTTCGAGACCGCCTTGACCCACAATCTCATCTCCTCCATGCGCTCCCGCGGCGGCGACGTCGACACCATCGTCAGCAACTACACGATCCCCCAGGACTGGAGTGATGGCGGTTACGAGTTCATCATCGACGGTGACTCGACGACCGCCTTCGTGCACCCGCCTCGGATCCAGATTCTGGGCGGTGGCGGGGGGTATTGGACGGTGCCGATGTTTTTCGACCTCGGTGCCCCCTTCCTGGTGGAGCGGATCCGCTTTATTACGCGCCCCGATCATCCAGAAAACCAGATGCGGCGTTATATCCTCTTTCTCAACGATGGTACCGAAGCGGCGAAGGATCGCGTTGGCAACATCGTCTGGAAAAAATACCGGGAGGAGATCGACAACCTGGAGAGCGTCGTCGATCTCGATATCGAGCCCCAGTTGGTGCGTCACATATATGTCCGGCCGGGTGGGATTGGCACCAACAACGGCCTGAACCAAACCTGGGAAGTCGCCGAAATGCAGGTCTTCGGCCGGGGCTTCGTCCCCACCGCCGAGTATACGTCAGAGCCGATCGATCTGGGCGCCCCCTCGGCGCTGGGGCAGATCCATTGGGGCTGGCAGCTGGATCCCGGTGGTCAGATCATCATCCAGACACGCTCGGGGATCGATGACCAACCCTACATCTACTGGCGTGTCTCCGGTGTCGGCGCTGAACTGTCGCCACTGGACGAACAGGGACGGCCACTGACCAAGGCGCGTTACGAGTCCATCAAACCGAACCAGCGTGGCGGCATCACGGACGACCTGACGAATTGGAGTCCCTGGCAGACCTACGATCTCGATAGCGGCTTGGGGGGCACACAAATTCTGTCACCGAGCCCACGTTCGTACATCCAGGTGCGGGTGCAGTTCTCCTCGGCTCCCCTCGCTGGCGGCCAGGTCGATTCACTCTCGTTCGAGTTTTCGCCGCCGCTGGTCAGCTCCGCAGTGGCCGAGATCCATCCCAGCGAGGTCGAACCGGCGATGCCGACGCCCTTCACCTTCGCGGTGCGTTCGCGCATCGAAAGCGGCCAATCCGGCTTCGATGCCCTGCGCTTGCGCACCGCCGCCCTCGTCGACTCGGTGACAGCGGTACGCATCGATCGGGTCGAGGTGCCCTTCTCCGTGGACACCGAGTCCAGCCCGTCGCAGGACCTGATGATTCACTTTCCACGGATCACCCAGGACCAGACGCTGTTGGAGATCGACTTCGGTGCCCGTGTCTTTCGCTACGGTACTCCCTTTGATGGCGCCCTCGTCGATACCGAAAGTGATGAAATCGCACTCGCGGTAAGTCCAGGTGACGCCATCGCCGAGGTCCTCAGCGATGAACTGGTTGTCCGCACCAGTCTGACAGGCAGTATTCTGTTGGATCTGCAGGTCGGGCCGAATCCCTTCACACCCAATGGCGACGGTGTGAATGATCGCGTGATCCTGTCGTCGGCGCTGTTGCGGCTGACGGGGGACACGCCCATCGAGACACAGGTGTACGATATCAGCGGTCGTCTGCTACGAACCCTGCATACCGTTGTGGCCGGCAGCAGTACCTTTGAAGTCGCCTGGGATGGCACCGACGAGGGGGGCAGGCGAGTCGTGCCAGGACTCTACGTCTACCGCCTTGCTCTCGAGGCCGACAACGGCTCCGCTTCACGGGTTGGCCACCTGGCCGTCGCCTATTGATGCAGCTGCGCCGGGTACAGCGTGACTTCGAACAGGTTCTGATCGCCCTGCTGGCGCTGTGCTGGCAGGTGGGCTGTGGCGCCGAGCCACCGGTGTCTGAGGCCGGCGTCGTCGCCCGTATCGGTGCCGAGAAGATCGATGCCGGGCAACTGCGTGCCTTTGCCACGCAGGTACCCATCACGTTGCTGTCGACGGAAACCGACCAATCCACGCAACAGCTGTATCTGCGTGCCATGATCGTGCGGAAACTGCTGGCCCAGGAGGTCGAACGCCGTGGTATCGACACCAGCCAGGTTGTCAGGGCAAGCGTCGCCAACCGCCTCACGCAGCGTCTGAGCGACAGCTACCGTCGCGAGCAACTGTGGCCGGGAACCGAGCCTGACGAGGCCGAGGTCCTGGCCTATTACGACAGCGTCGGTCTACATCATCAGCGCCTTGTTGCCGGCATCGTCGTCGCCGAACGGGACGTCGCCGATGATGTAGCTGCTCGTCTGCAGGCGGGGGCGTCTTTCGAGCGGCTGGCACACGAGGTTTCGCAGCACAAACCCTCGGCCTTCCGCGGCGGCGATCTCGGCTACCTGACCGCGTCCCAGGCAGCGCGTTTAGGGATTCCCCCGAGGCTCTTTGAGACGATGGCGGACAGTCTCTTTTCGCCGGTTCTACCGCGGGGGACCGAATTCCAGATCATCCGCTTCACGGATACACGCTCGCTGCCGCCGGAGGATTTTCTGCCGCGAATCCGCGATCTGTTGACACAGCAGGCGCGCGCAACCCGCGAGACACAAAGACTGACCGAGCTCGCCACACAAATGCGATGGCAGGTCGCGCCGGAGGGGCTGGCGGCCATCGCCAGACTCGGCGGGGGAGGGGCCATTCAACCATGGCTGTTCGATGCACAGGATGCGGCGCTGCCGCTGTTCACCTATGCAGACAAGCAGGTGAGCGTCGGCCAGTTCCTCCACCTGCTGGAGCGACGGCGACGAGTTCTCACCGACACTGCCGCCGTGGCCCCCTTGGGCCGGGAGTTGCTGCGCACCGACCTGTTGCTGGCCGAAGCGGCGCGACGCGCCGGAATCGCCGAACGCGAGGAGATTCTCACCTGGCAGGCGACCCTGCGTCAGGAGTCGGCGATTGTGCAGATGCGTCGCCAACTGCTGGCAGCGCAGCCACCGCTGAGCGCCGACGACATTCGGAGTTATTATGGCACCTATCCTGATCTGTTCCGCGAGGGCGACGATGTCCTCATCGTAGAGACGCTTGTGGCCACGGAGGCGGAGGCGCTGGCGGCTCTCGAGCAGGTCGAGGCCGGCGAAAGTCTGCTCGACGTGGCGCGCCGCACGACCCTGCGCGAATCAGGTCTTGAGGAGGGGCGTGGGACGTTGCGCATGACGGCTCACGAGCGTATGACCAACAGCATTCTCTACGCAGCTGTACAAGCCGCACCCCTGGAACAGATCGTTGGCCCCGTCAGCGTACAAGGTGGCTACAGCCTCTTCGAGGTGATCCACCGCGAGAGGGGTGCCCTGAGGCCCTATCCGGAGGTTGAGGCGCGGGCGGGGGCTCTGGCGCGCAAGCACTACCAGAGCGACGTCTTCGAGCAATTCGTCAATCAGTTGCTCGAAGAGCGCGACGACGAAGTACAGATATTTGCCGACGAGCTCGTCCTGGCCCTTCCCGATTCGCTGATTGACCAACTGATCGAGCGCGACCGTGTTCGCTCCGGTCTGATGACCGCGCCGGTAGTCACAAATGGAATATAGGAGAACTATGAGCGCTGCGAGCCGTCATGGCCTGTTTCTGATGCTCCTCTTCGCCGGCGCCACGCTGCACGCCCAAAGCGGCTATCGGCTCACGAGCCAGACGATCGAGGTGGACCAGGCACGCCACTGGCGAGCGTGGTCGATCCCGTCGGGCCTGGTGACGATATCGCCCTCAGGCAGCGTAGCGCCGCGATCTCTGGCGGCCTCGGTGAATGCCTCTCTGAATGCAGGAGATTTCACCTATGAACTGGCCGGGGCGTTGAGGAACTTCTACGACAACTCCGCCGACGACGCCGGCGTTCTCCGGGCTACGGGAGGCATCAAGCGGGCAAGCTCCAGTGCCTCCTCAGTCGGTCGGATCATGGACGGTGATAACCTCACCTACTGGGAGCCGGATGCCAAGGATGACCTGTCGGCCTGGCGCGTGGAGATCGACCTTGGGCGTCTGGTGTCGGCGACGCGGATCGTGTTGCGCTTCGTCGAGGATGACCCGGAGGACCGCGCCGATCCGTTCTACCAGTTTCGTGTGCACACGGCGACGGGCCAGAACCCTTTCGACGACGTGACCAACGCCAGTCTCGATTATCGGCTCGCCGGTGGCACCACGCAGCCGAATACCGATCAACGCGAGTTCTCCTTCGATCTGGACCCCGCCCTCGTCCACACCGAGAGTTGGACCGGGCGCATGGTGCAATACGTCCGTATCGCCGTCACCGACCGTCGTGGCGGCCGAGGTGAAGAGATCGGCGAGTCCGAGTACGATGACCTGCCGTCAGCCGACCGAGGTGACATCGAGTTCATCTGGCTCATCGGTGGCGAGCAACGGTTGGTAGACGCCACTCAATACGCGGCATTAACAGCCGAAGAACAAGGCGGACAGAGGTTCTTCCGCCGCGAGCGCCCCCGCCTGGCCGAGGTCGAGGTGTGGACGGCGGGCGACAATGTCGCTCTCACCATCATCGACCGCGGCGGCAGCCTGCAGGAGGGCAACCCGGGTGCTGCCCCCGAACTGGCTTTCGATGGAAGCATCCGCACCAACTGGACTGCCACCGTCTTCAGCACCGTCGGTGACATCGCCGGATGGGGCCTGTTGAGGATGGATCTGGGGGCGCTGCTGCGTCTGCATTCGGTGCGAATCATCACGCGGCGCGCCTCTCGTGGGGAGCCTGTCCTGTTCGGTTATCTGCTGCGCGGCTCGGACGGCTCCGTGGCACCGGATGGCAGCCTCATCTGGGAGACGCTCAGCGGCGATGATCGACTTTTCAACCAGAATACACGGCTTTTTGAGGATCGCTTCGATCCACGGTCCCTGCGCTTTCTGGAGTTCCGCAATCTCGACACAGCCCGGCGTACGAAGGCACATCTCGGAAATCGGATCAAGAGTGCGGTCACGGAGATCCAGGTCTACAGTCAGGGAAGTGTTCCCGAGGTGGTCATGGAATCCGATCTCATCGACTTGAATGACGCCCGTATCCTGCGCAGCGTCACCTGGGACGCGGACGTTGTGGAGGGGACTTCGGTGGAGATCCGCACTCGCACCGGCGATATTCTGCGTGAGGTCAATCACTACTTCCTCAGCACGGGGGAAGAGGTGACCAAAGCCGAATTCGACAAGAAACCGAGTTTCTTTCAGGGACCGGTCGAGGTCGAAACCGTTCCGGGGGCAGGCTGGAGCAATTTCAGCCAAGCATACCGTGTGCCAGGTGAAGCGGTGCTGTCGCCAAGCCCACGTCGGTTTCTCATCATCGAGGCTCGTCTGCTGGCCTCGACGCCGGACACGGCAGCGACGCTGCGGTCGATCTCGGTGGCGACGCTACAGCCGGTGGCGAGCCAGCTTGTCGCCGAAGTCAGTCCCAAGAGCGAGGTCGCGGTGGGCGAACCGGTCGATTTCGAGGTCTACCTGCGTTCATCCTTCGCCAGCAACGTTGTCGGCGGATTCGATCGCTTGCGTCTGACAGTGTCATCCCTGGGGAAGGTCGTGCTGCGTGGCGTCGATCTGGGTGACGAGGATGACTTCGTCGCCGCCACAACTCAATCCTTCCGGCGTGCCATAGGCGACAGTCTGTTCCGTGATGGCCAGGGACTTCAGCTGTCGGTGAGTGGTGAAGGGACTGACTCGTTACAGGTCGAACTGCCGGTGGCGACACGTGCCACGGGTCCCGACCTCGTGCGACTCTCATTCACCTCTACGGTGTTTCAGAGCGGCTCCACTTTCGGTCTCCAGGCGGCGAGTTCGTCGAGCCCGGATACCTGGCAGTCGGCGGATGCAGGTGACGCGGTCGGTGATGAGCTTGCAGCCGGTTCCGGCCTGACGGTATTAACTCCCCTCGGGGGCGGTCAGGTGCGTCTCAGTGACGCCAGCAGCCGTGTCTTCACGCCCAATGGGGACGGCATCAACGATCAGGCGGTATTCGAATTCGCAGTGCTCACGATCAACGTCGATCGCCAGGTCGGCATCGATCTCTACGATCTCAGCGGCCATCGGGTGCGATCTCTGCGCGAAATCCGCGATCTGGCCAATGGGCTCTATCGTTTTCAATGGGATGGCCGCACCGACGACGGCGTCCTCGTGCCCCCCGGTATCTACATCGTTCGTTATGAGGTCGACAGCGACGCCGGCGGATCCACACCGACGGGCACGATCAGCGTCGCCTACTAAAGACAACGATTCGGCGCGTTTAAGGTGGGTGGGTTGAGTCAGTACGCCATGCGGTAGCGAGTTCGGTGCCGGTCCATGACGGTCTCTTTTCGGGTGCCGAGGACCTCCATCGCCACCTGCGGTTCGGCTCCATCCACAAGGAGTCGCACACCCGTCTCAAGAAATTCATCCCCAAGGTGACCGAGCAGTTTGCGCAGATGCAGGTGCCCTCGCGTCGGGCGATGGCGGAAAGTTGGGCCATGCAGGTGGCACGCTCGTCCAGACTCATGTGGGCGTGTGGCCTCTTCTTCAGTTGTTGTTTGAGTCTTGGCACGTCCATGCTGTCGTCGACGTCGATCTCCAACTCCGTGCGATACCAGGCCTGCTCACGCAACTGCACCATCAAGGGATTGTCGCCGGCGGAGACAGCCAGAAGTCCGGCGATGATCATGTCCATCGACATCTCGTGTTGGCGCAGCATGGTGTCACGCCAGGTCTCCAGCAAGTCGAGGATCAGGTCGGGTTCGGCGCCATCGATGATCATGCTCACGCCGGCACGGCGAAGGCCTCGGCTTTGATCATGTATGGCAGGTTGAAGAGCAGAAGTTTGAATTCCCGATCCGACAGGTGCGTCAGCAGATCGAGAGCATGGGTCTCGGGGCGGGGGGTGTTTGCCACTGCGGCCTGTCGTGGGGTCGTCTTGCGATGTGCCATGAGGGTTCCCTTGAGTCGTTGCCGGACGCTGTACAACCGGCTCTTTACGGTGTGGGCGGGCAGATCGAGCAGATCGCCCGTCTGTGTATGGGAGAGCCCGCTGAAGTAGAACAGGCGGGCCACGGTAGATTCCTGTTCGGGCAGATCGGTCGATTCCAGAACCACGTCCGCTGCAGGCTCCGCCGCGATCAGGTTCAACTCGTGGCCGGCGCCGACGGCCCGTTCCGACCGACGTCGACGGATCTTTCGCAATGCTTGTGGACCAGGCGGCGTTGCGGAATGCCGCCGGCTGCCGCAGCGAGGGCAGTTGTTGCCAGGCCGCCACTAGCGCTTCCTGCACCGCGTCCTCCGCCAGGTGGCCGTCGCCGAGCAACTCCTCGGCATAACGACAAGCCATGGGCTGGAACAGCCGTACCAGGCTGTCGAAGGCCTCAACGTCTCCGTCGCGGGCACGGCTGATCAGTTTGCCTAGATCGTCCATTGTAGCTGCCCCACCGTTGGCAATGGCGGGCCCTCCCATCTGATGTAGAATGCCCCACTCAGATGGGTCAGGGTTGGCAGAGATTTTTCAGGGGCGTCGTACGGCGTGCAACTGTTTTCTGTACCACTCGGGGCCGTGGACATCTTTCTTATAGTGCCAGCGACTCTTCTCGGGGTAGAACACGAGGCTCCGATCCGTCAGGGGCAGTTCTACCGGTACACTGCCACGGCGGGCTGACTCGCGCAGAGCCAGGGCGATCTCGAGGGCGTGGCGCAGGT
>Ga0310124_10003618_pt1 | contig 10330 bp, 6 predicted proteins | sample CB11b_AW_Bot5_MG_FD_203507 | JGI IMG/M metagenome (GOLD analysis project Ga0310124, IMG submission 203507) | Marine microbial communities from Western Arctic Ocean, Canada - CB11b_AW_Bot5 | ecosystem: Environmental > Aquatic > Marine > Oceanic | place: Canada: Western Arctic Ocean | collected...
TTACTGCCGAACAAATAGACCAGTTCCAGGCGCACGGTGTTGTCATCGTCCCGGACATCCTCACCGATGCCGACCTGGCGCCGGTGATCGCTGCGATTGAAAGCTGGATCGATGATCGGGCCAACGCCTGGCTGGCTGAGGGGCGAATCACGGATGCGCATGCCGGTGAAGGGTTCGACACCCGTATCGCCAGTCTCTATGCGCAGGACGAAGAGTTTCCCCGCGGCATGGATCTTATGGAGATGCGCGATCCGGACATCCTCAGCTTCATGTACAACGACAACCTGCTCGATGCCGTCGAATGTCTCGTTGGTCCCGAGATCACCTGTAATCCTATCCATCATTTGCGCGCCAAGATGCCGGTGCGCCTGACCGGCGAGGTGATGAGCTATGAGCAGAATGTGCCCTGGCATCAGGACGTATCCGTCACCTGGGAAGAAGCCGACCACAGCAATATCGTGACCTGCTGGCTGCCGCTGGTCGATGTGACCCTCGAGAACGGCTGTATGCATGTCCTGCCCGACGTGTTTCGCTGCGGCTACCTCGAGCACATCTCTGAGGGTAGCACCCGTATCCGTCCCGACCTGATGCCGGACATCGAGCCGCTGGTTGCAGCCTGCCCGAAGGGCGGCATTGTGTTCATGGACAAGTGCACGCCGCACGCCGGCATCACCAATCGCACCGAGAGTGTGCGCTGGAGCATGGACCTGCGATATCAGCCTACGGGTGTGCCAACCGGCCGGCCGTTTCATCCGGACTTTATCGTCCGCAGCGCTGCTGATCCGGACAGTGTATACTATGCGTTCGACGAGTGGAATCGCCGGTGGGACGAAGCCCTGGAAGCATCCGCAGGCTACCAGGCCCACCGATCGATTCCGATCGAAGAACGTTCGCCGAAGTCCTGATACCAAACGCTAACACTACGGAACCCCACAATGGCTACAGCAAGAAAATCCTCGAAACCAGTCAAACACGATCCTACGGCGCTTGGCCGCGCATTCAAGCGTCGCCTCAAGCGTGGTGACCTGCTTATCGGCGGCATTGCCACCGAGTACCTGAGGCCGTCCCTGGTGAAACTCTATCGCCATGCCGGATTCGACTTCATTTACATCGAGAAAGAGCATTGCTATCTTGAAGATCAACTGGGCGACTTCGTCCTGTCGGCGCGTGACAACGGGATGCCCGCGATCTCGAAAATCGCCGAGCTCGGCCGGGCCGAAACCGGTCGGCTGCTCGATGCCGGTGTTGTCGGCATTCAATTGCCCAGGTCGGAATCACGCGAGCAACTGCTGACGCTGATCGACTACGTCAAATTCATGCCGCAGGGCACGCGTGCCGCCGCCCCGTGTTACGGCAATGTCGACTATGTCTGGCCCGAGAACACGACAGCATGGCTGAAGAAAGCCAACGACAGTACAGTCATCGTTGCGCACATCGAAACCGCCGCGGGCTATGAGAACGCCGAGGAGATTGTCAGTACACCGCATCTCGACATGGTCTATGTCGGCCCCTGTGATTTCGCCATTTCGATGGGGTACCCCGGCGACTACGATCATCCGGTCGTCAAGAAAGCGATTGGCAGGATTCTCGGTCTGTGCCGAAAGCACAAGGTCGCATTCGGGACAACCGCCTCCGGTCCGGCGGCTGCCCGCAAGTGGATTGGCCGTGGCTGCCAGTTCTTCGAGGCGGCCGACGAGCTGGGGCTGATCGGGGAGGCGGCAGGCAACCTGGTGAAGTCCTACCGGTAGCCTGGCGCGATGATTGCGAACCGTCCAATTCTCTACGTCAGCAGTTCAGCGACTCGCCTCTGTCCGAGTCGCGGGACGAACCGGAACGCCTCGGCATAGCCGACGGCGGCCTCGATGCCGCGGTAGCGGGCACGGACCATTTCCATGGCGACCATGTCGTCGTCGTCGCGTTCCGGCAACTGCGATTGATGGTATTCGAGCGCCTGCTTTTTGAGTTGGAGTTGATCGCCGACGGGCACGTATACATCCGGTTCGAACGGGACAAACCAGGCATCGGAATAGTAGAGACGTGGGGGTGCGCACGGCTCACCACCGCAATCGTAGGTGCGGCCGCCGCAGCGTTGCGTGGCCAGCAGGACGCAGCGGCTGACGGCCATGTGATCGTTATGGTAATCTGCCGGCGGATGGGTAATCATCATGTCGGGGCTGTATTCGCGTATCGTCCGCACCATCGTCTGGCACGCCGGTTCGTCGTCGTTGAAACCGTCGTCGGGATAACGCAGGAACACGCATTCGATCTGCAGCAACTTTGCGGCGGCCAGGGATTCGGCTTCGCGTACCGGGCTGTCGTCGCTGCCCTGCGCACCGGTGGCAACCACGGAGATTACCCGCCAACCGTCCGCCACCTGCCGGGCGATAGTCCCCGCCATCAATTCATTGTCGTCGTGGTGCGCTCCGACCATCATCAATGTTTTTTTCACGTGCGTACGTTCCCGTTGCTTCTGGGGTTGGGGTCATTCCGACCGGCAGGCGTTAATATGGGGTGCGGACGCTATTTGGGCAATCGTCGGGGCAGGAAGCAGGAGCAAGCGGTCTTTGATTCCTCGAGACCCGAAATTGTATTTGGCCGCTGCCAGCGCCGAGCGGTGTCGAGACCGATCCGGTTTTGTTCCGAGTAGAACGGATTTATGCGTCCGTTCAAGTCTGCCGTGCCTATATCGTGTCTTGTGATGGAACAGTACCCAGATGGATTGCCGGCAGGCTGATCGACGATAGAGTACCCCGACAGTTCGGTTCCATAGTCGGGAACCTGCCGCACCACGGTTTCGGCATGTTGACGGCAAAATATTTCCCCAAAAAACCAATCCAGGATAATCATGGCCGAGGTTCTTAAACTTGCCTATATCGGTTGCGGCTCCATTGCCAGTTCCCATCTGTACGGTCTCAAGGCTGGCGCCCCGCGTACGACGATTACTGCGGCAGTCGATACGGATCCGCTGCGTGCAACGGCTATCGCAGACGAAACCGGAGCCCAGGTCTTTTTGTCGCTCGACGAAGCGCTGGAGAACGGCGATTTCGATGCGGTCGACATCATGACGCCTCATCATCTGCACGAGCCGATGGCGATAGCCTGTCTCGAAGCGGGCAAGCATGTCCTGCTCGAAAAACCGATGGCCCCTACGGTGGATGCGTGCGACCGAATTCTCGCGACTGCGGCGGCTTCAGACAAGGTGTTCATGGTTGGGGAGAATTCCCAGTACTGGCCGGAAGTTCTTGCCGCAGACCAGCTTCTCAAGGAGGGCGCGATCGGGGATGTCATCTCCGTAATAACCAACTTTTATGTGATTCCCAACAATGAAGACTTCACCGGAGAGCATCCCTGGCGCTTCGACAACGCGTTGGCGGGCGGCGGTACCATGATCGATGGCGGCTCGCACTTTATACGCCCGCTGCGCATGTGGTTCGGAGAAATCGAAACGGTCATCGGCGCCGTCGACTATCCGTGGAAAAAGATGGAAGACGAATCCCTGGGACACGCCCTGCTGCAGTTCGAGTCCGGAAAAATCGGCACCTTCAGCTGCCTGATGTTCGACACCGTCCTCGGCCCCAGCCCGTTTTGGCGGATCACCGGAACCACTGGGGAAATTCACGTTGCCGGCTTATACCAGAACGGCGTCCTGCTGTTCGACGAGCAACACCCCGAAGGCAGAATGCTCGACGGCGAATGGGACGACTCCTCAGCGTCCTTTATTGGCGAAATGGCCGACTTCGAGCAGGCGGTGCTCGACGGCAAACCGTTGGCGGCCGGACCAGAGGTATCGCTCGGCGAGCTGCGGACAGCGCTGGCTATCTATCGATCTGTAAAAACACGGCAATGGGAGAAGGTTTGGGAGTGAGTGGAATTGGTGACGAGATGACCGGGTGAATCTGAAGAAACCGCATGAATTTCATGGGTTCCTGCTTGAAATGGAGTTCAGCCGTCCGGTAGATGAAAAATCGGGGTGGTTCTTGAAAAACCGTTGTTTTTGATTATAGTCTGCCCTCATAATTTTAGTTGCGGGGTAGAGCAGTCCGGTAGCTTGTCAGGCTCATAACCTGAAGGTCGTTGGTTCAAATCCAACCCCCGCTACCATTCAAGGCCGGCCTTCGGGCCGGTCTTTTTTTTTAAGGCAAGGCTGCGCTTCTGGATGGCAGAGGGCGGTCTGATGACGCCGAGCTCCGGCATTATCCGCCACTCGTCCCGGCGTCCGCTGGCGTGCAGCGCCTCGGCTGCCGATGCCGCCTTCAGGCGGAGCGTCCAGGAGCCGCCGCCGCTGAAGACGCGCGCGGCGAGGATGTGCGTACCGGCGTCGAACCGGTGCCGGATGCAGTAGGTGCCGGAGGTGACGCGGGAGACGTTGCCGGTGTTGCAGGTGTTCAGCACTTCGCTGCCGTCAATCCAGAACTGCATCCAGAAGTCGCCGCCCATACCGATGACTAACTCGGTCGGCGTGTCGAAGGCGATCGTCGCGAGCGCGTACGCCATCTTCCCTTCGACGCGGTCATGCTTGTCGCGAAAGAGCGCACTGAAATCGAGCAGGTCCCCGTCCATATCGACGTCCTGCCCGTCGATAGTCGTGTCGCCGACCTCGAGCGTCTTGGGGATATCGCTAAGCTCGTCGATCGCCGCGCTCTTCAGAGGTTCGACGACGGCGCCGGGGCCGCTGCCGTACATCTGCACGAATTCGAGACTCTCGCTCGCGAATATCCGCCAGCGCGTCGGCAATCCGCTCATTGAGTCCGGCTCCGGCTTCAGGCGGTGCTCGCTGCCTTCGGTATCGACGAATTCCCAGATTGCGTTATCGACCTCTGCCAGGGACATTCTTGTTCTCCTATTCGCGGTCGTTATAGTAAGCCTTGGTTCGAGGGCCGTCTACGGCGACGATTATCTACGACACGTTCTCCGCTGCGAGTCGTGCTCCCGGTTGCGGTGAACCGGCTCTCCAGGCGTGGCGGTGCAGCTTGTCATGCGGCACCGCAGAACCGGGAGACATTACCCCGAAATCCGAAATTCGACCCCCTGCCCCATGGCCGCTGCCCCCACATCCAGCCTGACACCCGAACAAATCTCACGATTCCGCGCCGACGGGTTCCTGTCCATCGGTGCCTTGACCACGGCCGAGGAGGTCGCGCAAATTCGTGAAATCTACGATCGTCTGTTCGAGATGCGTGCAGGTTGGGACGAAGGCATGTATCATGACCTGGCGGGCACGGAAGAGGAAGGGACGACGGAGCAGATACCGCAGATCATGAAGCCGGCGCTACGCAAGTACGCCCCGGAGCTCTTCGAAACGGAGCTGCTCGCGAACGCCGTGAACATCGGGCGCCAGATTCTCGGCGACGACTGTCTCTGCGAGGTGCAGCACGCCATCCTCAAGCCGGGCGGTGGCCCGGAGACACCGTGGCATCAGGACGCCGCGTACATGGGCGGAGGGTCTGTCCTCCGCACATTTTCATTCTGGGTGCCGCTACAGCCGGTGACAGTCGAGAACGGTTGCATGCAGTTCGTCCGCGGCAGTCACCAGAGGGATGTCTTCGAGCATCGCAGCATGAACGACAACCCGCGCATTCACGCCCTCGAACTGACCCCCGAGGAGATGGGGAACGTCATTGATCCCGTGGCGTGCCCGCTACCTGCCGGTGGGGCTGCGCTGCACGATTCGTACACGCTGCACTATGCCGGTCCGAATCAGACAGATGGGGGACGGCGCGCCCTCATTCTAAAGGCTCAAATCGAACCCGTACCCACGGGTAAGACCCGCATCTTCCCGTGGATGGAAGCGTGGGATACCGCTGGTATGAAACGAGAGAAAGCGAGCGACACATGACACTTGCCGGGAATTCTTTCACCGTCGAAGTAAGGCGTGACCTGGGTCTGGAGGTCCGCGATCGCAGCGATCAAGTGGTTTGGAATTCTTCCGCCGGCACACCGCCGTGCATCGTGCTGGCCGACGGCAGCCGCCTCGGACTCGGCGCCGCCGACCAGCGCGAGTCATGCGACTTCGAACAGGACGGATTCTGCGGAGTCCGCATTACGCTCAAAGAGTATCCGGGTTACGATGCGGTTCTCGAATTGATCGTGGCGATCGACGCGGATGACGACACGCTTCTGGTGCAGGTCGAGCAGGTCGACGGCACACCGATTCGCGAGGTCGAGCACCTCTATCGCTTCGAGAAGCCGGTCGCCGACGGCGGTTACCTCGTGGTACCGTGCGGCTCCGGCTACCTGATCCCGGCTGACTGCGCGGATGCCCTCCCTGGCACCCGCAACTTCAACCACTACATCGGCGGCGGCTGGTCCATGCCGTGGTTCGGCATCGTGCGCGGCGCCGACGCGGTGTGCGTGACCGTGGAGGACTGGTGGGATTGTAAAGTAACGGCCGGCCACGAGCCCGGCATACATTCCAGCCTCGACTTCCGCTGGGCCGCCAGCCTCGGCAAGCTGGCGTATCCGCGCCGCCAACTCATTCATTTCGCGAAGGACCTGGACTATGTCGGCATGGCGAAGCGGTACCGCGAACACGCTCGCAAGCAGGGACTCGTACGGTCGCTCGAGGACAAGGCGAAGGAGACGCCGACGGTCGCCCGGTACGTCGACAGCCTCCTGGTGCGCTGGAACCGGTGGGATCCGGAGCACAAAGAACAGGCAACCGCCGACCTGGAACGCTTCCGCGAGCTCGGGTTCGACGTCATGTATTTCTTTCCGAAGTGCCCGGGTGAATACATCCCCGCCACCGACTCGTACGGGCTTTCGATCTGGCAGGCGTACCTGCAGCCGAACCCGGACCCGGAGTGGATCGCGTACGCCCGCGAGATGCGCGAGCGTGGCTACCTCATCCAGGGCTTCATTTCGATGATCGTCCAGAACGAGGGCGCGACCGGCTACGACCCCTGTTTGTTCGCACTGGACGCAGACGGCACCCGCAACCAGTGGCGCCTGACCATGGCACGCGATGTCGAGCGCAACCGGGATGTGCTCGACGCGATCAAAAAACACAAGATCGAATTCGACGTCTTCTATTACGACGCTTACTCCGCCAACTGCGGCGGCGTCGAGGATTTTTCACCGGACCATCCCTGCACGATGCGACAGTGTTTCGAGGCGATGAACCAGGCGTTGGCCGATGCCCGGCGCGAGGGTCTGATGGTCACCGGCGAGCTGGCACGCTTCTATTGCATGGGCGTGTGCGACGGTTTCTTCTTTACCGACTGGGCCGGGGACCGGCTGACCAACGGCAACGTGCACCAGGCCTCCTGCGGCGACCACGGCCCGGTCGGCGAGCCGGTGCCGCTGTTCGAGCTCGTCTTCCACGAATGTTTCGTCGCTGGGTTCTCCGGCGGCGGCTATGCCGATTATCAGCCGGGGTTCGACTGGTGGCGCGACCGCACGCCGCGCCTGTACGAGATGATGTTCGGCAGCGCCCCGGCCTTCAACTGGCTGCCCACGTGCGACCTGCCGGTCGAGGACTGGGACGGCCCGGAAGCACAGGCGCGCTTCGCCTGGCTCAAGCGCTGGAACATCTGGTACCGCGCCATCGCAAGGGCAGAAATGACGACTCACGAGTTCCTCAATGACGATCGCACGCAGCAACGGATCGCATTCGACAATGGCGTCACCGCCGAGTTCGATATGGCGACAGACCGTTGCCGTGTCACCGGTGTCGACGGCTTCTCCGGCGACTGGGAGACACCTGCCGGCGAGCTCGGCTGGTATCCCTGTGTCGAAGGGGAGTTCGAAGGCGTCGACTGGACGCCGGACATGTAGGACCTCTGTGCGCGTCCGGGCAATTACTCAATCCTACGTCCGTCTGCAGTTAAGCGACCCAGGCATCGTCTGGAGCGACGCCGCCACGAAGCTCACGCTGTCGGGGAAGAGGTAGAACAAAGGAACGAAGTTGCATAAAAGACCAAAGGGACGATTCGGCTCGTCTTCTATGCCGTTACGTTACTATTCCCGCTTATGGAACGGACAATTGCAACTGGAGAATCGTGATGGGACAAATGGCGTATTCACCGTTGTCAGATCGAAGCAGAGGCACACGTGGTCAAGACCGTCGGGCAACGTGGACCCGATGCGATTCATGCAGCCCCACGGTGTCTGGGCGACGGATACCCACCTCTAAGTCACCGATTACACCAACACCCGTCCCGGGCGTCTGCTGATCTACGACACGCTCCGGCCGGAACCGACTGATGAGCCGCAACTCATCATCGAACGTGTCGGCGGCGCGGATCCCGATACGCTTTACGCGCCGTCGGAGTCCGGCGGTATTTCATTCAGGCGATAGGGGCTGGGTTCGGGCACCTGGAAGTCGGGCGTGTCATCGGGTGCGTTGCCGTACAGCGGTCGTCGGGGGACGTGAAGCGTTGCCAGAGTGTGTCGATCTCGTTGGCACTGAACCGCTCGGCGAGCTGCGGATTGAGGCCTTGCTGCATCTCCTGGCTGTCTTCCTCGCCTCCGACACCGTCACATGGCTCACCGGCGACTCAATCGTGCTGGACTGCGGAGTGATGTGCAGGGTCTGTGCGTAGACGGTTGTTTTCGACGAAACTTGATGCATGATTCGTGACTGGCGTGGAGAAACGCGCCTTACCACTGGAGGTTTTCCATGCTTACGCCATTTGAGATCATCGGCCGGCTGGCACCCGAGGCGATCCGTGCCATCATGAGCCCGGGCCCGTCGATCGCCACATCGTACAATGACACTTCGGACTGGATGGACTGGGCGGTCACTGCATCCGAGGACGTTGGCAACAATACGTATACGTTTGTTCTCGAATCGCCGGCGTCCCTGCGGGCCGATTGTACGGTGACGCTCGACCACAAACACCGGGTGGCAGTACATCGCACGACGTTGAAGAACACCTCTGACGGTCGGACCCGGCCGATGAACGAAGCCGTGGCATTCTCGCTGCTGCTCGAAGGCGTACAACGGCCGGCGATCTTCAGCTGCGGCGGTGCTGGCAGCGGTGTCGGCTGGCCCCATGCCCGCGAGTTCCCGCCCGATGCGTTCCGCACGCGCTGGACAATGCCGATCAGTCCCCGCCCTGTCTACTTCGAGAGCGGCGCCCGAGCGGCACACAGTCTGACCTCCTCGACGCAGGACCTGCCGATATTCATGATAAGGCCGGCGTTCGAAACGGATGACGCCGGTCTGTGGATCGGTATCGAATGGCCAACGCGATGGCACACGGACATCAGTTTCGGCGGCGACCGGACCGGGTTGCGGATTGACGTTGGCCCCGGGCTGAAGCAGCTGGTGCTCGAACCCGGTGAGTGTATCGAACTGCCGGTCATCCATATCGGCTTTTTCGAAGGCCGGTTCGAGGGGGGGACGAACGCCTGCCGCGGCTACATCCGCGAGCAGCTCACGCCGCTGTACATGGACAAGCCGATGGTGCCACCCGTCGTCTATACACTCTGGGGCTTGCCGCCCGACTTCACCCAGGAGCACGTGATGAGGCAGATCGACCTGGCGTCGGCGATGGGGGTCGAAAAGTTCTGCTGTGATCAGAGCTGGTACGCCGGCAGCGACGCAGCCGGCGTCGGCAACTGGGAAGTCGATATGAACCGCTTCCCCGAAGGGCTGGAGCCAGTCGCGGACTACGTACGCGAGAAAGGAATGGAAATGGGACTTTATTTCGAGAGCTGCCCGCACGATGACACGAAAATTCTGCGCGAGCACCCCGAGTTTTTCTTCAAGGTCGACGCTCACGGCAATCGCCATCATATTTTCAATTTCGGCATGCCCGATGCGTGTGACTATTTCATCGACCTTATAAGCAGTTTTGTCGAACTGCTCGACCTGCGTTTCATCCGCGCCGATTTCGGGGGCTACCCGGTGGCGAAGGAATGGCCGTTGACATGGGACATGATTGATCCGGACGACAAGATCCAGTTTGCGTACGTGCAGGGCAAGTACCGTGTCTGGGAGACACTGCTCGAACGGCATCCGAAGTTGATGTGGGAGCTCAATGCCGGTGGCGGTAACAGTCTCGATCTCGGCAGCATGCGTCGCCATCATTGCTGCTGGGGCAGCGACATGATGGAGATGGGCCCGGCCCGGATGATGCAATTGGGCGCCGCTTCATTCATGCCCGGCAACTTCATGGGCAACGCGATCATGGTGGGTGAGAAAGGATCGCGGCACCCCGAAGCAGAGTTGAACGACATCTCGTTCCTCAGCCGTATGGCCGGGTCGTTCTATGTCTGCGGCTGCCTCCATGCATGGCCGGACGGTGCCCATGATCGGGCGCGGCACTGGATCGCTGCGTACAAGCAGTTCCGCCATCTGCTGATGAAGGATTTCTACCGTCTCCTG
>Ga0310124_10003620_pt1 | contig 10326 bp, 10 predicted proteins | sample CB11b_AW_Bot5_MG_FD_203507 | JGI IMG/M metagenome (GOLD analysis project Ga0310124, IMG submission 203507) | Marine microbial communities from Western Arctic Ocean, Canada - CB11b_AW_Bot5 | ecosystem: Environmental > Aquatic > Marine > Oceanic | place: Canada: Western Arctic Ocean | collected...
CCGCGTCGATCCCACCGTCTCGATAGAAATAGCACCAGCGTTGAACAAAGTTCTTGCTGCGGCCAAGCTTATCCATGATCGTCCCCGTCGGTTCGCCAGCGATCACCAGCCGTACCGCGCGATAGCGGTTTCGCTGCTTGGCATTGCTCTCGACGCGGACACATCTGTCCAGCTCAGCCAGGTCAAACAGATTGCGAAGCGGAATGTCCATTTATGGCCTCCATGCCAAAGGAATCTCACTTCACGTCATTACAGGGACACGACAAATGCGCAACCTGACAGGCGCCGAACATGCGCGCGAAAATTAATCCGAATGCGTATAACAGGCGATTCACGCGTTGGCGTCGGATGAGAATAACAACAGGGGTTTCACTTCGTCGGGTCGGCGGCAACCTGTTCGTCCGGTCGGCTCATCCTCAGCAGACCGCGATCGTACTTGGATTCATACCGGGCCTCGTAGATGCCGTCGCGGATCTCGCCCTCCTGGCGGTACACGCCACCGCCGAACCAGCCCAAGTTGGATTCACCCGTGAAATGCCAGACGCCGTCCGCATGGGTGACCTGCATGATCGTCGTGTACCGACCGCTGATAATCTTCATAAACCTGGCGTGGAAGCGGGCGCTGTACGTGTTCTGCTCGACGTGCGTGATGATACACCGCAGCGCGTCGCCGTGACCGGTCGCCTCGCTCGACCACGTGCCCTGCCACGCGCCGGTGATGTCCGCAGGCGGCTGAACGACTGCAGTCGTCGCCGACCACTGCCGGCCAAAACCGCCGCAACCGCTGATCGCCGTCGCGACGAACAGGCATGCCGCGGCCGTGTGAACACGCCAATTACCGTGACGCCATGATCGCATCAGCGGGCCCCCGTTTTTCGGGCAATGTGACGGGAAAACCGCGACTTGAGCACCACGGCGCGCTTGTGCAGGGCTTTGCCGATCGACTCACGGCCGTCGTGAGCCTCTATAGTAAAGGTCACGGTCTGACCGTCGACGCGGACGACCCGGGCCCTGCAGGCCACCTCCAGACCCTGCGGTGTCGGTGCCGTGTGTTGGATCTGCATGTCCGTGCCGACGCTGTCCTCGCCATCGTCCATGTACGGCAGGATCGCATTTCGGGCGGCGTGCTCCATGAACCAGACGAGCCACGACGTCGCCAGCACGCCCGGCACATCCGGCCCCATAAAGTCGATCAGGTGAGCACCCTCGACCGTCCGCCGCTGCTCGCCGACCAGGCCCACTCGCAGTCCGCTCTTCATGCAGGCACATGATATCGGCGCCGCAGACGTCTGCTAGAATGTTCGCCTCGGGGTGTAGCTCAGCTTGGATTAGAGCGCCTGCTTTGGGTGCAGGAGGTCGCTGGTTCGAATCCAGTCACCCCGATTGGAATTTCCCGACGAGTCACCCTCCCCGCCGGGGCCAGCGTGCTTCGGGTTTCCCGATGGGTCGATCCCATCTTTGGTTCCATGAGTCGCACTTGGGGATGTCTTGCAACACCCAGGATACGCCGCCTTTTTCATGAACTCATACACAACTTTCAGTCATACCCCGGCCGGAGGCGATGGACGACATCGCCCTGATCCAGCGGTCAGTCAGGACGCCGATCGCCACCGGCGAGCGCATGATCGGCCAGCACGCGTTTCGCGAACTATTTGAGAAGCGCGCCGCCAGCGTCATTCAGCCGGACATCACCCACGTGGGCGGATTGACCGAGGCGCGACGGATCGCGGCAATGGCCGAGGCCTATCGCCTCTCGATCGCTCCTCACAATCCGCAAGGTCCGGTAAGCACCGCAGCATCTCTGGAATTCGGCTTCGCGACGCCGAGCTACATCATCTGTGAGGTGGTTCACCTCGATGTGCCATGGCGGCAGGACGTGGTACGTGAGGGATTCACCGTCGAGAAAAAGGGACGGATCGTCCGTCCCGGCGACCGGCCGGGATTGGGCATCGAAATCAACGAGGCGCAGGTCAAGAAGCACCCGTTCGAGAAGGAACTCACGCAGCGCGTCTGGTACCGTGACGGCACCGTCGGAGACTGGTGACCGCATCGCTTGACCGGTAGACCGGTCGGGAAATGCACCTCGCCAGTCACCCCGATTCACCTCAATAAGAAAAGAGCCCCACCACTGACCAGAGGCCAGCGATGGGGCTTTCCGGGGGCAAGGGTAGTTATCTCTATCTAATAAAACATCGTATTGTGATCGAATCCCCGGAAATACGACAGGCAAACCGTATCAATTTTTGTATCGGCGTGTCAACTCGAAAATATTGAGTGACGCATTTTCGTTCTCATCCCCTGGTAATTTGGAGAAGATGGGCAATATATTATGACCCGAAACGCATAGATCGTGGTCATCGAGACGCATGGTCTGGCGTGTCAGGCGCCAATATATCGATCAATATTCCTTCGATCGCAGCGACACGCGCCCCGTTCCCTCCACGTTCATCGACCAGGAGACGATGCCGTTGGGCGCTTTGGGCTCGAACTGCAGATGATAGGTATCCCACTCATTGTCGCGGACGGTCTGGGCCCGCAGCATCACGATGTGCTCACCTCTCTGCTCCACGCAGCGTATTTCGAGGCCGCCGGTGCGCTCGTGCAGACGGGCAAAGACGCCGAGCCGCTGATCGATCGTGACATTCTTCTGGGCCGACTTGGCATAGTGCTCCTTGATGAACCCGCGTATGTCCTGCTCCTTGCCGCTGCCGATCACGTCGATGAAGGCCAGAAGGTGGCGGCCGATTGGACCTTCCGGGATCACCGGCTCGGAGGACTGCACTTCCTGGCCCTGGTTCTGGTCGTCCTCACCCGGCACCGCTACGGCGGCGAGCCGCCGGTCGAACTGTTGCATCGACGTCTTGATCTGAGTCTGTAATCCTTCAAACTGTGATTCGATGCGCTGGATTGCCGTTTCTGCATCGTGCTTTCGCGATTCCAACTGGGCAATCGCCGGCTCGATATTTTCCTGCACTCGCTGAAGTACATCGCCGACGGTCGTTCGCACCATCCGCAACGGGCTCGCCCGGGCCGAACTCAGCCAGCGCCGACTCGATGCGGCGTGCGCTGATCTGATCGATGCGCTCTTCGAGGTCGTCGCTCAATTCGCCCAGCCTCGACTCGATGGCCGGCAGTTGCCGATCCATTGCCGCCCGGGCCTCGCCGGTTTCGGCACGGGCCGACGCGATCTGATTCGTCGCGTCTTCGATCCGGGCGCGGAACTCGTCAACCTGTTCCTGAAGCGCGGACACGGCGGCAACCTGTTCCGCCAGCGCTTCGGTCCCGCCGTCGCCGTCCGCCGTCGACGCTGACAAGGCGGCGTCTTTTTGCTGCTGTATCGTACGATCGAGTTCGTCGAGTTGTTGCTGCTGGTCCTCCACCCGCGCCACGACGGCGATGAGTCTCTCGTCAATCGCTCCGCCGGTGCCCGAGAGACGCTGCTCGACCGCGCCACGCCAGTCGGCCAGTTCCTGTTGAAGCTGTTGGCACATATCCGCGACAGCTTTGGCGCCAACGGCCAGTGGGCCATCCCCCTCAGGTTCGGTCGTTTGCGAAATCCGTTCGGCCAGTGCGGATTCGATTGAGTCGTGGGCCGCCTCGATCCTGGCCTCCACTCGCTTTTCGACATTCGTCAGCGCCGTCTCCAGGCGCGTGGCTAACTCACCGACGCGCGCGTCCAGATCGCGGACTGTTGGGTCAACCTGCTTCTCGAGCTTCTCCGACGTAGCCTCCAGATCCGACTGGATGCAGACGACGCGATCCTGCAGCGCGGCCACCGTCGAGGCGTGCTGCTCAACCGCGGTCAGGGCGCTTTCGACACTGAGCCTGTTCTGGTCTTGATCGTTCTCAATCGGATCGACGCGGGACTCTACAGTGCCCAGCGCCGACTTCACCCGGTCGAGCTCCGCGTGAAGTTCGGTCAGCTGTGACGCTGTGGCGCTGTCATCGGCAGTTGACTCGTAGTGGCGGCGCAGATTGTCCACCTGTTGCTGCAGGGCGGCCACGGCCTGTTCGGTGGTGCGGCGCGCCGACTCCAGTAGGTCGGCCAGCGGGCCGACCTGCTGCTGCAGTGATCCCGCCGCAGACTCGAGTTGAGAACCGGTCTGCTCGAATTGGCGATCCAGTACGGTATTCAACTCGTTAAGAGCATCGTCCAGTCGGGCTTGCCATGACGCTGTACGATCATCGATCGCGCCGGCAAGCGGTTCGACACGGGATTCGACCGCGTTCATCTCGGTCCGCAGCTGCGCCAGATGTTTATTCAGCTCAGCGAGTTGTGACACGACCTGCTGTTGATTATTAAGCTTCTCGGCGTCGTCTTCATTTTCGGAATTCATGCGCTGGCGCAACTCATCCTGCTGCTGCTCCAGACTCGACATTGCAGATGCGATCTGAGCATGCATCTGTTTAAAGCGGCGATCCACGGTCGTTCCGATTTCGCCGACCGCACCGTCCAAGATCGCCGGCAGCCTCGATGGGCCGTTCCAGTGTCTCGTGCATGCGCGCCAGGCCGTCGCGGATCTGGGCGACCTGCCCGTCGAGATCGGCCATCTGCCCCACAAACTGCTCACGAAGGCCATCGAGACGCCGATCGACCTCGGCATTGTCGGACCCGCGCCTGCCGGCTTCGGCTTCGGGCTTCGGCGTTGCGTTCGCGTCAATCGCCCCCTCCAGTGACTGGACTTTCTGGTCAATCAGCGCCCGCAGGTCGGCCAGCTCCCGGTCGAAATCTGACGTTTTCTTCTGCACCTGATCTTGACGCGACAGCGCCGAGGACACCAGGGAGTGCGTACCCTGCGACGACTCGCGCCAGGAATCAACTTGTGATTTCAACGCGGTGAACGACTCATGCAGCGATTCGGTATCGTTCGCCGAGGTAGTGAGGCGCTGTTCGAATCGCTCGATCGCCCCATCGATCGCACCACGTAGCGCGCGTTCGCACTCGTTGATCCGGGCGTCCACCTGATCGTACGCGGCACGGTCGGTTCCCAGGCGTTCGATCGCCGGACCGATGCGGTTGCCCATCTGCTCGACCTCCGTGTCGATGCGCTGCTGCAATTCAGATACTGACCCGTCCGTCGATGACTTGAATGCTTCGAGCCGCGCTTCCAGCTCCCGGACCATGGGTTCGACACGCTGGTGAACCTCGGTCACGGCCGTGGTCATCCGATTTCCGGCTTCGGCGAATCGGGCGTCGACCGTGGATTCCAGTTCGGTCAGGGCGTTCGTGCAGGTAGCAATCTGGTCCATCGCGGGAGAAAATCGAGCATCCAATCGGTCGGCGGCGGACCCGACGATCGATTTAATGTCGTCCGAACGCCGTTGCAGCGAGGAGATCGCCTCTTCGGCCTGCTTCTTCACGCGCCCCAGATCCATGCGCGCCTTGGCCATTTGATTCTTCAACTGGCCCTGCTGCTCCGCCAGTTGGCGTGCCGAGGAATCGGTGCTTTTCTGGAAGGTGCGCAATTCCGATACCACCTCGTCAATCTGTTGCTGTGTGGCACGGCTCTTGGAGTCGATGCGCGACCCGAGCGCCTCGACCGCACCGTCCAGCGACGCCAGGAAGGCCTCGACGCGCCGATCCAGGTCACTGATGATCGGCTCCACGCGATTTTCCAGAGCGTCCACGACCGACTGGGCCTGATCGGCCTGTCGGCGCAGCTCGACAACCGCCGACTCGGCTTCCTCCTTCTGCCGCTGCAGGTCCGCTCCGGCTTGCGACATTTGGTCTTGCAGCTGCGTTTCCTGGGTCTCGAGATGACGGGCGGTGGCCTCCGAATTGTCCTGCAGTTCACGCCATTGCGCCATGGATTCGTCGATGCGGTCATTGGCCGAACGGCTGTTCGTGTCTATTCGTTGCTCGAGCGCTTCGGCGGCACCGGTCATCGATGATTCGAATGCCTCGACGCGCCGGTCCAACTCGCCGTTAATCGGATCGATGCGGGATTGCAGCGCCTGCAGCGCGGCGTCCATGCGCCCGGCCTCGTCGCGGACACCGGTGATCGCGGATGTTCCCTGCTGCTGTTGCTCACGAATCTGCGCCGTCGCGGTATCGATCTGACGCTTCAGTGTGTCGCCGCGCTCCACAAGATCGCGTGCCGACGTATCCAGTTCGCCGCGGAACGCGTCCAGATTCGTAATGGCCGAATCGATCCACTCGTCCGCGTCTCGTCCACGCGACAGGAGTCCCGCTTCCAGGTCGCTCGCCGCACCGCGGAGACGCGCCTCGAATTCTTCGACGCGCGCGTTCAATTCGTTGACGATCGGTGCCAGGCCGTTCTTGGCCTGCTCCAACGACCGGCCGGCCTCCTTCTCTTCGTTCCGGATCGAGGCAATCGCGTTGTCGGCCTGCAGGCGAAGGTCGGATCCAGCCCGCGCCAGTTGATTGTTCCAGGTTGCAGCCTGCGACTTCAGATTGTCCAGAGATGCGTCCGCGGCCTTCTGTTGCGAGGCCATCGTCTCAATTTCCGAATCGATCCGGTCCTGAGTCGTCTTGTGCTGCGTCTCCATCCGCGCCGATGCATCCCGGACGGACTCGGTCGCAGCGTCGGAGAGCCGCTTGCGTTCCTCCAGATCGGACACGGCCTGTGTGATCTACTGCTGAATGCGATCCACATGCGTGAGAAGGCTGCTCATTGAGGATTCGGCATCGTCCCGCAGAGATTGCAGTTGCCTGATCGAAGAATCGATCTGGCCCTGCGTCCGCCTGCCGGAGTCGTCCACCCGGTTGCCCAGCGCCTCCACGGCGCCGTCAAGGCGCGCATTAAACGTGTCGATGCGTTCGTCCAGACCGCGGACGACCGGCCCGACGCGTTCGTCCACGTCGCGCACAGTGGCGTTGACCGCGGTCATGACCTCGTCACACCGCGTCTGCGTTTTCTCATCCAGGGTGGTCAGCGCTCGCTCGCGCTCGTTGAGGCCTTTCAGCGCCGACGTAACGCGCAGTTCCACCGCGTCGGACGCGGACTCGGCACGGCCTTCGATCTTTGACACGGCGCCCTGCTGACGAGCCACTTCGTCCGCGAGAGTCTCAACCTGAGATCCGATCCGGGCGACACGCTCGTCCAGTGATTCCGAAGACTTTTCGATCTGCCGCTTGTTCGTATCCAGACACATTACCGCGGCGTTGAACTGCGATTGAAACTGTCCGGTGCCGCGGTCGATTGCCAAGGTGGCTTCGTCGAGGCGCGTCTCGATGCGTTCGAGATTTTCATCCAGAGACACCGACGCTGACCGGGCGCTTTCCCCCCGCTCGTCGAGCTGGCGGACGGCGTTGTCAACCATCGAATGAACGCCGGCAACCTTGGCGTCGACGGCCGCACAGTCGGCCTGCACCACGTTGTGCTGCTTCTGTACGCGACCCATCACGGATTCAACCTGGTGCTGAAGATTTACGAGCATGTCCCGCAGGACGTCGCTCGCCTCGCTGGCCGCATGCCTGCGGGCCTCCAAATCTTCGGTCGCCGCGTGCGCCTGGGCATGGAGCTGTACCACCTGCTGATCGATCTGTCGGCGCGCCGCCTCACTGTCCTGATGCCGCAACTCCAGATTCTGGATCGCCCGGTCGAGCGCCGCTTGCGACTGAGCACTGTGTTCTTCCAGACGAGTCACGATCTGATCGACGCGCGATCGTTCGGCGTCCATCCGATCCATCACCTCACCAACCTCGCCGCCAAACTGCTCGAGCTGGCCGGCGAGCGCGCCGCTCGCCTGCTCGCTGTCAGCCGCACGGCGATCAAGCTCAGTGAGAACCGGTGCGACGTTTTCGGCCTTCTTCTCAAGTTGCTTAAGCAGGCGCAGGCCCAGTTCCAACCGCTGCTCGAGTCCGTCGGTGGCGGTTGCGGCGTTCTGCCCCAACGCCTGGCTCGCGGCAATCCGTTCGTCAAGAGACCGCGCCGCAGCGGCGGCGTGGTCGATCAGCGTCTGCAACTGCTGTGCGACGTCGTTGACGACGTCCTGGTCAAGGACGCGCACATTCAGAAGTGCATCCTGTCGACCCGCCGTGGACATTCAAGCCTCCTTCACCCCACAGCGAATCGTAGTGATGCTTCGTGTGAGGGACGATTCGAAAAACCGCTAGTTTCCCGATATCACCTTGCCGGCGCTGAAGATCGGAAGAAGTAGCGAAATCGCGATAAATCCGATCATGGATCCCATGACCACGATCATCACCGGTTCAATAAACTGCGTCGCATTCTTCACCGCCTGATCGAACTCGTCTTCCGCGAAATTGGCGACGCGGCCGAACACATCGCCCAACCGTCCAGCCTGTTCACCGCTGTAAATCATCTGCGCGACGGATTCCGGAAACAGCGTAGACTTGAACAGTGTGTCGGAAAGTTGCTCGCCGTGTCCGAGGTTTTCGTTGACCTGACGCCACAGACGATCGTAGTAGACGTTTTTGGTGACGTCCTTGACGATCGCGATCGTGTCGAGGTGCCTGTTCTCATCGCCATCGGCGGTCTTGGGGATCTGGCGGTTTTCGAAGACCACCGCGAGCGACTCGTCCGGCTCAGTCTGAAACTGAAGCATCCTAATGCCCTGGGTGCCGAGGTCGATGCCGATCGGTAGCGGTGTCTTGTGAAACCTACTGATCGCACGACTGCCCCTGGCTCTGAGTTTCGTGCTGTCGATTCCGATTTTCATTGAATTCCCCACCACGTATTCGCGTGCATCAGGCCGCCCGTGAGTCGTTGTAGATTTCGAGATGCGCCTTGCCGGCGTCCTTTGCACAGTAAAGCGCCTGGTCGGCATGGTTCAGCAGCTGCTCCCAGGATTCGGGCAGGCTCGCGCGACGACTCGCCAGGCCGATGCTCATCGTGACGCTCGCCTGAATACCGAGTTCGGTGATTGCGCCCGCCGCCGCTTCCCTAAACTCCGCGCCGATCCGTTCGCCGATCGAGTGGGCCGAACCCTGATCGGCCTCGGGCAGCAGCACGACGAATTCGTCGCCGCCCAGACGCGCCGCCAGATCGGTGTCGCGGCAGTTGTCTACGAGCACCCGGGCCGCCATCACCAGGATCTTGTCGCCTACCTCGTGCCCGGCGGCGTCGTTAAGCTGCTTGAACCCGTCGAGGTCGATCATCAGGCAGACGAGGTCGATATTGCGTTGCATCGCGGCGGTGAAACGCTTTTCGATCACCTCGCCGAACGCTCGGCGATTCGCCAGCCCGGTGAGGGGATCCGTCGATGCCATCAGATCGAGTTGCCTGTTTTTCTCATTCAGATCACTGGTTCGCTGAGCTACCTTCTGTTCCAGGGAGGTGTTGGCATCGACCATGGCGCGACGGTGCGCAGCCACTTTCGCCGCCATCTCGTTGAACATGGATGCCAGGTATCCCAGTTCGTCTTTCGAGACGACGACCACCGGTTTCGGAACCGGGTCCGTGGCGATCCGACGGGTGGCGTTCACGAGCGCATCCAGAGGCTTCATCCATCGGCGCATCAACATGCGAGCCAGGGGAAGACAGATCACGCCAGCGCCGAGCACGATCGCGATCTGCGCCAACTGGAAGTCTCGCAATACCGTCGCGATCTTCGGATCACGCAGTCCCAGCACGACGGCTCCTTCGAGCTTGCGATTATTGTGCGCGATGTTCTCCAATCCCTCACCGAAATTGAGCGGAGGATTGAAGATCGGCGCCGTGCGGACGAGCAGGCCGGTCGCGTACCGATCGAGGCTGGCCGACTGGCTCATCTCGACCGCGCCTTTTGTCGCATAGTTCTTCTGGGTCTTGACGTATTCGTTCCAGTTGTCCGAGTCGAAGAGGCCGGCGTGCAGGATCTTGCCGTTCGGACCGGTGACCAGCACAAACGCGATGCGTTCGTCTTTGCTGAGGCTGTCGAGCAGCTCTCCGTGGCGGCGCGTCCAGTCCCGGGTAACACGACCCGTGAGGGATGACACAAGAACGTGCGACAGCATGGCACCGTCATCCCGGTGTTCACTGGATACGTAGTTCCAGATGAACGTGCTGAACAGCACCATCGACGTACCCAGGGGCAGGCACGCGACGAGCACCATCCATCCCCACATCTTGCGCTGCAGCGAATGGCGCGGTTTAACCGCCCTGGACGCAGGTTCGTTCGTATCCTCGAGGAAGTCAGTCACGCCTGGGGACCCCTCCAGCGACGTTTCTCGGCTATCGGTACTTCAGAATTTCGATAATCGCCATATTATGATCGGTCGCGACCATCAGGCGGTTTAGCGGGCGGCTGTGAAGGGCGGAGCAAAAGTGCGGCACCCCCAGAGAGGTCTTGCTGAGAATGGCGGTTGTACGGTGGCCAGCGTGGCAGCCGGAGCCGTCATTGGGCAGGAGGCCTTGGAGT
>Ga0310124_10003621_pt1 | contig 10325 bp, 13 predicted proteins | sample CB11b_AW_Bot5_MG_FD_203507 | JGI IMG/M metagenome (GOLD analysis project Ga0310124, IMG submission 203507) | Marine microbial communities from Western Arctic Ocean, Canada - CB11b_AW_Bot5 | ecosystem: Environmental > Aquatic > Marine > Oceanic | place: Canada: Western Arctic Ocean | collected...
GTTTGAACGATTTGAATCAAACTCTTGATGTGTGGTGGGATGATTACAAAATTGGCATTCCATCTGACTAATGGTGATTCAACTTCTTTTACATTGAAGTAAAGGGTTAGTGCATAACACCCCTTGCTTCAGAATTGGTGAATGAATAGGCTTTCAGTGGGCCGAAATAGACGTTAGCCATTGTTTAGGTCAGATGGCAGTAGGAGCAACGTGGTCATCATCTTTATCAGAATCAAATGTGATTCTACTCCATACACCTGACATTAGTTCACTGTGGTGGTCTTGGCAATAATGGAAGCGACGATACGCCTCTCTGAATGAGTAAGCTTTCTTACCGGTTGCAACTAGGTATCCTTCAGGAGAAAGTCGGCTGATGATATCACCATCCTCCTCACAACCAGGATAATCACAACGAGGGCCCGAGACTTTTTCGGATTCTTTTTCGTCGGTCATCTTCTCTGCCTCCGGTGTAATCTTTACAGTTGATGGTTAATTGTCTTACGCTTCATTTTCTGGGTCTGTTGGCGGCTCAATAACAACCAAAGGAAGATTTGCTTCAATATTATCACCTGATTTACAGTTGATTTCAGTAATTGTTCCCGAAATCGGGGCCGCAACCTCATTTTGCATTTTCATTGCTTCAAGAATCAGCACAACATCCCCCTCAGCAACTTCTTGGCCAACTTCAACTTCTACAGTGATGACTTTTCCTGGGATGCTGCTTGAAACAGTCCCTGATTTTTTGCGCTTTTTCCCTGAGCGTTTGGGTTTTGTAACGGGTTGAGCGGAATCCCCTTCAACTTCAACAATGAAAGTCTCGCCTTCAACAGTCGCCTTCCACGAATTTCCATCTGGCTCTAATTTGACTTCAAAAGTCTCCCCATTGATGGTGACTTTGCGTGTTTCACTCATTGACGCCTCACCTCCAAGTTGACCGCTTCGCTCTACTGTATGCTATCCCAGGCAGGCCCATTGCGGACAGTCGATGGTCTTGGGCCCATGCACTGCCTAGTTGGCGGCCAATATCTGATTGTGATTCAGAGGCGCCAACTGTTTGCAAAGATAAGACTGCCATCACCGCCGCTAAGCGTCTTAGGCGTTTTCTGTCCCCATCAACCTCTTCAGTTGAGGTTTCTTTAGTCTCATTCGGTGAGTTAGAAATAGAAATTTTGATATTATCAGGTGTATCAAAACCCTCAATGTCGGTGAGAGGTCCTCGAGCCGTTTGAAGAATCTTGCTTAGAGCATCGCTATACGAGTCGTCCTCCATAATTTCACCTCATAAGGGTATATTCCCGTGTTTCCTTGCCGGGCGTTCCTCTTGCTTATCGAGTAACATTCCGAGAGCTTTGCAAAGTTTTGACCGGGTCTCACGTGGCTCTACTACATCATCGATATAACCCAACGATGCCGCTTTGTATGGGTTAGCGAAAAGTTCACCGTATTCTTCAACCAGTCTTTCTCTTTCCTGTTCAGGATTTGTGGCGGTTTTGATTCGGTTTCGGTGGATGATTTGTACCGCACCATCAGCGCCCATCACTGCAAGTTGTGCAGTTGGCCAGGCGATATTGTAGTCCCCTCGGATATGTTTTGAGCACATCACATCGTAGGCTCCGCCGTAGGCTTTTCTCATAATGACAGTCAATTTTGGTACCGTTGCTTCTGAGTATGCATAGAGTAATTTTGCGCCGTGGCGGATGATTCCACCCCATTCTTGATTTGCTCCAGGTAAGAATCCAGGTACATCCACCATGGTTAGAAGCGGGATGTTGAATGCATCACAGAAGCGGATAAATCTAGCTGCTTTCACTGATGCATCAATGTCCAAACATCCGGCAAGGTACTTTGGCTGATTGCCAACTATGCCGACTGTGTGTCCATCTAGCCTAGCGTACCCAATCACAATATTTTGGGCAAAATCTGCTTGAACCTCAAGAAATGCGCCATCATCTACGATTTCACTAATTACATCAATCACATCATACGGTTTTTGAGAATCATCAGGGACAATATTTTGTAAATTTTCACACTCACGTGAGGAGGGGTCATTTGTGGGTTTTACTGGCGTAGTTTCCAAGTTATTTTGTGGCATATGCGATACCAAGTTTCGAGTCAACTCAAGTGCATCCTCATCATCCGTTGCTGTGAAGTGGGTTACTCCTGAAAGGGTGGCATGGGTTGAAGCACCACCTAATTCTTCGAAACTAACTTCTTCATTGGTGACGGTTTTGATAACTTCTGGACCGGTGATAAACATGTGCGCGGTTTTGTCTACCATAATCACAAAGTCAGTGATTGCTGGGCTGTATACCGCACCCCCTGCACACGGACCCATGATAATGCTGATTTGAGGGATGATACCACTTGCCCTAACATTACGGAAGAAAATTTCAGCGTACGAACCCAAACTTGCAACACCTTCCTGAATTCTAGCGCCACCACTATCGTTGAGACCGATTACTGGGGCGCCGGTTTTCATTGCCATATCGAGAACTTTGCAAATTTTTAGTCCGTGCATTTCTCCAAGGCTTCCACCATAAACTGTGAAATCTTGGGCAAAACAAAAGACTGGTCGTCCATTAATCAATCCGTGTCCAGTGACAACACCATCACCAGGAATTACATTTTGGTCCATACCGAAGTCACGGCAGCGGTGTTCAACTAGTGAATCAATTTCTTGAAATGTACCTTCATCTAGCAACATTTCCAATCTTTCGCGGGCTGTCAACTTGCCCTTTGCGTGCTGAACATCAACTCTCTGAGCACCTCCACCTGCGGCTGCGATTGCCTTACGCCGGCGCAAATCATCAAGTCTTTCCTCAGTCGAATCCATCCCGCTCAACTCGCAGGTGACCACGCTAGCCAATAGACTATGCGGAAAATTGCAGGAAATTTGGCGGCTCATAAAAGGGGATGCGCTCAATTGAAAGGGTAGAGTCATTTCCACGAGGTTGAGGATAGCCATGCGTATCGTGATTGCCAAACCTGGGTTGGATGGGCATGACCGAGGGGCAAAGGTTGTGGCACGGGCTTTGCGTGATGCAGGACACGAGGTGATATACACTGGATTGCGAAGAACTCCAGAACAAATTGTTCGAACTGTTCTTGACGAAGACGCTCACATGCTTGGCATATCCTCATTATCGGGAGCCCATGCTTTTTTGTTCCCTAGAATTTGTCAACTTCTGATTGAAGCCGGTTGTAACGATGTTACAGTTTTTGGTGGCGGAATTATTCCTTTGGCTGAAAGAGAGATTCTGTTTGAATCCGGAATGAGGGCGATATTTGGACCGGGAACAAAAATGCACGAGATGTCAGATTTTGTAGACGCAGTAGTTGACCGAGTTTCCACCAATCAGCCTGTTGGGGTTGGTGAAGGTGGGGACTGGGTATGGTCTAGCGGAGCGTGAACGATTGTCATCAACCCTCTTTGAACAAGCGATTTCAGGAAATCGAAGAAGTTTGGCAAAGTTACTAACTGCTGTAGAAAATGGTGAGGTTAGTCATGAATCACTTGGGCTTTCACCACGTGAGGTAGATGGTTCTGTAATCGGTGTGACTGGTGCACCAGGGGTTGGGAAGAGTTGTTTGATTGACCGATTACTAACTACATGGACATCTAATGGATTAAAAATCGCCGTTATTGCAGTAGACCCCTCATCTCCATTGACTGGAGGTGCACTTCTGGGGGATCGGGTCAGAATGGAATCTGCTGATAATAATCCAAATGTGTTTGTTCGCTCCTTCGCTACTAGGAATCAACCCGGTGGTATGCCTAATGCAGTGGTTTTAGCAGCGGATGTAATGCGTCATTGTGATTACGATATCGTTCTGATTGAGACAGTTGGTGCGGGCCAATCTGAAATCCGTGTAGTATCAGTTGCTGATAGAATCGTTCTTGTTGAAGCCCCTCTAAGAGGAGATGAAGTTCAAGCTGAAAAAGCCGGAGTGATTGAACTGGCTGACTTGATAGTTGTGAATAAATCAGATTTAGAAGGCTCTGACCGTACTGCAGCCAACATCATTTCTGCACTTGACGTGACAAGTAATCCACCTCCAGTCTTGCTTGCATCTGCTAAAACTGCAGAAGGAATTGAAGATTTAGCCGACCAACTGAGAACTCTACCAGCAAAACCCGGTGCAGAATTGGCGCGGGCCCGTGAACGATTATTGACTGCGTGGGATAGTGCTCTTCTATCGCGGGAGGACATAAACGAGGTGTTGGATAGCCTTGCGAGTTCAGATAATTCGGCACAAGAGTGGGTTGAAAAGAACCTGAGGTGGTAATCATGGATGAAGGAATAGTTCTGAGTGAAGACTCATACGAAGCAGATCATGTTATACACAGTGTAGGTGGATTTCCCGGTCATCTTCTACGCAGAATTACCCATGTTTCTCTTGCAATAATTCCCTGGCTTTACTATTGGCATGGTGAAGCAATTGCAGGTAAAGTGGGGTCTACTCCCCAAAATGTTGCTTTCATTGTATTGGGGATTATTATCGTTGCAGAATTAGTCCGTCTCAAAATAGGGTTTACGATATTTGGGCAGCGCGCCTATGAAGCAACTCAACTGAGCGCTCTTTTCTGGGGCGCAGTATCAGTTGTGATAGCACTTGCCTTCGCACCTCTTGTTGGTGTGATGGGTGCCGCATTAGGCGCCCCTTTGGTGCTTGGATTAGCATTTGGTGACCCAGTTATGGGTGAAATACGCCGAGCAGATAAAGAGCCAAAATTTGTGGCCATTGGTGGGTTAATTGTAGTCTATGCTGTATGGATGCTATCATGGAATTACCTCAATACACCGCTCCTTTTTGCTTTGCTAATTCCACCAATCCAAGTGGCCTCTGAATGGCCACGATTACGTTGGATAGATGATAACGGCACGATGGTTCTGATTCCATTCTTAGTTATCTTACTCTTATCTTCATTGGGTCTGTGAATCTATACACCAGTATTATTCTAAAAGCAACACTAGAAATTACAGACATATCTGATTGCGTTATGGTTAAAATCCGAGTGCACTTCGACATTTACATGAGTGATGAGATATTGCAAGATGACGCACCTCCGCAGAGCCTGTATGTGTTTGTTTACGCCGTTTCTCTCATCGCAACATTGGTTATCGGGTTCGTGTACTGGTGAGATGAACAATAATTGCCCCACACAGTCTTTTAGCGGGTGAATTGCTCGGTTAGTACGAATGTGTGGTATAACTGCTATTCTAGGGGTTGGCGACACCTCACTCTCTCGTGAGATGGCTAATCTATTATCTCACAGAGGGCCCGACGGAATTCAAGTTTGGGCGGATGAAGTTTGTTCCCTTGGGCACTCTCGTCTATCAATTGTTGATTTAGCAGGCTCAGACCAACCGATGGGTTCGGAGCATGGTTGCTGGCTAGTACAGAATGGCGAAATCTACAATTTTCGTAATTTACGCAACGCATACTCCGGCTATCCATGGCGTACAAAAGGGGATGGAGAGACTATTCTCGCAGCCCACTACTCTGCAATTCACAATAATTCTAGTAAGTCAGTGCCAGTAGACCCACCTCGCTCATCAGTTTCTGGTTTCTTGAGGAGAACTTCAGGTGCTACTGAGGCCAACAATCCGGCAACTGCACATGTTGATTGGGTAAGCAAGTTGGATGGTATCTGGGGATTTGCTATTTGGGATTCTAGACGGCAAGAATTGATTCTTTGCCGAGACCCTCTCGGTGTCAAACCCTTATTGCGAACTTTGACGCCATCTGGAGAACTTCTTGTGGCGAGCGAAGCGAAGGCATTCCGCGCTCATCCAGATTATGTATCAAAAATGGATGAGAATGCGATGTTAGCGCGGTTGGCTTTCGAGTATTCTCTTGATGAAACCACTTTGTTCGAAGGGGTTTCTCAAGTAGCGCCTGCAACTATTGAAACTTGGTCTCTTGATTCAGAGGGTCGGGCAACACTGACAGGTGTTGCAACCTATACTTCTGAGCGAGTCACACCAGGCAGTATGTGGAATTCCGAGTTAGATGCTCAAGATTTGCTTGATAGTCTTTGTACCAGTATTGAAGACCGTTTGATGTCTGATGTTCCTCTTGGCATCATTCTTTCTGGTGGTTTGGATTCAAGCATGGTCGCAGGACTTGCCCACAAGGCTGCGGCACAGGCTGGGCAGCCTGTTCCGGAATGTTGGACAGTTGCAGAGAATGAGGATAACCCAGATTACCGAGCCGCAGAAGATGTTTGTGCTGTGCTTGATTTGGGTCACCACACATCAACATTAGAGGAAGATTGCTTTTGGCGAACATTGCCTTCATTAGGATGGCACGGGGAAGATCTTGATATTTCAGTCCTTTTTTTCCAACCTCTTTTTGAGAAAATGTCATCCTCTGTTAGGGTTGGATTATGCGGTCAAGGTGCTGATGAACTACACGGAGGTTATCCGCGCTATAGGGATTTAGTAGGCCATCAAGAGTTGATATCTGCTCGACTATCTGCTAGCCGTCATCCTTTTGCGGACCATCTTGTAAACGACATTTCAGCAGTAGAAGCACAAGGTGCTGCTCAACCTTGGAGAGGTAAAAAGCATAACCCCACTGAGATATATTCAGATTTGACAAGTACTCTACAATTTGAAATGGACCACGGTCAACTAACTAACTTTCAGTTGCGACTCGTTGACCGACACAGCATGGCACATGGGCTAGAGGTCAGAGTTCCTTTTTTGGGAGCGGCCCATCGTCAAGCATCAAGCACAATCCCCCTTGATTGGCGTGTTCGTGGGCAGCAAGAGAAACTTGCATTGAGGGCGGCAGCAGCATTGACCGACCTTCCTAAGTCAATTGTTAACCGACCGAAACTTCCAGCAGGCACTGCAACAACACCAACTCTTCTGAGTGAACTGATGACTGAGTTGATGCCACACGCAAATGAATGGGCCGCAAATTATCCTAACTTGGAGAGAATACTCAAAACTCAACCGGATATGGTAATTGGGTTGCGACTCTTTGAATCACTACACATAATTGATGGTGGCCTCGGTAGAGAAAACAAGGGGCTTTGGGACTTGCTAGAAGATTTTTGATGAGGTGTTGATGATGACTGAATATGATGGCCCGGATTTGCTTTCTGAATTATCTGAGAAGTTAGAGTCAAAACGAGAGGAATTATCACTGTTTTTCGCCGAAGAGAGGGCAAAGCTTCCTATGCCCTTGTACGCTTCAGTTGATATCAGGGATGCTGGGTGGAAAGTTGCGGCTGTTGATGCAAATGCATACCCTGCTGGATTCAATAATGTAGGGTCGCCTGACCGACCTCATTTGGCAGAGCGATTGGGAGAGTGGTTGAAAGATGAGCATCCAAACGCTTCTTCACTACATATTTGGCCAGAAGGGCATACAAGAAACAAAGGCTATGTTGAGAATCTAATTACTCTACAACTATTACTTTCACAGGGTGAAATACAAGTTACCGTGGGTTCCCCAGATTTGAATGGATTAGAAACGGTTGAAGGGTTAACCGGGGTTCTAAAACTCTCTCATACAACCGCTGATGGCGAGTTGTTGGTATTAGGGGAAACTCCTGATTTGGTAATTTTGAATAACGATTTGAGCCAGGGCCTATTAGAAGGAATTGGTGGAATCCCTGTTGCACCGCCCCAAGCAATGGGGTGGTATCAGCGTAGAAAATCAAACCATTTTCGGTTTGCTCAACCATTCATAGACAAGGCTGCAAAAATCCTAGATATTGACCCTTGGCTGCTTGGCACACATTGGTTTGTTAGCGAAGATAAATGTCTTGAAAAAGAATCATGTCTAATTGAATTGGCGGCTCAAGTTGATTCATTTTTGCAATTTTTGAAAACAAAGTATGATGACTACGGCATTGAGGGTGACCCGGTATTATTCGTCAAGAACGATTCGGGTACATACGGTCTTGGAATTCTTGAGATTCGCAGTGGTGAGCAATTATTGAACCTGTCAAATCGCAAAGTCAACAAGTTGACCTACGGCAAAGGTGGCTCAGAAGCAATTGATTTCTTAATTCAAGAAGGTGTTCCTACGGATTTGAGAATTGATGGTTATGTGATAGAACCATGCATCTATGGCGCAGGGGGGCACAGTTGTTCAACTTTTTACCGGGCTAATCCAAAGAAGGGTGTGATGGCAAACTTGAATACGCCATCTACTATTTTTTTCCAACCAGATGATATATCTAAGATGGAGGGCGGGGATTTGATTCTGGAACGTGTAGATAGTTGGCATGCTTTAGTTGCCGAGTTGGCAATGTTAGCGATGGGTTCTGAACTCGCTGAACTCACTTCAGTCGTTTCTCATGATTGAGTAGCCAAGCCTTGGTTTTGATGCCATCTGCTGCGGAGTAGTTTCCTAAACTACCATCTGATTTCACGACGCGATGACATGGCACTAGGAGAGTCCACGGGTTCTTTGCCATAGTTGAGCCAACCGCTCGACTGGCCCCGTTTTTTCCCGCACTCTTCGCTAAGTCCTCATAGGACGTAATTTGGCCAAACCGTACATTTCTTTGTAGGCTCAAGGAAATGTGTTGTCTAAAATCAGTTAAACCTGTAAAATCAAGAATTGGTTCAGGTGCATTTGCACCTGAAAAATAAGCAGCCACCCATTGTTCAGTACAATCGAGATGGTCGCTTCTAGTTTTACTGGTGCTGATTGATTCATTCGACCAATGTAGTTTAGTTAATCCTAATTCGCTTGCTTCAGCAATCATTGGTCCAAGAGGTGTGTCAATTTGACGTGTCATCATTGCTTGCATTAACCGCTGATTATTTGGCGAGTCTTTGATTGTTTCACAATTCAAGACTCATCTTCGTTTGCCGATTCATCACTAGTTGTTTCATCTTCCTTTTCCATACCAACTATTTCGTAATTTGATGGGAAAAGTGCAACTACTATTCCGGCAATCATCGCGGCTAATCCCCAGTAGAATCTCTGTTGTACAATCATCATTTCCAATGCGACAACAACGAGCAGCAAGCCACCTATGTTTGAGACCCACACTAGGGTCTTGAATGTTGAAAGGGTCACTCCCTTGTGGTGCTGTGAGCGATAGGGGCCAAACTCGGCACCAAAGCGTACAGGGTCTTTCTCTTCACTCACATGCTCACCGATCTATCATGATAATCGCATCTGTGGGGCAGGCCAAAACACAGAGTCTACAACCGGTGCAAGGATCTCTGAGAATTTTTGCTTTTTTGTTCACTTCAACATGTAAAAGAGAGTTTCTTAGAGGGGCGTCGTAAAGTTCTATTGCATCATCATCACAAACGATTAGGCATTGGTCACATCCAATACACTGGTCTACATTGACGAATGCTACGACATCTTCACCCTCAGGGATTTCTTCAGCGTTTTTTTCGTACATTTCAGATAAGCGTTGTTTGATGCGGGCTGCCTCAAGTTGGCGGCGTTTTTTGACATCATCAAGCTGACTCATCTGATTACATCCTCAGGGCTTTCTACTTTCAACCTGCTTACGCTCTATGAAAATCGTTGATGAGTATAATTCATCAAGCGATAACTTCGTCTGATGGGGCAGTTTGCAGCACTTCTGATGCACTTTGACCTAGTGCATTCTTCTCATCTACTTGACGAGCAAGGAATGAAACCACATCCAGAATTTCAAAGTTGTAACTCGGGTCACCTTCGAATTTGAGGCACTCAAAGTGCGCTACGCACTTGGGGCAGGAAGTGATCATCATTTCAGCACCGGTTTCAATCACTTCTTCAAATCGTTCAACGCGGAGAGTTCGGCTATCTTCATTGCATGACATCATGCTTGAAACGCCGCAGCATAATGCATCATCATGGTGATGTTCCATCTCAACTAATTCAATTCCCTTCACATTTTCTATGAGTTCCCGCGGCTCATCATAGATGTCCATTTGCCGGCCAAGCCTGCACGGGTCATGGAAAGTCACGGTCTTGGGGCAACTGGAAGTCAATTCAACATCAAATCCAGCTTCTTTGAGATATTCAGTAGTGTGCATTACTTTGATGCCTTCTAGTTCATAATCCATTGCAAATGTGCGGAAACATTCAGCACAACTGCTTACCAGTGTGTCAATACCACTCTCTTCCAACTTCTTCTTGTTGAAAGTCTTCAATTTTTCAGCGACATCATCCATGCCCTGCCATTTTTGGTCATGGCCACAACATTTCATGAAATCTCTACCGAGGTAAGCAACATCAACACCCATCTCATCGAACAGAGTGAATGCGGCAGTGGTTGTGTCTCCTAGATTCATGTCACCTTTGTTGAGGTGGCTGAATACCAAGTCTTGGTCAAGGTAGTCAACACA
>Ga0310124_10003624_pt1 | contig 10319 bp, 9 predicted proteins | sample CB11b_AW_Bot5_MG_FD_203507 | JGI IMG/M metagenome (GOLD analysis project Ga0310124, IMG submission 203507) | Marine microbial communities from Western Arctic Ocean, Canada - CB11b_AW_Bot5 | ecosystem: Environmental > Aquatic > Marine > Oceanic | place: Canada: Western Arctic Ocean | collected...
CCGTTTCGGCGAGCGGCTGCCGTTGACCACCTTCGCGCAGGTGGTTAAGTTGGTGCTCTACGGTCTGGCCACCATCACCGCGCTGTCGATTCTCATGGACGAGTCTCCGGCGCTGCTGTTCAGCGGCCTCGGGGCGATGACGGCCGTGCTGATGCTCATCTTCAAGGACCCGATCCTGGGGTTCGTGGGCGGCATTCAACTCTCCGCCAATCAGATGGTGAAGCGCGGCGACTGGATCGAGATGCCCAAGTACGGCGCCGACGGGGACGTTCTCGAAGTGGCGCTGACCACGGTCAAGGTCCAGAACTTCGATAAGACCGTCACGACCATTCCGACCTATGCGCTGATCAGCGAGTCGTTCAAGAACTGGCGCGGGATGACCGAGTCCCAGGGGAGGCGGATCAAGCGGGCGATCCACATCGACATCAACTCCATCAAGTTCTGTGACGACGCGCTGCTGACGCGGTTGTCACGCGTGCCCTACATGGCCGACTACCTCGCCGAGAAACGGCAGGAGATCGACGCGTGGAACGGCGGGCACGACGAAGAGCCGTCGACCGCGTGGCACCCGAGGCGGCTGACCAACATCGGAACCTTTCGCGCCTACACGGTCGCCTACCTGAGGCAGCGGCCCGACATTCACCCGGAGATGACATTTCTGGTCCGTCAGCTCGCACCCACGCAACACGGTATACCGATCGAGGTGTATGTGTTCAGCCGAGACCAGAACTGGGTCAACTACGAAGGTATCCAGTCAGATATCTTCGACCACTTGTTGGCCGTACTGTCCGAGTTTGGTCTCCGCGCCTACCAGATTCCCTAATGCCTGCCATGAGTAATGGCTGTCGTTGGAGACAGAAGACGAGTCGCATGGTGGGTATACTCAATCTGCATCCCATTCGCAAATGACGTGCTCTCAAACGCTGCGATGTCAGCTCGACCGATAAAGACATTGTTTTCGATGGCATACACGGCATCTTCTTGATAATGAAGTAAATAGCTTTCGACATCACCCCGGTTGAGAGCAGCGTAGAACGCATCAAGGCGGCTGTTCACGGCGGACTCTTCAGCACTCTGGGCAGCCGCACTGCCGACACCAAGACCCAGAAAAACCATCATCACGATGAACGCAGATCGCATTGTTGTGCCTCCTGGAAAAAATGATCCAATGCCGATCCTACCGCTGGCTGGTAGGCGGTTCAATGTGAGGGATTACGGCTCACGCGGGTAAGCGGCGTCCCCTCATTGCGGAGGCGGTGGCGGGGGGGGTATCGGATCCCGCCCGGAGTGAACGCCGTGCGGCAACCTCTTCCGTAGTTCGGCTACGCCTGCGTCGGTTACCTGGGTGCCAGCGACGCTGAGATACCGCAACGCAGGCAACCCCGTGAGGTGCGCCAAACCCGCGTCGGTGATCTGGGTGCGATCGAGATCGAGATCCTCCAGCGTCGTCAACCCCGTGAGGTGCGCCAGGCCCGCGTCGGTGACCTGGGTGACAGCGAGATGGAGACTCTCCAGCGCTGCTAACCCGGTGAGATGCGCCAGGCTCGCATCGGTGACCTCGGGTCCGCGGAGGTACACCTCTACAACCTCCCCCTGTTCGTTTTGACTCACGCGACCCCAACCGTCGAGTGTCTCCACCAGCGCCTCCAACGTCGGAGGAGGTGTCGGTTCCTGCTGCGCCATGATCGGCGTACTGAACGACACAGCGGCAATGGCGACCGCGACAAGACGTGCATGGTGATGCGTCATAACGTCTCGAGCCTACCGCTGGCTGGTCGAAACCGTTACGAAAAAAAACGGGTCGCCAAGAGTCCCGTGCCGGACACGGCGTGCCAGTCAGCGCACCGCCGCCAGGTGCGGCTGGTCATCCGCGTCGACGACGGTCTCGGCCGCATCCCGCTGGGCAATACCAGGCGGGAGTCGGTGGGCTACGACTTGGTCTCGCTCTACGACACGCTGTGGGCGCGCGCCCACCGGGGGACCGGTGACACCTTTGGCGACGAATTCGCGTATGCGCCGCTGTCAATCAGAGAGCGCCAACGGAGCGGGGACGACGAGGTGCGCGAGGTCGATCCCGGCGCTCTGGGAGCGTCGTTCCGGGGGGCTGTCTATGGGCGCAACATGGCGCGTCCGCCCTGGGGCTGGTTCGACAGTCGGGAGCGCGACCGTCCGCTCGGGGAGTGGTTCCTCGATCCGGCCGGGATTATCGCGCGTCACTTCACACCAGACGAGCCGTTCTCGCGGGTCTATGTCCACCACCCGTATCTGGGTATCGTCGAAGACGACTGAGACCGGTACCGCGGCTGGGCTCGCCGATCGGGGCTGCCCCGGTCGTGGTCTCGGGTTACAATGAGCGCTTTGATTTATGCGTGCTCGCCAGTGCGGGCTGTGACCGCGTGGCGGTTCAATATGCGCCGACGTCCGGCGCTCGTGGATAGGCTCTGACGAGCCTCCGATCAGCAACGATACGGATACGCGCTCTGTCGCCTGACCGGTCCTGTGTCGACAGGCTGGGACCAGTGGCGTGGAGACGAGAGGAGAGGGGCATGGGACCCACGGCAGTGGAGAAGGCGCACGCGTTCGAGGAGGCCACCCGGGCCGGACGCGAGCCGTTCAAGGTTGCGGATCTGTCGCTGGCGACATTCGGGCGCAATGAGATTCGGCTCGCCGAGCAGGAAATGCCCGGGTTGATGGCCCTGCGCGAGGAGTATGGGGGCGCCCTGCCGCTCGCGGGGGCTCGAATCATGGGCAGCCTCCACATGACGGTGCAGACGGCCGTGTTGATCGAGACCTTAGCCGACCTGGGCGCCGATGTGCGCTGGGTCTCGTGCAACATCTTCTCCACCCAGGATCACGCCGCGGCTGCGGTCGCGGTCGGGCGACCCGAGACCGGCGGCACCCCGGAAGCACCAAGAGGGATCCCGGTCTTCGCCTGGAAAGGGGAGACGCTGACGGAGTACTGGTGGTGCACGAACGAGGCCTTGGTCTGGCCCGACGGTGGAGGACCGGCGCTGATCGTGGATGACGGCGGGGATGCGACGTTGCTGGTGCACAAAGGCTACGAGTTTGAGAACCTCGGTGAAATACCGGGCTTCGACCCGGAGACCGAGCCAGAGGAATGGGGCGTCATTCTGGACCTCCTACGGAATCTGCAGGCGCGCGACAAGGAGTTTTGGCAGCGCATCAGTCCGGCAATCCGTGGCGTGAGTGAAGAGACCACCACCGGCGTCCACCGCCTCTACGAAATGATGGAAGCCGGCACGCTGCTGTTCCCGGCCATCAACGTGAACGATTCGGTGACCAAGAGCAAGTTCGATAACGTGTATGGCTGTCGCCACTCATTGCCCGATGGGCTGGCCCGCGCCACCGACGTGATGCTCGGCGGCAAGGTCGCGCTGATCTGTGGCTTCGGCGAAGTGGGCAAGGGGTGCGCGCAGGCACTGCGTGGCCAAGGCTGCCGCGTGGTGGTCACCGAGGTCGATCCGATTTGTGCGTTGCAGGCGGCGATGGAGGGCTACGAGGTCAACACGCTCGAGGCGATGCTGGACCGGGCCGATATCTTCGTGACGACGACGGGCAACAAAGACATCATTTCGGCCGATCAGATGGCGAGGATGAAGGACAAGGCCATCGTCGGCAATATCGGACACTTCGACAATGAAATCGACATGGCCGGCCTCAAGAAGGTGCCGGGCATGCAGCACATCAACATCAAGCCGCAATACGACGAGTGGCGGTTTCCCGATGGACACAGCGTCATGGTGCTGGCGGAGGGACGTCTGCTGAATCTCGGGTGCGCGACTGGCCACCCCAGTTTCGTGATGTCCGCGTCGTTCACCAACCAGGTGTTGGCCCAGGTGGCGCTCCACGAGAACACCGGGGAATACGAGAAACAGGTGTACATGCTTCCCAAACTCCTCGACGAGAAGGTGGCGCGACTCCATCTTGACCATCTTGGTGTGAAGCTGACGACCCTGTCACAGGATCAGGCGGACTACATCGGCGTGAAGGTTGATGGTCCGTACAAGCCGGAGCACTATCGGTACTAGCGTCAAGTGGCGGACTCGCTGAGTCCGCCGCCTCGTCCGGACACGCCGCGACGCGCTCATCCCCACCTTGTCCCCACTGACATGACGGCACCTCGTCTCGATCGACGGTTGTTTCTGCGCCTCGGCGCCATGGGCCTGGCAGGAGCGGCTGGGGGCAGACTGGTGCAGGCGCAGGCGCCCGACACGGCCACATTGGCCTCCCACGTCGTGGACGTCGACGGAGACGGGGTGCTCGGCGCCGGCGACGTAGAGGTGATGGACCAGGCGCTCTTCACCTCACGCGGTTTCGCGATCGAGCCCAATACCGGGTTTGATATCCGCGCCGATATCTTCGGTCGAGGGGTCATCGGCCAGGATGCCGTTGACGCGGTGATCCGTGCCGTTTCGACATCTTCCGTGCCGGCCGTGCCGGTGCGGCGACCGATCACGGTGGGGTGGCACTATGGGTGGTATGACCACATCCGGCGTCCCTTGCTGCAGCAGACCGTTCGCTACCTGGGAGGCAACTACCTCTCCAATGATCCCGTGGTCGAGACTGAGTTCAACCGCCTGAAGAACGAGTTTGGAATCACCGTCGACGCGCTGAGTTGGATTCCCGGCCGGGTAACCCCTACTATTCTGCCGAATTACCAGACTGGCTACTTCGCCGCGGAGAATGCAGCAACCCGCTACGTCTCGTTGCTATACGAGGGGGCGCTTGCGCTCCCCCATGTCGGCGGCCGCGTGGACTTCCGCTCGACAGCCGTGCGCGACACGCTCGTGGGGGACTTCGCGGCCATGGCCCAGACCATGGTGGAGGCTCGGGATCAGTACCCCACACGCGTGTTCCTGCTTGACGGCCGTCCGGTCGTGTTCATCTTCGCGTCCCACGCATGGGGGCTGAACCGGGACGACCGCGTCGAGTTCCGTCAGAGGACGACTGCCGTCGCGCAGGCCCTGGAGGCGTTCGGACGGGTGTACGGGACGCCGCCGTATCTGGTGGGTGACGAGTTGTTGCCCCTGGCGTCCACGACTACGCCGTCGGCTGATCGGCTCAGCCGTGGCGCGCTGTTCGATGCGATTCACACCTATCACGCCGCCAACCTGAAAACGACTGCGCCGCCGTTCGCTTTGAACGAGTCCTACGGTGCGCTCCAGCGGCTACGACTGGAGCGGGCGACGGTCGCGATACGCGGCCTTAAAAACACGTTTACCAACCAGAAACTCCTGATTATTCCGAGTCTTGCCGGTGGATTCGCCAAGCACGGGCTGCCGACGCTGAGCACCACACGACAGGCCTTCGCCAATTACCTCAAACTGCTCACTCGACATCACGAAGAGGGCTACTTGCCCCAGGAGTGGTCCGGCGCGCTGGGCACCAAGGCCCTTCCGGCGCCGGTCTACTCTATCGGCTCCTGGAACGAGGAGTACGAGGGGCACGCCGTGTTCCCGGCGCAGTTCAACTTGGCGCTCACCGAGAGCGAGCAACACGGGTTTGATTTCTCGATGGCGCTCAAAGAGGCCTTTGGCTGGAACCACTACGCCGACCGCCCCATTCATTCTTAGGTTTCCTGGCGAGGCGTCCGTCTGGCGGCGTTGCTTCCTCGGTCACATGCCGCCTGCATGCTCCCTCGTCGCGCCTGGCCAGACGAACGCGGCTTCTCTTAGGCGGGGCTGCGCCCCGAGCCCCACGCGGCGGCTCCGCGGGGACCCCGAGTGCCCCACTCCGCCGCCGCGTGGGGCGCATTGTCGCGCGCCCTCCCCGTGCCAGCCCGTCTCACGCGTGGCGTGACGCCGTGGGCCGGAAACGGGGTGCCACGGTCGTTCCTCTCCGTCCTCCAGGATCCGGGCGGCCGGCGCGGCAGCAGGTATGGGCTGGTCGATCACCTTGGCGGGGGGCGGTGGGATCGAGAGATGCCCGTTCCCGCCGCACGAGCGCCCCGGCGCGCTTGACCCGCCCGCCACCTACCGAGCGTCGACCCTGCTGGGCAGCAGACCGCCGCGGCCGAGACGTTACCTCCCGAGGCAACCGCCTGTGCGCGACTCCGCGCGGCAGACTATCGTTGGGGATCGGGTCCGAGGATCATGCGTCCGAGTTGGCGCAATGTGTCCATGTCGTGGACGTCGTCCGGGAGCAGTGGGACCCGCACTCGGGGCGATTTTGCGAACGCCCGATCGATGTCCTCCAGATGTCGCGCTTCTTGGCGACGCCGGGCCTCGAGGAACTGGCCGTCGGCGTTGTCTGGCAAGACACGGTTGACGATGAGCCCCGAGATCGGGACCGAGAACCGCGTGAGGATGTCGTGGGCCTTGAGGGTCTCCAGCACGGACAGTCGGTCCGGGTTCAGGACCAGCAGGAAGGCGGCGTGACTCGGGTCGAGCAGTTGCTCCCGGGCTCGGACGAACGTCCGGCGACGGGCCTGCAGCAGGTCATTGAGCTGCGCGTCGCGGCCACCGCTGTCGTGGTCCTCCGCGGCGTCAAGCATCGACAGGTCATCGCCTTTGACCCGCCCGCCACCGAGGTGGCGAAGGGCCGAGCCGAGCTGGGCCGAGCGCTGCCGGTGACCGAGAAGCCCGTCGATCCAGGCGGCCATCACCTCTGGTAGCGACAACAGCCGCACGGTGTGCCCGGTCGGCGCAGTGTCGAAAATAACCTGGTCGTACTCGCTCCCAGCCAGCGCCATGATCGCGGCCACACGTTCGAGCATCGCCGCCTCCATCGTGCCAGGCGCCAACCGTGCCAGGTCGAGCTGGCGATCGATCTCCGCAAAGGAGCGCGGGTGGACCAGCCCCTTCATGCGTGCCTTCACCGTGGCCAGATGCTCGTCGGCCTGACGGTCAGGGTCAATCTCGAGTGCCCACAGAGAGGGGCACAGCTCGGTGGTGCGATTGCCGATGGGGCGCCCGAACAGGTCGGCCAAGGAGTGCGCCGGGTCGGTGGAAACCAGCAGGCATCGTCTCCCGCGAGCGGCCGCGACGAGCGCGAGGGATGCCGCGGTCGTCGTCTTGCCGACGCCCCCCTTACCCCCGACAAAGAGCAGCGCATGCGTCAGAAGCTGGTCAAGCACGGCAGGTCACTGAAGAAAGGAAAGAGGGGTTTTCTGACGAGGCGTTCGTCTGGCCAGGCGCCTCGTCGGGAAACCTAGCAGCAACGGAAACCGTCGAGTGGGGAGTGTTCCATCCCCTGACGCTGGTGCCATTCGTGAAAGCGCTCAAGCAGCAGCGGTTGGAGCTCAAGTGTGTAATACGCGGCCGGATTGGGCACGCCCATGAGCTCCGCGAAGACGAACAGCATGAACAGGTCGTCTTCCTCGCGTCGAGCCCGGGCCAGCGCCCCGCGATACGGCGAAACGTAGAATTCCTCGAGTAGAGCCTTGAGACGGCCCAGACGCCCCTTCCAGCTTGCCATCGGGCTCCTTTTGATGGTGATGCTACCGGCGGCCGTTAGGCCGCCGCCCCGGCCGCCGCAGCCCGGCGCTCACGGAGGAACGCAGACGACGCCTCGAGCATGACGAGAATGGCGAGGAGCACAATGGCGACATCGATCCACAGCAGCGGGTAGAGAATGCCCCCCTCCCGATACAGAGTCATGAGCTGCACCAGGGCGGCACCGAGCGCCGCCACGGTGATGAATACCATCGGAATCAAAGTGTAGCGGACCGGGCGTCCGAGCTTCACCAGCATCACGCTGATCACCATCAGGGTCAGACCCGCCAGCAACTGGTTGGTCGTTCCGAAGAGCGGCCAGATCAGCATGCCACCCTCTCCGCTCGCTCCACCTGCCCCAAAGGCGAGCAGGAGGCACGCCGTCACCGCCACGCCGGTGGCGACGTATCCGTTCTGCAGTACCGGGATACGGTAGATGGTCCCCCACTCCTGCACGATGTAGCGCTGGAGTCTGACCCCGGCGTCCATGGTCGTCCCGGCAAACAGCACGGCCATCACCGTCAGCAGGGTTGCGGCAAACTGCTCGGAGATGCCGACGCCGGCCGCCACGACCCGGGAGCCGCCTTGCACGAACGCGGCCATGCCGCCGTTCCCGAACTCTGAATACATCAACCGCCATTCAGCCAGCGACGCGAAGCCGGCGGTGGCAGCGATGATGGCGACGAGCGCCAGGGCCCCTTCGCCTGATGAGCCGAGATATCCGACGAACCGCGCATCCGTTTCTTTGTTGAGTTGCTTCGATGTCGTCCCCGAGCCCACCAACCCGTGGAACCCGGAGATGGCGCCACAGGCGATGGTCACGAACAGGAGCGGGAACATTGGCGGCGCGGATGCGGGCAGGTCCGGGTTGATGGCAGGCGCCACAATGGTGGGGTTCGCGATGAGCACCGCGCCGTAGAGCAGGCCCAGACCGACAAAGAGTTGGATGCCGTTGATGTAGTCCCTCGGCTGCAGTAGTAGCCACACGGGGAGCAGCGAGGCGATCCCCGCATACAAGAACAGAATCAAGATCCACTGCGCGCCCACGGGCAAGCCGAAGGACCCGGCCGACAATGAAATCGGCACCGCTTCGCCCAAATAGATGACGGCGTAGAGAACCACCGTGCCCACGATGGTCGGCCACAGGATGGGGACGTGCATCCGATAGATGAGCACCCCGATGATGAGAGCCACGATGACGGCGGTCCAGGCCGGGATCACGCTGCTGGGGGTCTCCTGAAACGCGTCCGAGATCGCCACGCCAAAGACGGCATTGACCATCATCAGCAGGAAGAAGACGACGACCATGAACAGGGTTCGGGCCCTGGGGCTGACGACATCACCGGTCAGTGAGCCGACAGATTTCGCCTTGTTTCGCACACTGGCCCAGACGGCGCCGAAATCGTGGACACCGGCGAAGAACATGGTGCCCACCACGACCCACAGAAACGCCGGTAACCAGCCCCAGATGACCGCGATGCCGGGGCCGATGATGGGTGCGGCGCCGGCGACCGCCGTGAAGTGGTGGCCCCAGAGGACCACGCGGTTCGTCGGCAGATAATCGATGTCATCCCGCTGGGCGTGCGCGGGAGTGACGAAGTCTGGATCGAGCTGATAGATTTTTTCGGCAATGAACTTCGAATAGAAGCGGTAGCCGAGGAAGATCATCGTGAGACCGATGACGGAGAGAACGGCTGCATTCATCTGAATGACACCTCGTGACGACGCGGCGGAGAACCCAATCGAATCAGCCTATTCTACACGTCGGATCTGCTCAAACAAGAGCCGTGTGCGCGGGTGAGACCGCGGTCGCGGAGACGGGACTCATCGTGAAATATGGTTGGCTCGCAGATCTCGTCGTGTGCCTGCACGCGATGTTTGTCGCCTTCGTGGCATTCGGGGGCTTGCTGGTCTGGAAAACGCCGCGCGTCGCGTGGGCTCACCTGCCGGCGCTCGCCTGGGGGGTCGGAATCGAGTGGGTCGGTGCGATCTGTCCCCTGACGCCTCTGGAACTCGCGTTGCGGCGCCGCGGTGGGGACGCGGGATATCAGGGAGACTTCGTCGACAACTACCTGATGCCCTGGCTGTACCCGGCCGGTCTCACGCGCGAGCAACAGGTCGTGCTCGGGTCACTGGCGTTGCTACTGAACGTCGTCGTGTATGGACTCTGGCTCCGCGGTTGGTTGGCGCGGCGACGTGGGTCGAACTGACCCTGAGCGCTGTTGCATAATAACTAACGATGCTGGCACTGCGATGGCGAGCGGCGGGGACCCTGGCTCTGTGCGCGACGCTGGTCGGATGCGCCGCCGACGAGCCAGTCGAGAGGCCGCTGGCGTCGACGCCGCCCCCGGTGGAGACCGCTGCGACCGACCGCAGTCCATTGATTGTGGCGCTTGGCGACAGTTTGACCGCTGGGCTTGGCCTTGACGCCGACCAGGCCTACCCGGCCCTGCTGCAACGGCGACTTCGCGACGAGGGGTACGACGTCACGGTTGTCAACGCCGGAGTCTCCGGTGATACGTCGGCTGCCGCACTACGCCGGGCGGAATGGGCGCTGGGCGGAGACGTGCGCATCGTGATCGTCGCACTCGGCGGCAACGACGGCCTGCGCGGTCTTCCCGCGGACCAGATGAAACAGAATCTGTCGGAAATCGTCTCAATGACCAGGGACCGCGGCATCGCCGTGCTGCTGGCCGGTATGGAAGCGCCTCCGAACTACGGTTCGACCTATACCACGCAGTTTCGCCAGGTGTTCGTGGATCTGGCCCAAGATTTCGACGTGGTCTTCATGCCGTTCTTGCTCGTCGGCGTGGCTGCGGATCCGGCGTTGAACCAGCCAGATGGCATCCATCCCAACCCCGACGG
>Ga0310124_10003626_pt1 | contig 10316 bp, 8 predicted proteins | sample CB11b_AW_Bot5_MG_FD_203507 | JGI IMG/M metagenome (GOLD analysis project Ga0310124, IMG submission 203507) | Marine microbial communities from Western Arctic Ocean, Canada - CB11b_AW_Bot5 | ecosystem: Environmental > Aquatic > Marine > Oceanic | place: Canada: Western Arctic Ocean | collected...
AGTGGCGGTGACCTGGATCTGGATGACGATATTCCCTTTTGAGCGTGATGGCCGATTATTTTGATGCGCTGGAAACGCGCTCGCCGAATCAGCGAGAAATAGAGCAGTTCGAGTTGCTGGTTGCACAACTGCAACATGCTAGAGAGCACTCGGTAGCGTACAGCGCCCTGCTCAGTGAGGTGGAGCCGGCTACGGTGACCGATCGCGCCGCGTTGGCGCGCCTGCCGGTGACGCGCAAGTCGGACATGGCGGTCCGTCAAGCCGAAACGCCACCGTTTGGTGGATTCGCTACGCTTAACGAGGGTGATTTGCAACATGTGTTTGCTTCTCCCGGAGGTATTTTTGAGCCGGATGCAGGGGGAGCAGACGATTGGAACATGGGGCGCGCACTACACGCCGTTGGTGTTCGGCCCGGTGATTTGATCCACAACACGTTTTCTTACCACTTTACTCCGGCGGGTTTGATGCTGGATCGGGCCGCACGTGCGTTCGGTTGTGCTGTTTTTCCCGCAGGTGTTGGCCAGACCGAGTTGCAGGTGCTGGCAATGGCGCACCTGAGACCTCGGGTGTACTGCGGTACGCCCTCATTTCTAAAGATTATTCTCGACAAGGCGCGAGAGATGGAGGCCGATGTGTCGAGTCTTGAACTGGGGACAGTCGGTGGCGAAGCGCTGTCAGGCAGTTTGCGCGGTGAATTGGCGGACCAGGGTGTCAGCGTGCTTCAAGTTTATGCCACGGCCGACGTTGGGCTGATTGCTTATGAATCCTCCGCGCAAGAGGGCATGATCATCGAAGAGTCGATCATCGTTGAGATCGTGCGTCCTGGTACGGGTGATTTGGTGGCCGAGGGAGAAGTGGGCGAAGTGCTCGTCACCACATTCGATCCGCATTACCCCTTGATTCGTTTTGCAACCGGTGACCTATCGACTTTCATGACAGGTCAGAGTCCTTGTGGACGCACGAACCGCCGAGTTCTCGGTTGGATGGGTCGAGCAGATCAGACTGCCAAGGTGCGGGGCATGTTTGTTCATCCCTCGCAAGTGGCCGATGTGGTCGCACGTCATTCTGAGATACTGCGAGCGCGTCTCGTGATTGATAACCAGAACAATGCTGACACCATGGTGCTGCGTTGTGAGGTGGGTGCAGTCGGGGAGGGTTTTGCTGATACGTTGTCCCGCACTATTCGGGAAATTTGCAAACTGCGCGGCGAGATCGAATGGCTGCCTGAGGGTGCATTGCCGAACGATGGCAAAGTGATAGACGACCAGAGGACTTACGATTAAGCCGGTTGGGGCTTGGTCTCGCGCATTCACCGAGTTTGTTGTTCAAGTCAACTGAACTGGGTCTCCAGAACAGTGACGAACGACTCAAACGACTAGATTTGACTTGAAACTTTGAGGTTTTTCGGTTCTAGTACTGCACCGGACTGTGGTGGTGGTTGTTTTTGGAGGAGCGGTGATCTTGTTAGAAGGGGGATTGTGTGTCGAATAACCAGGCGGATACGGTTCCGCGATGCTTGTTTGATAACGCCGAAAAGATCGGTGGCGCGCCTGCATTTGGCGAGAAGTACCTCGGTATCTGGCAGACTTATTCGTGGCACGACACGGCGGCAGAAGTGCGTGCATTGGCGTGCGGTCTCGCCGCGCTGGGGCTTGAGCGTGGTGACATGGTTGCCATCATCGGTGACAACCGGCCCCATCTCTACTGGGTCTTTTTTGCAAGTCAGAGCCTTGGCGCCGTGCCCGTTCCCATGTACCAGAACGGGGTTGCCGCAGAATTCGAGTATGTCTTGAACCACGCCGCTGTGCGGTTTGCTGTGGTCGAGGATCAGGAGCAGACGGATAAGTTACTTGAGATCAAGGACCAGTGCCCCTCACTTGAACGAATCATCTATCACAATCCCCGGGGTATGCGCAGTTACGAGCAGTCCTTCGTGCATAGCTACGCCGATATACAGGCAAAAGGCCGCGAATACGATGTACAACACCCGGATTATTTTGAGCACGAACTTGCCGTTGGTAAAGCCGATGATGTGGTGGGTATTTTTTATACTTCAGGCACTACGGGTACTCCGAAAGGCGTACAGCTAACCTCGAAAAATTTGCTTAGTTCAGCTAGGGATTTCAACGGTCAGGAGGGTTTAAATGAGCGGGACCGCCAGGTTAATTACGCGCCGATGGCGTGGATTGGTGACCACCTGTTTATGTGTTCGTCCCTGAGTGCCGGGTCATGTACCAATTGTCCGGAAAGCCCAGAAACGTTATTGGTAGATGTGAAGGAAATTGGCCCCACTATGTTTTTTGCCGCACCGGCGATTTGGGAAGGATTACTGACAACCATCACCATTCGCATGGAAGATGCTAGCCGGCTTAAACGCTGGCTGTTCCAGTATTTCCTGGCAGTCGCTCGCCGGGTCGGCGTTGATTTACTTGACCGGCGTTCGGTTGGCCTGGCCAATCGACTGCGCTATTGGCTGGGAGAACTCGTCATCTACGGCCCGCTTAAGAACAACCTAGGCTTGACCCATACTCGGCTGGCTGTGACCGGTGGTGCCCCGCTGGGTGAGGACACGTTCACTTTTTACCGCAGTATCGGCATCAACCTAAAACAACTCTACGCGCAGACCGAGTGTTCAGCCTATGCCACTTTGCATCGTAACGGTGATGCGCGTCAGGACACCGTTGGGCCGCCATGTGCAAACTGTGAAATTAAGATTGCTGAGGGCGGTGAAATTTTGGTGAAAAGCCCGGGTAATTTTGCGGGTTATTTCAAGAATCCTGAAGCCACGCGTGAAGCCATGACGGACGATGGTTGGCTACGGACGGGTGACGCCGGGATCATGACTGATGATGGTCACCTGAAGTTAGTTGATCGCGTGAAAGATGTCGGTGCGCTTAACGACGGTACGCTGTTTGCGCCCCAGTACATCGAAAACAAGCTCAAATTCTTTCCCAACATTCGCGAGGCCGTCGCTCACGGCAACGAACGTGACCACGTGACAGTGTTCATCAACATCGATCTCGAAGCGGTAGGTAACTTTGCCGAGCGAATTGGTTTGGGTTATTCCGGCTATACCGATCTATCCCAACGTGAGGAGGTTTACGACCTGATTCGCCAAAACATTGAGGAGGTCAACCAGGATCTGTCTCGTGACAGCAGTTTGTCCTCCTCCCAGATCCAACGTTTTTTGATCCTACATAAGGAACTCGATGCCGACGATGGAGAACTCACACGCACTCGCAAGATTCGGCGTTCCACCATTGCTGATCGCTACGGTGAGCTGATCGAGGCGCTCTACTCGGACAAGCAGGACATTGCAGTAGAGGCGAGCGTTACGTTGGAAGATGGGCGTCGCAACACTATTAATGCCAATCTGAGAATTCAGAATGTGGCTACCGTGGCTGTCGGTGAATCGTAGCGCTGAGCACATGCGCAACGACGCTAGGGAAAAGACCACGTAACATGGAGACTGAATCCAGAATGAACGTTAGCGATCCTATCCTTGAGTTAGAGAATATCTCGCTCTCGTTTGGTGCGGTCCATGCGCTCGCCGACGTTAGTTTCAGTATCTACCCGGGCGAGGTTCTGGCGATTATTGGTCCGAACGGCGCTGGAAAGACGACCATGCTCAATGTGATCAATGGGGTTTACCACCCCAGCGAAGGCAAGATTAACTACAAAGGCCAGGCCCGAGCCCGAATGCGACCTCACCAGACAGCTGTACAAGGGATCGCCCGAACATTTCAGAATGTGGCGCTGTTCAAAGGAATGAACACGGTCGATAACATCATGACTGGACGTAATCTGAAAATGAATACCAACATCTTGTTGCAGGCGTTGTACTGGGGACCTGCGCAAAGAGAGGAAGCGGTGCACCGCGAAGCCGTTGAGAAGGTCATCGACTTTCTGGAAATCGAAGCGGTTCGCAAGACCGTGGTCGGGCGATTGCCGTTTGGCCTTCAAAAGCGCGTTGAGCTCGGCCGTGCGCTGGCAGCCGAGCCAGAGATTCTTCTGCTGGATGAGCCGATGGCCGGGATGAATCTGGAAGAAAAGGAGGACATGTGTCGTTTCGTACTCGACGTGAACGAGGAGTTCGGCACCACGATTGTGCTCATAGAACACGATATGAGTGTGGTGATGGACATCTCTGACCGAGTCGTTGTCCTTGATTATGGGCGCAAGATCTCCGAGGGTACGCCGGACGAGGTTCGCGGCGACCAACGGGTAATTGACGCTTATTTGGGTGTGGCGCATTGATGCGTACAATTAAGTTAATTGTCAAACAGCGAGAGGATCCATCGGGAATGAAAAACTTGATGATGTGGCGGTGCTCAGTGCTGGTTTCTAATTAGGAGTCGTTAGCGTGCCGGAAGAACTGGCGTGGTTTCTAGAAGTTCTCATTGCTGGACTGTTGTCCGGCGTGATGTATTCACTTGTTGCCTTGGGTTTCGTGCTGATTTTTAAGGCCTCCGGGGTCTTTAATTTCGCCCAGGGCGCGATGGTGCTGTTTGCTGCGCTGACATTTGCCCGTTTCCTGGAGATGGGTATTAACTTTTGGTTTGCCGCGGCCATCACATTGTTCATCATGGTAGTGTTGGCGGTCATCATTGAACGGGTCATGTTGCGTCCGCTGGTAGCGCAGCCCGTGATCATTTTATTCATGGCAACGATCGGCCTTAACTATTTTCTCGAGGGCCTGGCGCAAGGGGTGTGGGATACCCAGGTTCACGCGCTGGATTTGGGTATTGAGGACGTGCCGTGGCAATCGGTGATGGATGCGACCAACATACTGATCAGCCTGTTCGATGTCTGGGCGGCGGTGATCTGTGGTGCCTTGGTGGTGATGCTTGCCTATTTTTTTCAGAAGGGGCGTATCGGCCGTGCGTTGAGAGCAGTGGCGGACGACAACCAGGCGGCGATGTCGGTTGGCATTCCCCTGCAGCTGATCTGGGCCATAGTCTGGGCGGCGGCCGGTCTTGTTGCATTGGTGGCCGGCGCGCTGTGGGGCCAGCGTCTAGGTGTCCAGTTCAGTATTTCCTTGGTAGCACTGAAGGCATTGCCGGTCTTAATCCTCGGCGGGTTTAACTCAATAGCCGGCGCAATTATCGGTGGCTTGATTATTGGCGCTGCAGAGAAACTGGCGGAGGTCTACATCGGACCGATCATCGGTGGTGGCATTGAGGCCTGGTTTGCCTATTTGATTGCCATGCTGTTTCTGATGGTCAGGCCACAAGGGTTATTTGGCGAAAAGATTATCGAGCGGGTATAAAAACATGCTTTACCGAGAATCCGGCCAGTTTAAGACCTCCTACAAGGCGGACATGGCGATCTTTCCGATCCGCCAGGATCTCTGGGGCATGATTACGACGCTGATTGTGGCGGTGGTCATCGTGCCGGCGTTTGCCAGTGAACATATGATCGTTGGTTACCTGCTACCGTTTATGATCTGGTCAATCGCTGCCATCGGCCTCAACATTCTGACAGGCTATGCGGGCCAGTTGTCACTGGGCCATGGTGCCTTCATGGCTGTCGGGGCTTATTCCGCCTACAACCTAGCCGTGCGCATCCCTGACCTGCCGCTGCTGGCGGTGTTCATTGGGGCAGGCCTGATTGCTGCCGCTTGTGGTGTGGTGGTTGGTAGCCCCAGCCTGCGTATTAAGGGCTTTTACCTGGCGGTGGCCACCCTTGCCGCCCAGTTTTTCTCCGAGTGGGTGTTTGCCACCTTTCCTTGGTTTGTCGGCGGTGCAGCAAGCATGGTCATCGATACACCAAAAATGAGCCTGTTCGGCTACCCGATCGAGTCTAACCTTGACAATTACTTCCTGGTTCTGGGTTTCGTCATCGTAACCACTTTGCTCGCCAAGAATCTGGTACGCAGTGCGATCGGCCGCGCGTGGATGGCGGTGCGGGACATGGATGTGGCTGCTGAAGTCATCGGCATTCGACCCCTATATACCAAGCTCTCCGCATTTGCGGTCAGTTCATTCTTCGCGGGAATTGCCGGCGCGCTGTACGCCTTTTGCTACGTCAAATCGGTCGATTTCACGGCATTCGATTTGTTCGTGTCGCTGAAGGTTCTTTTCATGATTATCATCGGTGGTATGGGTAGTATCCTGGGCTGTTTCCTCGGGGCGGCCTTTATTGTGATTCTGCCTATTCTCCTCAACGTGGTGGCACACCACCTCACTGGGGGCCAGGTCTCTCCTGAACTAATCACCAATATCGAGCATATGACCTTCGGTGGGCTCATTGTCTATTTTCTGATTGTCGAGCCCCATGGACTCGCCCGAATGTGGACGACAGCAAAGGAGAAGCTGCGGCTGTGGCCGTTCCCGCACTAGCCAGCGGCTGTATTTTGTAGCAAGATGGTTGAGTTGAAGCGGTATTGTGCAATGATCGTTCGGCGAATAATACTTTCGTAGAGCGGTGTAACTGAAAATTGGAGGAAAACCATGATTAGGAAACTACTCGTTTCTCTCGTCTCCGGCCTCATGCTGACCGCTACGGCGGGTATGTCGGTGATGGCCGCAGAGGAGAAGTCAGATCCAAATAAGGAACAGTTTTTCCCGGTGCTGTCGTACTGGTCTGGACCGTTTGCACCCGGTGGTAGCGGTATTGCCGGTGGTTGGATGGACTATATGGCCCTGTTGAATATTCGAGACGGTGGGGTCAACGGTGTCAAACTGACGTGGGAAAAATGTGATTTTGGTTATGTTACTGAACGTGCGGTGGAATGCTACGAGCGTCTCAAGAATAAAGGTAAGCACGGCGCCGCCGTTTTCTGGCCGATGTCAACAGGTACGACCTATGCGCTGATGGAACGAGCGCACAAGGACAAAAAAGTGCTCTTGCACATGGGTTACGGGCGTACTGACGCAACCGATGGGCGCGTTTTCCCCTATGCATTCCCGGCGATGACCAACTACTGGAACCAGAGCTCAGCGAAGCTCCGTTATATCGCTCAGCTCGAGGGTGGTGAAGGCAATCTAAAGGGTAAGAAAATCGTCAACCTTCATCTGAAGCACCCCTATGGTATCGAGACGATTCCAGTGTGGGACAAACTGGCAGCAAGATTTGGTTTCGAGGTCACACACCTGCCGGTGCCATGGCCTGGCATTGACCAGAAGTCATTGTGGCTGCAGATCCGCAAGATCAAGCCCGACTACGTGATCAATCGAAACTGGGGCGTGTCCTGCACGGTGCCTCTGCGTGAGGCCGCTCGCATCGGTTTCCCACGGGATCACATCATCGGTGTCTGGTGGTGCGGCTCAGAGGAAGATGTCATTCCCGCAGGTAAGTCAGCCAAGGGCTACATTACGGCGACCTTCCATGCGACGGGCCCTGATTTCCCGGTTATTCAGGAGATTTTCGAACACGTCTACGGCAACATGAAGGGTAACCTTTCTGCGGCCCGTGTGGGCAGTGTGTACTACAACCGTGGTGTGGCAGGTGCGATTGTGACAATGGAGGCCCTACGCAACGCGCAAGCCAAGTTCGGCAACGTAGCGCTCAGTGGAGAGCAGTACCGCTGGGGCATGGAGAACTTCAATCTGACAGCCGAAAGGATCGAGGAGCTCGGTGCCACCGGCATTTTGCCGCCCTTCTCTATGAAGTGTGACGATCACGAGGGCAGTGGCCAAGTCCGTTTTCAGCAATGGGATGGCACGAAGTGGAGCATGATCTCAGACTGGATTGCGCCCTACCACGAGCTGACGCGCGAAATGATTCTGGAGTCGGCTGCGAAGTATGCCAAGGAAAAAGGCATCACGCCTCGTTCCGGCGACTCGATGGGATCGGATTGCGGTTAAGCAGGACCTGAATCGTGGAAGCGGCCTTAACTGACAGCGCAGCCCCGCTGCTGATTGTCAACAATATCGAGGTCGTCTACGACCATGTCATTCTGGTTCTTAAGGGTGTATCCCTAGAGGTTCCCGAGGGGGGCATTGTTGCCCTCCTCGGGGCCAACGGGGCTGGCAAGACCACCACTCTCAAATCCATCTCCAACCTGCTGGTGGCGGAGCGCGGTGACATCACCAAGGGCACCATTGATTACCAGGGACAGAGGATTCAAGGACTGTCTGCGAACCAACTGGTCAAACGCGGCATTGTGCAGGTGATGGAAGGCCGTCGGTGCTTCGAACACCTAACAGTTGAGGAAAATTTGATGACGGGTGCTTTCACTCGTCGTGATGGGGCGGCCTCGATTCGGCAGGATCTGGAACTGGTCTACACTTATTTCCCGCGTCTAAAGGACCGCCGGACCAGTACGGCGGGTTATACATCAGGCGGTGAACAACAGATGACTGCTCTCGGTCGAGCATTGATGGCGCGGCCCAAGATGATTCTTCTGGATGAGCCGTCCATGGGGTTAGCACCGCAACTCGTGGAGGAGATCTTTGAGATCGTCAAGAAACTCAACGAGGCCGAACAGGTCACGTTTCTGTTAGCTGAACAGAATACGAATATGGCACTGCGCTATAGCCATTACGGTTACATCCTTGAAAATGGTCGTATCGTGATGGAAGGCGATGCGGCGTCACTTGCTGGTAACGACGATATCAAAGAATTCTACCTCGGTATTGCGCAGGGTGACCAGAAGGCTAACTTTCGCGCCACCAAGCATTACCGCCGACGGAAACGCTGGCTGGGATAGACTGGCTGTTGCATTATGTGAGTGATGGATCGGTCCCGGCTTGCCGGGATTTTTTTGTCGAAGTGAGAGATTGATAGTTGAATGCACAGCTGCGGTGCTGACCAAACCAATAGCCAGCGGGTCATTCAAGATGCGCGACTTTCAGATCTTCAAAGCGGTGATGTTTTTGTGCGAGTTTATGCCAGCGGGTTTTGTCACACCGAGCTGGCGCTGATTCATCATTGCAGTGATCAACCATCTCGCTTGATTCTGGCTGCAAATCACCGATTTCAAGGTTTTGTACTTGCCATTTGATTGCTGCATTGTCTTGCCACAAATCCTTTGTTGAAACCCATCATGGGCTCAGGCCAGTGTTTCGGATCTTACGGTCAGTGGCAGGCCTCGGGGTCAAACGTCGAATGTGCGTCCTTTGTTCTAATCACCTAGACTTTGCTGACCAATCAGATCCATTTAGTACGAGGGGCATCGTTGGGATGAAGAAGCTGATTATCGAAGCGAGAATCAACGAGTACCAGTCGCGGGAAGCGAATCCACATGTGCCATGGTTGCCCGACGAAATCGCCCGGGATGCGGAGGCTTGTCAGGCAGAAGGGGCGAGCATTATTCATTTTCATGGCCGTCATGCAGATGGATCCCCTGATCACGATTTCTTGACCTATGAGAAAACCATTCGGGCAATACGTTCACAGAGCAATACCATGATTAACCCGACTTTAGGTTACGTTACGCTCGATGCCGACGCGGAGGAGAGATTGTCTAATGTAGTGGCTTTGTCTAAAGACCCCGAAACTCGACCCGAATTTGCCCCGATGGATATGGGTAGTGTGAATGTTGATTGGTATAACCCCGAGGAGCCAGGTTATCGAACCAAGGGGTTGATTTATAAGAACGGAACCGACACGTTGGAGTATTTTGCGCAAAATATCGCCGCTCATCAGATGAAGCATTATCTGGTGTGCTGGAATGTCAGTTTCATTCGACAGACGCTGGCCTTCATGGACATGGGATTGCTGACCGGGCCGCTACCATTTCTTATCGTGCTGACCGATGGCACGATGCTTGCGGGTCACCCAGGGACAGAGGCGGGACTCGATGCGCACCTCGCTTTTATTCCGCCTGACCGACAACTCGAATGGATCGTCTCCAATTTTAACGGGAATCTTTTCCAGTTAACTGAGAAAGTCATTCGTGAAGGCGGGCATATTGCGATTGGTTTGGGCGATTACCCGTATACCGAATTGGGCCAACCCAGCAATGCTGATCTGGTGCGCAAAGTGCGCGAACAGGCCGAGTTGTTGGGTCGCGAGGTGGCCACGGTGGATGAGGCAAAAGAAATGCTGGGTGTGGGTTGATGCGGTTAGAGTGCTGAGGTCGATACATTGTCTGAACAAGAGATCAAGGATACGGTGCCCGCGATGCCTCCGCAGTCGGTGCCTGCATTGCGTACGTTGGCAATGCCTGCAGATGTAAACCCCAATGGTGATATTTTTGGTGGTTGGTTAATGTCACAGATGGATGTTGCCGGTGGGATTCATGCTTACGCATTGTCGAGTGGTCGCATTGCGACGGTTGCAGTTGATGGAATGTCATTCCACCTTCCCGTTCAGATTGGTGACCTCATCAGTTGTCACTGTGTTACCCAGAGAACGGGTACTACCTCGAT
>Ga0310124_10003627_pt1 | contig 10315 bp, 5 predicted proteins | sample CB11b_AW_Bot5_MG_FD_203507 | JGI IMG/M metagenome (GOLD analysis project Ga0310124, IMG submission 203507) | Marine microbial communities from Western Arctic Ocean, Canada - CB11b_AW_Bot5 | ecosystem: Environmental > Aquatic > Marine > Oceanic | place: Canada: Western Arctic Ocean | collected...
TGACCCTCGATGCGACCAACGGCAACATCACTGCCGCCGGCAGCGTGACCCTCAACGCCAACGCCGGTGTGAGCATCAACGACGACATCAGCACCAACGGCACGACCACGATTGACGCCGACCTCGATAACAGCGGTGCAGGCACATTCACCCTGACTGGTGCAATGACCAGCAACAGTAACACGGTTGTCGTCACCGCCGCCGATGTGGCTCTGAACGCCGGTCTCGCCGCGGGTTCAGCCAACGTGTCCATCCTGCCTTCGACGAACGCCTCCATCGGCCTCGGGGCTGCCGCCGGCAGCCTGGCGCTCAGCAATGCCGAAATCGGGAACATCAGCACCACCGCCACGCTGACCATTGGTGATGTCGCCTTGGCCAGTGCCATCAATGCCGATAACGTCGCCGCGGGCACGTTGAACGTCGCCCTGACTACGAACGGCACGATTGGCGATACCGACGATGCGAACACCAACTTCACCACCTCCGGCACGCTGACCCTGACTTCCGGCGCGGCCATCGGCAGTGCGAATGCGCAGGGCTTCGATATCGATGTGGCGACCGTCACCGTGACCGCCAGTGGTGGAAGTGACGTGACCCTGACCAACGCAGTTGGCAGCGATGCGACCTACGACATCGCCACCGGCGGGGCAGGGGTTGTGACCGTCACGCAGACCAACAACAACCTTGGCGTCCAGACCATCACCACGACCGGCAACGCCGCGCTGACCGCCTCGAACGGCGACATCACCGACGTTGACCTTGACGCCGCTTCAGACATCAATGCCGCTGCGCTCACGCTGAACGCCACCGGCAACTTTGGCACGAGCGCTGCCAACGCGGATATCGACACGACCGTCACCAGCATCACCGCGAACTCCACAACCGCCGGCACGATTGTCATCGATGAGGTCAATGCGCTGACCGTCACCGGACTGACTACGGCTGACGGCGATATCACGGTCACGACCGATGGCCAGATTGTGGTCAACGGGGCAGTTGCCGCCGGCGCCAACGGCACGGTCAACATGACCGCCGCCAGTGGCAGCGACATCGATGTGAATGCGACCATCGCTGCCAGCGGCACGGGCACGGTGAACCTGACCGCCGAGACCGGCATCGACATCGGCGCTGCCGTCTCCACCTCCGGCACGAACATCACCCTCGATGCGGACAGCGACGACAGCGCTGCCGGCACGGCGACCTTCTCCGGCGCAGGCACGCTGCTTGGTTCGGCCGGCGGCGACATCCTGGTGACCACTGACGACTTTGTCATCTCCGGTGCGGGTAACATCAATTCCGGTGCGGGCGACATCACGCTCGATCCTTCCACCGCCGGCCTCACGATTGGCCTCGGCACGGGTGCGGGCGACTTCAGCGTCAACGATGCGGAAATCGACGCCATCCTGACGACTGTCCTGCTGACCATTGGTGACAGCACTGCCGGCAACATCACCGCGGGTGCTGTGACTGCGGATGCGAAGAACGTCCTGCTCATCACCGCCGCTTCGATTGATGACAACAGCGACGGCGCTTCGAACTTCTCCACGACTGGTACGCTGACGCTGACCTCTGGTGCAGCTATCGGTGCGGCCAATGGCCAGGGCTTCAACATGGATGTGAGTAACCTGGTAGTGACCTCCAGCAGCGGCAATGACGTCACGCTGACCGACGCCGGTTCGAGCGATACGAACTTCAATATCGCCACCGGCGGTGCAGGCACAGTGACCGTGACTCAGGCCAACAACGACCTTGCTATCCAGACCATCACGACCAGCGGTAATGCCGTCCTGGCCGCTTCCAGCGGCGACATTACCGATGCCGACCTTGATGGCGCATCTGACGTCAACGCCAGTGGCCTCACGCTGACAGCCAGCGGCAACATCGGAACGAGCTCCGCTGGTGCAGACATCGATACGACCGTCGTCAGCATCACGGCGAGTTCGACCGTTGCCGGAGATATTGTCATCGACGAGGCCAATACCCTGACCATCAACGGTCTGACCACCACGGCTGGAAATATCACTCTGACCGCTGATGGTGATACGACCGTTTCCGGCGCGGTTTCGGCCGGCGGCATTGGTTTCGTTAGTCTGACCGCTGCGACGGCCAGTGCCGACCTCACCGTGAATGCCGCGATCGGCACCGCAGGTACGGGTTCGGTCAGTCTGACCGCGGATGCGAATGGCGTGATTACGCTTTCCAACAACATCACCACCGACGGTGGCGACGTTACCACCGCCGGCCTCCGTACGGCGCTTGGTGCGAACGCGACTATCGATACCGAGCAAGGCGGCGACGCCAATGCCGGCGACGTGAACCTCACCGCCACACCGGTCTCCGCCAACGCTGCGGGCCTGACCCTGACCATCAATGCCGATGGCACCGGCGGCGGCGCGGTCAGTTTGCCGGTCTTCAATAATGCCGATGGCCAGTTTGTGAATGCCCTCAGTATTACGACCAATGGCACATCCAATGACGGCACGCTGACGCTTAACGGTGACGTCTCCATCGATGCCGGCGACCTCACACTGATCGGTGACGGCGACGTCATCATTGCTGCCAGCCTGACCATCGATTCCGAGCAGGGCAATGATGCTAGCGCGGGTGCGGTCAACCTCGGTAACTCGAACGTTTATGGAAACGCGGCCAACCTCGACTTGACCATCAATGCCCAGACCGGCCTCGCCGCCGGCCAGGGTGGCAGCGTCACCTTCGGGCTGGTCGACGACAATGCGAGCAACGACAGTTTCCTGCGCGACCTGACCGTGCTGACCTCCGCCAATACGGATGGGATCATCAGCCTGAGCAACGATATCTCTGTCGAGGGCGACGTGACCTTCGGCAGCGACGTGCGCTTCAGTGCGAGTATCACGATCGATACCGAGCAGGGCACAGACGGTGCGGGCAGCATCGTGCTGACCGGCTCATTCATCTCCGGCACGGGTGCCGGCCTCGATCTGAATCTGGATACCTCCAGCAATGCGGACGGCGGGCCGGTGCTGCTCGGCCAGTTCGGCAATGCGGGCGGTAACTTCGTGAATGACCTGGGCGTCAATACGACCGGCAGCACGGCCGGCAATATCTCCATTTCCGCCGACATTTCGCTGGATGCCAACGGTAATGACACCGGCGACCTGAGCGTCACCGGCGGCGGGCTCGTCATCGTGACCGGCAATGCCACGATTGATACGGAGACCGGTAGCGATGCCGAGGCCGGTTCGGTGAACTTTGGAACGTCCAACCTTACCGCTGATGCAGCGAACGACCTGACCATCAATACCGAGTGTCATTGGCCAGCGTCAGCGACCGGAGGCGTGGTAACGATTGTCGGTGCGGATAACAGCGGCGGGGCATTCATCGATGCGCTGACCATCACCACGAATTCGACCAACTCCGCTGCCATCAACCTCAACGGCACGATTACTACCGACGGTGACCAGAGCTATGACTCCGGCCTCGTTGACCTGCCGAACGTGAATGTGGTCTCCAACAACGGCAGCGTGACGCTGTCGAGCAATATCACTTCCGCTGCAGACGTGGCCATCAACGCCGGTCAGAACATCGACCTGAACGGCGCCGACACCATCGATGCCGGTGGACAGAACGTCACCCTGACGGCTTCCGGATTCAACGCCTCCGGCAGCCTGACCACTCAGAATGTTGATGACCTTACCTTCAACATCTCAGGCACGGCCGGCATCAACGGCACGGTGAACTTCGGTGCAAACACCTTTACCACCAGCGCCGGTAATATCGACAGTAACGACACCGCAATCGACTTCAGCGTTACTAATGCCATTACCGTTAATGGAATCCTGAACGCCGGCACGAATAACGTAGGCCTGGGCGCAGCGGCCAGCCTCGGCGGTAACGGCACCATCCTCGCCGACACGCTCACCGGTCTGAACAACGTAAGCAACACCTTCGTCATCAACGGTGCAGGTGGCGTCGGAACGCTGAGCACGGTCGGCATCGATATCACGAACATCGTCGGCGGTTCGAATGCTGACATCATCACCATTGACGGCGGCACGCTGCCGGGCACGATTAACGCGGACGACGGCAACGATGACATCACCATCCGGAACGGCGGCCAGATCACCAGCAACCTCATTAACGGCGACGCCGGCGAGGATACGCTGACGATTGATTTTGGTGGTGGCAGCTCTGCGTCTTTCGTCAACGGTCTTGTCTACAACGGAGGCGACCTGAATGTGACCAACGGCGTCTTTACCACCGTGACGCACACCTCAATTAATCCGAGTGACGGAAATATTAATTTCGATGGCACGGGCACGGTCAGCCACACCGGCCTCGAGCCGGTCTTCATCGTGGTGCAGACGCAGAATATTAATTTCGAGTTCAACGGCGGTAACGAGACCATCACCGTCGACGACTTCCAGAGTGCCAACGATGGCCTGTCTTCCATCGATTCCACGCAGGGTGGGCAGGTCGTCTTCCAGAATCCGACCCAGAATCTGAACATCGACACCAACGTTGGTAGCGATACCGTCAACATCAATGGCAGTGACACGGGTTTAGTTTCAGACGTCACCATCACCGCCCAGGACGACCTGACGGTGAGCGATGTCGACCTGCAGAATTCGGGCGTCACTATCCAGTCTACCGGTGGTTCGGTGACGACCGGTGCCATTACTGTCGAGGATGTGACGACGACCGCTCAAGACAACTTGAATACTGGCAACGTGAATGCCAGCGGTAATGTGCAGCAGACCTCAAACACTGGCACGGTGACGGTCGGCACAACGACCGCCGCCGGCAGCGTGACGCAGACCGCGCAAGGCAACCTGAATGCCGGTAACGTGAATGCCGGAGGCAGTGCTACGCAGGAATCGAACACCGGATCGACCACCACTGGCACAACGACCGCTGACGGCAGCGTGACCCAGACTGCGCAGGGCAACCTGAATGCTGGTGACGTAAATGCCGGAGGCAGCGCGACGCAGCAATCGAATACCGGCAGCGTGACCACTGGCACGACGACCGCCGACGGCAGCGTGACTCAGACTGCGCAGGGCAACCTGAATGCGGGTGCCGTCGACGCGGGCGGCAGTGCGAATCAGACATCGAATACCGGCACGGTGACCGCCTCCTCTGTGGAAGCTGACGGCAGTGTTTCGCAGACCGCGCAGGGCAGCGTTAACATCGGTTCGGTTACTGCCGGTGACGATGTGTTCCAGACCGCCAACACGGGCAGCGTAAGCACCGGAACGGTGAGCGCAGGCGATGATGTCACCATTAATGCTGAGACGACCGTCAACACCAACGGCAATACCATCACCAGTGGTGGAGACACGAGCGTGACCGCGGATACCGGCACGATTACCGCGAACGATATCACAGCCACCAACGGCTCCGTGGGAATCACTACTACCAATCAGACCATTAACGTTGGCGACGTCACCAGCGGTGCCGGTCAGACCTTCGATTCCAACGGTGGGGATGTGACCGCTACCTCCGTCGACAGCGGGGCAGCCCTGAGCGTCGAGTCGAACGGCGGGGACATCAATATCGGCACGACCGCGAGTGCGGATGCGACGATTAATTCTGGCGGCGGCAGCATTACAGCCGCCAACTTCAGCGCTGCCGACGCCACCTTGAACAGCGGCGGCGGCACAGTGAGCCTGGATAACATTTCTGCCAACGATTTCAGTGTCGATGGTGGTGGTGCGACGGTCAGCTTCGAAGAGATTATTGCCACCGGTGATATCGCTCTCATTTCTATCGGCGGCACGATTGCGCTGGCAGGCGACACGATTTTCACGCTTGGCACTCTGCTTATCGATACCGGCACGTTTACGACCGCCGGCGATGCGACCCTGACCTCGACCGAACTGACGCTCGATGCGACGATTGATTCGTTGACCAACGGTATCATCGACCTTGATTCCGCAGTCGTGAATTTCGAAGACAACTTCTCGATTGGTGGCGGTACCTCCGCCCGTACGCAGGAAGGTGGCGTCGAAGGTAAGAACGTCCAGCTTGGTGCGGATGTAGTGATCGACTTGCCCGTGATTGAAGTAGAGGTGGTCGATCAGCCGGACGTGAATACCGAGTTGATTGCGCTGCTCAAGCAGTTTGGTGTTGAGATTGAAGGTGCGGAAGCCATCTCGACCAAGACGATTGAGCCGCTTTCCTCCGAACGTGCCCAGCTTGGTAATCTGCCGACACCGCTCCAGACGGCCCAGGCTATGAGCCGCCTGAATGAAATGCTCAGCACGACCCCGGCGCCGGATGCGAGTGATGAGTTCAAGCAGAAGTTTGGAGAGGTCAGCCGTAAGCTAATGGATAGTGACGACCCACAGAAGACCCTGGAAGACCTCATTCAGAATGACCCGTTTGTGAAGGGTTCGCCGGAAGCTCAGACTAAACTTAAAGCGCTGGCAAACCTGCTCGAGATGTCCCTTGAGGTTGAAGATGCGGACGATCCGGATGCTGCCTTCGAGACGCTCCGCACGAAGAGCCCATGGCTGAAGGATGCGCAGAGCTTCCTCACTCAGGCCCGTGCGCTGCTCATCCAGAAGGGCAAGGACCCGAAGTTCGCCGCCCAGCTCTTCATGGTCAAATACGCCAAGCCGATTCAGGCAGCGTTCCCGGCCACCTATGGCCTGCTGCAGCAGATGGCGGCGGAGTAGGGGATATGGTTGATGGTTGATGGTTGATGGTTGATGATTGCATCCATTAACCATCTAACCATTAACCATTAACCATGAAAATTTTCCTCACCGGCTCGGCCGGTTTTATTGGCGGGTATCTTGTTCAGGAGTTGCTTGACCATGGGCATGAGGTGGTCGGGCTCGATAATTATTCCAAGTACGGGGCGGTCTCGAAGAGCTACGATACGCACGAGAATTACCGGCTCGTGCGGGGCGATGCGAAGGATATCGACCTGCTGAAGGAGGCCCTTGTGGACTGCGATATCCTGGTCGCGGGCGCGGCGAAGATTGGTGGGATCAGCTACTTTCACGAATATGCATACGACCTGCTCGCAGAGAATGAGCGTATCACCGCGGCCGCGTTCGATGCCGCGATCTGGGCGCACAAGGAGAAGCAGCTCAAGCGCATCGTGGTGGTGAGCAGCTCGATGGTCTATGAGTGTGCGGATGTGTTCCCGACGCCGGAAGGGCAGCAGAGCGAATGCCCGCCGCCGGAATCGACTTACGGCTTTCAGAAACTGGCGACCGAGTACTATGCGAAGGGCGCGTGGGAGCAGTATCAGTTGCCTTACACGATTGTGCGTCCGTTTAACTGCGTGGGTATCGGCGAGCGACGTGCCCTTGGCGGGAAGGAGATTGCGAGTGGAAATGTAAAGCTCGCGCTCAGCCACGTGGTGCCGGATATCGTGCAGAAGATTTTGAGGGGGCAGGATCCGCTGCACATTCTGGGTGATGGCAAACAGGTGCGTCATTACACCTACGGCGGCGACTTGGCTGAGGGCATCCGGCTGGCTATTGAGAGCGAGAAGGCGGTGAACGAGGATTTCAATATCTCTACCGCGGCGAGCACCAACGTGCTCGAACTGGCAGAGCTTATCTGGGACAAAATTCACAAGGGCGCCAAGCCGTTCGCTTACGTTTCAGATGATCCGTATCCGCACGATGTGCAGCGTCGTATCCCGGACGTGCAGAAGGCAAAGGAGGTATTGGGTTACGAGGCAAAGGCGGATTTGAGTGCGATGCTGGACGAGGTGATCCCTTGGATAGGGGAGCAGATTGAGGAGGGGCTGATTTAGGAGTGTGGGAGTGTGGGAGTGCCGGTGGTGGCCTTTCGTAATGAGTAATGAGTAATGAGTAATGGGGCCGGTGTGGTTGTGATGGCGGGTGGCAAGGGAATAACGTTCAACATTCAACGTTCAAATCACCTCATCCAGTTTTCGATTTGCAGGTCTTTGAAGTGTTGAAAATCTTTGGTGTTGTTGGTCACGAGGATGAGATCGTTGGTATGGGCAATGGCGGCAATTTGGCCATCGACGAATGCAGTTCGTTTACCGGTAGTCTGTTGGCGTGCTCACTCTGCGGCGTGCCATTGCGCGGCCTTTGCGTCATAGGGAAGGATCGGGAATACAGGCAGGATGGTATCTGTGAGGTAAGCCTCCAGGGCGTCGCGTCGTTTTGAGATGGGAAGTCTGAGGCAGCCGAAAAGTAGTTCATGCAATACTGGTGCAGCTATGGCCAGTCGCCCTTCATATTGCTGGATGCGGTTCAGGGCTTTCGGCTTGGGTCTCGGCCGCATGGGCTCAGAGAGGATGTTGGTGTCGAGCAGATAGCGAGGATTCACAGGTTTACCTCTCTGCCTTCTGATCTGTCCCGCAGATCATCAAAGAATTCTTTTGTGAAGCCGAGTTCGTTCAGATCGTCTTCTTCCCGGAAGCGTTTGTATGCCTCGGTGAACGAGACTTTCTTACTGGTTACGGCTTGATACTCCTCCAATGACATCAGGACGGCAACGGGCTTGCCTCGGCGGGTTAGTTCCACTGATGAGCCGCTTTCGACGTCTCGGATAATGCTGGTGAGGCTGTCTCGTGTCTGGACTATTGAAAACTGTTTCATGAAGGTCTCCAGAAATGGCTATGTAGATGGCCATCTTATACTAAATGACGAAATGAGTAATGAGTAAGGGTGTCGATGGCGGCATCGAGTGTTACTTACAACCGGCGCATCAAGGTAAGGCGGCCCTCTCAGACAAACTTACTCAAAACTCATTACTCATTAAAAAAAGCCTTGCCGAACTTTCGTCCGGCAAGGCTTTTTGTTTTGGATGGGGGACTTCAATTACATGCGGGTGTTGATCCAGTTTCCGCTGTTGGAAGCGCTGCCGCGGTAGGCGGATTCGGCGCTCTGGCTCAGGGAGGAATCCTGGAGGTTGGTGGCGACTGCGGTGGAATCGATCTTCTTGGCGATGATTTCCTGGGCGGCGTTGACGCGGTCGTTGACGGTGATGTTGACGACGTTGGCGCTGTCGACATCCTGATCGCTGGACTGGCTGCCCCAGAATTGGTTGCCGGCATGTGTGCCTCCGGTGCTGCGGGCTGCATCGAGGGCGGTCTGCGCGGCGGACTGGGCCTGGATGTTGTCGCCAAGCGCGGTGCTGGTGATGTTGGTCACGCTGGGGTCGACCCGGCGAGCTGTTCTGCTTCTGCCATGCGTCGTTGTAGGCGTTGCCGAAGAGGTTGCCGGCCCACGGGGAGCTCGGGGCGACGGGCGAGCCGACTTTGGATTTGGATTTTACGGCCTGGTTTTCGAGCGAATCGGCGGAAGCGACGGATTTAATCTTGCTGATGTCGATGATGTCTTTGGTATGCGCAAGGCGCGGTCGGTCGAGGCCGATGTGGGCGTTGATTTCGTTGGGGGCCTTCGACTTCTGGTTGCTGTCCTGCGCCTGGTTGGCGGTGCTGCTGGCGTCGCCTTCACGAGCTGATCGAGTCTTTCGTTCTGGACGCCGCTGGTGAGCGAGCTGGCATCGATCCTGGTGATGTGAATGAGATTTCCGAGCATGGTGTGTGCTCCTTTATGTAGTGGTGGTGTGTAAGTGGTGGTGTGGTGTGGTGAACTGATAAGTGAGCTGTTGTTACTTCCTTGCCGCGAGCTGTGGGTCAGACCGCTACTGGGAAGCGGGCTGTCCGACAACTCGAGGGTTGTCCTGAAGAGTTTGTTGTGGGCAGGTTAAAACCTGCGCTACAACAGAATTTCAAAGAACCTTTGAATGAGCGGGTGCTTGACTCGACTCGCTGCGCTCGTCTCGTCTCGTCCTGGGCATGAGGCGTTCGCTCGTCTCGTCTTCTCCTGAGCTAATCTTGCCGCGGAGCGTCAAGACCACGTGCGGCTATCGATGTCCTGGTCATTGCTCTGGCTCTCGAAGAGCTTGTTGCGAGCGTTGGCGCCGGAGAGGGTTTTGGCTGCGGTCTTGGCATCCTGAGTGGCGCTCTGGGCCTGGACGTTGTCGCCAGCGGCTGCGGAATTTAGATTGGTGACCTGCGGGTCGCCTTCTTCGTAGCGTTCGCCTTCGATGCCGATGTTCTCAACGACGTCGATGTAGTTGGTGCTCTTTATTTTCTGGCCGTTGCTGGCTACCTGGTCGTCGTCACTGGTGGAGTGTCCACCGACGGTCTGGACTGGCGGGCACCACGGGTTGAGGTATTTGAAGCCGGTGAGGAGGCGACCCGGCATCTTGCCGAAACGCCTCCTCTGGCTGGACGATAGCGCCGCTTCAAGAGCGTCGATTTCTGTGGGCGTACTGGGAGTACTGGTGAACAAGTCGGGTAACTTCACCTGTAGAAATCAATGCTCTGTCTGCG
>Ga0310124_10003628_pt1 | contig 10315 bp, 5 predicted proteins | sample CB11b_AW_Bot5_MG_FD_203507 | JGI IMG/M metagenome (GOLD analysis project Ga0310124, IMG submission 203507) | Marine microbial communities from Western Arctic Ocean, Canada - CB11b_AW_Bot5 | ecosystem: Environmental > Aquatic > Marine > Oceanic | place: Canada: Western Arctic Ocean | collected...
TCTCAGAAAGACCAAGATGGTGATGGAGTTCAAGATTCTCTTGACCAATGCCCAAACACATTGCCTGGGACAATAGTTGACGCAGTTGGTTGTGAGGTTAACGAATATGACAAGACTGATAGTTGGGTTTGTACTAATGGAAATGGTCCATGGGTCAAGGATTTCAATGAGGATTACTATGGTAGTAACAGGGCCAACAACAACGGCGTAAATTCCGCTGGTGGAGGTGGCTCAGGTCCTTGGTTCCAGTGCGAGGTCAGTTTTTCAGAGCAAAATAACAAGATGGTAATGGAATCAAACGGAATCCCAAATCATGATTTCTTAAGCACACTTGGATGCTGTGCAGATGAGATGGATTACACCGCCTATATCACCATGAATCCAGTGAATGACACAACTGGAGGACATTCCTCAACTAATTGCCCAGCAGCTGCTGGAAGGTGGGAATGCGCTCCTGACCGTGGTGCTGTAGCAATTGGTGTCAACGGTGTTCCAATCTATGGGCCCGAAGAAGGGCCAGGTGGAGATGCCGTTGCCCTTCACTTTGATTATTTCAACGAAGATCGCCAACCGATTGAACTCGGTTGGTGTGCTGGTCATTCTGCTGGACCAAATGGATACCACTACCATTATGATGCAAACTGCATCTATTGGGAGCCTGGGACTAACGAGGAGATGAGCGATTATGACATGTCAAAAATTCCAACTAACCAACATAGCCCGATAGTAGGGTGGGCGTTTGATGGATTTCCTATCTATGGCATGTATGGATTTGATGATGATGGACAGACAATTCGAACTATTAGTTCATCATATGTGATTGAGAGAACCCAAGATGGAGGTGACCAAGGTTACAATGGAATTGATGACTGGAACTATGCAGATGGTGTCGGAGATCTTGACGAATGCAATGGTCGTTTTGGACCTACACCTGAATTTCCTGAAGGAATTTATCATTACGTCAGTACCCCTGTTTCTGGTTCTCCAACAGCAGTTACGGATACAAATGGAAACACGGTTGGAATGATCGGTTTCCCTTACTTCTTACTATGCTATCATGGAGTAGCAGATGTTAGCGGCCAATCTCTTGGTGGGGGGCAAGGACCTCCTGGACCGGGTGGCAGGTCATACGAATTCAATGCTGAAGTTCTTGGTTATGATGTGGTAGATGTTGAGCAACAAATAGAGGTCGAGACAGTTCCGATGTGGGTTGATTTGTCAATCACATTGACTCTAATGGCATTGCTATTCTCTGGCTTTGGTTTAATCCGACGCAAGTGAACATAACATCCGTTTCAAAGAATAGGTTGCTCACTGAGCCATTCTAAGTCTGAGATGTATAGTTGGCGTATATCGTCTAGACCAAGCACCAACATAGCCAATCTCTCAAGCCCCATGCCCCATGCACAAACCGGCCATTGCACCCCCAAAGGTTCAGTCACTTCGGGGCGGAAAATTCCAGCCCCACCTAACTCTAGCCATTGGCCACGCCATTTGACTTCAACTTCCATACTTGGCTCGGTGTATGGAAAATAAGCAGGGCGTACTCGAACTTCGGGGTAACCCATTTTTGTATAGAACTCTTTGAGAGTAGTTACCAACATGGGTAGGCTTGCTCCTGGCTCCATGATAATCCCTTCAATCTGGTGAAACTCTGGTAGATGGGTTCGGTCAATGCTTTCCTTGCGAAACACTCTACCGATGCTAAAGACACGGCAAGGTTTGTCGGGATTCTCCTCTAAATGACGTACTGTGTTGACGGTGGTATGTGTGCGTAGCATTCCTTTCTCTGAGATTTCAGATGAAAATTCCCCTCCCCAACCTGCGCTACCAGTCTCTCCTCCGCTTTCGTGCACATCCGCCCATTGTTGGGTTCTTTCACTAGGAAGAGGTACAGATTCCGGGTTATCAAGATAGAAAGTGTCCTGCATTTCTCTTGCTGGATGATCTTGTGGAATGAATAACGCATCCATGTTCCAGCCGGCAGTTGTGACATAATCGCCATCAATTTCAGTGAAGCCCATTTCTAGGAAAATGGCGCGAATTCTCTCGATTAATGCTTGCATTGGATGAGCTTTTCCAACTTGTGGAGTTGGGGCTTCACGGCTAACATCGTATGGCTTGAAGTCGGCTGAGCGCCATTCTTCGCCTTGCAGAAGTTCAGGGGTAATGTCAGCTACCAAAAGTCGTTCCTCAAGGTCTGAGTCTTTTACCGCTCTACCTTCAGTGCTAAGTTTCCAAGTCCTGACAGCCTCTTCTGATGAAGTGATGATTCCTTTGCGGGCGGCGAAGTAGTCAATTTGCGAATTATCTAGGTCGTTTTCTAGTGTGCCAGCTCCACCTGCATCAGAAAGTTGAGAGATAAAGGCGGTGCGCATTTCCAAGGTTGCAGTAATTGCACCTGTTGTTGAAGGGACCACAAATTGGCCGCTCTCTAATGGGATACCAAGGTCTTTCAGTAGGCCGATTCCGGCTCCTGACTCTCGCCTTTCAACGACGTCAGATGATTGCAATTCTTTCATGCCAACTTGGCCTTCTTGTTGTGATAGCCAATCCCATATTCTCTGTTCAAGCAGGCCGTTTTCAGCAGCAGCTTGACCTTCGGTGGCAAGGCGCCAAATTTTGCTCCGCTCTTCAGTTTGTTCGACTAAGCCAGATTCAGCAAGTGAGCCGCCTGCACCAGCAACGTGGGCTTGGTCATCCCAGCCACAGGATTCGAGAAGGGGTGCTAATTCCCAAACTTGTGAGGGCTCAGCAAGCATCGCTTTCAGCATTCGCCGCTCGTTGTTTGTCAACTCCATACGGCTGCCTCCAATGTGTTGGGAAAGCCGGAATGCCTTGAATCAATTGGAGATGAGATGGTGATTATTCACTCTTCTTCATCGCCTAGTAACCCTTCGAGTTCGTTTGGGGAAACTTTTGGCTCATTTTTTCGTGCGTCTTCTCCCTCTTCTTCATCTTCATCTTCAGGTTTATCCCACAACAAGGTATCACAACCAGGGCAAATAAAAGATTGAGGCCTTTTTCCGTCCACCCAATTTAACTCACCACATTTGCCACACAAAACACTGGTTCGTACAGGTTCGTCTAAAGTAGTATCAATTCTGTACATGATACTCCCTTCTGCACCTTGAGGTAATTCTCCAACATCTGGGCTCCAATCGCGAATATCCTTCTTGCTCATTGGTTTAGGTTCTTCAATTCGGGCGAATGCTAGCATAAACATAACTGCGCCCGCCAACCCAATCGGCGCGCCGATTGCAATATATGCTGGGCTAGCGAATATCACGCCGGATGCAAGTATCATGCATAACCAAGCCGTGATGAACATGTTAGTCCGAGTGTTGCCGGCCATTTCGCCACCTCATTTGTTAAGACTGTGCCACGTATCAATGAGGATTTCTACTGCTCGCTCCATTTGAGTGCTACTAATAGAGCAAATACCAATTCTAACTCCACCTTTAAGTGGGACTACATATAATTGAGATTCAGATGCCTTTTCAGCCATCGCAACAGGGTCATCACACGGAATGAAGGCAAAATATCCATCATCGGATGGCATCAATGGTAAATCGGATGTTGCCATTTCGACATTGAAAATTGCTCGCCGCTCAGCAAGCAATTGTTTCAATCTGGATTTTTCTTCTCCCCACGCGTGCGCCTCTGATTCACTAGTGTGAATTGAGATGAGTGCAGACTGTGGAAGTCGAGGAGCGAGAGACCAGGTCCCTCGCCCTGTAACTGCACAAACCTCGCTAAGCCGGTGCACATAGTCCTCAGAAGGATGTAAGAACACAATTGCTCCACATCTAAGGCCATAAATTGTATGGGATTTTGAAGCCGAAAAACCCCAACAAATAAGCAAATTTTCGGGCCACCCCGCCCAAGAGAACTTTTTGTGTATGGTTTGTGACCATCCGTACGGTTCGTCTGCGTAGACAGCATAAGCCGTGTCGAGGAATAATGTGACTCCAATATCAGGGTGATTTCTTGCGCAATTTAGAAACGCGTCTAAAACCAAATCTCTCCCCTCAGAATCTAGTGAAATTCCAGTCGGGTTGTGAGCTGGATCGTTGAGCCAAGAAAGAACTCTTTTCTGAGATGTTGCTAAGTTTTCAAGTATTGATTCAAGTGCAGGCAAATCTACTTTTTCGTGGCCATCACCATCGTTGAGAATTGGCCATTCTGCAATCTTCAATCCACATTCTGCCGCCAAAGTATCGTAAGGAGACCAGCGTCGAGAACGGAATAAAATCGTATCACCAACCGCTAGCATTGTTCTTGCAGAGAGGTAGAGTGCGCCAGTGCCGCCAGGGGTTGCAACCGAGTTACTGTGTAAGCCGATATCTAGGAGGCTAGCAAGCCGAGGACCAACTGCAAGTTCAGTGGCTAATTTTTTGAAATCGGGCAATCCAGAAAGTGGTGCATACGATGAAAAATCAACATCAGATTGTTTGCGAAGTGAATCCATTACAACGCTGTTGACAGCAAGTGTCCCATCATCTTCAAGCAGGCTACCAACTGTGCCATTAATTGCTGGTTCGCCAAGTGCCTTGGCTTGCAAATATCTACCATACCAAGCAAAAATCGTGTCGGAACCGGTTTTTTTCTTGCTCTCCGCAGGCAGAAAGGTATCCTCAAGGCGGCCTAAATCCACAGCAATCACAACTGCGACAGAATCCCGCCGCCGAACCATCCTACAGGTCTCTAATTATGAATCCACCCATCTACAATTTAACGCGCTCACTCGTGTTGCCCTATGGGCAAAGTTGACTATAGGGACCATCCATCGTCCGTAGAGAGGAGGGCATCCCATGAAGCGTTGTGCAATCGTTCTGACAATGATAATGTTCACTTCATCATTAGTTGCGTTCAACCCCGACCTTTCCGGAAGGACGGCCCAACAAGGAGAACTTGAGAAAGCCGGTGTTCATGGTTTTGCATCCTTGAATTCTACAGAAGTGGTGACCATTAACAGCCATCCCAACGCAGTAACTAATTCTTTCAAAATTGAAGTTCCAGAGGGTGAAGCGGTTCGAAACCTCAGTCTTGAGTTAGCGCCCTCAGCCCTACCTCGTAGCGAAGGAATATCCTTCACTGCTCCAAATGACTTCAATCAAACTGGGGCTACATCCCAGGGTGTGGACTACAACTCATCGGGATTACAGGTTTCAGCAATTGATGAATACTGGAGTTTTGAAGGTTCCACTAATCTCCCAACTGGTTGGACTTCATCAAACACAAATTATGGGCGAATAAACACCATGTCTTGTGGGACCAACGGAACTAGTTCGCGCTCATTAACCGTCAGGCATGGTTCTGTGAGTGTCACTTCCAATCAGATAGACCTCTCTTCTCTCTCCAACGGTCAGATTTCCTTTTGGATGCGTGAAGGTCAGTCAGGGTGTGGTGAGGATCCAGACTCTAGCGAACACATGTTTGTTGAATATATCAAATCAAGTGGGAGTTGGGGTCAAATCACATACTTCAACGCGGGGCTTGGATATCCATATTACACTCCGAGAAATGTTGCATTTAATTTGCCAAATGATGCATTCCACACAAATTTCAAATTTAGATTCAGACTTTCACATGGTTCTGGAACCTGTTGTGATTGGTGGTTTGTTGACGATGTGAGGTTGACAAAACCCGGTGGCGAAGGCAACTGGACGACCCCCGCCTTTGGTCCAAATGCTTCCAATGCAAATTTCCGTTCACTTCCCGGCCCATATGGTGTGATGAGTATTGACACAGATGCACCTTCAAATGCTGTTACCTGGTCAGTTCTTGATGGTTCAAATGACACACCGATTGATGGTTTTTCCGAGCGCCAAGGTGTTTGGGCTGATTTAGGTGGCATTGACTGGCAAAAGCATCCGACAATACGTCTCAGGGTGACTTTGGAAGCGATGGGCACAGGTAGTGTCACCAAAGTGAATGGGGTGCACATTCAGGGGCGTTTTGTCAACAGTTTTGATGACAGCCCTTCAGATTGGACTCTGGTAGCCTGTAGTTGGGATGGTGATAGCGTAGTTGGTGATGGCGAGGCGTACTCGCCGACGTTCCTGTCTCGGCGTCCAATCAGTCGGATTACGACAGCCTTGACAGTGACTGGTGGAGGTCACTTGGAAGCAACTATTGATGGTGGTCCTTGGGTAACAATGCCAACAAGCGGTTTGACCAACCTAGACAGTTGGGTGCATTCAATCCAATTCCGGTGGATAGGCCAAGGTCAATCTTTTGATTTGCAAAGATTTGAGGTGGAATTACATGGTTCTGGTCTGCCAGAATCACCGCTCATTGATTTGGGCAATGACGGCAATGAGGAATGGGGCCTCACCAACGATTCAATTGGCACGTGGGGTTGGCAAGATGTCCTTGCAAATGGAAATCGCTCAATAGATTTGAAATATCCCAACCAGCACAATGTTGAGTTATGGATTCCAAAGGATTCAACCGGTGACTTTTCCTTTGAGATAAGTCCGGAATTGTCAACCGGAGTTTCAGATTTGCAAATCCAGTTACTGATAGGCAACAATGTATTGTCATCCTGGACTTTTGGCAGTGGGGCTGAATCCCGTACTTTGAAGGTTGAAGATGCAGATAAAGCAAATTTAGTTGCTGAATTAGCGATTTCACAGCCTGTTTACAGCCAAGGTGGCGTGGAATACGTGGTTGCAGAAATGATGTTGGATGCTTTAGCTGGCGGGATTAGGTTCGGTGGAATTGCAATTCCACATTCGCCTTCGGCATTATTACAATTTGAGCCGGAATCAGATTTCATTCTAGGTCTAAACAATCTTGCTGGAAGCATGACTGCTACCAATGGCTGGCTAACTCTACCTTTGTCAATGAGTTGGACTTACCTCGGTTCCATGGAAGTCACCTTGAGAGAATTGAATACAGGTTTGGCTACAACAATTTCACTTGAATCAGCAGCCAACCTTTCAGCGACCTTAACGCCATCTTGGCAGATGTTTGAATTCGAACACAATTTAACCATAAATCAGGGCGAATTAGCGGCATTGAGATACGACTTGGTAGGTGATAATAATGCAGTCACCTACACGGTTTGGCTTGGCGCATCCCCCCTTCCAGCCGATACTATAGAGGGTGATTCTTCGGCGATAATACTACCTGCAATTTTCGATACAGGTCCTTATTCAACACCAGTTGGTGCAAGCGGGCCTGGGATTTGCTGCGAATTGAACCCCACTCTGCGCTTTACACTGAATGCTTCGTGGGATGATGAAGAACTGGTGACCTTGACTTTACGCGGTGTAATGACTGACGGATTGATCAGTTTACCATGGGTTCACATGTTTGGCGTTGGCCCTTCTCAAGGGGTCGAGAATGACATGAAAATCACCGATTGGAGGGTAGTGAACGACCTTGGAATCGCAATTGCAGATGAGACATCCTATCTAAAGGCAGATTCCGATATTTCAGTAGATGTAGAATTCGGTTTTGAAGGATTAGAGGCGATGTTCGCACCACGAAGTGGCGACATTGAGGTCAGATTGCTTGAGAATGGGATTGTAAAAGCCCAAACAAATCAGTTGAATCAAGGTGTTGCCACCTTCACAACAAGGACACCACTGGCTACTGGTGACGTTGAGTATGCAGTAGAATTCACGCCATTGGTTGGCGGCGATGACATGACTACAATAGTTCTCAACCGCAGTTTTGAAATTGATTCAAGGTCGCCTCAAGTAATCGCTCAAAGTGTGAAAGCCCATGACCATCTCGAGCCTTCCCTCTCCCAAACTCTGACCTTTGAGTTGTATGATATGCCAGTATTACCAACGGATGTAACCCTCATGTTGTGGCGAGAGTGGCAAGATGATATCGATGGTGACGGTGAAATTGATGCCAATGAATTCCAGCCGCAAAATATCATGATTCCAGATAATCTTACAATAAATAGAGGCAATTATTCCTTCACATTTGATGATACCTTTGGACTTGAAGGTCATTTAATTGCAGGTTATTTGACCGGTTCTGACCCTGCTGGTAACAGCATTACCCATGGGGGTAGTTCATTAGCAGGCGCCCATTTATTTGTCTATCAACTAATGACCGATGAAGCACCGAGCATAACTCGAATCGGCGCAGGTTGGGTTGGTGGCCCGAGAGATTGGCTTCATCCTTCACCCACTTATGGGCTAATTATTCCATTTGAGGAGGCAAACGGATTTTCAGATATTGACCATATTAGCCTTAATTTGGCCGGTAATTCACTTTCAGACCAACTTCAAATCCGCTGGAACGCTAGTGGAGGCGAGTGTACAACATCCAGCCAACACATGGAATTAATCAATTGTGATGTGCGTGCGAGTGAGGGAAATCTTGATGCATTCACCAGTGATATGTATATTCAAATTGACTTCAAACTTGGATGGGATTTACCCGACGAGGGTGACTTGAGGAGAGAGCCAGACATCGAAGTAGTTGACCGTGCTGGACAGGGTGATTGGTTGGCACTGCCAGAACTACGGTGGCGATTTTCCACTGATTTGCAAGTTGAGCCTGATAGCATTTTGGTTGAATTATCAGAAGGCACAAGGTCAGCAAGCGGCGCGTGGGTTGCACCAAATAGCAACATTACAATTTCAGGTAAGGTTTCATTTTCTCCAACTGGCGATTTACCCACAGATGAAATGAAAGTCAAAGTTCTGCTTGACGATAAGGGCTCAACAGTTCGTACAGAAAATGGTTGGTGGATCGCTACCGTGAAGGCACCACAACAAGCCAGTAACGTCATCCCTCTAACCTTTGAACTAACAGAAATACCCGCTCAAGCAAGAGATGTTACGGATACAGGTTTGACAATTCTTTACATCACTGTTGATGACAACCCTCCAATCCCAATAGATGTAGTAGGACCTAGGATTGGAAGTGAGATTCAAGTCTCTACGCTCTCATCTTTAGTGGTGGAAATTCAGGTAAAAGAGTTTGAACAACTTGACATTGATACAGTTCGATTAAATTGGGTAGTCACGCATGGCTCAAATCCTTACGGTGATGAAATCACCAGCGGCCAAAGCACAGTATTCTTACCAGCACACAACCCAGCGGGCGAGGCAATTCCTGTGAGAGCAACACTTGAGTTGCAATCTGTGATACCAGCAGTAATGCTTGCCGAAGAACTCACTTTACATGCGTGGATTACCGGTAAAGACATGGTTGGAAATGAGATGGTGTCTGATGTTCAATTTAATTCTGCAGGAAGTCCGTTCGCGTCTTGGAATATACAGCAACTGCAAGCCGATTTATTGGTGGAAGATGCTGACTTAAGTTACTCAAGAAGTGGTGAAATTGAGTTGGGTGACACGGTTATGGTCACTGTATTGGTCCATAATTTAGGTGAGGTATATGGGGTAGCAGAACTAACTCTTAACGAGGTTGATTCCGAAGGTGTGGTCAGGGCAATCACACCAGTTTACGTGACTGTGGGGGTTGATCCAGGCGGCTCTAGCGAAGCACAAATTGACTGGGTACCTGAGAAAGTAGGTCATTACTTCATAGTGGTGAAAATGGGTGATAATGAGGTTGCAACTGGGGACGTTGTTACAGTGATTCAACCGGCCGATACAGGGCTACTTGCAGATTTGAATGAGAAAGGATTTTCCATAGAATGGATAATTATTCTTATTGGTTTGCTGATTCTATTAGGTTCTGTTGTTGTAATTGGAATGCGGGCTGGAGGAGCACCAAAGCAAGATTGGTTCGACGAGGAAGGTGATGCCACTGCTGTTGTTGAGGCTGAATATAATCAAAATCAGGAATGGACACCGGAGCAGATTGCACAGTGGCAACAATCTCAGGCTCAAGGCATGCAAACTCAGCAACAGTGGACTCCTGAACAGATTGCGTGGTGGCAGCAGCAACAGATGCAACAGGGTGGTCAAACTCAGCAAGGTTGGGAAGGATATCAACAAGTACAGCAGGATTATAATTATCAGAAATAATTGCTTTTTTTTCTGCATTTTAATAAAAAACCCCTCTTTCCTTAATGGTGGGGGAAGTGCGAAATTGGAGCCAACGGGGAGATGTGAATCCTCAATCCTCTACTGAGCAGAAATTTTTTCATAATTTACGAAGGAAGGTTGAGGATGCCAAGGATGCGCAGCATCCTGAAGCACTCCCGAAGGGGTTCAAATCGCAGTTGGTGGCATAAATTAGTACGAAATTGGAGCCAACGGAGAGATTTGAACTCCCGACCACCTGATTACAAATCAGGAGCACTACCAGCTATGCAACGTTGGCGCTAAGCAAGCCGACACGCCCATTGGTTTTGAATATCACAGTCGGC
>Ga0310124_10003630_pt1 | contig 10310 bp, 9 predicted proteins | sample CB11b_AW_Bot5_MG_FD_203507 | JGI IMG/M metagenome (GOLD analysis project Ga0310124, IMG submission 203507) | Marine microbial communities from Western Arctic Ocean, Canada - CB11b_AW_Bot5 | ecosystem: Environmental > Aquatic > Marine > Oceanic | place: Canada: Western Arctic Ocean | collected...
GGATCGCGTACATCTCCAGGCGGCCGAGAACCATGAGCATGGACAGAACCAGCTTTCCTGAGGCGCTGAACCAGCCGTAGTTCTCTATCGCACCGACGCGGGAAAGGCCCGGACCGATGTTGTTCAGTGTCGCGGCACTGGCGGTCGCGGCCGTCGTGAAATCGATTCCCTGCCCGGCGAGGAATGGATTGTTCCGCTCCAGGATCATGATGATCACGGCCCCCAGAAGAAACAGGACGGCGATGCTCATAATGTAAACGAGCGTGGCCAGCTTCAGGTCGTCGTCCACCTTCATCTTCCCGACCTTGACCGTGCGCACGACGCTGGGACGAAAGACGCGTTCGATTTCATAAATCATCACTTTGAACGCGATCAGGACGCGGATCACCTTGATGCCGCCGCCGGTGGAGCCGGACGATGCTCCGACGAACATCAGCGTCACCAGCACTGCCTGAGCCACGAAGCCCCAACCGTTGAAGTCGGCTGTACAGAAACCCGTCCCAGTCTGGATGGCCACAACCTGGAACGCACCGTGCACTGCGGCGCTGCCCCACTGCGGGTCAAGGGGCGTTTCGGGCGACTGCGTGGTGGCGATCGGCTGATGTGCGATGGCCGCGATCACAACGATGCATGAGACGACGAGGATCCCAAGATAGAGTCGAAGTTCCGGATCCGACCAGGCACGCCGGAAGTGGCCGTGGATCATCTGGTGATAGAGGCCGAAATTCACGCCGGCCGCCACCATGAACAGCAGGATGATAATCTGCGACGTCAGGTTCTGACCTCCAATGCTGGAATCCTGCGTACTGAATCCGCCAGTGCCGAGTGTCGCAAAGGTATGACAGGTCGCGTCGAACAGGCTTGAACCCGCGACCCAGAGGCTGATGATCTCGGCGACCGTCAGCCCCATGTAGATTATCCAGAGCGTGCGCGCCGTCTCGCCGATGCGCGGGCGAACACCTGGCGCCTTTGGGCCCGGGGCTTCTATCTGGAACAGTTTTTTGCCGCTGACACCGAGCGTGGGCAGCACGGCGACGAACAGGACGACAATCCCCAGGCCGCCGAGCCAATGGGTCAGCGCCCGCCACAACAGCAGACCCTCGGGAAGATCACGGATCATGTGTCCGGCGTGTCCGAGGACCGTCGCGCCGGTCGTGGTCAGACCGCTCATTGCCTCGAAGTAGCAGTCGACGAACGAATGGAACGGATGACCGGGTGAATCGGCCATCGCCGTCAGGGCCCAAAGTCGAAAGGGCAGACCCGCAACGGCCGCACCGAACAGCCAGATCACGGCCACCAGCAGAAGGGCCTCGCGGCGGCCTAGGCGCGAATCGCCGCCGCGACCGGCGAACCAGAACATCGTGCCGAGGGCCGCGCCGATGGCGACGGTCCACAGCAGCGCCTTCGTGGCTGCGAGGTCCGAGCCGGCGGCATCGCGAAACCATTGCACGGCGCCCTGACAGGCCACGGCCAGGATCGACAGGCTTAGCGCCAGCATCAGGAGGCCGATCTGGCGGACTACAAAGCGGATGTTCATGTGGGTGAGCAGTCAGGAGTCATCAGGCCGCAAGCCGGTGCGTGCCGCCCGACTCATCGCATGTTCATTCGATCCCGAACACCTTTTTCAGGTCGGGACCGATGCCGGACGGACCGGCGATGACCAAGCGGTCACCGGGATTGATCGAATCGTCGGCACCGGGGACGAACACATCCTCGCGGCGCTCGATCGCTGCGATGATGATCGATTCCGGAAATACCACTTCGCGCAGGGGCGTACCCAGGATCGTCGCGGTGCTGCCGACTCTGACTTGATAGACGTCGGCGACGCCCGCGGCCAGCGAAGCCAGTTGGCGCAAGGGCGCATCGTCAATCAGCTCCCGCATCTGCGTGACCGCCGTCACCCGGGGGCTGTACGCGGAGTCGATTCCCACGTGTTCCAGCAGGTGCATATACGTCGTTCGCTGAAGGACGGCGACGACGGATCGCGCCCCCATGCTCTTGGCCCGCGCCGCCCAGAGAATGTTGTGCTCGTCGTCGCTGGTCAACGCCACGAACGAGTCTGCCTGGTGAACGTGCTCCTCCGCGATAATCGCCTCGTCGTTCAGGTCGGCGCACAGGACCGTCACCCATTCGAGTTTCTCTGCCAGCTCCTCGGCCCGCGCGCGGTCGGCCACGAACAGCTTCACGGCGAAATGGCGACTTTTCAATGCGCGGCAGAGCCACACGCCCATGGAAGTCCCGCCCATGATCGCGACGTGACGCCGACGCGTCGTGCCGGTGGTGAACAGTTTTTGCGCCGACTCGAATGCAGGCGGATCGCCCACCAGCACGACCGCATCACCGGCCTCGACCACGGATTCGCCCGCGGGGATAAACGCGCCACCGTTGCGCTTGATCGCGGCCAGCCGGGCGGTTGCCGGTAACCGCAATTGGGCGAGGCTCTTGCCCACCGCCTTGGCATCCGCGGTGACGTTAAACTGCTGCATCTCGACGAATCCCCGGGCGAATCGTTCCACGGCGGTCGCGCCGGGATTGCGCAGCGACTGGGCGATCGTCTCGGCGGTGACGTGTTCCGGGCAGACCAGGTGGTCGATGCCCAGGTGGCTGCCGTACGGCAAACCGCGCTGATCGAAGTAGGCGCTGTGGTGGACGCGGGCGATGCATCGGCGGACCCCCACCCCCTTGGCGACCGAGGCGCACAGCAGGTTGATCTCGTCGATGTTGGTCGCGGCAATGAAAAGGTCGGCCTGATCGACCAGCGCCTCGCGCAGGACGTCCGCCTGCGCCCCGTTGCCGCGCAGCGTCCGGATGTCCATGATCTCCTCGATCGCGGCCAGTGTTCCCGCGGCCTGATCAATGATCGTGATGTCGTGCCCGTCCTCGCCAAGAACGGCGGCGGCGTGCCTGCCGACCTCTCCGGCACCACAGATGACAATGTTCATGTTCGGATCTCGTTCAGCAAGGTCGGGTTCGAAAGAGGTGCGTTGGTTCAAAGATGTGGAGGCATTAAGGCATTAAGGCATTAAGGCACGAAGGCACGAAGGGGGCCGTCGCGAGCGCCGTCGCGAGTGATGAGCGAGCGACGGAATGGCTTGTTCCCCGTCGCGAGACGCAATGCCTTGTCGACATCGTGTAGACCAATCAAAGACAGAGAAAGTTTCGTCTAGAAGGACCGGTCACCATGCCGCAACCCTTTGTGCCCTCGTGCCTGCGTGCCTTTCCGCTTATCCAATCAACACCTCTTGATCGCCACCCATCTCACCCCGCCTGCCGCCACACACGACGACGAACGCGATCATCAGCGGGACGACGCGACCCAGAAACATCGTCGCGATGATCACCACCTTTCCAAACCGGGTCAACTGGGCCGTGATACCACTGGACAATCCGGACGCGCCCGCGGCGCTGACGGATTCGAACAGCACTCTTCGCAAAGGGATCGATTCGCTGACGCACAACAGCGTCGTGGCGACCGCGATCAGTGCCCCGAAAAACAGGGCCACGGCGCACGCGCCCAGAAGCAGACTCGCTGGGATCAGGACCGGGAAATCCCCGCGGCGCCGGGCCAGCAACCTTGCCGCGGCGATCAGCAGCAGAGCCACGACGGTGGTCTTCATCCCGCCGCCGGTTCCGCCAGGCGAGGCACCCACGATCATCTGTGTCATCAGGACCACTTCGGCGGCGGGTTCGAGCCCGTCCGTCGGCACGGTCGTGAAGCCGCCGGATCGGGCGCTGAGCGACATGAAGCTGCCGTCGGCGATTGCACCCCCGATTCGCTGCCAGGACAGGGCCGCCGAAACAGGCTGATTCGCGGCCGTCGACATCAAATGCGGCACTGCGAAAGCCGCCGTGCCGCAAAGGTATAGAGCGAACGTCATCGCCAGCACGACTCGGCTGTGCGTGCTCAACGGCGCGCCCGTGACGCGCCGCAACCCGCGCGGCGGGACGGCCCGCCATAGTTCCCTGAGCACCGGGAAACCCAGCCCGCCAACGAGCACAAGCGGTGCGACGACCAGATGGGAAAGCATCGAATGACGATGTGATTGAAGGCTGTCCACCGGAAGCGCGAAACCGCTGTTGCAGAACGCGCTGATCGAGTGGAACAGGCTTGCCACCATCCGATCACTCCACGCCATGGCCCGCGGCCAGAGGGGCATCATGGCCAGGGCGCCGACAAACTCGCACACCAGTGTCACCGTGACGACGAACGCGACCAGCGATGTGATCCGCCGCGCGTGACCGCTGTCGAACCGGCTCCTCGGCCCCCGGCTGTCGCCGTCGGGCGCCGCAGGAACCCGCAGCACGATCAGGACCGAGCCGGCCACGGCCGCGGCCAAGCCGCCCACCTGGATGAACAGGACGATGGCCGTCTGACCGAAACCGGAGAATTGAGCGATGTCGCGCACGGTCAACCCGGTGAGACACACGGCGCTGGTCATCGTAAACAGGGCGTCCAGCCACTTCATCTTCCCTCCGATCGGATCGCGCAGTGCCAGGGGATTCTCCGTGACGATACGCAGCGCCTCGGGTGTTTTGAGCACCAGCGTGCCCGCAGCAATCAAAAGGAGAAAGTTGAACGGGACCAGCAGGACGCACGCCGTGACGGATCGCGACAGGGCGAGGTTCAGCTTCGACCACGCACCGACCAGCAGAAGCACGAGCGACATCTCGAACAGGACCCATGCCCCCGGCACCAGGTCGGTTGCTCCCAGAATGCCGGCAGATCCGCTGAGGGCGAAAAAGGTGTCAGAAACCTTTTGCCGCAGCGGCCCGAAGGGTGCTTCGTACAAGAGGTTCCTGACACCTTTTTCGCCCTGCGGACGACTCGGATTGAGCCGGACGACGGCCAGAGAGGCTCCGAATGACAACAGGGCAAGGGCGCGCAGCGCCCAGAACGGCAGGGGCGGCTCGTGGAAGCCGTGGCCCAGCAGCACCGCCATCACCGCGACGCCTGCGAGGCACATGGTCACGGTAGTCGCGACAACGGGCCGCGGCGCGGTGTTCAATTGCAAATCCTCGTCTGGAGGCCGTCTGACCACGGCATCGTCGAATGTAGCACAATCACGCTCGGTGACCGATATGACGACGACTATTAGCTCCGCGCTGCGGGCGACGATACAATGAGGGCGTCAAGGACAAGGAACGCGTCATGAGCTGGATCGAAAACCGATTCGAAGAGGGGTTGATCATTACCAGCCTGGACTGGGCGATCAACTGGGCACGCCGCAGCAGCATCTGGCCGATGACATTCGGCCTGGCGTGTTGCGCGATCGAGATGATGGCATTCGCCGCGGCGCGATTCGACGTGGACCGGTTCGGAGCCGGCGCGTTCCGCGCGACGCCGAGGCAGTCCGACCTGATGATTGTCGCCGGGACGGTCACCTACAAGATGTCTTCACGGGTTCGACGCCTGTACAACCAGATGCCTGACCCGAAGTACGTCATGGCCATGGGCGCGTGTACCGTCGGCGGCGGTCCATACTTCAAGTACGGCTACCACGTCGTCAAGGGCGTGGATCTGGTGGTTCCCGTGGACATCTACGTGCCGGGCTGCCCGCCGCGGCCGGAGGCGCTTCAGGAAGGACTGATGCGGCTTCAGGACAAGATCGCTTCCCAGACGATCGGCCTGCCCAAGGGCTCCAAGCGCGACGCGAAGGCGCACGACCTGCCGGTTCCGGCTCCTGCCACCGTATGACGTTGTCGTCGATTCCTTCGTCAATCATCGGGGCGGCGCTGCGCACTTACGGCCGGGTCGCCTTCAACGGACGCGGCACTTACCGGCTGGCGCGCATGAGCCGCCGCCTGATCCCGCGGCAACGCTGGCGTGCGGAATTTCCGACCTCCGAGGGCCTGCGATTCGATCTGGACCTCTCGACCTATCCTGACTGCTGCATGGCGTTCGGCCTGTACGAGCTTGACGTCGCCCGGCTGATCAGGCGATCGCTGCGTCCCGACGACCACTTCGTGGACGGCGGGGCGAACATCGGCTATTTCACCGCGATCGCAGCACACTGCGTGGGCCCGGGTGGACGCGTTGACGCCTTCGAACCCGAACCGCAAAACCGTGCCCGCCTCGAAGCCAACCTGGCCCGCAACGGTCTGACCCGCCGTGTCCACGTCCACGCCGCGGCCCTGTCGGACCGCGCCGGCGCGGCACGAATCCACTTGTTTCGCGGCGCAACGTGCAATCATGGCTGTTCGTCGCTGTTCGACCCCGATAACGCGAGTGCCCAGTCCGCCACCGTGCCCACGCTGCGCCTCGACGAGACGCTGCGCGGCACGACACCGCGGTTGATCAAGCTCGACGTCGAGGGCGCCGAACCCCTGGCCGTCGAGGGAATGGGCAGCCTGCTGAACCGCCAGAACGCCCCACTGCTGATCATTGAATACAACCGGCGCACCGCTCGTTTGGCGGGCTTCGAGCCGCGGGAATGGATCGATCGACTGCACGCGATCCAGCCGAACTACGCGCTGCACGTGATCTCTGGGCGCCCGCGCCGGTTGAAGCCGGACCGACCCGAGCTTGCTGGCCTCGAAGAGGCCAACCTGCTGGCGAGGGTCGAAGCAGGGGTATCCTGACGAGGAGCGGAACGTTGGATTGATGGAGAGCTGGAGTACTCCAAGGTTCCAACACGCATGCGCTGGATCATCAAACTCGGTAACCAGACCGCGGACGCCGGACTCGGATGGGCGCGGTGGTACCTGGGGCGATTCGACACGTCAAGCGTCCAATGGTTCCGCATCGATCGCGGCCGCGGCCGCTACGAGGGCGTCTACGGCAGATGCTGGTATCCGGGCGACGGCCAGCCGAACTATCGAATCAGTTGCCAGGTTCCCGGTCCATTCCCCTGCCAGATCGTGACTCGCAAGCCACCGATGTATGCGCGGCACGACGGCACGTTCCCCCGCGCTCCGCGCGGTTGCCGGCGCGGCCGGCACGTGATCGATACACGGACCGGTCGCCAGTGGTACCGCGTCATCGGCCGCACGCGCGTCGCGACGATCGATGAGGGCATCATCTGGATCGTCGCCCATGAATCGTTTCATTTCCTGCGCCGGACACGACAGATCGCCGGCCGCAACACCGAGATTGAAGCCGACCGTCTCGCCGACCAGATGCTCGACGCGTTTCGCGCCGGCCACGGCACGGCCCGGGAGCCCGTGGCCGCGGTGCCCGACGCCGCGCCGCGCCGCCGCCGAATCCTGTCGGCGCAGTGGCTGCTACCGTTCCGCACTTGAGCGTCGCGACGATTAAACTATGATGCGGACGGCAGATCGCCTTTGCTCGAGGATTCCATGGATTCGACCCAGATTGCCGCAACACTGACCAGGCGGTTCGGCACCGCGGTGACCGAGTCGCTGCCGGACGACCGGCACCCACGCATTCACACGACCGCGGAGCACTGGCGGGCGATCGCGGAATTTCTTCACGGCGACGAATCGCTCGCATTCGACTGGCTGGGCTGCCTCTCCGCAGTCGACTACGTCGCCGACAATCAGCTCTGCGCCGTCTACGACCTCTACGCCACGCAGCGTGACCATTGGTTCGCGGTCAAGGTCTTCGTGGACCGCGACGACCCGCATATCGCGTCGGTGATGGACCTGTGGCCCGCGGCAGACTGGCACGAGCGCGAAGCGTTCGACCTGATGGGCATCGTATTCGACGGCCACCGCGACCTGCGCCGTATCCTGCTGCCCGAAGACTGGATTGGCTATCCACTGCGAAAAGACTACGACTTTCCCAGGGAGTACCACGGCATCCCGGGAACGTACGAGTTGGACTGGCAGCAGAAGACGAATTATCCGGCGTAAGGGACAAGTCACAGATCAGAGTCGCCGCGTACTACGCTCAGCCTGGCGTCCGCACCGCGCAACGACGCGCAGCCCGTTTCATCAGGCGATCGCCCTGCGTCGCCTGATCCGCAGGAGGAGCACCCATGACGCCCTGGACGTGTGCGATTGAATACGACGCGAACAAGAACGTCGTCGCCGGAAGCACCGATGAGCTGAATGTCGCGATTCGGCGGGCGGCGGACTTGAGCATCTACACCGAATTTCGTCACAGCGAACACATCGACGCGTCGTCCGGAAACCCGGAGATGATTCGTGAGGTCGCGCAACGCGGCGTGACGTATCTCCTGGATGATCGTTGGAGCGCGGGAATCATCACGCAACGCCAACCCATCGAGCCGCCGGAGGGTTTCGGGCCCCGCCCGTCGTTGTCCTTCTTCATGTACAACCAGGACGCGAGTCAGGCCTTTGCCCGTCCTCACCTCGACGGGCCGCCGTCGAAGGTCGAACCCAATCCGAATCCACCCGATTTCGGCGCGGACCTTCCGAAGATGAACGTTCTTGGCGGCGCCGACAAGGACACGAACGCGCCAAGTACCGTTTTTACGTATGCATTCGACTCAATTCGCTATTTCGTCCGCGATGATTGGGAGCAGATTCTGGATCATGACGACCGCGGCGAGGTTCGCGGCGGAAGTCTGGACTCCCTGGTCAAGGCCTTCGAGGTCGGTGCCGAGATGAAGGTTGGCATCCGCGGGCTCTGCGCCGATCTGGACGACGGTGCCGAGGACGGAATCGACCACGAGGTGTTCATCAATCTCCACGCATATTACTACTGCACCGACAGTCGCCAGTTCACCGGAGGCACCTATCCGCTCGTACGCGTTCGGCCGAGCATTCCGTTGATCTACCGCAGCCGTGCCTGGGATTTTGGTTGGGTGATGGTTCGCAACGACGGCTATGTGGCCTTGACGCTTTACGACCCCTACACGCTGCTGCCGCGGCGAGCATCCTCACGATGCGCCATTCGATGGTTTGTCCGGTAGGCGAGCCCGCAGTGGGTCGGCGATGCAGCACGACAACGCTCCCGATGTACATCGGGACAGCCAGCTCAGGACGCTACATATAAACTTAATCTACTCTAACGCGGTTCGGGCGGTAGCACGATGGTCGGGCCGGGGACGACGCCGTGGTCGCGCAGGCGGCTCTTGATCTTCGTGCTGTCCGGCTCGATAGATAGAGCGCGGCGGAGGGCCGTCACGGCATTCGACCCGTCGCCGATCGACTCGTAGAAATCGGCGGTCGCCAGGTAAGGCGTCACATCGTCGCCAGGCGCGAAGAACGTAGCCTTGTGCAATGCGATCTTGGCGCTGTCGGCGTCGCCGATCTTGGCCAGGTATTTCGCTTGCCTGAGAAAATCGTAAGTCGTGCCCCAATGGTTGCAGGCTCGTGCCAGCAACGCATACAGTGCCGCCGGGTCGCCCTGCTGATAGATCGATTCGGCCAGGCCGTCGAGAATCTGCGGCATCACCGAGTTGTCGGGACGCACGCCCTCGGCCATCTCGAGCTCGAGCTGGGCCTCCAACGGCCGATTAAGATTCAGATGCGCCATTCCCAGGTAGTAGTGCGTGTACCAGTTGCTCGGGTCCTTGTCGGCCGCGGCCGTGAACAATTTCGCGGCGCGCTCGTACTTGCCGACCTCAAACGCCTCGACGCCGCGCTGCCGCAGGTACGACGCGCTCTGGCAGCCGCCGGCAGCCATGATCGCGGCAACGGCCAGCGCGAGAATCCCGTTCCGTCCGGTCGAGCGACGTATGCATGGCATCGGGGATATCCTCTATGGGTCGTGCTGCGACGTTTTCCGGCGGGCAGGACGTTGACCTCCATGGCGACGCCGTGACGAGAGGATAATTGCGCCGCTCCACTTTGGCAAGGTATCGTTGAACGCTCGCTTTTCGCGTTTCGTGGACGTGCGGCTGTGCGGTGCGGTCGTGCTCGGCCCCCACGAACAGGGCAACAATCTGAATGAACCTCTGCGTCCCGACCGTGCTTCTGAAGCATGTGATGCCGTCCGGCACCCACCACGACTGGCTCCTGGTCGATCCATGCAGCCGGCGTGAGGATAGTACACCCCTATGGGCCGGACGGGTGAAGACAGACAGCCGGGAATGGGCCGTGTCCGGCACTTGGGGCGTAGAACAGATCGAGCCGCATCGGCGTCGCTACCTGACCTTCGAGGGTCCGATCGGTGGCGAGCGAGGCCGAGTGGCTCGCGTGGACTGTGGCTGGTTCGTGCCCGTCCTGTGGGGCGCCGACCGCATCGTGATCGCACTGACGATGCACCACTGTCAGGGCCGCGCCGAACTATGCCGTGTGGATCAACAACACTGGCAAGCCGTCCTGACTGGCGGCTAGCAGGCCGCTGCAAAACCCCTCGCGTGCGCTATGACAGGGCCTCTTCACCGGCATGGAGGCCAGACAATGCGTGGCAATACTGATTCCAACTCCCCGATGTTCTA
>Ga0310124_10003636_pt1 | contig 10305 bp, 2 predicted proteins | sample CB11b_AW_Bot5_MG_FD_203507 | JGI IMG/M metagenome (GOLD analysis project Ga0310124, IMG submission 203507) | Marine microbial communities from Western Arctic Ocean, Canada - CB11b_AW_Bot5 | ecosystem: Environmental > Aquatic > Marine > Oceanic | place: Canada: Western Arctic Ocean | collected...
CACATTTTTACCGACGTGATTTTCGAACTCCAAGCGGGTACTTTTGCAGGTGCTGCCGACGGGACGGACCTAACTGGTTTGACTTCCCTGGGGAGCTACACACTCACGGCGGACGAGGTGGGATTCGACGCAAATCCTGATCTAAAGCCGTTCTCGACACGTGCGTTTGCCGTTAGCGGACAAAGCGCCGGGACGGAAATCTGGCTCCGCATCAGTGCACCGGACTCGGGCCCGTATCCTGAGGAGGTTCCAAACGATGGCGCTTTCCTGGACGATCTGACTCTAAGCATTCAGGACACCGGCGACGACACCGACGGCGATGGCATGCCGGACTCTTACGAAGACAGTAACGGCCTCGACAAAACTACCGACGATTCCGGTCTCGACAACGACGCCAACGGCGGACCCGACGGACTGACCAATCTCCAGGAGTTCCAGAATGGCACCGACCCGCAGAATTCCGACAGCGACGGCGACACTCTTTCCGACGGCGCCGAGGTCGATACCCACGGCACCAACCCGACCAAAGTGGACTCCGATGGTGATGGGTTTCCCGACAACATCGAGATTGATAAGGGGAGCGATCCTACCGATCCGGGCAGCGTGCCGGACACCGACGGCGACGGCATTCCGGACCCTTACGAAGATGCCAACGGCCTCGACAAAACGATCGACGATTCCGGCCTCGATCTCGACAGCGATGGCGTTTCCAACCTTGACGAGTTTTCGGGCGGAACCGATCCTCAGGATCCCGACAGCGACGACGACGGCCTGCTCGACGGTAAGGAGGTGGCCCTGGGGACCGATCCGAATTCAGTGGACTCCGATGGTGATCAATTTTCCGACAAGCTCGAGATTGATAAGGGCAGCGATCCTACCGATCCGGACAGCGTGCCGGAACACGCCCTGATTGTCAGAAACGGCGATTTCGAGGCTTCCGCGGGAAACGCAATCGCGGACTGGTTTGAAAGCAGCTTGAGCAACGACTGGCGCGACTACACCTTGGCGAACGCCCAGATGCCCCCACCCAGCACCAACCGGCGATTGGGATTGGAACATCCAACCGCATTTATCTACCAGAGCCTCGGAACCCTCGCCGGCGATGAATTGTCGATTACGATCTCCGGAAACGCAGTGAAGCGGAGCAGTCACATTTTTACCGACGTGATTTTCGAACTCCAAGCGGGTACTTTTGCAGGTGCTGCCGACGGGACGGACCTAACTGGCTTGATCCCCCTGGGGAAGTACACACTCACGGCGGACGAGGTGGGATTCGACGCAAATCCGGATCTAAAGCCGTTCTCGACATCTGCCTTTGACGTCAGCTATCTAAGTGCTGGGACGGAAATCTGGCTCCGGATCAGTTCACCGGACGCAGGCCCGTTTCCTGAAGAAGCTCCCAAAGATGGCGCTTTCCTGGACGATCTGACTCTTAGTGTTGAGGAAAATACACTCTTCTTAGAAATCGGGCGCAGTGGAGACGACCTCGTCCTCACCTGGGAAAGCCGGGACGGGAGGCTCTACAACCTGCGCAGCGAGACCGACCCCTCCGCCTCCACCCCCATTGACTGGCCGATCTTCGACGACCATCAGGAAATCGCTGCCACCCCGCCGATGAACACCTTGACCTTTCCGCTTCCCGCCGATCCATACCGCTTCTTCGTGATCGAGGAGTTTCCCACCCCGCCGGTGGTGGTCTTAACGGATGACTTCGAGAGCGGCCAGGGAGCGTGGGCCACCGGTTCGGACGGAGCGGACGGAACCACCTGGGAACTCGGCGCGCCCTCTAACGTCGGCCCCGCCGCCGCCAACAGTCCGGACAATTGCTTCGCCACCAATATTTCCGCCGATTACGGATTAAACGCCAACGTCTGGCTGCGCTCGGCCCCGATCGACCTGACCACCGCGGGAGCCGCTAGGGTGGACTACTTCCAGTTCTCCGACATCGAGGAGGAATTCGACTACGGAAAGGTGTCCGTCCTCGACGCCGCCGACAACTCCGAACTTGCGGTGCTCGCGAGGGTCGACGGAACCACCGCTGACTGGGAGCAGGTCACTCGTTTCCTGCCCCCCGCGGCCCTCGGCAAGACGGTCATCATCGAGTTCCGCCTCCAGTCCGACGATACACAGAACTTCGGCGGATGGTACATCGACGACGTCAGCGTGACGGTGCCGTGAGGGATTGAAGGACACCTTGATTGCTGGGAGATTCCTTTTTCAGGCCTGGTCCCATTGAGGATCCGGGGCCCCATTCTTCGTCTGTCGACTTCTAAGGGTGAACTGGGGATGTTGGTGTCTGCATCGAGAAAAAAGAAAACCCGTCTGCACAGCATGAAAGACTCCCCAGGAATCGCCGTATCGTGCCTCTTAGCCTTTGGTTCCCTGTTCTCAGTTCGCGCCGAGCAAGTTGTCATTCGTGAGGTGATGTATCACCCGGGGGACGGACTCTACGAGTACGTCGAACTCGAGAACATCACCAATACGGTTTTCGATATCGCAAACTGGAAGTTACGTGGAGGTGTGAAGTTCGACCTGCCGGACTTCGATCCCGCCAATCGCAACGACACCTTCCTCACGCCCCGGCAGCGCATCATCTTTTGCGGGACGGATCCGGAAACGTTTCGCACCGCTTACGGGCTCTCGATGGGAGTCCGCATCCTCGGTCCCTGGACGGGACTCTTGGAGAACGGCGGGGAGCGCGTCACGGTCAAGGACAAGAACGGCACCACCATGTGCACGATGCGCTACGACGATCAGCACCCCTGGCCGGTGGCGCCGGACGGGGCCGGGCACTCGCTGGTGCTGTCCAATCACGATCGCCCCATCGACGACTACCGGCTTTGGAAGGCGAGCGCAAATCCGGGCGGCACCCCGGGATCGGTCGAGCCCAATAGCACGCCATCGGGCCTCGCCATCAACGAGGTGCACTTCAACGACGTTGGCGACATCGACTGGGTGGAGATCTCCAACGGCGGGGCGAGCATGAGCACTTCCGGAATGTTCCTCTCCAGCAAGCGGGACTTTTCGGACAAGATCCCCCTGGGCAGCTTGGTCCCGGGCGGGGGATTTGCGAGTTGGAACACCAACTTTGAGCCGGGCGGCGATCGGTGGGTATTGTTCCTGGTCGATCTGAACGGCGTGGTCTTGAATGCGGTGGCGTTCGAGCGAGCGGCCGGCCGCGACCACGCCGCAGCCTATCCGGACGGCTCCACGGACTTCTATTCTTCCGGTCCTGGCAGCCGTGACGGTCCGAACAACCCCAGCCGCGATTCTGAACTCGTGATCTCTGAGCTGATGGTGGACACGCCTGCCGGTAACCGCGAAGGCGAGTTCATCGAACTCTACAACAAGGGCACCACCGCGGTCGATCTCTCGGGCTGGCGCTTTGTCAGTGGAGTGGACTACCGCTTCCCGGCCGGGACCAGGATCGCTGCGGGCGAGTATGTGGTGATCGCTGCAAACGGCCAGTTTATCTCCGAGGCCCATCCGGCCGCGAGGGTGCTGGGAGAGTACACCGGCAACCTCAGCAACAACAACGAACTCCTTCGCCTGGAAGACAACTGGGGCAACTTGGCGGATGAGGTGCACTACCATACCGGCGGCGACTGGCCGCATCTCGCGGCTGGGCAGGGAAGCAGCCTGGAACTACGGCACCCGGCGATGGACAACTCCAAGCCGACTGCGTGGGCGGACTCGGACGAGTCCAACAAGTCGACTTTCCAGACCTTCCGATTTGCGGATCGCTTCGAGCAAACTCAGACCAGTGGGCCGACGTCCAGTTGGAAGGAACTGCACCTGCACTGCGTGGGAGATGCCCACCTCGCCCTCAGAAATATGAGCCTGAAACGCGACGGAAGCGGCTCGAATTTGTTGCCCAAGAACGGGGAGGTGGTGGCGAGATCCGGCACTGCCTCGCAGGGCTGGCTCTGCCAGGGCAACCACCACCTGAGCCACATGGAGGGCACCGAATTTCACCTGATCTCGACCGGGCACGGGGACGTCAGGGCGAACCGTTGCGAGATCGACGTCATCGGCATTAACCGTAACGACAACCTGGTGTGGGCCGGCGAAGCCCGCTGGATCTCCGGAAAGCCCACCATCATTTACCAGACCTGGGACCGCTCCTTCGGCGGAGTTATGTACCTCCCGATCCCGAAGAACCTCGGGACGCCCGGTGCGCCGAACTCGGCCATGCTCACGGACGCCGCTCCCACCATTTCGGAGCTCACCCACAGCCCGGCGGTTCCGCGTACCACCGAGCTCGTGCTCGTCACAGCCAAGGTGGAGTCCGCATCGGCAAATCCCACCGTCTACCTGGTCCACCGTGCCGACAGCAGCAACGACGCCAGTCCCTGGAGCACCGGCACCATGTTCGACGACGGAGCCGGGGGTGGTGACCTGGTCGCCAACGACGGCATCTATTCCATCAAGCTCGGGCAGTACCGCACCGACAACACAGTCGTGCAGTTCTATGTGAAGGCCACCACATCGGGAGGAACGACCGTCATGCCGCGGCCCGCTCCCGAAAAGCCCGCCCTGTACGTGGTGGACAACAGCGCGATCCCCGGAGACCTGCGCACGCAGCGCTTTGTCATTTCACAGCGCAGCATCGATGCCCTGAATACTTCGATCGGACAGAGTCGCACCTTCAGATACGCCTTTCCGCGGCTCTCAAACCAGTACCACAATTGCACCTTTATCGGGAACGAAGACGAGGTGATCTACAATTGCGAGTTTCGCAAGGCAGGCAGCCCGTTCCAGCGCTTGGATAGCTTTACCTTGAGTCCTGCGAAAACGCTCAAGTGGAAGACCCCGGGTGACAAGCGCTATCGGGGCTGGTCCCGGCGCACGATCGATGACGACCCGGACCCGTCCGTCGGCCGGGCCTATCACAATCGTATCACCCGCTACTGGCTCTACCTCCTCGGGCTCCCCGCCAACGAGAACGAGTTTGTGCGGATTATCGTCAACGGCGGGAATCCCCTCCTGCGTGAGGATGTGGAGACCAATGCCAACGATTTCCTGAGGCGAAACTGGGATCAGGGAGAAAAAGGCGAGCTCTACCGCTTCGACGACGAGTGGTGGTTCGACGACACCTGGGTCTCCGCCAGGCGCAGTGCCGATTGGAGCTACAAGGGGACCAATGAGCCGGAGCGTTACCACGCGGAGTGGATGAAGCGCTCCAGAGAGTCGGAGTACGACTACTCCTCCTTCGTCAACTGGGTCTCCGCAGTGGGCCGGAACAGTTTCACCCGCCAGGAGATCGAGAGCATGGCCGACATCGATATGATGGCGGCCTACGCGGTTGTCCGCGGCTGGATCGACGACTGGGATCAATTGACGCGCAGACGCGGTAAGAACGGCTACTTCCTCCGCCGTTACTCCGACGGCAAGTGGATGCTGATCCAGTGGGACTCCGACCTCACCTTCGGCAACTCGGGGGCGGAATTCATCGGGGACCTGGCGGGAGTACGCAACTTCTTCGACAAGCCCTACGTGCGGCAGAGATTCAACTACTACCTCGGCGAGATGATCGACAAGTACACGCAGGATTCGCCGCGCTTGGCGGCGTGGCTCGATCTCGAAGAGAGCGCCTCGAGTTCCTACAGCAGTAACGCGGGGACGTATAACAACTGGAACTCATCGCGCAGGCGGTGGGGGGTCAGTGAGATCGGGCCGGCTTGGACCACAGCCTTCAAGGTCACCACCGGTGACGGTGTCTCGACCACCACGTCCGCCGAGACCATCGGCCTCGCCGGGACCAGCGGCTACAAGGTTTTCACGATCCGGGTCGCCGGCCATCCGGAGCCGGAGTGGGCCTTCAGCGACCAGACGCACTGGTCGCTGTCCGGTATCCAACTCGCGCAGGGAGCGAATAACCTCACTATCGAAGGCCTTGATGCCCGGGGCAACGTGGTGGAGACGGACACCTTCCGGGTCAACAAGACCGGCAACGCCCTGCCGGTGATCCAGATCGACACCAATCCGGACTCCCTGAACGTCTCCGTCCGGGACACCCTCGTGCTGGACGCCACCACGAGCTACGATCCGGAGGGAACCGGCCTGACCTTCGATTGGAGCGTGGACAATCAATTCGGGGCGGACCTGACCAAACCGAGCGCCGACACGGCCGTACTCAGCTTCAAGATGCCGGGACTCTACACCATCACCGTGACCGCTACCGATGGCGACGGTGAGCAGGCCACTACCATGCGGGAGGCCATGGTCTACGCGGAGTCTGGTTGGAGTCCTTTCTTGGATCCAGTCATCGAAGACTGGTGGACCGCCGAAAGCCTCGAGGTGCGCAACGACTACAGCGAGGGTGCCTGGTATTGCCTCGACGACCGGCACGGCCAACTGACGCTGAAGGTCAACGAAGAGATCGCCAAGCCGTTGACAATGAGCAGTCCGCGTCATCCCGTGCTGTGGCGCAGCGTTCCGGACACGGGTGATTGCATTCTCGGGACCGATGTGCGCCTCAGCTCGGTGCGGCAGGGCGCTTTCGCGGCGGGATTGATTCTCGAGGTGGGTGAACTCGGGGTTGCAACGCGCTACGCCTTCGGGATGGAGAACGGCGATTTTCTGTGCGTGAAGCGCTCCGCCGGAGGCAACTACTTGCAACTCGACACGGTCAACTGGGTCGAAGAGGAGGCCGTGATCCGGATCCACCGCGAGGGTAACCAGTTGCACTTCGATTACCGCACCGAGCCCGGGGTCTGGACCAATCTCCTGAACTGCGGGATTCCAACCGGCTCGACCCTCGGGGACGGGGGCATCTTTGCAGCGACGTCCTCGACCCAGGCGGCCCGCTTCGAGTTTGACTACGTGGTGGTGGTCGATCCGGGAGTCACCACTCCGACCTTAGATTCACTGCGAATCACGGAGGTGATGTACAACCCGGTGGGTGGGAGCGACCTGGAGTTCATCGAGCTGATGAACACCGGTTCGTCCCTCCTTAATCTCGACGGCGTAAGGTTCGAAAACGGGAAGCCCTTCGACGAATTCGTCTTTGGCGATATCGACCTCGCTCCGGGAGAGAGTGCGGTCGTCGTCGCGAATGCCGCGGCCTTCAAGGCGGAGTACGGGGCCGGAATCCGGATTATCGGAGAGTGGGCCGCCGGCGTGCTCTCCAACAACGGAGAGCGTATCGTGCTGAGTGACCCGCTCGCAAATGCCATTCACGACTTCCGGTATGACGACATCGCGCCCTGGCCCATAGAGCCTGACGGCACGGGACCGTCGCTGGAGGTGATCGGCCCGGTAGGCGACTACCGCGATCCGGCCAATTGGCGGGCCAGCATGGTAAACGGGGGCACCCCGGGGGTGGTCCATGGCGGTGACTCCGATGGCGACGGACTCTCCGATTCGGATGAGATCGTGCTCGGGACCAATCCTCTGCGTCCCGACACCGACGGGGACGGGGCCCTGGACGGCGCCGAGGGGGCGGCCGGGACCGACCCGCTCGACGCGCAGTCGGTCTTCCGCTTGATCAGTGTGGAACGGGTGGAAAGCGAGGAGGGCGTGACCGCGACCTGGTGGAGCGTTCCCGGCCGCATTTACACCTTGCAGGCCAGTTCCGACCTCACCGAGGGCGGATGGTCCACGGTCCCGGCCGGCGATCGGATTACGGCAACGGATGCCACTACCAGCGTACTCGACCTCGGCGCAGCGGGACAAGCGGAGCAATACTATCGCGTTCTGGTGGAATAGCGTAAGCCGTCACTGTCACCTCGCGCGCGCCTGTCGTGCCATCGGGCGGAGATTTGTAGCGGTGGCCGGGCGCTTCGAGAGCCAGCGGGACACTTCCCAGATCGATGCTATCGTGAAGCGGGATCATGGAGAAGCCGAGGCGAGGAGGCTCATCGCCTCGGCGCTGGAGGCGTGGGTTGGGGCGCGCGATTGATGGCGTCGCTGCGAAAAGGTCACCCTGGCATTGTTCGTTCGCGCCCACACCCAAGTTCCCCTAAAATGGCTCTCCGGGGAACTGAACCTCGGCGCGGTCTCCGCCACCAGCCGACTGCTGAGCGCCGTCGGCAAGGCCTTGGCCAGGGCCGGCAGCAGCAGGCCGGCCAAGATCGCAATGATGGCAATGACCACCAGCAGTTCGATCAGCGTAAATCCCCTGGAATATGAACGTTTTGTTTTCATTTTAAGCGTTGATGAACGGAGAATCTACCCGCTTGGCCAAGCGCGGCAAGCCCTTTCTCATCGCTTGGCCAGGCGCTCTTTGGAGTGCGGTGGCAAGCGCAGCGCGACACCGCTTTTGCCCCATCCCATCCAAAGCGCCGTCGCCGCTTCGCTCTCCCGGAGCACTCCAAAGAAAAAGAGGCCGGGCACAATGCCCGGCTAAGGGAGGAGTGCCTGAATCGAGAAGAGTTATGGACCCTGACAGAGGCGCGGGTAGTGATTGAGGACTGGAGATGGAAGTACAACCATGTGCGTCCTCATCGGTCCCTGGGGTACATAACGCCAAATGAGTTTGCACAGGATGAAGTTGGAGAAGAGGCACAAGGTCAATGCAGGGCCTTGGGTCGGGCTACGCCCTCCCTGCGTCCCAGCATTGACTTACTCTACAATATTGAGCAAATAATACCCCCGTCCAGACTAACGAAAGCACTGGACCAGTTTGGGTAACTCGATCAAAAGTGAAAGCGAAGTAAGAGGAGATTCTATAAAATGAAAAAAAATGCAATCACCGTCTATTTATTACTCCTATTCTCTATCGCTCGCCGCGCATCACTTTGCCTGGCGCTACCTTGTCTCCTCGCGGCGAGTCTTCACGCCGCAACGTTGCCAAACATCGTTTTAATTATCTCCGACGATCATGGCTGGCGTGATTCATCCTGCTATGGCAATAGGGACACCCGCACTCCCAATATGGATCGACTTGCAAAGGAGGGGCTTCGCTTCACGCATGCCTTCGCTGCGAGCACTCTATGTTCTCCTTCGAGGGCTGTCATCGATACAGGGCTGATGCCATTTCGCAATGGCGGTCATGTATTTGGGGGACATGTTCGCCCCGAAACCAAAACGATTGCACACTACTTTCGAGATCTGGGTTACCAGACCGCCAATATAGGAAAATTCAGCAAAGGCTCGGCAAAGGCATTTCCCTATGAGGTCATCATCAAGAAATGGTCCCCTGAAGAACATGATGCGGGTCTCATCGACATGGTGGATGTGTTCTTAAAAAATCGGAGCACGGCCAGACCCCTGTTTCTAGAGATCAATACCGCGGATACCCACCAGCCATGGCTGAAAAACAAGGACTATGATGTTTCTGCTATAAAGGTTCCACCACACTTGATCGATACAAAGGAAACACGGGACGCGCTCGGGGATTACTATACTTCGGTAGAGATGTTGGATTACAACATAGGAAAGTTCGTGCGGAGCCTTGAGAATCATGGTTACCGTGACAACACGCTGCTCATATATACGTCCGATCATGGACCAAACTTTGCCTTCGCCAAGTGGTGCTTGTACGACGAAGGCACTCGAGTCCCATTTATTGCCGTGTGGCCAGGAGTCATTAAACCCAATACAACCACCGACGCGATGATCAGCCTGGCGGACATTGTGCCAACGGTGATCGAGGCAGCTGGTGGAACAGCCCAAAAAAATATCGACGGGCAAAGTTTTAAAGATGTTTTAACAGGACACCAGACAACACATCGCAAAACTATCTTCGCGAGCCATACAGGTAATACCAAGATATATCCTCAGTGGAAAGCCAACTGGACGCCAGCACGGGCCATCCGCACACGTACTCACAAGTACATTCTAAACCTCAATCCGACTTATGAGTTCATCTGCCATATCACCGGCTGCAAGCCGGATCGTCAGCCAGAGGCATATCACCCCTTTTGGGATTCATGGATAACCCTGGCCAAGACCGACGATGGCGCAGAGATGCGGGTTAATCAGTTTCAACATCGACCACAACATGAGCTATACGATTTGACCAAAGACCCATTTGAAAAGGAGAATATTGCCAATCGTCCGGAAAATGCCGAACGGCTAAAATCACTGCAAACTCAACTATCCCTCTGGCGAACGAAACAAGGCGACAATATCCCGGTTTATCTCAAAAACGAATATGTCGCCCCTGATTCCAGGAATGTTGGTTGGAAAATGAATAGAAACTTCGAGAAATGAATTAAAGGTGTCCAACCCCGATTAGGGTCTCCTTCAATATGGATGTGAAAATAATAAATATGAAAAAACCAATTTGGGCAGCTGTAATTTGTATTTCGTTGTTTGTTTGCGCAAACAATTCCAGTGCCGGAGAACACTACCTCGACC
>Ga0310124_10003637_pt1 | contig 10305 bp, 8 predicted proteins | sample CB11b_AW_Bot5_MG_FD_203507 | JGI IMG/M metagenome (GOLD analysis project Ga0310124, IMG submission 203507) | Marine microbial communities from Western Arctic Ocean, Canada - CB11b_AW_Bot5 | ecosystem: Environmental > Aquatic > Marine > Oceanic | place: Canada: Western Arctic Ocean | collected...
ATCGATCGCAAGATTGCCAGACTCCGGTTGAAATAGATCAGGTAGGCCACCAACACCAATGTCACCACGCTGGAACCAATCAACATCACAACATGCAAATACTCGCTTGACATTTGGTATTTCTGGTAACAGTAGATCGAAAAACCAACATCAAATAGTATGGCGACGATAATAAAAACACGATGGAAGTTGTAGAGGCCCATTTGTATCTCCGGATTGTTTTGGCTGCATTGTAGCCACAGCAGCCCCCCCGCTGGCAACTGATTGCAGGGTAGATCCGGATGTTTTCGAGGGAAATCTGATTATCTTTATCGAACCACCGACAACGGTCTTTAGGAAACATGAGTCCCGATGAGCCCGAAATGTTCACCTATCCATCCTTCCAAGGGAACTGTAAGATGCAACACAGGCCGGATCAGGATTTAACATCCCAATGGGTATCCTCGGAAGAAACTGCGGATGCCCGTTCTGCCATCCTTGGCTCCGGTGGGGTACCAAGATCCGTATGAAGATAGGCGTCATCAGCGATACGCACGACCGTTTACCCACATTTCGTCGGGCCGTGGCCCTTTTTATACGATTGAAAGTCGATGCAGTACTCCATACGGGTGATTACATTGCCCCCTTTGCAGCCAAACTGATTGCGCCGGGGGTATTGACAGCCCCTCTCTACTGCATTTACGGCAATAATGACGGTGAACGCGAGGGCTTAAAACAGGTTTTACCCGACCTGGTTGATGGGCCCCTGCACATCCAACTAAATGGCAAGAAAATCGTCATGCACCATTTTATCGATTGGCTCAAACCAGCAGATTATGCTGATGCTGATATTGTGGTCACCGGTCACAGCCACCACGTGGTCAATGAAGCCAAGGACGGAAAATTGTTTGTTAATCCTGGTGAATGTTGCGGTTGGGTCACCAATCGCAGCACCGTGGCCTTGGTTGATTTAGAACAAGTTGAAGCAAAGATCATCGAGGTCCATGACTAGATCCACCGCACCGTGGTCTTGTTCATCACCCGCCTACGCTGTAGGATTCCGCAAATTTGCGCAGCTGAATTTCCGAGCAATGAAATATGCCCAAACGCACTGACCTTCAAACAATCCTGATCATCGGCTCCGGCCCGATTGTCATTGGGCAAGGTTGCGAATTTGACTATTCAGGCACTCAGGCATGTAAAGCGTTGCGGGAGGAAGGTTTTCAGGTCGTCCTGATCAACTCTAATCCGGCGACGATCATGACCGATCCGCAGTTCGCTGATCGGACCTATATCGAGCCGATTACTGCAGATACTGTCACCAAGATCCTTGAAAAAGAACATGGCGGCGCCTACCAGATCGATGCCCTCTTGCCAACGCTCGGCGGCCAAACAGCTTTGAACTGCGCCTGCCAACTGTTTGACGATGGTGTTTTAGATCGGTTTGGCGTGGAGATGATTGGCGCAACACGGGATGTCATCCATCGGGCTGAGGATCGTGACCAGTTTCTCCAGACGATTGAATCCATCGGCCTGCAATGCCCTCGCTGCGGGATCGCTAACAGCCTGGCTGAAGCCCAAAAAGTGCTCGAACACGTCAATTTGCCCGCCATTATCCGCCCCGCCTTCACGCTTGGTGGTACAGGGGGCGGCATTGCATACAACTTGGAAGAATTCGAGGACATCGTCCGCCGTGGACTTGATGCGTCCATGACCCAGCAGATTCTGATCGACCAGTCTTTAATTGGGCAAAAGGAATATGAGCTTGAGCTCATGCGTGACCGTGATGACAACGTTGTCATCATATGTTCAATTGAAAACATGGATCCAATGGGGGTTCACACAGGTGATTCAATTACCGTCGCACCCGCTCAAACACTTACGGACAAAGAATACCAGCGGATGCGGGACGCGGCGATTGCTATCATCCGCGCGATTGGTGTTGAAACCGGTGGCTCAAATATCCAGTTCTCAATTGACCCGGACACTGGGGAAATGTTCGTCATCGAGATGAATCCGCGTGTGTCCCGTTCATCGGCACTGGCTTCCAAGGCAACTGGATTCCCTATCGCCAAACTTGCTGCCAAGCTTGCTGTGGGCTACACGCTGTGGGAACTACCCAACGACATTACCGGCAAGACAGTTGCTTGTTTTGAACCAACCATCGATTACGTGGTGACCAAAATCCCTCGATGGACATTTGAGAAATTCCCCGAAGCGGATGAAACCCTGACCACACAGATGAAAAGTGTTGGCGAGGCAATGAGCATCGGTCGCACCTTCAAGGAAAGTCTGCAAAAGGGCATCCGATCGATGGAGGTCAAGCGGTTCGGTCTTGGCCTTGACGAACAGGATAAGTGGCTAAATTCCCTGCGCACCACCTTGAAATGGTTAAATATAGAGCACCCCACTTCACTTGATACGATCCGGCAGATCGCAGGAGACATTTCACCACTAAAAGCCGCGGCATTGCTTCACCAGGACGTTCGCTGCCTGGCAGAATTAAATACCCAAGGGCAAAATCAGATTGCAAGTCTTGCACAGGACCTTGGCCTTTTCAGCCATGGAGCCGTGGCTGAAAAGGCCAAGGCTGGTGGGGTTCAGTTGGATGAAACAGAATGGCCTATTCCGGCCCAGAAGCTGCATCGCAAATTACATGTACCATCGCAAGGTCGGCTGTACTACATCCGGTACGCATTTAAGCTCGGCTGGTCACTTGAACAAGTTCATGACGCGACGCATATTGACCCCTGGTTTCTTGACCAGATCTACCAATTAATTGAATTTGAGCAGGTCCTCACCAGCCACAACAAGTTGCAGGACCTACCACGTGATGTGTTATTTAAAGCCAAACAGTTGGGCTACTGTGATGCGCAGTTAGCATGCATATATCTCGGTCACATCAGTCCGGAAACAATTATGGAGGTGCGCCGGTATCGCCAGTCGCTGGGTATCGAGCCGGTTTTCAAGCTTGTTGACACCTGTGCCGCCGAGTTTGAAGCTTCCACGCCCTACTACTACTCCACCTACGAATCACCAATCACAAGTTGGAGCGCCGATGAAACGACGACATTTTACGATAATGAAATCCGCCTCAGCGGCAAGCAGAAGGTGGTCGTATTAGGCGGTGGCCCCAATCGAATTGGGCAGGGGATCGAATTCGATTACTGCTGCGTCCAAGCAGCCTTTGCAGCTGTGGAATTGGGCTATGAGTCGGTCATGGTCAATTCGAACCCAGAAACCGTCTCTACAGATTACGACACCTCTGATCTTCTTTTCTTTGAACCATTGACGCTCGAAGATGTACTAAACGTTTGCGAACAGTTAAACGGCGGGCCTTTGTTGGATGATTCCGGGAGTGTTCCCGGTGGTAAACTACACGGGGTGATTGTCCAGTTTGGCGGCCAAACACCGCTGAACTTGGCACATGGACTGGAGTTGGCGGGTGTCCCTATCATTGGCACAAGCGTTGATTCAATTGATCTTGCCGAAGACCGTAAACGCTTCGCACAACTTTTAAATTCGCTTGAGTTGCGCCAGCCGGACAATGGGATTGCATACTCGCTCGATGAGGCAGTTAACATCGCCACCCGAATCGGCTATCCAGTCCTGGTGCGACCCAGCTACGTCTTGGGCGGCCGTGGCATGGAGACCTGTTACGCCGAACAACAGCTAGTTTACTACATGAACTCAGCTGTTAACGTCAGTGACTTAACCCGGGCACCCGTATTGATTGACAAGTTTCTTGCTGAGGCAATTGAGGTGGATGTCGACGTCGTGGCTGATTTTCGCCATGACGGCATTAAATCAGTAACCGACGAAAATCAGGATGAATCTGCGGTCATTTGCGGCGTGATGGAACACATTGAAGAGGCCGGCATACATTCAGGAGACAGTGCATGTGTAATCCCACCACATTCATTGCCCCAGCGTGTCATTGATGAACTGGTAAACCAAACCACCCGACTGGCTGCAGCGTTACGAGTGCGGGGCTTGATGAATGTTCAATACGCGATCCGCCGATCCGGTGATGCCAATGACGAGTACGAAGTGTTCGTACTTGAAGTAAATCCGCGAGCCTCGCGCACCGTCCCGTTTGTCAGTAAAGCGACAGGGGTTTCCTGGGCGCGGATCGCGGCAAAAGTCATGATCCAACCGCAGCTGTCAGACTTGGGCGTGACCCAGACGGTGATTCCAACTCATACTTCGGTCAAGGAATCCGTGTTCCCATTCAACAAGTTCCCTGGTGTTGATGTGATCCTGGGCCCGGAGATGCGCTCGACCGGCGAGGTCATGGGTATTGACCCGGGGTTCCCAATTGCTTTTGCCAAAGCCCAAATGGCAGCCGACACGATCCTACCATCTGAAGGAAAGGTATTTTTATCAGTTCGCGACAGCAACAAGCCGCAAATCATCGACATTGCACGCACCTTGATCGAGATGGGATTTGAACTATTCACCACATCAGGCACCCATGCATACCTCGCGGAGCAGGACGTCGCAACCAAACGTGTCCAGAAGATCAGTGAAGGTCGCCCCAATTGCGAGGACTTGATCAAGAATCGAGAACTCGCCCTTCTTATCAATACGCCCACCCATAAGGGAACCAACAGTGATGAGGGCCAGTTACGTGCCTTGGCAGTCAGGTTCCATGTTCCCATGATCACAACGGTAACGGGTGCCGCAGCAGCAGTCCGTGCAATTACTGCCCTGCGCAGTGGACAATGGTCAGTCAGTGCCTTGCAGGATTACCATCATGAGTCCGGTGCGAACAGCAAGTTGGTTGCTGAACATGCCTAGTAAGATTTAACAATCCTCCACTTCACCTGGCAAACACGACCAAACCATATTCTCCGTGGTGACAACAGTACTACAGACACACCTTCCCCAACTATCGAGAAAACAATTCAACTGCGGTACGGTTTTACGACCCGCTGCCTATGCCAAGTAATGGCGTCAATGAATAAGGATAGGTGAACGGAAAACGAACCAAATGACTTAGGGGATTGGATAGAGACTCATGCGTAACGGGCGATCATTGAGCCAAATTGAATCCCAATCATCAGGAATTTGCCGAGTATTCAGATCCCGGGTTTGAGCCTGACGGTTGAGTCGTTCTCCCAATGATAGGGGTATGCCGTTCCGATTGGGGCTAAGGGAACTGCGAACTTCTTGTACCGGCTGGAGCGGCGCAGCACATCCACCCACCATGGAACCCAAGGCAATCGCCAGAATCATCGAGTAAACCCTATTTCTCATTGGTCACACACCTCTAAGGTCGGATGTTTCTATACATGCATATTGTCATGTGTACCGGGGCCTATGTCAACGGCTGAATCACAACCCTTCCTGGGACTTCAACGAATCCCAAAAGACGCGTTCAGTCTGCTCAAACTTGGAGAACAACGCCTCCAGATGGTCGAGCATCTCTTGAATCTGCTCGTGGTCCCCCGATGGATCTGCAAGAATCGCCTGAAGACTCATCACCGTCGCATCAAGGGCTCCGGCTGCTTGAGCAAAAGAACGGGCAGCGTCATAGAGATTATCCGTTTCCAATTCATCCTCGCCGGGCTTATACAACAATCGCCAGGGCGATCGTCGCACCTCAATGGCGGCCAACTTGAGCTGATCCGTCGTGAGCTGGGCATTGGCCAATGCCCGCTCCAATACTGGGCGTTGACCGGTAACAAAGGATTTGATCCTAGATGATGCCATCTTGAAATTACCCAAGGCTGCATTGGCTTTGAGCATCGCCTCATCAATCTGGTGGATTGTCCTGTCACGCAAGCTCTTGGTGACGTCATGAACCTGGTCCACTGTTTCGCGTAAAGCTAGTTCCTTATCCCGAATCAGATCTCGGACTCGATCAAAACTGTCCTTGGCTGACCCGGTCATGCCGTCAACACGTTCAAACCACATATCCTTGCGATGCGCCAGGTCCGTGGTCACGGATTTAACATCTGCCACAGCGTCATGAAACTTTACCATGATGGCTTTGGCTTCGGCAATTGTGAGTTTAAGTTCCGGCATCAATGTCGCATAGTCCTCCCGGATCCGCGTGGTGATCGATTCAATATTCTCAACAATCTGCCTAAACTGGCGTCGCTGAGTTTCACCAATTCCGGCATTGGCGATGATCTCATCAACAATTAACATCGTGCCGATCGTGCCGGGGATAATCGTGCCGATCTCATGAATTTCACCGGCACCAATGTCCCGAATATTCAAAGTTGTGCTCGTCCCAAACGTTGGCACATTAAGTTCAAAGATGGCGTTTTGATAGATCGCGTACTGTTTGGGGAATGATGCGGTCACCACCTTGCCAATAACACGGTTTGTCTCCTCTTGCCACTGATTTTGAATATTAACCACCTCGCCTATTGTCGCATGACCAAGTGTCACAGCAGATCCCGCCTTGAGACCCTTGAGTCCATCGTCAAGGGTGTATGACACTTTGACCTGCTGTGTTTGTTCAAACAACCGTTCAAAATCGAACAAGGTGTATACCACGAACAAAAACATCAGAATCCCCACAAGGACGAAGAGGCCGGCCTTCATATTGTCACGTTGTGGGGTCATCGGGTTGTCTGCACAGATGGACGGGGGGCCATGAGAAGCGATGATTCTCCAAGCAGGTCCTCCGCATAATTTGTCGCTTGCCTACGCTGTGTCAAAGGCCCCTGGGGGTCGCCGCGAAGAAACTGTCGCACCAACAAACCGGTTTCATCCTGGGGGCCAGTGCTATCGCGCAGCTGCTCAAAATATTGCCGTTGCTCAACAAGGAGCATTTTGCCTTTATCGAGCATGCACATCCGGTCTGCAATGGCAAAGGCTGAATCCATTTCATGCGTCACCACGACACTTGTGACACCAAGCTGTTTTGACAACGAAATAATCAATTGATCGATCTCTGCACTGGTCACCGGGTCAAGACCTGCAGAAGGCTCATCGTAGAACAGAATTTTGGGATCTAGTGCAAGAGCACGAGCCAATCCCGCCCGTTTCTTCATGCCACCGCTAATTTGTGCGGGGTATTTCTCCGCGTGCTCACGCAATCCGACGAGTTCAAGTTTAATCTTCACCATGATATCAATGGTCGTTGGATCGAGTTGCGTATGCTCGGTCAGTGGCAATGCCACATTTTCGCGCAAGGTCATAGAATTGAATAGTGCGCCGGACTGAAAAAGAATCCCAATTTTCTTGCGCACGTTGTTGAGCTGCTTCTCATTGATGTCAGCAATCTGGGCGCCCAGCAATTCGATCGTCCCCTCATCGGGTCGCAGTGAGCCTATCATGTGCTTCAGCAAGGTGCTCTTGCCAGACCCCGACCCACCCATGATAACCATGGTCTCACCTTCATAGACTTCCAGATCGATCCCATCAAGCACGGCGTTGCCGTCAAACCGTTTGACCAGCTTGCGGACACAGATTGCAGATGTGGATCCTGAATCTATCGTTGAAGTGCGCATGGAATAAGTATATCAACACCTAAACTAAAATCGTGTCACGGCAAATCAGCCGGGCGCAAACGCAGCGTGACCAATGTGCCGACTGGCGGAATAACACCATCTGCAGCACCCCACGCTTCGCCGTCATTGCGATTGGTCAACTCTGTCGGCCGTGCCAGCAGATCGTCTCCAAAATGAACCAATGACACAATTGTGCCGTCACGATCCGCTTGATAAATTCGCCGACCTGCAGATTCGATAAAACGGGAGCCGGTGAAGAGCCAAATGTTGTCCTCCAGCTGTTTGTTCGTGTACCGGTTAACAACCCACTGGTTCACTGGCACATGGACAACCTTTCCATTTTCGTCTTGATAAATAGCAGAAATCGCTATGGATGTGCCAGAAGGATTCTTCTCGATCTTCACATGGTCATGATGGATACCCCATGCCATCGGCGTACCAGGCTCTAAGCCCACCAATAATAACGCGTAATGGATATGACTTGGGCGGGCCTTAACCGCCAAGATTGACTCATGTGTCCGGCCGTTTTCAGTACAGGCCAGCAATTCAAGCCATTGACCGTCTAATGTTGATTGCATCACCACTGTCGCCTCTACATCAACCAATTGATTCTTGCGATCAACCGTGACATGCGGAAGTTGCAGTGGATCCGGCGATCTCGCCAAGACCGGTACTGGAATTGGCTCTTGTATATGCTTGCCAATTGGCATACACCCAACCGCAAAACAGACCACTGAAACGCCGAAACCAAATAGATAGAACATACGCATTAAAAACAACTTGAACCTTGCAATCTACTGCTTGCATGGTCTTTTTGCATGCGAGCCTCATTATTTCGATGTTCGATCAACCGGCATCCCTATCAGCCTATCTGATTTTCTTAACCTCCCCATAGACAAGTAACAAAAAAGGCCCGGCAAGGCCGAAGCCAAGCCGAGCCCTTCCGGGGGCAAATGGAATAAGATTTCATCTCCCAAAGAACGGCGAAGATAATATCTCCGGCTCAAAATGATTGCAAGAAGCAAGCAGATTGAAGCCAGAATATTCCCCCATCCTTGATGGTATCTGCGAATCATTGGCGAAAAGTTCACTGGAAGAGCACATACAGGGAAATTCACCTAATTTGACACCATGGTGCCGGATACTTAACTACGGTCATGAATCATCGTGAAGATCCGTCCAAATATGGTCGTTGGTTCACATGGGGATTCCAGGACTGCATTATGCACACATAAGGTATGACAGGTTCGCCAGTTAAGATGATCGGCATGAGAAGGAGTAACTAAACGTGAATGAGCAGACCATTCGAATTGGTTTTATTGGCGCCGGAGACATATGCCGAGTTCGACACCTGCCGGGCCTAGCGGCACTCAATAACGTTGAAGTTGTGGCTGTTTGCAACCGTAGCCGCAGCAGCGCTGAAAGGATTGCTGCAGATTTCGATATTTCCGAAATCGTCAAAGATTGGAAATCACTCATACACCGATCTGACCTGGATGCCGTGTTTATAGGGACCTGGCCTTATATGCACGCAGAGATGTCAATCGCTTGTTTGCAGGCAGGCAAACACTGCTTTTGTCAAGCTCGAATGTGCATGGACTTGGCGGAGGCCAAGCAGATGGCCGAAGCTGCATCAGCCTGCCCTGAATTGGTAAACATGATTTGCCCACCTCCAACACGGATGCCGTTCGAACCCTACGTGCAACAGATCATCACCAACAATGAGTTGGGCCAAATTATGATGGTACAACTTGACACGGTAAACGGCGCCAATTTGGCTACTGATAGTGTCCATTGGCGTGAACGCATTGAATTCAGCGGCAAACAGGTGATGGCCATGGGAATCTTTGCCGAAACGCTGAATGCTTGGGTAGGCCCCTATCAAGAACTGTCGGCCTATACATCAACACCCATATACGAAAAGACTGATGAGTCCGACAACATGATACCAATCAAGATTCCCCAACTGGTGACCATCACCGGTCGTCTTGAATCCGGCGCATTGGCCGTCGAGCACCACAATGGCGTAGCTGGCGACAAAAGCACACCAGCTACGTGCCTGAGGATCTGGGGAACCAGCGGTACACTCCAGTATCACTTCGGCGATACGATCGAGCTTGCCAAGTCAGGCAACCTACTGGAAACCGTATCGGTTGCACCCAAACTGCAACGCCCTTGGCTGGTTGAGCGTGATTTTGTCAATGCAGTGCGGGCCGCCCAACGAGGCGAATCACCTGAGGCCCGACCGGTGAGTCCGGACTTTAATGAGGGATTGCTCTATATGCGCAAAGTCGAAGCAGTTCACCGCTCTGCTCATACAGCTCAGGCGATTAAACCAGCGCAACTGTAATGTCCACTGATGATTGCCATACTGTAACCTGGACGGTGCTTCTTGGACGATGGGTCGAATTTGCCCGCAACGCCCTTGCGCTTCCTAAGGATCTTAACGGCCAGCGGCTAGGTGACTCGGTACCTGATATTATTATGCTGCAGGCCGTTTGGTTTTCGCTTGAACATGTTGATGAACTGAACCAAGATGCTCGTGCATTAGCCTTGGATCATGCTGCGGTACTTATTGATAAACACGGTAGTGCCATCCGTTTGCGATGGCCACCTGATTCTCTACCGGAATTGCTGCAACAATTGATTGGCGACACTAAAGACCGGCTGACAGCCAGGCGAAATCATCTGACGCCAGAAAGGCTTGGTCGAACCTAGTCGTCACCACACTCCTTGGGCTGTCCGCCAGATTGATCCTCTTGCTTGTCAGATGTAATCAAAAGACGCCAAACGACAAAGATACTACAAGCAAAAAACCCAATATAAATAGCCCAGGCAAGGATGGTTGCCTGCTGAT
>Ga0310124_10003640_pt1 | contig 10297 bp, 6 predicted proteins | sample CB11b_AW_Bot5_MG_FD_203507 | JGI IMG/M metagenome (GOLD analysis project Ga0310124, IMG submission 203507) | Marine microbial communities from Western Arctic Ocean, Canada - CB11b_AW_Bot5 | ecosystem: Environmental > Aquatic > Marine > Oceanic | place: Canada: Western Arctic Ocean | collected...
GCCGCCGCCAGCATCATCGCCATCGCCATCGCCAGCATCGTCGCCGTCGCCAGAATCGTCGTCGCCGCCAAGGTCAGCGCCGAAATCGTCGCCGCCAGAATCGTCGCCGTCGCCAGAATCGTCGCCGTCGCCAGAATCGTCGCCGTCGCCAGAATCGTCGTCGCCGCCAGAATCGTCGTCGTCGCCAGAATCGTCGCCGTCGCCAGAATCGTCGCCGTCGCCAGCATCGTCGTCGTCGCCAGAATCGTCGTCGTCGCCAGAATCGTCGCCGTCGCCAGCATCGTCGTCGCCGCCAGAATCGTCGTCGCCGCCAGAATCGTCGTCGCCGCCAGCGTCGGCCGGTGCCTCAGCAGCGGGAGAAGGACTCGATGAATCTTGAGAAGGCCCATCTCCCCCACGACCCTTTGCAAAGGCCTCGTTGATCCGGAGAGCTCGCCCTCCATGCTCCTCGCCATTGAGAGCCTCGATAGCGGCATCGGCAGCTTCCGCGTCCATCTCGACAAAACCGAAGCCCCTGGGTCGACCAGTGGCCCGATCGTTGATGAGATCTACCTTGTAGACCTCTCCATGCGCGGCAAAAAGCTCCCGAACTTCCTCTTCACCCCAACTGAACGACAGATTACCTACATAGATTCGCTTCATAGCTGGATCTCACCTCACCCGAAAAAGTCTATCCCTGCACAAACATTGAACTGACATTCATGAATGCTTTGCAGGACGTAAAACCGAGGAAATCTGCTCGAAACCCGCTGGCCCGCGCCCTGATTTCCTTTCTGTTTACTTAAAATACCCAAAAAAATATAACCCCGGAGTCTAAACCAAAACCTGCACACCCATCGTCACAAATCCCACAGGATCAGGAAAATAAGCTGCTGAAAACAGCCTGAATTCCACATCTCCCATTCGCCAGGTATCGATTTATTTCGCTTTAAAACCTGCAGACAAAGCAGTTAGAGATTCCCCGCGATTTGGCCTGCAGAACAGGACTCAGCCTATTCCAGGGGAAAATAAACTTTTCCTGCTGAAGATAAAAAATCAGCGGTTGAAAAGAAAAGCGGGGCTATTGGCCAGCGCCCAGGCGATGTCCTGGACCCCGCCCAGGCGGATCTTCTGCTGAAAATCCTTGTCGCCCTTGAGATATTCCGTCATCAGGCGATAGCGTTGATCAAGAGTGCGCTTCTCCGCGGAAATCTTCAGAATCTTGACCAGGTCGTCAGGCAGCGAGAGGAGCTTGACCGGCCGAGGTGAATTGGTAACCGCGATCCTAAAGTTCCCGAGGGTGTGCATCCCGCCGAAATTCTGGGCGAGAGTTATCTTCAGCAGGGTCCCGCCCGCCATGCCAAGCTCGGCCTTGGTTTCGTAGATGGCTACCTGGGTCCGACCAACCTGGGGCGAGATGGCCCAACCCTTTTTATCATCTGCTTTTCCATCAATCGTGAGCCCGGCTGAAAAATTCTTCTGGGCGAAGCTCTGGTTCGCCTTGTGAAGACCAACGGCAGCGAACTTGGCCGCGGGACCATCCGCAGGCGCGGCCGTCGCCAGCGTCTCGAGTTGAAGGTCGAGGAAGATGTCGCTGGAGTCCGCTTGGTTGTTCACCCGAACGGCTACCAGGTTCCCGTCTTTCTGGAGTATCCCGGCGGCAACCTCGATCATGCGGTTCCAATACACCGGCTCGTGGTCCACATCTTCCTTGTCCACCTGCTGGCCGTTGAGCCAGACCGTCGCTGAATCGTCGGAGGCGACCAGCAACTTGAACCGACTCCCGGAATCGATGAGCTTCTGGTCAACCGAGAATTTCCTGCGGAAGAGCACCGGTTGCCCCTGCACATCGAGAGTCGTCCCCTTCTTTTCGGCGATGGCGGGATCTCCATAGCCCAGGGGAGTCTTCCCCGAAGCCCACTTGCTGTCGTCAAAAGCGGACTTGAGCCATTCATCTCCCTGGACGCCTGCGGCCGCGATAAACTTCCAGCCATCACTGGAGGCGGCCATCACCGGCGCGGCGGCAGCCTCAGGCGCGGGCCCCTGCCGGGCAGAGAGCCCGGGCAACAACTTCTCGACAGCGGCGGGATCAGCGGCGAGCGCCTCAACCTTGAGCTCGGAGAGAACGAAGTTGCCGTTGTCGTTGCTCCGGCCCGGACCATTTTTCGAGAGACTCTTATGCGCCATCGCCTCAAGGCGAAGACCCGTGATCTTCTCCAGGGGAGTCCAGGCCAGGACCTCGTAGGTGTCCTTGTCCGGATTTTTCCCGCTGGCGAGAACAGAACCATCGGCCTGCGGCGTGAGCGTCGCCCCGCCTGAAGAGCTCGCCGCCTTCACCTCGAGCGTATTCCACTCCGAGGCCGACTGGCTCTTCTGCCAGGCAAGAAAGCGTTTCTCTAATTCAGCACGGTCGACAGGGTTCAGGGCTTCGACATTCAGCCCCATCCTCGGGTTGAGACTCGGAGCGAGAGCATCGATCTCCTCCTTGGTCGGCGATCGCGAGAGGAAAGACAGGAACATTTCCTCGATAAGCCTGCGGTCATCCTTCTCCGTGCTGGCAAGAGCGCTGAGGGTGTTGGCGGGGTCGTTGATCGCGCCAGCGAAGGTCGGCCCGTTAACGAGGTTCAGCGCCTGGCCAAGGGACATCCCGCTGCCGCGTTCGCACTCGCAGGCGCTCTCCCGGGGCGGACGACCGAAGAGATCGAGGAAGTTGTCTTCCAGCTTCACCTCCGGCCCGGGAAGCTCAACCGCGCGGGAGCCGGGAGGTTGCCCGGGCAACCGAGCAAGGGACCCTGAGGCCCGGTGGATCGCATCAAAGAGCGTTTCCGCCGGTAGCCGCCTGGCAAGAGAATGCGAAAAGTTGACGTTGTCATCCTCGTTCCACTTGCTGGCCTTTACGGAGTGCTGGTAGGTACGCGAGGTCACGATGAGGCGCATGAGCTTGCGGGCATCAAAACCCGAAGCGATGAAGCCCCTGGTGAGACGCTCGAGCAGCGCCGGATTCGAGGGCGGGTTGCTGGCTCGGATATCATCGACCGGGTCGATGATGCCGATCCCGAAGAAATAGCTCCACAGACGATTGACGAAGCTGCGGGCGAAATAAGGATTCTGTTCCGAGGTGATCCAATTGGAGACCAGCGCCCGGCGGGAGCCCTCTTTGCCCTGGGACCCGGCATGCTGGTAGGGAAAACCCGGAAGCGCCTGCACTCCATTGGGATACTTCACCTCCCCATCCTTCTTATCGAAGATGAGCTCCTCTGTGCCTCCAGTGGCGGTAAAGCCCGCGTTCGGAAGGTTCTTGGCCCCCGGCGCGTTCTTGCGGCCGACCTGGGCGAAGTAGGCCGAGAGCTCCCAGTAATTCCGCTGGGTCCAGCGCTCGAAGGGGTGATCGTGGCACTTGTTGCAGCTGAAGCGGATGCCCAGGAAGAGCTGGGTGGTGTTTTCCATTACGGCGTCCGGAGAACGCAGGACCTTGTAATAAGAGGTTGGCGGGTTCTTGATGGTCGAACCCTCGGAATTCAGGAAGCTGGCGGCAAATTTGTCGTAGGGCATATTGCTCGCCACGGCGCCCCGAATCCAGGTGTACAGAGACTGCGCGCCCCGCCCTCCCAGCCACTTCTTGTTTACCTGGAGAAGATCGGCCCATTTATTGGTCCAGAAGTCCACGAATTCAGGCGTGCCGACCAGGCGGTTGACCAGCTCCTCGCGTTTCACCTTCGGCTCCCGCTGGTCAACCAGGAAGGTCCGGATGGTCTTCACATCAGGGATGGTTCCGGTGAGGTCCAGGTAAACCCGGCGCATGAACTCCGCGTCCGTCGCCAGCTCGCTTGGCAGGCTCTTGACCTTGCGAAGCTTCTCGTAGACATGGGTGTCGATGTAGTTGAACTCCGGCACCTCGCCCCAGGCATAACCGGTTCGATCGCCCATGACGAAGGTTGGCGCGGCCGCGTAGCGCCCCTCGTAGCGTACCAGCACAGCGAGCTCGCCGCGGCGAACGGCCGTCACGACACCGGACTCGTCCACGGTCGCGATATCCGTATCACTCGAGCTCAGGAAGCTCTCATGGGTCACATCCCGCACGGTCCCATCACTGAAAGTCGCGACAGCCGCCATCTGCTGCTGCATTCCGGGCAACCCGAGCGTCACCTCCTTGGGATAAACCTCGATGCTCGCGACCCGGGAAGCATCAAGATCCAGGGCGACACCGGCGCCAACCCAGGTCTTCAATATCGAATAATAATTCGAGTCGGCATCGATTCGCACACCGCCGACATGCGGAGCCACGCCGGTGATCTTCATCAGGAAGAGGCTCTTGTCGGGAGCCGCCCGGTTAAAACGACGGCCCTCCAGGTCATCGGTCAGGGCGATGTGATCGAAGAGCGGATCGTAGCCGCGCAGCGACAGCTTGAAGCCGTTCTTGCCATCCTTCGATCCATGGCAAACTCCGGAGTTGCAGCCCAACCGGGCAAGAACAGGCATCACGTCCCGGACATAGCTGACCTTGGCGGCAGCGGCGAGACCGGCAACCTTGACCGGCATCTCTGCGCTTTGACCGCCAATGGAGAAAACCAGCTTCCCATCTCCATTCTTGAGCCCGGAGAGTTTCCCCCCGGCCGTAACCTTGACCAGCTCCAGCGAACCCGTCACCTTCACCAGGCGCGTCACATCAAGCCTGCCAAGACCCTCGACCTCAGCGGTGACAAGCGCCTGCCGATAGGCATAGTGACCATCGAGAACGGCCTTTTCGGGAAAGAGGCGCAACGAGGAGATCCTGGCTCCCTCGGGAAGACCGGCCTGCGCCCCTTCTTCGGCGCGGGCGACGCCCAGGCCGGCCACAAGCAAGGCCGCTGCGAACATCGATTGGCTGAAGCTCATTCTTAATTTCATTATGTATCAGGTCCCTGCTTTGTTTTTCTTTCGCTGCGGTTTCCCCTGAGCAATCACCCCGCGGCCTTGAGCGGCACGGGGATCAATTCCTTGAGTATCTTGCCGGTGGCGGCATCGACCAGGATCACCTTGCCCTGGAACCCGGCTGCCGCGACTGCTTTCCCATCAGGGCCAAAGGTGCAGGTGTAGACGCCGCCGGGGACCTTGAGCTCCCAGAGCTGCTTGGCATCTCCCTCCTGGTAAACCCGGACCGTGCCCTCTCCCTCCTTGCTGCTGCCCACGACAATCCTGCCGCCATCCGCGCTGTATTCTATCGAGAAAATGCGGCCGGGGAGCTTGGCGAAGTTCTTGATGAGGTTGTAATCATCGCCGATCTTCCGGGCCTTCTCCCTGAACATCCTGTAGATCTTCGGCACCCCATCCGCCCCGCCCGCCAGGAGCTCATCTTTTTCCGGATGCCGGTCGATAGCCATCAACCCCCCCTTAAGCGCGCCGGGAGTGATGCTGGTGATGTTGTCGATGAACTGCTGGGCATCCACCTTCATCAGCTTCATGGACCGGTCTCGGCTGACCGAGATCAGATGCGATGAGTCCTTGGAGAAAACCGTGTCAAGCACCCAGTCGTTATGCGCCCCATTGAAGAATACCTGCTTGCCGGTCTTGCTCTCGATGGCGCGCAGGGTGTTGTCCGCGGCTCCGAAGGAAACCAGCCTGCCATCGTGCGACCACTTGACCCCATAGAGCGTGTCGAAGGTGCTCGGAACCGAGAGCTTGAGCTTGCGAGACTCCACATCCCAGATCTGGATCTCGCCCCGTTGGGCTGGAAGGCCCCCCGCGACCGCCAGGCTCGTTCCATCGGGCGAAAAAGACAGCGCCTGGATCCGCTGCGAGACGCCGACCAGGCGCGCCTCGAGCATAGAACCATCAGCTTTGTGCAACAAGACCTCGTGGTAGCCGGATACGGCCAGGTACTTCCCATCGGAAGAATAGTCCAGGGCGGTGATGACCGGTAGCCCCTGGTACTGCGGCGGATTCGCCTGGCTGATATTGTCCCTGGCCGAAGCCGGGGTGTCATCCTTCGCCCCCTCTACAATCCAGCGCTTGATGAGACCGACCTCCGGGGCGCTCAGGGGCTCGGCCTTCTTGGGCATCGCCGGTCCCTTCTCTCCATCGGGAATGATCGCGGTATAGAGCAGGCTCGCCTCGGGCTTCCCTGCAACGACAACCTTCTCATCGCCGTCGCCCGCGCTCATCATCCGGTCGTAACCCAGGAGGTTGATCTTGCCGGAAGCCTTCGCCGGCTGGTGGCAGCCGTGGCAGGCCTTGACGAGAATCGGACGCACATCTCCGTAATAGCTCACCGCCTTAGCCGCCGGAGCATCTTCGCAGAAAGCCGCCGTACAGCAGAGAGCCGATAAAATGAAGGTGCAGAAAGAAAAGACTTTCCCGGCTGTCATGGTAGAAACTCCATCGGTCAATTCAGTGGGGCTGATCAGGCGAAGAGGTCCAGGACCGGCTCGGCCTTCACCAGCTCACGCGGCTGATTGAGGTGGTTGTAAACCAGGGTCTTCGAATGAATGCCCACCGCATGGTAAATCGACGCCAGCAGCTCCCGGGGATGAACCGGGCTCTCCACAGGCGCGGAGCCCGTCGCATCGGATTTTCCGTGGACATAGCCGCGCTTGATTCCGCCGCCGGCGACAATGGAGGTGAAGCAATAGGGCCAGTGGTCCCTGCCGTTCTTGTCATTGCCATTGCCCGAGGTAGAAACTCCCATCTTCGGGCTGCGGCCAAACTCGCCGACCACGACCACGAGGGTCTCATCGAGCAGCCCCCTGTCATCGAGATCACCGATCAGGCCCGCGACGCCGGGGTCCAGCATGGGTCCGGCGAGCTTCTTCATACGGTCCGGGAGACCCTTGTGGACGTCCCAGGAGTGCCGGTCCGAATTGGCAACCTTGGGCCAGTTGATCTGTACGAAACGCGTTCCGGCCTCAACAAGCCGGCGGGCAAGAAGACAGCTCTGCCCGAAGGTGGTCCGGCCGTAACGATCGCGGATGCTATCCTTCTCTTCCTTCAGGTTGAAGGCGTTGCGCGCACGGCCTGAAACCACGAGGCTCAGGGCCTTCTGGGTATACTTGTCGAGATCGTAGTGCTCCACGGCCTTCTCGATCGCGGGCATGCCGCCGTTGATGAGGCTGAGAAGGCGCTGGCGCCTGGACATCCGCACGCTGCTGAGCTCGGGCCGCAGGGCGAGATCGCCGGCGTTGATCTTGTCCATCTTCGAGTTGTCAAGATCTCCCCCCGGCGGATACAGGTAGAAGGGATCGTAGGCGCGGCCAAGGAAACCCGCGGTGCCCGCCTTGCCGATCACTCCACTCTCCTGCAGCGGGCGCGGCATCATGACAAAGGGCAACATCGCCACACTCGGCGGCTTCAGCTTGGTGATGTTGGCTCCTATATTGGGGAAGTCTTTGGGCGAAGGGGGCTCCAGCTGGCCCGAGGGACTCACCTTGTCGGTCGTATAGCCGGTCAGCATCTGGTACATCGCCGCCGTGTGGTTGAAGAGGCCTACGGGCGTGTAGCTCATGGAGCGGATAAAGGTAAGCTTGTCGGTCACCTTGGCAATGTTGGGCAACAGCTCGGTGACTTCCATCCCGGGAGCCTTGCTCTTGATCTTCTTGAAGATGCTCTGCACATCCGAGGCGCAGCCTTCCTTGGGATCCCACAGGTCAAGATGGCTCGGCCCGCCCTGGAGGTAGATCAGGATGACGCTCTTGGCCTTGCCCCAGCCGGGACCGCCGGAGCCTGCATGCGCGTCCTTGGCCGAGGCCTGCTGCAATTCAAGCATCTGGGCCAGGCTCAGACCCATCAGCGAAGAGCCTCCAACGCGAAGCAATTCTCGCCGCGTAAGGCCACCATCACAGGTTACGCTACCTTGATCACCGGGTAAGACCAGCATGACTTAATCCTCCTGGGGCAGTATTCAAATCTAGTAGTGCATCCACAGCGCCAGGGAGCTTCAAGACCGCCCGCTGGACGCCGACTGAACAGCCGGAACTCCAAATGAATTCCCGACTTCGACCAAATATCTAGGCCACTTTAGGATACTCCTCAACGACCTGCATCATCAAGGATTGAACGAAAAGTCTCCTTCGCCGCGCTCCTGGCCTGAAACAGACCTGAAAGCAACCCTTCAGAGAGCTTCCCCCTCTGCCTCTTCAGGCTCCCGACGGCTCGAGCCGGCCGATGACATAAAATATCGCCGGGGCTCCTTAATACTGGGCTACACTGCCGCTGACCTGACAATTTACACCCGCCCTGAAAGGACCCCGGCATGCCGAACAAGAAAACGACCTCCCGACGAACGTTCCTCAAAAAAAGCGCGGTCTTCGCCGGCATCCCGACCATTGTCCCCTCCTCGGTCTTCGGCAACGCTCGCAGGCCCGCCCCCAGCGCGCGGATCACCGTCGGGGTCATTGGCTCCGGCAAGCGCGGACACACCCTGATGCGAGGCCTGAGTGGTTTTGGCGAGATCCAGTTTGTCGCCATTGCCGAGGTCGAGGCGAATAGGCGCGCCAGCGCCAAGAAGCTGGCGGAAGCCCATCACTCGAGGCAGAAAGACAAGAGCGGTTACAAGGGCGTTGAAACCTATGGTGACTTCCGCAAATTGCTCGCCCGCAAGGATCTCGACGCGGTCGTGATCGCCACGCCCGACCACTGGCACGCGATCCCCGTGGTCGCGGCGGCGCGAGCGAAAAAGGACATCTACTGCGAGAAACCGCTCTCCCTGACCATCCGCGAGGCCAGGATCATGGCGGACACCGTTAAAAAAGAAGGCGTCATCTTCCAGACCGGCAGCCAGCAACGCTCCGAATGCGGCGGGCGCTTTCACCGCGCCTGCGAGTTGGTAAGAAACGGACGGATCGGCGAGATCAAGACCGTCCATGTTGGGGTCGGCGGGCCATCACAGGATTGCAATCTTCCTGAACAGCCAACGCCAAAGGATGCCGACTGGAACATGTGGCTGGGGCCGGCTCCCTTGCGCGGCTACCACGAAGCTCTCTGCCCCAAGGGCGTCCACGGCCACTACCCCGCCTGGCGAAACTACAAACCCTACTCCGGCGGCGGCATGACCGATTGGGGCGCCCACCACTTCGACATCGCCCAATGGGGACTCGGAATGGATGAGAGCGGGCCGGTGGAGATCCACGCTCCGGATGGAAAAGAATTCAAGCAGCTCACCTATCGCTACGCCAACGGTGTCGTCATGTATCACGGTGGCGCCAACGGAGTCCTGTTCACCGGCACCAAGGGCACGATCGAGGTCAACCGCGGACTGCTGCGCAGCGACCCGGGCGGGATCCTCAATGAGAAGATCGGCGATGACGAGATTCGCCTCTACAAGACCGGGCATCATATGCGCAATTGGGTCGAATGCATCAGGAGCCGGAAAGATCCGATCTGCACCGCGGAGATCGGCTGCCGCTCGGTGACCGTCTGCCACCTCGGCAACCTCGCCTTCTGGAATAAGTGCTCGCTGAAGTGGGATCCCAAGGCCTACCGTTTTGTCGGAAACGACGAGGCAAACACCTGGCTCGACCGAAAGCGCCGGGGGCCCTGGAAGCTGGAGGCCTGAACGGACTGAGGCGGATTACCTGGCGGCCTTGCGAAAGATCGTCACCTCCATCGCATCCCGCTTGCCCCAGGGGAGGTCTATTTCGAACCATTCGGTCTTGCTCTCGTGACGCGAGCGGACCCGGTCAAGGTAGTCCTTCATTCCCACGGCTCCGATGCCCACATTGTCGGCCACCAGCAGGGCGCCATCCTTGAGGCGGTCCTCGAGGCCCGCGTAGCAGGGCGCGTAATTGGCGTAATTGCAGTCAAGGAAGAGGAAATCAACCTCCTCCCTGATCTCGCGCACCAGCTCCCTCGCATCGCCCGTGCGGACCTCGACCCTGGCAGAGAGCCCGGCCTGCTCAAAATGTTCACGAGCCTGGCGCGCCCGGTCCGCATCAAGCTCGATGGTGATCAGCCGTCCCTTGCCGAGCTTCTCGAGTTCACGAGCAATCCAGAGCCCTGAATAGCCAAGCGCCGTGCCACACTCCACCACCACCGAGGGTCCGTGCGCGCGAACCAGCTCGGCCAACCGGGCGCCCTTCTCCGGCCCGACCATGTAAACCGTCTGCTCACGGCAGATCCTGTCGAGAGCTTCAATCATCTTCGTCACCTTGTCGGCCGCTGGAGCCTGAACGCCCGGTCCGGAATCCCCGCCTCCTTCCCCGGCCCCGCCATCGCAGCCTCCAAGGGCAAGGGCCAGCACGAGGGCTGAAAGACCCGCTGAACACCAGGCGTTTTTCTTCATGAGTACGGCTCCCGGCCTGTCATGGCCCCATAGTCGGACAGAACACGCTCCTGTGCAAGCTCCCGA
>Ga0310124_10003644_pt1 | contig 10294 bp, 10 predicted proteins | sample CB11b_AW_Bot5_MG_FD_203507 | JGI IMG/M metagenome (GOLD analysis project Ga0310124, IMG submission 203507) | Marine microbial communities from Western Arctic Ocean, Canada - CB11b_AW_Bot5 | ecosystem: Environmental > Aquatic > Marine > Oceanic | place: Canada: Western Arctic Ocean | collected...
CGGGGCGCAGACCGGTGCGTCGGGGTGATCGAACGGCCGCGTCGCCCAGCCGGGCGGTGGGGGGTGACCGGTGTCTTCCAAAAATGCGCCGTACTGGATGTTGGTGACCGGCCAGGTGCCGAGGGCGAACGCGTCGAGCGTCACGCGGTGGACGGGGCGCTCGTCGGCGCGGCCGCCGGCCTCGCCCATCATGAAGCCGTCCGGACCCGTGGCGGGGATTTCTTTAAGAGGCGGCTCAACCGGCAGCGTTGCGTCGGGCTGCAACGCTTCAGTCAATACTTCGGCTCGTTACCGGGGATCCACTTGATGTTGCAGCCCATGGAAGGCTTCTGCTCGGACCGGACGAGCTTGCCGATGAGGACGGCGTCGACCGCGGCGCGAATGTCCTGGCCGGTGACCGGGATGCCGCTGTCCGGGCGGCTGTCGTCCATCTGGCCGCGGTAGGCCAGCTCCTGATCGCCGTCGAAGAGGAAGAAGTCGGGCGTGCAGGCGGCGCGGTAGGACTTGGCGACTTCCTGCGTCTCGTCGTAAAGGTAAGGGAAGGCGTAGCCGCGGGCGGCTCTTTCTTTCTTCATCGCCTCGGGACCGTCATCCGGGTACTCCGCCACGCTGTTGCTGCTGATGGCGATAACGCCGACGCCTTTGGATTGTAGATCCTTGCCCAGAACGGCCAGTGCGTCCGCGATGTGCTTAACGAAAGGACAGTGATTGCACATGAAGATCACTAGCAGGGCCTTGCGGTCCGCGAAATCGGCGAGGGTCACGGTGTTGCCGTCGGTGTCCGGAAGGGCGAAGTCCGCGGCCGCCGCGCCGAGTTCCAGCATCGTTGAAGTGGTCGCCGCCATTGTCTGGCCTCCTTCTGTGTGTTTGTTGAGAGTCGGCAGTATATCCCCTGTGGCGCTCGCCTGCCCCGTGATCAGTCGTCGATACCCAGATCAGTCCTGGTGAATAGAGAATCGAACACGTACCCGGCGCCCTCGATGCGTTCCCGCGCGCCCTCCTGGCGGTCGATCACTGCAACGATTTTGGCCACCCGGGCTCCGGCGCTTTTCACGGTTTTGGCGGCCTCGAGAACCTGGCCGCCGCTGGTCGCGATGTCTTCGACGATCAGGACGCGATCGCCTTGGTTCAGCGTGCCTTCGAGCAGCTTCGATGTTCCGTAATCCTTTTTCTGGTTGCGGATCAGGACGGCGGGCTTGCCGGTGCGAATCGACGTCGCGGTCACCAGCGGAATGCCGCCCAGCTCGGCGCCGGCGAGGCGGTCGACGCGATCGTCCACGTGGCGCGCGAAGCGCTCGGCGAGAGCGGCGAGGATGTCGGGCTGCGTTTCGAACAGGTACTTGTCGAGGTAGTAGCGGCTCGTCCGGCCGCTGCGGAGCGTGAAGTTGCCGTGCAGAATCGCCGTTTCGCTGATTCGCGCGATGAGTTCTGCGTCGGTCATGGTGGTGACGTCGTGTTGTTCGCTAACGGCGGTGCGTCGCGGGCCATGTTACATTGGAAGCGCGGCGTGACAACTTCAGCTTCACGCGAATGATTGCGACCCGACCGTCAACCATGGCGAGCCACCTCAAAGACCGCGTGATTGCGATCACCGGAGCCAGTTCGGGCATCGGCGCCGCCACCGCCGTGGCGTGTGCCGATGCGGGGATGGACGTGGCGCTGGCGGCGCGGCGCGAAGATCGTCTCAGACAGGTCGCGGCCGAAGTCGAGCGGCACGGCCGGCGCGCCCTGGTCGTCGTGTGCGATGTGCAGAGCGACGAGCAGGTGCAACGCATGATCGATGCGACGTGCAGCGGCCTGGGCCGGTTGGACGCGCTGTTCGCCAATGCCGGCTACGGCCTCTTCAGCACGATCGCCGACACCGGGGCCGATCGGATGCGCGACATCTTCGAGACGAATTTCTGGGGGACGGTGCGCTGCGTCCAGGCCGTGGTGCCGGTGATGCGCCGCGCTGGCAGCGGGCACGTCCTGATCTGCACCAGTGCGGTCAGCGAGATCGGCCTGCCGATGTACGGCTACTACGCGGCGACCAAGGCGGCCCAGGACTCGATCGCCGGCGCCATGCGCGCCGAGCTGGCCGGACAGAACATCCTGGTCAGCAGCGTGCACCCGATCGGCACGGCGACCGAGTTCTTCGACGTCGTGCGGCGTGAATCAGGCAACGGCGACGGCGACGAATTGCTCAACACGCCCGCGCCGCTGATTCACAGCTCCCAGAGAGTGGCCCGCGCCGTCGTGAAGTGTTTGCGGCGGCCCTGCCCCGAAGTCTGGCCCAGCGTCGGCGCCCGCTTAGGTCTCGCCCTGACGACGGCAACCCCGCGCCTCGGCGCCTGGGCGATGCGACGCCTGATGAAGCGAAGGTATCCGGGCGCGGAGAGCGTTCGCACAAAGAGATCGGTTTGATCGTACTCGTACTCAGCGAAGCGGTACTTGTACTCGTACTCGAAATAGGTTGCCATTTCGCATTCGCCTGACGATCTACAGCCGGGCGTCACAGCGTCTGTCGTCAGTTCAGCGGGATAATAGGGGGATCGAGTACGAGAAGAGGGGCGCGGTGAAGTAACTAGGTCCCCTTCACCACCATTCCCCTCCCGGGATACTTCGCCGGCTGCTCGAGCGTGAACACCTTCGTCTCGCGTCGGATCGCCTCGCGGATGTGCTTTGGCGCTTGCAGCATTCCCAGCAGTGTCCGGCCGTCGAACATTCTCAGGCCGCCGCGTGTCTTTTCTTTGAGCGTCGCGTCGATGGCGCGAGGATTCGGGCTTTCGTTGATCGGCTTGTTCGATGCGAGGGCAAGGCCCCAGGGGACGGCAAACGTCGGCAGGTGGGTGGTGTAGGAGCATACATGCCCGAACACCGCGCCGAGCGTGTGAACCAGGCACGCGTGCGTCTGAATATCCGCCGGCCCCACCGGGCCGGCCTGGATGACCATCGCCCCGTCGTCCGCGAGGATGCGGGCCACCATTTCGAAATACTCTCTTGTAAACAGCTTGAAGGACGGGCCGTCTTCGATCGGGTCGGACAGGTCGCAGATCACGACGTCCCATGTCGATTGCGTCGTTTCCAGGTAGTCCACGGCGTCGCCGATGACCAGCTCGGTCCTTGGATCGTCGAAGGCGCCCTGGTGCATCTCGGCAAGGTGAGATTTGCACGCGTCAACGACCTGGCCGTCGATGTCGACCATGACGACCTGCTCGACGGTCTTCCATCGCAGCACTTCACGCAGCGCGGCGCCCTCGCCGCCGCCAAGCACGAGCACGCGGCGCGGCGATCCATGGTGCAGCATCGCCGGATGAACCAGCGGTTCGTGATACAGAAACTCGTCGCCCGTGCAGGACTGCCAGTTGCCGTCCAGCACCAGGGCCGTGCCGTTGCGGCCGGCCTCAACGATATGCATTTCCTGGTAGTCGGTAATCGCGTGGGCCAGCACGCGGGTTACGCCGTGCTGGATGATGTCCCACTCGCTGTCGTATTCGCTCAGCCAGAAGCGGGTGCGATGCTCTGTTCCAGGCATGAGCCGGGTTCTCCTGCTCCGACGGGTGTCTGTGAGTCGTCACCGGTCCGGTCAACCAGACCGAATTCCAGTTTGGGGGCGCCGTTGCCGCGGGCAATCTTCAGAAGGTTGTGACTGCGCGCGCCCAGCGCCTCGACAAGGTATTGGCAGGCCTCGACGGGCCTGGCGGTGGTGCCACAGGTAAACACATCCGCGGCGGCGTAGTCGTGTTCCGGCCAGGTGTGAATGGAGATGTGTGACTCGGCCAGCACGCCCAGTGCGGTGACGCCCTGGGGATGAAAACGGTGGATGACCTTGTTCAGAAGTGTGGACAGCCCCCGTCGCGACGCTTCTTCCAGGATTTTGGCGACGGACTCGGGGTCCTCCAGCGTGTGCCTAGGGCAATCATAAAGTTCCAGAATGCAGTGCGTGCCGAGTTTTTCCAATAGTGCGTCCCCTGACAGTAACGGTTTACCGAACGTCAACCAGGCGTGATCTGATAGCAAAGGTTCATCGGGTTGTCTCAGGGCTACGAGTCCGAGGCGGCATCCGTGCAGCGCCACCACCAGGATCGTCGGTCGTCGACACGTCGCGGTGACGCACCTCGCAACGGAGAATAACAGCGATTTCAGCCGCGAGCAAGTCGTGCGTGCCTGATTGTGTTTTTTGGTTCGAGCCCGATCCGTGCGAGCGGGCTCAAGGGGTGAGACTCAGGGGGTAAGAATCACGGGGTAAGGAAGACGTCGTGTTCGGGGTCGTCGGGGGCTTCGGTTCCGCGGTACTGCCTGACGCTCTTCATCAGAAAGATGTTGTCGCCGGTCGTCGCATTTCCCGTGCTCGGCGACATCGGTTTGACCAACCAGACGACCGCTCCGGACTTGAGCAGGACATTCTGGCCGGTACCACCGTGCTGAACACTTGCAGCGTCCGGATCGATGTTCCGGTGTTGGAACTTAAGTTGCCCATTCGGAAGGATTCGAACCTCGAATTGCGGGTTCTTGTCGGCGAGGACGGGCGTATGAGGTGAGTGGTCGATCCGAATGCGGATGGGAGAGAACTGGTTGAGGTAGCTGTAGGAGACTTCGCCGTAGTTCGACCAGTCGGGGGCGTCGGAAGAGGAGTCGGTGGGTGCGTCGTTGTTGCCTGGACAGTTAAGCGCGTTCGGATGGACGAAGCCTTGTCGGACTAGCAGTCGAATATGGGCCGAGTTCGACTGAAACATTCCGTCCTTGTCGATCGCTCCCGGGCCCACGCGGTACCAGATCGAGTTGGGCCTCACCGCGCCGCGGGGCAGCGCCTGCTGGTTTGCGGCCGCGTAATGGGCCAGTCCCCGCCCGGCGATGGCCTGGTGGCTGGCACAGGCGACCCGCTTGGCGTCGGCCTCCGAGCGTGCGAGCAGGGGCAGGGCCAGAATGGCGGCGACAAACACCGCGGCTGCGACCGAGACCAGATCGCTGAGCCTGAAGGCGGTGGTCGGCGGCGACAGTGTGGCGATCTGAGAGGCAAACCGTTTGCGTTGTTCGGACTCGCGGACCCGGTCCAGCGTGCGCTGCAGGAGGTCCGACGGCGGTGGATCAACGGAATACCGATCCAGCATGCCCAGGACGGCGGTCATCTTCTGCGCCCGCAGACGGGTTTGGGCCTGTTTGGCAGCCGCGTCTGGGCCCGCGGCATCGCTGGGACGACCTGGAGCCTGAGTCGGGACCTCGGTAGGGAGGTAGTCGCCGAAACGCGCCTCAAGCAGGGCGTCGAGAACCAGGCTGTCCTCGCTGCTTAGCTGGACCAAATCTGGCTGAGACGATGCCGGCTGGTCCCTTTCTGGAGTTGGTTTGTCGGGTACTGCCATCTTGGATATCCACTTCATACGCGGCTTGGCTACTTCGGTTCGGTCTTTTGCTTCCAATGGCTGGCAAAAGTTCCGACCGCCGTGTGAAGCCGGCTTTTGACCGTCCCCAGGGGAATGTGGAGGGTCTGGGCAATCTGCTTATAGGGAACCTGGTGAAAATACGCGAGGATCAGTATTTCCCTTAGATGGTCGGGCAAGCCCATGACCACGCTCTGCACCATCTCCTGCGTCTCCTTCTTCTCGATCTGCTCCTCAGGGAGGTCCAGATCGGCCTGGAGCAGATCCAGGATCGACCGGTCTTCACCTGATGCACCCGCGCTGACCGTGAGGCTGGTCTGCGGCCGTCTATTGGATCGCCGCAGGTGATCCCTGGCCTTGTTCGCCGCGATCGTGAACAGCCAGGGCTTGAATCGCAGGTTGGTCTGGAACGTATCGATCGACTGGTGCACCTGCAGAAAGGCGTCCTGGAAGACGTCCTCGGCCGACTGCCTGCCCCCCGTGAAGCGCACGAGGAAGTGGTAAAGCTCGTTGCGGTACCGTTCGACCAGGGATTCGAACGCTTCGGAGCGCCCCATTCGATAGAGTTGGACGAGTTGCTCGTCCGTCGAACTCGTGAGGGGCTTGTCACCTTTCAAATCCATGTGACGGAATATCTTACACAAACCTACCAGAGCGGATTGATCACCATCCCGGTGGCGAGTTTCGGATAGAAGAACGTGCTCTTCTGCGGCATCAGCTCGCCGGCCTGGCTGACCTGTCGCACCGCATCCAGCGGCGTCGCCTGCATCAGCACGCCGAGCTGACAATCATCGCCGTCAACCTGAAGTTCCAGCTGCTTCGTCGTGTGGGGGAAACGCCACTTCACCGCCTTGGCGCAGCGGCAGAAGGTGGGCTGGCAGATCTGCTCGACGATCAGGTTCTGGACAATGGCCACGTCCAATTGACGCCAGGGCGCCGATCGTTCGGCGAACGCCTCGGCGAGCGGGTCCTGAGATATCGTGGTCGCCACGTGCAGTCCGAGGCGACCGCCCTTGCGGTGCACCAGCCCCATCGCGTGCGGCCCTGCCCCGGGCAGCGATGATTCCAGGGCCGACAGGTCCGAACCCGAGAACGGCTCGATCCGAAGCAGTGGCGACGCAGCCTCGACGAACCGTTCGAAGTCGAAGTCCGGCATGCCCCCAAGAGCCCTGTGTGTGGGCAGCACGATCATTCCTGGATCCTGCATCGACACGAGCACGAACAGGCAGGAGCGTGCCGGGTGATCCGGCGGCAACGCCGCGCCGGCGGTCAGCTCCTCCAGGTAATTAACGGCCGTGTTGTAGCGGTGATGCCCATCAGCGATGAAGACATCGCGATCGGCCATCGCTTCGACGAGCGCCTTCGTGTGGGCCGCGGCGCTCCACAACTCGTGAAGCACGCCGTCGTTCGCCGTCGTGCCGTGCATCACGGGGCTTTCGTCCTGCGTGATGTCGAGCAGCAACTGATTGGTGCGACCTTTCGGGTCGTGATAGAGACCGAATATCGGCGACAGCTGCGCCCGTGTGGCGCGCATCAGCTTGATACGGTCCTCTTTGGGTTCGCTGAACGTCTGCTCATGGGCAAACACGCCACCCTCCGCCCCAGCGGACGGTTCCGCGCCGCTCAGCGGCACGACCGGCACGCCGGCCACCAGGCCGAGGCGACGATGTGTCTGATCGGCGACCGCGAACGTCTGTCGGTAGACGAACAGGCAGGGTTCCGCACGCCGTTTGAAGATGCCGCGATCGATCCACTTGGCGAACTGCACGCCGGCCTTCTCGTAGACGTCATCCGGACCCACGGTCTTCGCCGGCAGGTGCGGCAGATCGATCGCCACCAGGTTGTGCGGGTTGCGGTGCAGAAGGAAGTCCTTCTGCGTCTGGTCAAGGACGTCGTAAGGCGGCGCAATCAGGCCCGAGACGTCGCCGCCGGCCGGTACGGCGAAACAGATGGCGGCAATGGGTCGAATCGTTGGCATGTGTTGTTTCCCGATCGCCGCTCATTCAGCGACGGCGATAGTATACGATTGCCATGACAAGCTTGGCCGTAGCCATTCACGTTCTCAGTCTTGATCAGGGCGTTCGCGACGCGGCCCGGGCCGCCGAAATGGGCGCGGATCTTGTCGAGTTCCGCATCGACCGGTTCACGGAGGAACCTTCGCAGGTGGCCCAACTCGTTGAGCGGTCAGCGCTTCCCTGCATCGTCACCTGTCGGCCGACCTGGGAAGGTGGTTTCTGCGGCCGCGCCGACGACGAGCGCGTGGCGTTGCTCGGGGCCGCCGCGACGCTCGGCGCCCAGGCCCCGACGTACATCGATGTGGAACTGGCCACCTATCAGCGGTCGGACACATTGCGCAGCAGCGTCGAAAATATCGTCGATCATCCGGGGCAGATGCAGCAGACCAGCACGGGTCTGATCCTTTCCAGCCACGACTTCGACCAGCGGCCCGCGGATCTCATCCAGAAGATCGAGGCGATGGCCGCCGCATCGGCATGCCGAGTGATCAAGGTCGCCTGGCAGGCACGCTCGCTGAGAGACAACCTCGAAGCGTTCGAGGTGATTCAGCAGAGGAATAAGCCGACGATCGCATTGTGCATGGGCCCATGGGGCCTGCCCAGCCGAGTCCTGGCCAGAAAGTTCGGCGCGCTGCTGACCTACGCCGCGGTGGATTCCGATGGCGGCACGGCCTCCGGTCAGCCGACGGTGACCGAGTTGAAGGAGCTTTTCAGGTGGGACGCGATCAACGCCGAGACGTCCGTGTTCGGTGTGATCGGGGATCCGGTGACCCATTCGATGGGGCCGGCGATTCACAACGCCGGCTTCGACGCGGTCGGTTTCAACGGGGTCTATCTGCCGCTACCCATCCCGGCCCGGTACGAGCACTTCAACGCCACAGTCGATTCGTGGCTGCAGATGTCACAGCTGCATTTCCGCGGCGCCTCGGTGACGATCCCGCACAAGCAGAATCTGCTGCGCTTCGTGGCCGATCGCGGCGGGCAGGTCGAACCCCTCGCCGAGCAGATCGGCGCGGCCAACACGCTGACGGTGAGCGGGACTGGTGGCGCTTCGTCACTCATGGCCAGCAACACCGACTACGCCGCGGCGCTCGACGCGGTTTGCGACGGTATGGGGATTGAACGCGGCGAGCTCAAAGGCGTCCGGGTTGCGGTCATCGGAGCCGGCGGCGTCGCCCGGGCCATCGTGGCGGGATTTTCGTCTTGCGGCGCGACGGTCGTCGTCTACAACCGCACGCTGCAGAAGGCGCGCGAACTGGCCGAGCGATTCAACGGATCGCCCGGCAAGGTGGTGGCGGCGCTACCGGAAAAAATTTGCGACTCCTGCTGCCAGGTGTTCGTCAATTGCACGTCCGTCGGTATGCATCCGAATGTGGACGAGACGCCGATTCCGTCGGCGGCCACCACGCGCGGCTGGGGACCGGGTACGACCGTTTTCGACACGGTGTACACGCCGGCGCAGACCCGCCTGCTGCGCGAGGCCCGTGCCGCGGGCTGCGTGACAATCAGCGGCGTGGAGATGTTTGTCCGGCAGGCCGCCGCCCAGTTCAAGCTGTGGACGGGGCAGGAGGCGCCGTTGGAAGTGTTTCGGCGGGTGCTGCAACAGAAACTGAGTAAGGATTGATTCTGGTGTCGCGTTGAGTCGGTTCTTGCCGTCGCCGTCACGACCGATGAGGGTGCGACTGAATTCCATGACCTTCAATAGCACGCGCATCGCCCGCGATGAAGTCCCCCCTTCGTGCCTCCGTGCCTTGGTGCCTCTGCCCTCACACATTCGATTCAAAAGCGCCCTCGTGATACCGAATGACGGGGCGCGCGTTCGGCACAACTTCGACCGCTGCGACGTCGAATCGCACGGGGCGATCACCGAGGCGGTGACGTCGCACCAGCTGACTGGCCAGGACCACCAGCTTTCTTTGCTTGCCGACGTGGACGCGGGCCTCGGGAGGCGGGTCGGCGTCTGGCCCGGGCGCTTGATTTCACTTCGACGATCGCGATCGTGCGGCCATCCGGTGCCTCGGTGACGATGTCAATTTCGCCGCAGCGGTTGCGCAGGTTGCGGGCCAGGACGCGATAGCCCTGGCGCCTCAGATAGCGGGCCACGTGGCGTTCGCCGGATGCGGCGGTGGATCGGTCAAGCCGGCAGAGACTCGTGATGTGCTGAAGCCATTGTTTCATGAGCGAGGGGGGATTGGATAGATGGAGAATTGGAGTGCTGGAGCATTGATATCGGCTTCGGTCAGGTCAGCCCGTGGCGTGCAGCGTCAAGCACATCTTGTTCGATACCGAGTTCTTCCATGGTGAACGCGCGACCGCATTCGGGACAGCGATCTGACGGGGCGCCGATAAGGTAGTAACCACAGCCGTGACAGTATGGCCCTGCGCGTGGTGGTCGGAACCTCTGCCAAATGATGAGCACCGTCGTGCCGGCTGCCGCTGTGACCAGCCAGATTCCGGCCATGATGCCCAGGTGCGGATCGAGCACACTGTTGCCGAAGATCAGTGTCCACGAGATCGGAGCGATTAAGCAAACCGCAGCCAGTTCAAGGTGCAACCACCGCATCGCTTTTCGCCACGGAACACGGCGCTGAGATGCGATCAGCCAGAAGAGCAGACCCGGCAGCAGGAATAACCCAGCGATTGCTCCGTGCGGGATTCTCCAGGACACCCGAAGATATGCGGCGCCACCACCTATCAACGTGGCCAATGCCCCCGAGATCAGGAGTCGGCGCATACGGCCAGACGAGCTAATACGCAGTGCCGCTACGGCGGTGACCATCGACGACACGGATTAACCGGGATTTCCCAGTTGGACTTTGGCCAATGAACACCTCTGGCCACCGGCTCGGATTCTACCATCGCCCCACACACAGCAACGGCTTCTCTTCATTTTCTGAAGATTGTTGTCTTGGTTCACGCTCA
>Ga0310124_10003645_pt1 | contig 10294 bp, 9 predicted proteins | sample CB11b_AW_Bot5_MG_FD_203507 | JGI IMG/M metagenome (GOLD analysis project Ga0310124, IMG submission 203507) | Marine microbial communities from Western Arctic Ocean, Canada - CB11b_AW_Bot5 | ecosystem: Environmental > Aquatic > Marine > Oceanic | place: Canada: Western Arctic Ocean | collected...
GCAGTTCTTCTGCGGGGCATCTGCCCCGTGGCGTTAGCTGCTACAATGGGACGAAGGCAGTAAGAGAGCTGAGATTGTCGCGAAAGCCCTGGTCGCTTCGATATAGTTGACGGCAAAGTTTGCGACGGAGAGCGGAGCCAATGTAGTTCTCGGAAAAGGTCTCGGTGTGGTTCGGCCCATATGCGGGTGTTTGCCTGTTCACCGTCATTCCGTATCGTCCCTTCCGAGAACCTTGCCGCAGACTACATCGATCCAAACTGGTCCGTCAATTTTGCCGAGAACTACATCGACTCCCTCTTCCCTCACCCGCCAGTCCGACATGCCGCCGCAGAAGTGACATGCGCCCGTCGTCTCCCGGAGGCGGATGGCTATTTTTTCAAGGGGCAACCGTGCCGGCCAGCCCATTCGCGGGCAGCGCACTGAAGATGTCCGGTTGGGCAAGCCCCAGCCAGGGATCGGAAGGCGGCATGCGGAACCGCTGGGTGTAGACCCGCTCATTCAGTGCGGAGACTTCCTTCACAAACGAACTTCCCCCGGTGAACCAACCGTGAATCCTGGGCGCGAGGAGATGTTTATTGATGAGCGTGTCCTGCGAGACGAACAGGGTCAGGTTTCCCATCATTTTCATCGCAGGGGTTTCTACAATGGCCTTTGATTGGGCGATACGCCCTGCTTCCTCCGTGGCCGGGGCTTTGGAAAAGATGAGCCATGTGCTCGGCGTGTCGAATTGTAGGGATGGCTTGATTCCGTTGGCAAGTCGGGCCCACGTTGATGGGGCAAGGCTTTCTTCCGTCAGCGTGCCCGCGGTCCACATCGACATGATTTCCCCTCCGTTCTCCGACACGCCGGCGAAGTCGTGCAGCAACGTTTCAAAAGATCGCTCCAGTTCTTTGACGGCAGTTTCATGGTGGGATTGGAGCACCCTGCCTTGCTCCTCTGAGCTGAGGACGCGGAGCTGTTTTGCGAGGCCGGCAGACTTCTTCAGTTTATCCGCAAACTCCGCGGGACTGATCAATCCAGGAATGACAGCCAATGGAACGGCATGTCCATTCAAAATATAGTGAACGCTATTGCCGGTGATCGTCCGTTCAATCGTACGGCCGTTGCCAAAATCAATCGTCATCCGGGGCGCCGGCGACATGGATTGCCAGTGCAGGACATACTGAGATCTCAGATCGGCAGCAATTCCTGTATTTGCGTAGAGCGTTGTCCGGAAGAATCTGCTGTTCGCACAGCTCTGTTCTTCATTCAGATTTCCCCGCAGCCGGAGGGCGAGGATCGGCCGGCCCTGTGCCGCGGCCGCGGCTTTCGCCGATTCCAGCTCCGTATGCCAGTACAATCCCGACACATGAGCGTCCCTTTGCATCGCCACCGCGTCGATCCAAGAGATTCAGAGGGTAGGAGCCACAAGCGAATCCCGGCGTGCATACTGCCAGGAACCCAATCGTTGAAGAGGCAATGAATGTATTCATACAAAGGAGAGTAGGGCCGTGGCCGCAATGCGTCGTCACGTCGGAGTAAACGGGATGTAAAGAATTTGTCAGGCAGGCAGGAGCTCTGACGCCAGCGCCACCGCGGAGATGCAGGCGGTGTCAGAGCGCAGGATTCTTGATCCGATTCGGAGCGCCTGAAATCGGTATGTCTGCAGGAGCTCTATCTCGTAGTCGGACCATCCGCCTTCGGGACCAATCGCAAGGAGAACCCGGCGGGCGTTGGACTGCCGCAAGGCATCGACGAAACGATCGGTCGCGCCGGGATGGAGGAGGCATCGGACATCCGCATCGGACGATTCGTCCAATTCATCCTCCAGGAGAAGCTTGATCCGGCGGTGCACGGAAACTCTCGGTAGCCGGGTGTGGCCCGATTGCTGGAGCCCTTCAACGAGCTGCACCCGGCAGAGATCGGGCTTGAGCACATGGCTGTCGAAATAGAAGCGCTCGACTTTTGAAGCGTTGGTCAGGAACAGGCGGTCGACGCCCAGGGCAGACAGTTGAGGCAGGAGGCGCTTCAGAATTAATGGCCGGGGAAGGGCGAGGAGAAGATCGACGGAAGGGCGGCACGAAACGGTACCCTCAAGTTCTACCTTGATCCGGACCATTCCCTTCTCGACAGCGACCACGGTTGCGGTCCCTGTAGGGCCATCGAGAATCCCTGCTCGCAAAATCTGGCCGGGAACCGCCTGCAGCACACGAGTAATGTGCTCGGCGCGATGATCCGTGAGGACCGCGTTTCCGGCGTGATCGACCTCGCTGGCATCGCAGAGAATTCTATTCACAGACTGATGTTGGGTTGAGCCGCGCGGGATGTGTTAAAGAAGCGCGGCAATGATCGCGCGCCGTTCCTCCTCCACCGATACGGAAGATTCCGGTTTTCCAGCGCGATTGTACCAGTAGCGCGCGTTGCCGGGGTCGCCTTCTTCCCGGTGTAGGTTGGCGTGAATCCAACTGCCGTCCGAGGTTGAAATATCCTGTGCCACCATATGCGCGCGCTCCCAGTCACCTTTTTCCGCCCACCAGAGAGCCTTGAGTGTATCGGGAATCTCGGCCGGCGGTTCCGATTCGCGGCCTACCGAAGAGAGAAATTCTTTCAGTGTCATATGCATGCTCCTTTCATCGGCCCGTCAGTCCGGCGGCCTTGTACTCCTGAATTTCCTGTTCCTTTTTTCCTTCATCCCATCCGAATTCATCCGCCATCCAGCCCGCCACGGTTCCGGCTGTGGCATCAGGGTCATCGACGTAATGACGCCAGGAGGTGCGCCGGGTCATGATGTCATCTACATGTCGGACCCACTCATGACGGCAATAGTGCTGGACCGCGGCCTGAGTTACCGGAGGGGGGTAGACGCTGCTGATCCGGTCCGTGGGCAGCCCTTCACACAATTCCGTCGATCCGCTCCTGCAGGTTGCACCGCTGAGACCGGCGTGACGCATCAGCTTATCCACTGCCTGCTCCGCCATCAGGCGGTAGGTAGTCAACTTGCCTCCGGTTGTGTCCCACCAGTTGACCTCTTTCATCCGGATTTCATGTTTCCTCGAAATGTCGCTGGGGTTCCCGCCGCGTTTGGCGACCAGGGGGCGGAGCCCCGACCAGGCGCTCAGCACATCGTCGCCGGCAAGTCCGGCGTCGCAGAAGTACCGGTTCACAACGTCCAGGACGTACGCGACATCTTTGTCGGTGCAGTCGGGTGTTTCCAGGGGTCCGTCATAGTCCGTGTCGGTGGTCCCCAGGTAGGTTCGCTCACCCCAGGGGATCGCGAACAGGATTCGTTTTCCCCGCATCATCACCACGGCATCCGGCACCGGAAGTCTTTCGCGTTGCACGACCAGGTGCACGCCCTTGGTGGGGCGGAGTTTCGTTCCGCTGCCGGGAATCCGGTCTGACCAGGGCCCCGCCGAGTTGACGATCACGGCGGAGCGAATCTCAAACTCGGTGTTGGTGACGGTATCGAGGACCGTGCTTCGCCAGCCGTTCCCGTCGCGGGTTGCGCCGGTGAACTGGGCGTAGTTGGAGACCGTCGTCCCGTCGCGTGCCGCCGCTCTCAGGTTGTCAATGACCAGACGCGCGTCATGCGTTTGTGCGTCGTAGTATCGTACCCCGCCGGTTAGCTCCGGCGATGTCAGCGAGGGAAGGCGGGTGCGCATTTCCTGCTGGGACAGCGTACAGGAAGGCCCGAAATTTGTGCCGCCGCACAACAAGTCATAGAGTTTGACTCCGACTGCCAGTTGCCAGCGAGGCCAGCGTCCGTCCCGGAACGTCGGGAACAAAAACGGCATCGGCTCCACGAGATGGGGGACAAGGTCGGCGACACGTTTTTTCTCCCGGCTTGCTTCCCGCACCAGGCCCAGGCGTCCCTGCCCGAGGTACCGTATGCCGCCGTGAAGCAACCGGCTTGACCGGCTGCTCGTCCCGAAGGCCAGGTCGTATTGGTCCACCAGCGCGACGGACAGGCCTCGCTGTGACGCGTCCCGCGCGATTCCTGCGCCTACGATTCCGCCGCCAATCACGAGCACATCAAAGTGTTTCGCGTCGAGATGCGCGATCGATCGTTCGGGTTCACTCACCGCCGCCGCCCTCACGCATCCCGTTCTTCGACGATTGTTTCCTTGAGAAGTTCATCCACGTACTCGCCGATTCTGGCGTTTTTTCGCTGAGTAGTAAGATAGAGGCGAATTTGTTCGCCCGCCTCCTCGTAGGAAAGCAACCGGTCCGGAATCCTGTCGAACATCTTCACGATATGGTAGCCGAATTCGGTCTGAAAAACTTCGCTGATTTCTCCGGGGTTCAAGGCGAACGCAACCTGATCGAACGAGTCAACCATCTGCTGCCTCGCTATGTAGCCCAGGTCTCCCCCATGATCCTTGCAATCCGAATACCGGGATACCACTTCGCCGAAATCAGCTCCCTTCAGCAGGGATTCGCGGATATTGAGAAGCTCGGAAAATATCGTCGCCGATGAGGATCCCTGCCCCGGCCGACGAACAAAGTGTGACACCTTGATTTGCTCCGGAACATTGAACATGTCCGGGTTTTCCTGGTGATAGGCCCTACACTCCTCTTCCGTCGGCGCCTCAATGTCCTTCGTGATCCTGTCGTACATTCTTTCGAGGCGAATCTGTTCCTGGATGGATGGGCATAGCGCATCATCGTTGCCGGGCTTCAGGCCGTACCGTTCATAGAATTTCGCCGCTCCGCCTTGCTGCCGTTTGAGGTTGTTGAGCTTGTCTTTCGCATCCTTCATGGGCACAGGGGGAATTTGTTCACTCGCCTGTTGCTGAAGGAGCTTCTTTTCTATGGCATTGGCCAGGGCGTCTTTTCGGATGCGGTCTTCCTGATCCGGTCCCCCCCCGACCGGCGCCTGCGCACGATGCCTGTCCCGGAGTTCCTGGATTTCCCGGTCAATCAGCGACTGGCTGACTTCTTCTCCGTTTACGAAGGTTGGCATATCGAGCCGCAAGGTATCAGTCCCGGTGGAACAGCGCCACCACTATCGGTAGACACTCGCGTCCCAACCGCGCATACTTCCCCCGGCCTGTTTATTAGGTAAGGAGCATTTGGCGATGGGCGAACGGTACTACATGGCGGTGGATCTCGGTGCGGGCAGCGGCCGCGTGATTCTCGGAACCTATTCGGGATCGGTTCTCCGGCTTCAAGAAATACATCGATTCGAAAATGGCCCGATGGATATGGCGGGAACGCTGCGCTGGGACATCGAGAGGCTGTTTTCCGAAATCAAGATCGGGATCGGAAAGGTGGTTTCCATCGCGGACGGAGAGGTGAGCGGAATCGGTGTAGACACCTGGGGCGTGGACTACGGATTGCTGGACGCAGGCGGCGAGCTGACGTCGCCCCCGTTCAACTATCGCGACAGCCGGACCGATGCCATGATGCCCGCGGCGTTCGAGCGCGTTTCCCGGGAAAAAATATTCGACGCCACCGGGATCCAGTTTATGTCTCTCAATACCTTGTTTCAGCTTCTTTCGGCCGTGATTGACAAAACCCAGCGACTCGACCAGGCATCGACGCTTCTCTTTATTCCAGACCTGATCAACTATTTCTTGACTGGCGAAGCCGCAAACGAGCGGACCATTGCCAGCACGAGCCAGTGCTATGATCCGCGGAAAAAAGATTGGGCGCGGGATATCCTCGAAGCTCTCGGCATCCCGGCCGGCTTGTTCGCGCCGCTGACCGATGCCGGAACAACTCTTGGCGTGCTCCGGGAACCCGTCGGCAAAGAAACGGGGGCCGCCGGAGTTCCCGTCATTACTGTCGGCAGTCACGACACCGCTTCCGCGGTGGCTGCGGTTCCCGTGACGGAAGGAAAATTTGCTTACTTGAGTTCGGGGACCTGGTCGCTTCTCGGAGTAGAGTCCGATGTGCCGGTAATTGGCGAAAAGGCGCTTGACCTGAACTTCACCAACGAGGTCGGAGTTTGCGACACGATCCGCCTCCTCAAGAACATTAACGGCCTGTGGATCGTACAGGAGACCCGTCGGATCTGGGCCGAGCGCGGGGAAGAGATGACCTACGGGGAGATGACGGCGGAGGCCGCCGCAGCGAAGCCGTTTACCGCGGTCGTGGATGTGGATCATCCCGAGTTTCTTGGACCCGGAGACATGGAGGCGCGTATCCGCTCCTTCGCGGAAAATAGCGGCCAGCCGGTACCGGCAACGAAAGGCGAGATTCTACGCACAATTTTCGAAAGTCTTGCCCTGAAGTATCGCTGGGTGCTGGACCGGGCAGACGAGCTGCAGGGGCACCATTCGGATGTTCTTCATATCGTAGGTGGCGGAACCCAGAACCTGTTACTGAATCAATTTGCCGCAAATGCGGTGCGCCGGCCGGTTGTGACCGGTCCCGTTGAGGCTACCGCGGCAGGCAATATTGTTACCCAGATGATGGCCTCGGGCGATTTGCACTCCCTGTCCGAAGGTAGAGCCCTGATCCGGGAATCATTTGAGACCGAAACCTATGAGCCCACCGATCAAGAGGCGTGGGACGAAGGGTATGAACGGTTTACGAACCTTGTATGAGCGCGGCCGCTTGGCTAGAGTGACGGGCGTATGAGCACGAAAATCCTGGTGGTAGGGAGCGGTGGGCGTGAGCACGTTCTTGGGTGGAAGTTGGCCCGCGACGCATGCGCCCCGGATCTATATTTCGCCCCCGGCAATACCGGCACCGCGTCCCTCGGGACCAATATCGAACTTTCTGCGGACGATCTGGATGGCCTGGCTGCGTGGGCGTCCCGTGAAAAACCCGATCTGACCGTCATCGGACCGGAAGCACCGCTTTGCGCCGGGATCGCGGATCGCTTTGAGGAGCGGGGTCTCCGAATTTTTGGACCCTGCGCCGCTGCGGCCCGGCTGGAGGGCTCGAAGGCATTTGCCAAAGAGATCATGGAAAGCGGGGGGGTGCCCACGGCCCGAGCGGCACGGTTTACCGACCTCTCGGATGCAAAGGATTACGTCCGGTCGGAGGGTGTGCCCATCGTCATCAAGGCCGATGGTCTTGCCGCGGGAAAAGGAGTCACCGTCTGCGACTCCGTGGAACAGGCGGACGCAGCCTTGGATGCCGCCCTGACTGAAAAAGTTTTCGGAGAGGCGGGAGCGTCGGTACTTGTGGAAGAGTTCATGGAGGGCGAAGAGGCATCTATCCTCGCCTTGGTGGACGGAACGAACTTCGTCCTGCTCGCCTCGTCCCAGGATCATAAACGGGCGCTGGATGGGGATGCCGGTCCCAATACCGGGGGGATGGGGGCCTATTCGCCGGCGCCGGTCGTGACCGACGAGCTTTGGCCCATCATCCGGAACGACATTGTATTGAATACCATTGAGGAATTAAGCCGCCGCGGAATCGCGTTTCGGGGCGTTCTGTATGCGGGTCTCATGATCAGCGATTCCGGGCCGCGGGTCGTCGAATTTAACGTGCGGTTCGGTGATCCTGAAGCGCAGTGCGTCATTCCCCGAATGAAAAGCGATCTTGTGCCGGTGCTCAATGCTTGCGTGGACGGAACGCTGCACTCGAATATGGTTGAATGGTCGGAAGAATCGTGTGTCTGTGTGGTCATGGCTTCCGGCGGGTATCCCGGTTCGTACCGGAACGGAGATCCTGTTCGGGGACTGAGCGAGGCGGATCGGCTGGATGGCGTAACTGTTTTTCATGCCGGCACTGCGAAGGCCGGGAAAGACATTGTGACTGCAGGCGGCAGGGTGCTTGGCGTCACGGCGTTGGGTTCCGGACTGGACGCAGCCGTTCGGCGCGCATACGAAGCGGCCGGGCAAATCACATGGAGCGACGTCCAGTATCGAAAGGACATCGCAGGAAAGGCGAGAGTGCGTTTACATGACTAGTTTTATGATGCGGATTAATTCCAATTGTTCACATCGAAATGTTCACAAAGGTCCCCTCCGGTTATTCGCGGGGGCGGTTTTCCTTGCTTGTGCCTTCGGTCCGCCTCCATCCGATGCCGTTGTGGAGGACTCATCGCCAGTCGCAGCCGTCGAGATTCCCGCGACGGACCCGGTCGTTGATTCCGTGAAGGAAGCTCTCCGGATTCTCGATGACTACCACTTGAAGATCGACCCGTCACATGGGCTTGAGCGGATCGTCGAGGATGTATTGCGGCTCTACGACCCCGGCGCGTTATTGATTGCAACGAACGGGCTCGGCGCCAATCCCCTTCCAGAAGGGTCCACGTATGGAATCGGAGTTCGGCTCTCCCGCAGTAACGGAATAGGTCGCATCACGGAAGTGTTGCCGAATTCGCCCGCCGCCGGCGCGGAGGTGGAAACGGGAGACAAAATTCTGTCGGTAGACGGCCAGTCTGTGCTCGATCTGGATATCGCCGAATTGATGCAAGTCCTACGCGGATCCGTGCCCGAAACGGTTACTCTCATGGTGGCATCCTGGGGGAAGGATGCACGGGAAATCGTTCTCGAGAAAGAGATCGTTCCGATTCCCGACATCGAAGAAGAGCTCAAAATGCCCCTCGGCCTGCATTATTTGCGCGTGAACGAATTGGGCTCGGAAACCGGCGCAAATATTCTGAGGACACTCACGGCCTGGTCGATGGAGGATCCCGGCGGCATTGTTCTGGATCTTCGAGGCGCCGGCGGTACCAATTTGCAGAGCGCGGTTGACGTGGCAAGCGCATTGGCTCTGCCGAAGACACTGCTCTTCAGTTATCGAGACGGGAACGACGAGGACCTGGAAGTGTACCACGCAGAAGGTGCGTCGGTTCTGCAGTCACCCCTGATCGTGCTCGCCGACCGGAATACAACAGGCTCTGCGGAACTGCTTGTCGCCACGCTGGGTGGGGTTGGACGCAGCGCAATGGTGATCGGCGAAAGAACGTCGGGGGACCCGATGATCCGGCGAACCATTGCGATGAGAGATGGGAATCAGGTGCGCCTAGCAACCCGTAGACTTGTCGTTGGAAACGGGGATGCCTACACCGGCCGGGAGGCCGTTCGGCCCGACATCCAGGTGGGAAGCGATCAACCCTATAGCGAATATGAACCGGGGCCTCCGATGCTGACTGATCCAAGGTTAGCGGGCGATGGCGAGCGGGAAACACAGGCACTGCACGAAGTAACGAAGGGCGATGCCGTTCTGACCCGGGCAGTGGATGTTCTGCTTGGGTTGCGGGCGTTAAACGTTCAGGGCTACAGTGATGGCGATTCGCTGGACCGTTGATCCCGTACGACCGGACCCGGAGGTGATTGCCGCCGCCGTGAAGGTTTTGCAAGGAGGGGACCTGCTGATTCTTCCCACCGAGACGGTGTACGGGCTTGCGGCGGATTCCGGTCAGGCCGGTGCCGTGGAAAGCATTTACAGGGCGAAATCAAGACCTGGAGATAAGTCTGTGGCGCTCCTGGTGGCAGGGTATGGCCTGCTCAGAGATCACGGGATATTTCCGGACTCGAGAGCCGAGAAACTGGCGGAAAAGTACTGGCCCGGACCTTTGACGCTGGTATTGGAGTCGCCAAAAGGTTTTCTTGGTTTTCGTGTGCCGGATCATCCCGTTGCATTGGCGGTAGTGCGGGGAATGGGCGGATCGGTGGCGGCCAGCAGTGCTAATATCAGCGGTGAGCCGCCGGCGTTAACTGCGGACGAGGCCGATCGATCAGTGGGTCGCGTGGCGGCGGGGATCTTGGATTCAGGGCCGGTTTCCGGAGGAATTCCGAGCACGGTAGTCCGGGTCGCCGGAGGGCGCGCGGAAGTGCTGCGAGAGGGCGCGATACCTGCCAGCGAAATTGAGCGGATAGAAATATGAGCAAAACAGGGGAATCAGGGCGGCTTGTGCTTTGCGTGTGCACAGGGAATACGTGCCGCAGTCCCATGGCAGAGTATATTCTGCGCCGCGACCTGGGATCCGGTAGTGGATGGTTCGTTCAGTCCGCCGGTGTCTATGCCGGGGAGGGCTCCCACGCCAGTCCCGAAGCGGTCACCGCCCTCCGCGAGAAACAGATCGATCTCAGCCCGCACAGGAGTCGGCCGCTTTCCCAGGATCTGGTGCAGCGAGCCTCGCTGATCCTGGTGATGACCCGGCATCACTATGTCGACGTGCTGAGAATGTTTCCCGAAGCGGACGGACGCGTATTTTTGATGACGGCATTTTCCTCGGCGGGTGCCGGTGCCGACGTTCCCGACCCCATCGGGCAATCACTCGATGTGTATCGTTGGACGCGCGAACAACTCGCAAGTGCGTCGACGGATGTTATATTGTACATGAAGGATCGTTGGGGGCTCTCGTCGCCTGATCCAGTGGAGAAGAGGGGACAAATGAAGATAGCAA
>Ga0310124_10003646_pt1 | contig 10294 bp, 6 predicted proteins | sample CB11b_AW_Bot5_MG_FD_203507 | JGI IMG/M metagenome (GOLD analysis project Ga0310124, IMG submission 203507) | Marine microbial communities from Western Arctic Ocean, Canada - CB11b_AW_Bot5 | ecosystem: Environmental > Aquatic > Marine > Oceanic | place: Canada: Western Arctic Ocean | collected...
GGAACCGGAACTCCCAGACCCATCGGGTTTGCCTCCTTCCAAGGAGGGTGAGCCGGGTGTATTCCCGATCCATGCTGCGTCCGGGGTGGGTTATGGCACCGGGTTTGCTGGTAATGCGCACAGACACGCTCCAGATGCTTGGTTGCAGGTCGTTCGCTATTTGGTAGAGGAACTCGATGCTGACTTGGACGCGCGGGACTACAACGGTTACACGGCGTTACATCATGCTGCCTCGCGAGGGGACAACGAGATGATCCTCTATCTTGTAGAGATGGGGGCCGATATCACCGTAGTAAGCCGACGTGGTCAGACCACAGCTGACATGGCCAATGGGCCAGTGTCGCGGGTCTCTCCATTCCCCGCCACTGTTGCGCTTCTGGAACGCCTCGGGTCCAAGAACAGCCATAACTGCGTTTCCTGCTAATACGCCGGAAGCGTGCGCTGGTTCAGCGTAAACTTTCGACTTTGACGCGTTTATAGGCTTTGTTATCGGCCTGGTGGGTAAACACAGAGCAAGTTTTTCCTTAGCAGAGGCCAGTGACTCCCCTTTCTGGTGCGCGCACCGCTCTTTTCCGCACGGCACTTGCGGAAAGCATTGGAAAACGATTTGCTACACACTCCGGCGACTCCGCCGCGAAGCATTCCGGTGCATCTCATTTCACCCGAACATAGGAAAGCCCATGCGACACACCATCATCATTCTTGCCGTGATCCTGACTCTGGTTGGCCCAACCACGGCCGTGACCCAGATGGAGCCGACCATCGAGAGCTCCGCGCCGTTCAACCTTGGCACCTTTGAGAATGAGGGCCGTATTTTCGTAGGCATCGTTCTTCGCGACCAGCTCATTATCGAACTCGGCCCGGCGAACACGGATCTAGAGGGGCAACGAGACTACGCGACGATGCCGATGCCCAACGATATGCTCGGTCTTATCGAGCGCTACGAGTACGGCCTCAAATACCGTCTCTACGAGATCGTGAACCATCTTGTTGAGAACGACCGGCTTGCCGCCGGCATGAGGCCCGCCTACATCCACCCCGTGGACGATGTTCGGACGTTAGCGCCGATCCAGTATCCCGGAAAGATCTTGAACGCCGCCGTGAACTTCTACAGTCATATCAGCGAGGGCGCCACGCCCGAGGCAAGACAGGAAGCGATCCGACAACGGCAGGAAAACCGAGGTGTTCCCTATCTGTTCATCAAGCCAGCACGGGGCGCCGTCGTCGGCAACGGGGATAACATCGTGATCCCCGCCGGGCGCGACCGGATCGACTGGGAGGTCGAACTGGGAACTGTTATCGGCCGACGGGCCAAGTACGTGTCGGCTGGGGAAGCCGAAAACTACGTGTTTGGCTACATGGTTTCAATCGACGTCTCGGACCGGGGTGGACGGCCACCGGGAGGCTACGGCAGCGGCAGCGACTGGTTTGTCGGCAAGGGCCACGACACCTTCGCGCCCGAGGGGCCGTGGATCGTGCCCAAAGAATTCTATGGGGACCCCATGGAGAAGTTGCACCAGCAGCTCACTATTGACGGCGTGACGGTACAGGAGGCCAATGCAGGCGATATGATTCATTCGCTCTGGGAACTCATCGAGTACGGGTCCTCGATCATTACACTGTATCCCGGTGACGTCCTCAACAGCGGCACGTCGGGTGGTACGACCGCAGGTGCTACGGCTCAGCGAGGCCAGAGCGGATATCTCCAGCCGGGGGAGACGATCGAGGCTAGCATTGAAGGCATCGGTACGCTTCGAATGCCCGTAGTGGCCGGCCCTCCTCTGCCCGACGGCCTTGCCGGTTCGTATCTGCCGCCGGTGAGTAGCTACAGGAATCGGCGCTAGGAAGATCCACGGTGGATGGGTGAACAAGTTCATTCCGAAACCGGATGCTGGCCCGAGCAAGGTGCTCGGCAAGCGGCTGTTGTTCCACTAGCCTGCGATCGCACCTGGTTTAGCGCAAATCTCTGCTTCGGTTTTACACTCGGCAGGCGCATCCTTGGACGGTTCCCGGAATCCGCTAGCAAAGGACGGGAAGGCCAGATTTTCCCTGGGGGGCATGTTCGTTGTTCGGTGGCGGCCCCCACCAATCCTTGACTCATGATCTGAACCTGATGAAGGATGTGCCTGACGTAGACTGTTGTACCTGACCTTCAGGCGGAAGAAGCAGAAACGAGGACCTCATGAGAATTCGAATCTTTCCGGCAGTTTTGATCGCAACTTTTGCTTTCACACTCCCGGTCAACGCCGATCCGATCAAATTCGCCCGCTACCCCCACAGTAGCCACGGCCAGATCGCCTTCAGCTACCACGGCGACATCTGGGTTGCCGACAACGATGGCGTCAACGCACGCCGGTTGACAGCTCATGTTGCCAACGACACGTTTCCGCGCTTCTCGCCCGACGGCCAATGGATCGCGTTCACGTCGAATCGGATGGGAAACAACGACGTGTTCGTGGTTTCGGTGAACGGGGGGGTGCCGCAACAGCTGACGTTCCATACGACCAGCGACACCGTGCAGTACTGGACGCCCGACGGGGAGCGGATCATTTTTTCGACCTCGCGCGGGGCGCACGCGTTTTATACACCCCTTTACTCGGTGTCACGGATGGGGGACCTGCCGGTGCAGATGGGTATGGACCAGGGTGCAGCGGGGATGATTTCGCAGGATGGGAGGACGGTTGCCTTCAACCGGTACGGGATGCGCTACTGGCGCAAGGGGTACCGGGGCAATAGCCAGACCGACATCTGGTTGCAGGACCTGGCGAGCGGAGAGATCAGTCAGCTCACCGATACCGACACCGGGCAGTTCCGCGAGCACACACAGGACGCCTACCCGATGTGGGGTGCCGACGGGATGGTGTACTTCATGTCGGAGCGTGACGGGACTTTCAATATCTGGAAGATCGCGCCCGACGGTAGCGGCCTCGCGCAGGTGACGGACCACGGTTCCGACGGCGTGCAGTACCCGTCGATCAGCCCCGATGGGTCGACGATTAACTACGAGAACGAGTTCGAGGTGTGGACGTTGGCAGTGCCCGGCGGGGCACCCGAAAAGATTAGCATCGACCTCGACTTTGATCCCAAGAGCAACATGGTCGAGTATCTCACGTCGGAGAGCCAGGCCGACGGCTTCTACCCGTCGCCCGAGGGTCGCTATCTGGCTGTCGACTACCACGGTGAGATCTTCATCGTGCCGACCAACTCCGACGTGGGGGAGAAGACGCAGGTGACAGCGAGCGGCTGGCGACAGCGGACGGCGGTGTGGTCGCCGGATGGTGAGAGGCTTGCGTACATCTCGGACGAGAGCGGCGATCAGGAAGTGTGGACCTACGACGTTGACAGCGGCTCGTCGACGCGCCTGTCAGACCACGAATCCGAGAAGGGCCGTCCGATCTGGTCGCCAGATAGCTCGAAACTGGCGTTCTCGGCATTCAACTCGCTGATGGTTGCTGACATCGAGAGTGGCGTGGTGACCGAGGTAGGCACCAACGTGGAACGCGGCTTTCAGATCGGCAACTTTTCGGCCGACGGCAACTGGCTAGTGTACTCTCGCCGCAACGAGGATCTCGATCAAGAGGTCTACCTATTCGAGATCGAAACGCGTACCGAGCACAATCTGACGCAGGACCCGTTTACCGACAGCGCCGGGTTGATTACGCCGGATGGTGCGCACGTAGTGTTCCGTTCGAATCGCGCCGACGGAACGAACCAACTCTTCAAAGTGTCGCTGGAGCGGCTGACCGAGGATCCGGATGACCCTGTGGTGAAGGAGCGGAACCTGCTCGAGGCGGAGCGGTCGGGTCGAGGCGGGCAAGGCGGCGACAAAACCGGTGGTGACACCGGAGGCGCCGACCAGGATGAAGCGCCATCCCTGATCTCTGTTGATACCGACGGCATCCGGCGTCGAGCCGTCCGGCTCACGAACGACAACACCGGCGTCGGCAACGCCTTCTTCTTCTCCAACAACGGCGAGACGATCTACTATATTGGCGCCGACCAGGGTGGCCGGGCGCTGTTCTCGATCCCGCTCGCGGGCGGCGACGCCAACCGCATGGCCGGTGGTGGCTTTGGCGGCATCACGCCGACGGCCGACGGCTCGATGGTTTTCTTCCGCCAGGGAGGTGGTGGTTCCGGTTCCGTCATGAGCATGCCGCTGCGCGGCGGCAACCTGGAGAACCGCCAGGAGCGCGTCGAGTTCGAGTTCACAGTGACCGTCGACAAGCAGGTCGAGTGGCGCCAGATCTTCGACGAGGCCTGGCGCGTCATGAAATACCGGTTCTACGACGCCGACATGCACGGAGTCAATTGGTCGTCGGTGCGCGAACGTTACGAAAGCCTCTTGCAGTACGTCGGTCAGAACCAGGACCTGTACGACCTGACCAACGAGATGATCGGTGAGCTTAACGCGTCCCATACCGGCGTAAGCGGCCCCAGCGGCATCGATCAGCCGGAGACCTACGGCACCTCCGAACTCGGCTTCGAGATCGTGATCGATGGAAATAACTATGTCGTTGGCCATATTTATAGAAACGGGCCGGCCGACAAAGAGTGGATCGATTTGCAGGTTGGTGACATGGTGCTCGGAATCGATCAACAGCGTGTCCGACCGCCACAGAACTACTGGCAGGTCCTCAACCATACGCTTAACGACTACGTCACGGTGACCATCGATCCTTCGACGCGCACCGGTGCAGCCAACGTCACTCCCGGCGAGCCACACGACATCCGCATCCGTACGGTGGGCTCGCTGCGCGACATCAAGTACGAAGAGTGGGTCGAAAGCAATCGGAAGTACGTCGAAGAAGTCTCCGCCGGGCAGATTGCCTACGTGCACATCCGCTCCATGAACCAACCGTCGCTGGTGCGCTTTCAGAATGAAATCAATCACTTCTGGAATACCAAGGGGATCGTCGTCGACATTCGCTACAACGGCGGCGGCAACATCGACCAGCAACTTCTCGACATCCTCGAGCGGCGCCCGTACGAGTTTTGGAACAATCGTTACGCTGGGGAGCAGTCCGGGCGGCGGCCGCGCCAGGCCATCGCCGGCCCCAAGGTGATGCTCATCAACCGACGCTCGGGCTCCGACTCCGAGGTCACCCCGATGGGCTTCCGGGACCTCGGCCTCGGCCGCATCGTCGGCACCCCGACAAGCGGCGCGGTGATCGCTACAGGCTCCTACACACTGATCAACGGGGGGCGCATCCGTACGCCGGGATCGTTGGTCGTTACGTACGATCCGAAGCGGCCGGGCAACCGCGGTATCAACCTCGAGAACTACGGTGTGGCGCCCGATGTTCAGGTGGAGAATTCGCCACAGGATGAACTCATAGGGTTCGACCGCGAGTTGAAGGAAGCGGTCGACGAGGCGCTACGGATGCTGGCGAGCGGTGAGTGGCAGTATTCCGGCACCGCGCGGCCCCGGAGATAGACGATGCGACAGGTTTCTTCGCGATTGCCAAAAACTGAATGGTGGTCGTCGCCGCAGGTACTCTCACCACCGGGTGAGGGGATTCGCGAAGGGCTAGCTTCGGTTGTTGGCTAATACTCCTGAAACATCCTCTGGATCTCTACGGGATCTTCTGTGGTTGAAAGCGCGAGCATTAGTAGAATTCGCGCTTTTAGGGGTGCAAGATCTTCCGCCGCAATTCGCAGCGAGGCATTCGTGCTGGCTTCGCCGTAAGCCCGTCTAGCGCCTGACCGAATCCGGCCACCCCCCGTCCGGCTGCTTGTAACGACAAATACGCCTTGATCAAGAACGGCCGAAATTCCTTCTCGTTGATTGCCGCTCAGTGCTCCCGCTCCAGCCGTTGCCATCACTATGCCGCGTGCGCCAGCGTTCCCCGTTGCCTGAATGAGGTCAGCTGTGGCGCCCTGGTAGACCATCAAAATGTCGACGCGCGGCAGTTCTTCAAAGGCAAAGACATCAAATTCACTGTCAGTGCTGTGGCGTTTTAATGTATCGCGGTAGTAGACGACGCGATCTTGATCGACGACTCCCATGATTCCGTAACCGCGAGTCTCAAATGTTTGGAGTCTCACGGTGTTGGTTTTGGTTACCTCACGCGCCGAGTTGATCTCGTCGTTCATGGCCACGAGAGCGCCCTTGCCACGTGATTCGGGATTGGCGGCAACACGGAACGCTTGGAGAAGATTCGCAGCCCCTTCATAACCCAGCGTGCTTGGATTCCTCATGGCACCAACGACAACGACGGGGCGGGGGTCGCGGACCGTGAGGTGAAGAAAGTAAGCGGTTTCCTCGAGGGTGTCGGTCCCACTAGTTACGACTACCCCTGCGAGGTTAGCGTCGTCACGGTAGAGCTGGTTTATGCGTCGCGATAGCTGCATCCATTGGTCCAGCGTGATTGAACTACTAGAGGTGTTGGCGAACTGCTCGAACTCTGGCTGCACGTAGTCGGTAAGGTTGGGGATCCTGGCAATTAGATCTTCGGCGGTCAGACGGCCGCCGGAGGCGCTGGAGATAGTTCCACCAGTTGCCACCAATCGCACCCTAGGCGGTACCGAAGACGACTGAGCCCAAAGAAAATTGGATGACGTAACAGTCACAACCAGCAAAAACAAAAAACCAATCTGCCGTGAGCGATGCATAGGTGACTCCTTATTTGCCAACAACTGGATGCAAAGCGACTTCAACAATGAAAGCATAATTGTGTTCCCCAATTCCGACCGAGAAATCAAAGTTACTTTAGATGGTGTATTACCTCATCGGAACGCATCTAGAATAATAGCCTGATGATTAGAAAAATCCCGAACCGAGATTCAATCTCTCTTCCGTGTGCTATCGCTATTGTTTGCGTCATGCTAATCAATAGTTGCACCAATGGGGATGACCTGCCGGGACAGAGTGCAGCGATAGTCGAGATTGATCTGTCGGGCCCAGTAACGTTTTCCCGGGACGTAGCGCCGATTATCTGGGACAACTGCGCTATTTGCCATCGACCCGCTGGTTTTGCACCGTTTAGCTTGCTGACCTACGAGGAGGTCAGTACGCATGCAGAGGAAATCGCTATAGCCGTCGAGGATCGACACATGCCGCCCTGGCTGCCGGAGCCAGGTTACGGGTCGTTTCTTGGGGATCGGAGGTTGTCAGACAAGAAGTTGGAAATGATCCTCCGGTGGGTTAGCGAGGGCGCCATCGAAGGTGATCCAGCTGCCCTGAAGGAATTGCCGAGCTTTAGCGATGGGTGGCAGCTTGGCGAGCCGGACTTGGTTGTGGAAATGCCGGAGAAGTTCACGTTGGCACCCGGTGCTGGTGACGTATTCCGTAACTTCGTGGTTCCGACTCCGGTTGGACCTCGGCGCTATGTTCATACTGTTGAGTTGCACCCAGGCAACTCGAAAGTTGTCCACCATGCTGTGCTGATGATTGATGAGTCCCGGTCTTCCCGAGAGCTTGACCAGCAAGATCCTGACGTCGGGTATTACACCGGCATGGACAGCTCCGGTGGAGCACACAGCCCGGCCGGTCAGTTTCTGGGATGGACTCCTGGATTGGTGCCTCGGCGGGGTGAGGAGAATCTTGCTTGGGGCCTACGTGGTGGTACGGATTTTGTGCTTCAGCTTCACATGCTGCCCGGTAGCGAATTCGAGGATCTTCGAGCCTCAATCGGACTCTACTTTGCCGACCGGCCACCGAAGGAACAGGCTTACGCGTTACGTCTCGGCTCGATGGACATCGACGTCGCTGCAGGGAACCCAGCCTACGTCATTGAGGATAGCTACGTGCTGCCGGTCGACGTCCGTGTGTTGAGTGTCTATCCACACGCTCACTATCTGGCCCGTGACATGCAGGGGTATGCAACGTTTCCGAACGGTAGACGCGAGTGGCTGATTCGAATTATGGAATGGGATTTCTTGAAACAAGATAGGTACACCTACAAGGAACCCTTGTTTCTACCTGCGGGGACCAGGTTGACGATGCGATTCACTTATGACAACACGGTTGAGAATCCGCGAAACCCAAACAGGCCGCCTCGCCGCGTCGTTTATGGCCCGAACTCATCCGACGAGATGGGCGACCTCTGGATCCAGGTGCTACCTGTAGCGCCGGAAGAGTTCACGGTTCTCGAAACCGACTTCATGCGCCAGGAGCGGGGCAAGGAAATTGTGGTAGCTCGCCGGACACTGGCGAATGACGTCCACAATGCCCGAAACCATTACAATTTGGGGGTCCTGCTGCAAGCGGATGGGGCTCCCGAGGAGGCTGAAAGTCATTACCGCGCGGCGCTACAACGCGATCCAGACCTTGCCGACGCTCACCATAACCTCGCGGTTCTACTTGTTAGTGAGGGCAAGAATCGTGAAGGAGTCAATCACTACGGGGAAGTTCTTCGTATCGAGCCCGACTCTGCCGACGTGTATCTCAACCTTGCTCGCATTTACCTGTCTCAAGATGCTTTGGCGGACGCGATCACGTTGCTGCTCCGTGGTATCGAGATCGAACCGTCCATGTGGGAGTTGCATGCTGATATTGCGGCGGCGTATGTACGCCAGGGAAGCCTTGATGTCGCTATCAGCAGCTATCGGGCGGCGTTGGCGATCGATCCAGATGTGGAGTTCTTGCACATTGGCATCGGCGAGGTGTTTGGAGCACAAGGCCGGTTCGTAGATGCCGAGGAGGAATTTCGTATCGCTCTAACGATCGCGCCACAGGATGCTTGGGCACACAATGATCTCGGTATGGCACTGGAGCAGCAGGGGAGGATCAAAGAAGCGATCGAGTCTTACCGGCGAGCACTAGCGATCGATTCGGCGTTCCCAGGAGCTCAGGCCAACCTCGATCGGGCGTTGCGTATTCGCTCACCACACTGACAGCCGCCGATCCCACACCAAAGGTTCCCATGGGGCAGATGTTTAGCTGCCTACGGATGCCCTGGTTAGCTGTGCAAGTGCAGCCAACGTTGTCTGTGCAGCGTTAAGCCCGAGTCGGAAGTCCTTATCGGTGAAGCTGGTCCACACGTCGAGGGGTGTATGCCAGGTTGGATTCCAACCGGCCCCAGTATGAGCCCCGCGCTCATTTTCTCGTAAGCTGATCGAGGGCACTATATTCATAAATGGTGTCGAGTCAGTGTTCGTCATGTGGGGCCCAACAGTAGCTGGGTAGTCAGTTGTGTAGGAGTCAGCCGCGGCTTTGAAAAGAAAGGCTAACTTCATGGAATCTTCAGCGAGTTCGGAATTCGACTGGAACTCGATATTGAAGTCGGCCTCCGGGCGTTGATCGCGGCTAACTGTACCGTCAGCACGTGGTGCACCATGATCCCATAACATCATGTCGTGCTGGATCATCCCGAGCCATCGGGGCTCAGGGTACTGCCCGGAGCCTGGCGGGTTCTCGATTCCTTGTAGTTCCTCCCGCTGGGACGTGTAGGCACGTGCTCCATTGAGCCCCGTTTCTTCGTTGTTCCATAGAGCAAACCGGATCGAGACCTCGGTCTGCACATCAGGAGCGTTCAAGATCCTGGCTAATTCCATGACAAGAGCCGTACCCGATCCATCGTCATTGACTGCCTCGTTGACACCGTGACCATCCATATGGGCTCCAACGATGTACATCTCGTTGGGTCGTGTGGTGCCGACTTTGGTGCAGTAGACCTCCTGTCGTTCGCCATCGCTAGGTTGTTCCAGGTTTAGCTCTCGGATGCGTGGATCAGGTTGTGCGTCAGGGTCGCGGTTGACTCCGCTTCGAGCACGGTAACCGTAGATTGAGCTCCCACCTGGGCCGGACCCATTGCGACCAACAATCCCCCCAGTTGCTGTCGTCAGGCTAGTCTCTTCGGCTGGCGTCCTTCTGCCACCCGCACGGCTTCGATTCCGTCCACCTCCGGCACTTGGTTGTGTATTGGTTGGCTCAGGTGGGTACATGTATGTGATCCGCTCGGTGTTCGTACAGCCGAATGACTGCAGTTGCGCTTCGATCCAGTCGACCGCGTCGCGATTACGCTGCGTGCCTTGGCGACGGTCGCCAAACTGCGTTAGCCCCTTGAGCGTTGTCTTGTAATTTTCAAGGGAGAGTCGGCCTACCAATTCCCGAACCGGATCCTCCTGGGCATTCGCGGGCTGGCCGTGGGTGCCAGTTCCGATACTGATGTCAACAGCGGCAACAAGAAGAATGGTTATTGCAAGGATTCGTGTGTGCATGTGTTTTCCTCAGGATATGAAGGAGCCTTTGGGTTTGTTGGCTGGGTCAACCGGCGTTGAACAACTCTTTGATCTGGCGCAGAGCCGCTTCGATCTTTAGTTCGATTGCTTTTTCACCATATTCTACCGAGGC
>Ga0310124_10003647_pt1 | contig 10293 bp, 12 predicted proteins | sample CB11b_AW_Bot5_MG_FD_203507 | JGI IMG/M metagenome (GOLD analysis project Ga0310124, IMG submission 203507) | Marine microbial communities from Western Arctic Ocean, Canada - CB11b_AW_Bot5 | ecosystem: Environmental > Aquatic > Marine > Oceanic | place: Canada: Western Arctic Ocean | collected...
TCGGCGTTATTCTGTAACTCCTCGCGACGCTGCATATCCTCGTCGAGTTGCTTCTTCGCGGCCATGACCTTCCGCTGTTGCGCCTCCAACTCGCGCTTGCCCTGGTCTATCTGATTGCGAAACACGCCCATGTCGTCCTTGTAGCGCTGAAGGCTCGCCAGAGCGAGCTCCTGGGCGGCGCGGTCGACTTCGAGGCGGGATGCGACGCTGAGCGGCCCGGTGTCGAGCGACTGGATCCGCGTCAGCTCGCGTTTCCTCTCGAGCGCCTGTTCGGCAACCGCGGTCGCCAGTGCGGCGTCGGCATTCTGTTGTGTGACGCTCATCATGAACATGTCACACACAGCGGCGACGCGGTCCCAGGTCAGGCGGTCGCTGCACCCCAGCCAGCCCAGCAGGACGAGTGAAGCCACTGCGTGGATGACGACGAAGATCGCGATGACGTTCCAAAGGGTTCTCAAACGCCGGTCCCCATGACGTCCGCGCGGAGGTGCAATTGAATCGCCATCTCGTCGAGCTGCGCCGTTTCGCGTCGCTTCTGACGTTTCGTAAACGCGTCGAGACGGCGCTGCCGCAACAGCTCAATGCTCTTGCGCGCTCGCATCGCCTCATCGAGCTTCGTCCTGGCTTCACCGATCCGTTTTTCCACCGTGGCCAGCGACAACATCACGGACTGCGCTCTGAGCGACACCTGCCCGCTGAAACGAGCAAATTGCGACACGCGATCGACGTCGACTCGTCCCACCAGACCCGCCGCCAGGTCGCGCTTGGAATCGACCACCGTCTGCTGTTCGTTGCGGATCTGCCCCATCAGGATCATGCGCTGCCGCAGCACCCGGGCCAGATCGCGCTGGGCCATGTCCTCGACGGCGCGGCGCTGCTTCAACAGCGGATCCAGAGCGAATCGGAATTTCGCCATCGGCGGTCCTTCCTTGGACGAGGTTTAGCCCACCGGCTGCGGACGCGTTCGCACCGCGCGAACCGGCTGGCCGGGCGGGTGGCCCGTCGGTCCCTGGGGAACACGATTCGCAGGTTGCTGAAACTTCCTGCGCGTTTCGGTGATCTGCTGCATCAGTGCTTCTAGCTGCCTGGTCGTCCGGCTCAGATCACCGCGCTCAACGGATTCGTGCCGCCCCTGGCGGACAAAGCGGTCGATGGCCGGCTTGCATTCGATGGCCACGTCGTACTCGGGGTTGCTCCCGGACACGTACGCACCGATGTTCAGCAGGTCTTCGACTTCCACGTAGGCGTTGAGCAGGCGCAGCACCTCGCTGCGGATCGATTGTTGCGCCGCGTCGGTCACGTCGTCGGCGATGCGGCTCATCGATTCGAGCAGGTCGATGGCCGGCCAGTGTCCGCGGTGCGCCAGCTTCCGGCTGAGCACGACGTGACCGTCCAACACGCCCCGCGCCGCATCCGCGACCGGATCGTCCATGTCGTCACCCTCGACCAGCACGGCGAACAGCCCGGTGATCGAGCCGCGCGACGTGCGGCCGCATCGCTCCAGCAGAGCCGGAATCTGGGCGAACATGCTCGGCGGATAACCTTTCGTGGTCGGCGGCTCGCCCGCCGACAGGCCGATCTGGCGCAGGGCATGGCAATAGCGCGTCAGCGAATCCATCATCAGCAGAACGTCGAGATTTTGGTCGCGAAAATACTCCGCGATGGTGGTGGCTACCAGCGCGGCGCGGACGCGCTGCAACGCCGGCTCGTCCGACGTGGCGCAGATCACGACGCTGCGTGCCAGCCCCTCGGGGCCCAGGTGGTTTTCGACGAAATCGACGACTTCGCGGCCGCGTTCGCCAACGAGCGCGATCACGTTCACCGCGGCGGAGGTTCGCTGCGCCATCATGCCCAGCAGGATGCTCTTGCCCACACCGGGGGGGGCGAACACACCGAGGCGCTGGCCGCAACCCAACGTCACGAAGCCGTCGATCGCGCGGATACCCGTCACCAGCGGCGTGTCGATCAGCGGCCGTTCCATCGGTTCGATGGGCGTGCGGGTCAAGGGCCGCGTCACGCGCTCGGACAGGGCGCCAGCGCCGTCGATCGGCGCGGCGCTGGCGTCGAGCACGCGTCCCAGGACTGCCTCGCCTACGGATACCTGCGGTACGAACTGTTCGGCGACCACCACGTCGCCGCGGCAGATGCCCGCCGTGCTGCCAAGCGGGATGACGATGGTCTGGTCCTGATCGAAGGCGACCACTTCGCCGTGGATCAAAGCGCCATCCTCGGTCGCACGAGGCGCATCGCGCCGATGAGACGAACGTGACAGACCGGCCAGGGGCTCGATCCGGACCAGAGATCCGATCGGCACGGGCAGGTCGCAGACGCGCACCGCGAGCCCGCGCACCTCGCTCACCGTACCGCGAAGCTCCATGGCCGCGGCGTGCTCGAGCATCCCGATCTGTTCAGACAGAATCGTCGTCACGTTCCGAATCGTCCTGTGGTTGTGGCGCCGTGGCGCCTGAGTCTTGCGGCAAGTTTTTCGCCCGATCCTCAGCGGCCTGCTCGGGGTCGGGCAGAATCATCATCACCAGACGGCGCAACTGCGTTTCCACCGTGGCATCCACCTGCCCCTGCCCGTAACTGATGACGCATCCACCCCGGTCGATCTGGTCGTCATCCACGAGGCTCAGGCTCTTGACCTGGGAAAACTCCGCGATGAGCTGCGGCATGGCCTGTTCGAGCAGCTGCCGATCGTCACGGTGGATCCTTACGGTCACTTCCATGGAGCGCAAAACGTATGACAACGCCGCGGCGAGTTGATCGACGACGACACTGCGGTCGACCTGGACAATCCGGTGTACCACGAGTTCAGCGAGGCGCAGCGCCAACGCGAGCACGTCGCGGCGCCCCTGACTTTGCATTTCCTGATGGCGCTGCTCCCACTGCTGCGCCGCGTCAATCCAGGACCGTTGCAGTTGCTCGAACTGCGCCGCGGCCGACGCGATCGCCTCTTCGCAGCCCCGCTTGCGCCCCTCAGCCAGTCCCCGTTCGAAGCCCTCGGCGTGACCTTGGCGCTGGGCCTCGTCGCCGATCTGCGCCGCCACACGTTCGGCCTCCTGCTCGGCAGCGGTGACGATCGTCGCCGCCTCGAGGCGGGCGCCTTCCTTCAGTTGCTCGGCCTGGCACCCCAGGTCCCCCATCTCGAGCACGATCGCTCTTTGAAGCAGCGGCGAACTCTCCTGACGTTTCATGACCGGCATGGCTTACGTTCCAGAGCGTGGGCCTAAACGATCATTTCCGAATCCGCGCCGCGGCCGCCGATGATGATCTCGCCGGCGTCTTCCAGGCGGCGCACGACGTCCACGATGCGCTGCTGGGCCGCCTCCACGTCGGTGACCCGAACTGGCCCCATGAATTCCAACTCTTCCTGGATCAACTGGCTGGCACGGTCGGACATGTTTCGGAATATCAGTTCCTTCAGCTCGTCGCTCGCGGTCTTGAGCCCCATCGCCAGCTCCTCGTTGTCGATCTCCTTGAGGACCGACTGAATGCCCTTGTCGTTGACGTGCAAAACGTCCTCGAACACGAACATGAGCCGGCGAATCTGTTCGACCAGATCGGGGTCATCGGCCTCGAGCCCTTCCAGAATCGACTTCTCCGTGGTGCGATCCACGAGGTTCAGCATCTCGGCAACGGTTTCGATGCCGCCGATTTTCTCGAATGATTGACTCAACACGCTGGACAGTCGCGCCTCCAGGCCGCGTTCGACCTCGGAGACGACATCCGGGTTCGTCTGCTCCATGTTGGCCACGCGCTTTACGACCTCGATCTGCTTCGGGCCCGGCAGGCCGCCGAGAATCTCCGCCGATTTGTGGAATCCCAGGTGGCTGACGATCAGGGCGATTGTCTGCGGGTGTTCATCCTGAATGAACGTCAACAGGTTCTGCGTATCGGCCTTCTGCAAGAAGGAAAACGGTGACTTGCGGAACTTGGCGCTGATCTGCTGCATGATCCGGGCGGCCTCTGACGGGTCGAGGGTGTCCTCGAGCAGAGCCCGGGCGTAATCGAGGCCGCCCTCGCGCGCCCAGTTGGTCGCCAGCGCCAGACCGTGGAATTCCTCGAGCACCGAATCGCGGACCGTCGCGGGGATCTGGCCGATGACCGCCATCTCCCGCGTGACCTCTTCGATCGCCTTGCTCTCCATCTGCTTCAAGACCATCGACGCGGCTTCCTGATCGATCGCCAGCAGAAGAATCGCCGCCTTCTTGGCGCCGGTCAGCTCGTCACCCGCGTTGATGTCGCGCGATCCCTTGGCCATGGAGCATCCGCACGTCAGTCGTCCCGGTGAAGCCAGTGGTTGATGAGGATTCCGGCCTCACCCGGGTTCCCCTTCACCAGCTCGGTGATCTGTTCGGCGACCTTCCGCGACCGAACTTCCGATTCGTTGAGTTCGACGCCCGAGATGGCGGCGTCGAATTCCTCGGCTTCGCCGATCAGTTCGTCGTCGTCACCCAGGTTCGGCGGCAGACCTGCCAGTTCCTGTACGCTCGGAAGGTCCTGCCGCTGCGATGCTCTGCGCACCATGCCGAACATCAGGGCGAGGCTGATCAGCGCCAGACACATCAACCCGATGTGCCTGATCCAGCCCGAACCGAACATCGCGCCGATGCCCCCTTCCGGCGATTCCCCCATCATCGACGCGAGCATGGCCGCGTCCGGGATCATCTGCGCCCGGACGACGCCCTTGTTCTCTTCCTGCTCGATCAACGGCTCGACCATCAACTGGATCGAGTCGAGCTGTGCCTGGACGAACGCGTCATCCGGGTCCGCCGCTTGCTTATTCTGCTCATTGTCGTCGGGTTGTTGGGCTCGAAAGATCGTCACAAAGAAACTGCGCGGCACGTTGATGCTGACGTTGATCTGCCTGGTCGCGTGACCAAGCTCGATGTGCTTCGATTTGGCGGTGAGCTTCTTCGGGTCGAATCGCCTCTCGGACTCCTCGGTGCTCTCCGCCGTCGTGTCGGCGCCACTGCCCGATATTTCGGCGCCGGTGTTCGATCGGGGACCGGGCTCGCCGCGATCGGCGACCTGCCGGCGGGTCATCTCCTTGCTCGTCTCGGTCGCAAGCTGATCGTCCTCCTGGTATTCGAACTGTTCGACGCTCTTGCGCAGGATCGAATCGGTCAGCACGTTGACGGCGACAATGACGTTGGGGATGTGGTCCAGGACACTTTCGATCTTCTGCTTGTGGTGGGCCTCGACCATCTTCAGGTGTTCGAGGGTGTCGCCAGGGGGAACGTCGTTCTCGTCCTTCGCGGTGTACTGGCGCCCGTGATTGGCGTCGATAACCACCACGGCCTCGGGCCGCATCGGCGCGAACGCTCCGCTGACCATGCCGGCGACCGCCTCCACAAGCGTCCGCGACACGCGAGTCCGTCCCTTCATCACGACGTTGACCGAAGCGGTGGGCCGCACGTGCGACTTGCCGAAACCTTCTTTGGCTGGCATGGACACCATGACATTCGCCGACCGCACGTCCTTGAACTGGGCGAGGATCAGCCCGAGCACCGTCTGCTTGGCGATGAGCAGGTTCTGCCGATGCTGTTCGTTGCTGAGCCACGGCGAGCGGCTCTTGATCAACTCGTCAAACGCCGCGGTCGTGTCCGCCGCCAGGAGATTGCCCTGTTCCAGAATCGCAATGGCTTCGATGTGCTGATCATGGGGAACCTTCAGCTGCCCATCCTCGCCGTGAACCTTGATCCCGTGCTGCGTCAGCAGGGTGGACACTTTCTCCTGGTCTCCCACGAAACCCGTGATGGCAACCATCTGCGGCGACGCCGCATACTGCAGCATCAAATAGCCCACCATGACGAGAATGACCATCAACGACAGAATCAGCCACTTCTGCGTCGCGGTCAGCTCGGTCAGTTGAACCCTGATCTGGGCCCACGCTCGTTTCGCGAACTCCATGGGTACTCCGAAAGCGAATCGCAAGTCGCAAGTGGTGAGCGTCTCAGGTCCTGCGCCGTTGAGCGCCTACCCTCCCGACTTGCAACCTTCACCACTCGAGACTTGCGACTTCTTCTAAACCCTCATCTGCTTGATTTCGTCATACGCTTCCACAAGCTTGTTCCGCACCTGCATCAGCATTTGAAAGGCCACATCGGCCCTCTGCTTGGCAATCATCACGGCGGCGGCGTCGTCACGGCGACCGGTCATCAGGTCCTCGATCGCCATCTCCGCGTCCTTCTGCAGCGAGTTCACCTGCTCGATATTCTGCATGAGCACGTCCTTGAAACTCGGCTGACCACCGGCGTCGGGGCCGGTCGGCGACGCGGGCGGACGGGGGCCGACTGCCCCGGAGCCGCTGCTCGAATTTACGAGTCCCAATGGGTCGGTCATTTCGTCACTCCGGCTATGCCATCAGGCGTAGAGCCGACTGGATCATTGATTTGGTCGCCTCGGCGGCGGTGATATTCGCTTCGTACGCGCGGGTGGCCTCGAGCGCGTTGACCATCTCCATCGCCGGATCGATGTTCGGGTAATAGACGTATCCCTTGGCGTCGGCGTGCTTGTGGCCCGGTTCCCATTTGGCCCGCAGCGGCGACGAATCTAGCAGGATGTCGGAAATGTGGACCCCCTCGTGTTTGCCGGTTGCCGGATCACCCGGGGCGAAGACGGCGATGCGCCGGCGAAAGGGCGCGTAGTTCCCGTTGGCATCCTCGATCGCATCGCGGTTGGCCATGTTCGCGGCGATCACCTCCATGCGGGTGCGCTGGGCAACGAGCGCCGACGCCGAAATATCAAGAGCGCCAAACAAATCAGAGCCTCTCGCGGATGGCGGTGCGGAGCATGGCGAACTGGTTGCGGATCATTTCGATGGCCATGTTGTGCGCGATACTGTTCTCGGCAAGGTCCTGCATGATTCGCTCCAGGTCCCGGTTGTTCTCATCGTGGAACAGCACGCCCTGGTTGGTCCGCTGCGGCCGTGACCGCATCCAATCCGGGCCGAACGTCAACTGCCGCGTATCGTTCAGCGGCAACGGGCCGTCCTGACCGATTCGGCCTCTGCGTTCATCGACCGCGTCTCGCAGGGCCAACTGGAACGAGTCGGTGTCGAGATCCACCGGCTTGAAGTAGGGCGTGGAGAGGTTCGCGATGTTGTGTGTCAGGGCACGGTGCCTCTCCTGCGTGAACTGGGCCATCCGCTCGAGGACGGGCATGGCGCCGTTGTCGAACAGTCCCTGGATCACGACCGCACCTCAATTCGTTCGCAAACCAATCCCATGCGCGCAATCCGTGTCATCGCGCAGAAATCTTGGTGCCGTCGCCACGCAAACCTGAATTCGCCCGCCAACGCGCGACCAAGGAAGGTGCCGTCCCGGCACACTCCTTGCTTGTAGCGCAAAAGTTGCCGCACGAATTGGCGCAGGAATTGCGCGGTCACAATAAAGACTTTGCGCCGCAAACGGTGACGGGTACGGCGAACTGATTCGGCCTTCAACATGCGTGATCGTCCGGGTTAAACGGTCTCGGCTACCAGCTTTTCCTGCTTCCACCTCTTGAGCTTCAGGCCCAGCGTCCTGATCCCGATCCCCAGCGCCTCGGCGGTCTGCCTGCGATTGCCGCCGAACTGTTCCAGCGTGCGCAGAATCTGATCGCGCTGAACGTCCACCAGCCGCCGACTGCAGTGATCCGGGGCCGGGACGGTCTGGGCCGCGGCCTCGGGTTCGACCAGCCACGGGCGGATCGTCACGGCGCTGATGGTCGTAGCGCGCGTGAGGACACTGGCACGCTCACAGATGTTCTGCAGCTCGCGTACGTTGCCCGGCCAGCGGTACTGCTTCAGCAGATCGATGGCGTCGGCCTCGAACACCTTCGGCTCCCTGCCCTCGCGCATGGCGACTTGAACGAGGAAGTGTTCGGCGAGCAGGGGCACATCGTTCAAACGCTCGCGTAGCGGCGGAACCTGGATCGGCAACACGTTGAGGCGGTAGTAGAGGTCCTGCCGGAACAGTCCCTCGGCAACGCGCCTGGCCAGATCGTGATTCGTCGTGGCGACGACCCGCACATTCACCTGCATGGTGAGGCTGGACCCGACGCGCTCGAACTGCTGTTCCTGAAGCACTCGCAACAGCTTGGCCTGCAGGGAATGATCTATTTCGCTGATCTCGTCCAGCAGCATCGTGCCGCCGTCGGCCAGTTCAAATCGCCCCTTGCGCATCTGATCCGCGCCGGTAAACGCCCCCTTCTCGTGGCCGAACAGCTCGCTCTCCAGGAGATTGCTCGAAAGGGCCGCGCAGTTCAGACAGAGCATCACGCCGTCACGGCGAAGGCTGTGCATGTGAATCGTGCGGGCGACGACCTCCTTGCCCGTGCCCGATTCGCCGCTGATGAGCACCGTCCCCTGGCTGCGGGCAATCTGATGGATCTGTTGAGCCAGGCCGCGCATGCTCCCAGACTGTCCGACCAGGATCGGCTTCTGCTCGTACTGCTGCGCGTTGCTGCGAAGCGCGGCGTTCTCCTGGATCAGACGGCGATTCTCCACCGCCCGGCGCAGCGTCAGGAGAAGCTGGTCGCCTTCGAACGGTTTCTGAATGAAGTCGAAGGCACCCTGCTTCATCGCGTTCACCGCGACGTCGACCGTGCCGTACGCGGTCATCACCACGACCGGCAACTGGTCATCGACCTGCCGCAGGCGCGTCAGCAACTCCAGGCCGTCCATCTCCGGCATCATCAGGTCGGTGATGACCACGGCGGGCCGGTGGCGGGCCACGAGCGTCAGGGCGGTGTTGCCGTCGGCGGCTGCGATCGCCTGGTAGCCGGCGCGCTGCAGCGTCGACCCGATGCTGTCGCGCATCAATGCCTTGTCGTCCACTACAAGAATCTTGGATCTCATGCGGCCGTCTCCCGCACCATGGCCGCTCCACCCACCGGCTCTGCGGCAACAAGGCGCAATTCGAACGTCGCTCCGCCGGTCATGGGGTCGTTTCCCACGCTGATCGTGCCGCCGTGGGCGTCGACGATCCGATGGACGATCGCCAGGCCCAGACCAGTTCCCGTACTGCGCGTCGTGAAGAACGGATTGAAAATCCGGTCCACGGCCGTCTTGTCGATCCCGGGCCCCGTGTCAGCCACCGACAGGACGACGTAGCCGGACTCGGGTCGGGCCGAAAGTAACAACCGACCGGGTTCGGATCGACCGCGTTGCTCGGCCATCGCCTGCAGCGCGTTGCGGATCAGGTTCAGCAACGCCTGGTGCATCAGGTCCGCGTCGGCGCGGACGACCAGATTCCCGCCGCAGATCAGGGTGCGAACGTCGGCGGACTCTATTGCGGGCGCGTGGAGGAGAAGCGCACGATCGAACATCAGGCCGACGGGGACCGGTCGCAGCCGCGGCCGCAATTCCCGGGCCACGTTCAGCACGTCGTGGACGATCGCATCGAGCCCGCGCACGGCATCGGCAATTTTTCGCGCGTTTTCACGGGCGGTGATCGGTGCCCGCCCGCGGGGGACAGCGTCGATCATCGATATCAGGTCGTCCTCCACCAGGTCGGCGTAGAGTCGGATCGCCGCCAGCGGGTTGCGAATCTCGTGGGCGATTCCAGCAGCCATTTCGCCCAGCGCCGCCAATTGTTTGGACCTCTGCAGCTGGGCATCGGCGCTGGCCAGCTCCTGATGCAGGCGGACCACCTCCTGCTGCAGCGCTTCGTGGCTGCGCTGAAGTTTCGCGGTCACATCGTTGTAGGCGCCGATGATCTCGGCCAGATCGTCCCCGTGCCGGTCTGCCGGCCGGGACTTCGTCGGCGCTAATGGTCGTTCGAGGGACGCTGACATCGCCGAGATTATCCCTGTCGGTTCGTGAAACGGTTGTCGCTGGCCGACGGCAGGCTCGCATACGCGTTCCGTGCCCGGCTGACGTGGTTGATCTTTCCCAACTCGCTGCCGATGCGCGCGTGGATCGCCTGAAGCGATTCACGATCGCGATCGTCCTGCCCGAGGATCTGCTCCAGCATGGCCGCGGAACGATCCACGAGCTGATCGACCTCGGCGCCGTCACTGTCTGCGAATGCCGCGCGGACGGCCGGCCAGTCGCTGCGGTAGGGCTCGATTTGCAACTGCAACTGCGTCAGGGCATCCGTAAACCGCTGCCGCTTTGCCAGCAGGGCCAACAGCGCGTCGACCGTCCCTTCCTGAACGACCCGAGCCTGCTCCCGGCTGAGGCGTTGAAGCTGCTCGAACAGCGCCACCTGCCGTCGCAGCAGATCCATGAGCGCGGGGATGTCGTGAGAGACGGAGGAGGTGGTTTCGGTGGTCATCCATGACCTCTCTGTCGAGATTCCGACC
>Ga0310124_10003648_pt1 | contig 10292 bp, 3 predicted proteins | sample CB11b_AW_Bot5_MG_FD_203507 | JGI IMG/M metagenome (GOLD analysis project Ga0310124, IMG submission 203507) | Marine microbial communities from Western Arctic Ocean, Canada - CB11b_AW_Bot5 | ecosystem: Environmental > Aquatic > Marine > Oceanic | place: Canada: Western Arctic Ocean | collected...
GGTTCTTGATCAACTCGCTCCACTCACGAGTTGTTGTGCCGCCGGTGTTCTCGAGGGTCTCGAACGTCACCGAAACATCCCCGGTGATCCGTGTGATCGTCGATCCGTAGGTGGGGTCGGAAAACGGAACGAGGTAGTCGGGTTTCGCGACGGCATCGGGGAGGAACAGGTCGTCGAATCCGGCGGTGTCGCCGCCGGCGGAGTTCGTCTGTTCGGAGCCGGCTCCTTCGAGGACCACGTCCAGCGAAACATCGCGGCTGGCCGAACCGTCTTCACCGGGTTCGAAGAACCAGTCCTGTCCGGCGGCTCCGGTGAGCCAATCCGAGAGGCTGTCGTCGAAGACGGTCAATTCCGACTGCAGCGTCTGGGCGAAGTCCTGGTCTTCGAGCGTGGCGATCCTGGTGTCGTAGTCGGAGGTGTCGGTCCAGGCTGCCAGCACCGCATTCAGTCCGGCGGTGTCGTTGTCGTAGACGGTGGCACTTCCAATCAGGATGTCGTCGCCGCTGTTTCCGTTGAGCGAGTCCGAGCCGCGGCCACCGATCACCACGTCGCGATCGTCTCCGGCGGACAGCGAGTCGTTGCCGAAGCCTCCCAGCAGGATGTCGGTTCCAGCACCTCCCTGGATCGTGTCACTGCCCCAGTGACCATCGAGAAGATCGGCACCGTCGTTGCCGGCCAACAGGTCGTCGTCGTTGTCTCCGACCAGAGAATCCGATCCGGCTCCGCCCAGCAGTGTGTCGTTGCCGGCCCCCCCGCGGGCGCTGTCGTCGTCGTTTCCTCCGTCGATCAGGTCGGCCCCGCTGCCGCCGCTGAGAAAGTCATTTCCTGCCTCGCCGGCCAATTCGTCGTCGTCGTCTTCGCCTCTCAGAGCATCGGCCCCCTCACCGCCCTGGATCGTGTCGTTTCCCACGCTGCCTTCGAGTGAGTCGTCGCCGGCTGCGCCCAGGATCCAGTCGTTGCCTGCATCGCCCAGCATGGTGTCGTCCCCGTCGCCACCGTGCATCAGGTCGTCACCGCTGCCCCCCTGCATCGTGTCCCCGTCGCCGCCTCCGCCGATCGTGTCGGCTCCATCGTCTCCGGTGAGCTGGTCAGCTCCTTCGTCGCCATCGAGGCGATCGTCCCCGAGGCCTCCGACCAGGATGTCCGGACCCCCGTGGCCACGAATCACGTCGTCGCCATCCTCGCCCCGCAACGTATCAGCTCCGGTGCCACCCAGCAGCACGTCCTCTCCGTACAGCCGATCGTCGCCGTCACCTCCGTCAATCGTGTCTGCTCCATCACCCCCGTACAGCCGGTCATCGCCGGCACCTCCATCGAGCGTATCGTCGCCGCTGCCGGCCAGCAGCGTGTCATCCAGGTCGCCGCCCCGCAGGATGTCGGCACCGGGACCACCCTTGAGCAAGTCGTTTTCCCCATCGCCCCGCAATTCGTCGTCACCGGCATCGCCTTCGAGCGTGTCGTTGTTGGCCCCGCCCCGAAGCAGATCGTCGCCGTCCTGCCCCTGCAGCAGGTCGTGACCGGGTCCGCCGGTCATCGAGTCGTTACCGGGACCTCCGATCAGCAGGTCGTTGCCTTCGCCTCCGTGCATCGTGTCATCTTCGGTTCCCCCCTGCAGGAAATCGTCTGCTCCGTCGCCCTCGATCACATCAGCACCGATGCCTCCCACAATCGAATCGACACCATCACCACCCCTCAGTGTGTCGCTTCCCGCCTGTCCCAGCAGCGTGTCGCTTCCCACCTCCAGGTCGCCATCCCCTTCGGCCAGGTCGTCTCCGTCGCCGGTGTCCAGCAGGTCATTACCGGCATCCCCGTACAGGAAGTCGTTTCCGGCCTCTGCCAGCAGCGAGTCATTCCCGCTGCCGCCACGTAGCGTGTCGTTGCCGATTCCACCCGAGACCAGGTCGTTGTCGTCTCCTCCATTGAGCGAATCGGCCTCGGCGCCGCCGATCAGGATGTCGTCACCGGCATCGCCGAAGAGCGTGTCGAGGCCCGGCCCGCCGTCGAGGCTGTCGAGCCCGTCGGCACCGCGGAGCGAATCGTTGTCATCGCCTCCCAGTAGAGTGTCGTTGCCCGATCCTCCGACGAGCGTATCGGCGCCGGCCTCGCCGCTCAGCAGATCGTCGCCGTTGTCGCCTCGCAGTGAATCGGCATCAAGACCTCCCTCGAGCGTGTCGTCGCCGTCGTTGCCCTGAAGCGTGTCCGCACCCGCACCGCCTACCAGAGAATCGTTTTCGCTGTTGCCAATCAGGTTGTCGTTGCCGGCCCCTCCGATGAGTACGTCGGCCCCGGTGCCGCCGCGGACCACATCGTTGCCCTCTTCGCCGTCCAACCGGTCGTCACCGGCGTCTCCTTCGAGCGTGTCGTCGCCCGTGCCGCCGGTCAGCGTGTCGGCTCCGATCCCGCCTCGCAGAGTGTCGGAATCGGCACCTCCACTCAGCGAGTCGTCTCCGTCATCTCCTTCCAGCAGGTCGTTGCCGTCCTCGCCGAGTAACCGGTCGTCGCCGGCATCCCCGCTGAGGGTGTCGGCACCGGTCCCACCCTCCAGCGTGTCGTGGCCGCCTCCACCGATCACCGAGTCGTTGCCTGGTCCACCGGTCACCGAGTCGTTGTCGTCGGAACCGTTGAGCGTGTCGGCATCAGCACCTCCGTCGAGCGTATCATTGCCGCTACCGCCGTTGAGTGAATCGAAGCCGGCGTCACCGACCAGGCTGTCGTTTCCCGAAGAACCCAGCAGCGTGTCGTTGCCGGAATTGCCGCTGAGCTGGTCGTCGTCACTCTCGCCCTTGAGTTCATCGTCGCCGGCACCGCCCAGGAGTACGTCGTTTCCGGAACCACCCTTCAGGGAATCATTGCCGAGTGACCCGCTGACCAGGTCATCTCCACTGTCTCCCTTCAGCGTGTCCGGACCGCTGCCGCCGATCAGAGTATCGTCGCCGCCATTTCCGCTGGCATTGGCCGATACGCCGGTCAGGTTGGTGAACTCGTCGTCTCCGTCTGCTCCGGAGAAGACCACCAGGTTCACGTCGGCCAGGGCGAAGTCCTGGGTCTCTGTTTCTGACGCGGTCGTCAGCGAGGCACGCAGCACGCCGGCCGACGGTGAAGAGACTTCGGCGGTGTCGGCAGCGGAGGTGCCGACAATATTCAGCGAGCCGCTGGCAGGATTGAACGAAATACTCAGCAACGAACGGTCTTCGAGCGTCTCGAGCTGGCGGGCCAATGGTTGTCGAGGACGGCGTCGGGTGCCCTTGCGACGGGGGTCGCTGGCTGAGCCCGGAAACAAGCTCAGCAGCCACGATTCAAACAGCATCTGGAGTTCCGTGAAGGGGGACGTTTATCGTAACCGAAACACCCGACATGGTCACCAGCCGACAGGAGCTCTCGAGGACACCGCCTGCCTGGAGATTTTCAACTGTGCTAGACTCGGCTCAACAGGCACTTTCACGATTCGATCTCAGATATCCCTAGCAATACGGCCTTCGCCAGGAGAAGCAGGAGAGTGTTCGGTTGGAGTCCGCGGGCAAGGCGACGGCACGGAGGGGCTGGCCGAGTTTGCGGATGTGGCGACCGGGTGGGGATCGCTCGGATGGTCGAGTCGTTGGAAGATCGCTGCCTGCTGTCTCACAATCCGATTGCCGGCTTCGGGGCTGTCGGAGACAGTCTGACGGACGAATACGAATTCGAAGAGTACGCGTACGCCGCGAATTGGCTCGAAGCGCTGGTCTCGGAGCGTGGGCTCGATTTCGGCACGACCGGTGCCTGGGGTGAGCCGAGGCGAGACGCATACGAGCACAATTGGGCACAATTGGGCACGCAGCGGCGCCACGTCCCAGACCCTGCTCGATGCCGGTCAACACGTCGGCTTGGCCGCGCAGGTCGATGCCGGAGCTGTCAGTCACGCCGTGCTGGCGGTGGGACCCAACGACTTCTTCACTTCCAGCCAGGTCTATTTCAAGATCTACAGCGGGCTCTGGTCCGCCAGCCAGGTCGATTCGTTCATCGACGGGCTGGTGGGAAATATCGAAACCGCCGTTGAGACTCTGGCCGCCACCGATGTGCACCTGGTGGTCGCCGGCGTAGCCGATTACGGGGTGGCTCCGTCGATCCGAGGCCTGTTTTCGATACCGTCGTGGCGGAATCGTGTCAGCCTGGTCGTCGATGAGGTGAATTGCGGTGTCGAGACGATCGCCCGTCGCGAGGGGATTCCCTTCATGGATACCGCCGGATTGACACGGTCCTTGTTCGGTACCAATGACGCGACGATCAGTTCGCAAGTGATCGGTGGGGTCCAGTTCAACAACACCTCGGGCATTTCCGCAACAAACGCCTTTGTCGGCGACGGGATCCACCCTCATACCGCTGTCCAGGCGCTCATGGCGAATGTCTTCATGGAGGCATTCAATTCCGGTTACTCCGCCGGACTCGTTCCATTCACCGAACAGGAGATCGTGGAGGGTGTTGGCGAGAGTTATGGGGGCTCGGCGACGCTGAACCTGGACTATTCGGACTATGTGAGGATCCACGATCCCATTTCGACGGTCAGGTTGCCCGAGGGGGGAGGCAGTTTTGAGGTGGTGATTGAGGACGGCACGTTGAAGGTCCGTCACCAGTCGGGCCCGCATCTCTTTTGCGGGCCGGTCGCTGCCGTGACCGAGCTTCACATCGACGGCACCGCCGCGGCTGAGACGCTTGTGATTGATCTCTCCGGAGCGCCCGCCGTACCGTTTGACGTATTGACGGTGGATGCCGGAGCCGGCGACGACTCGATCAGTGTCGTCTCGCTGGACGACGGTTTTTCCGGCACGTTGACACTCAACGGTCAGGGCGGCGACGACACGATCGACGCTTCGGCGATCAACGTGGCGGTGAAGCAGAATGGCTCATCGGGCAACGATTCGCTCACCGGCGGAGCTGCAGGAGACACGCTCAACGGAGGCAGCGGTGCGGACCTGCTGAGCGGTGGGGCGGGCAACGACCGTCTGCAGGGGCAGGGCAGCAGCTACGACACGTTGACCGGTGGCTCGGGAGACGACACGCTGGATGGCGGCGCTGGCTACGACCGGATTGCGGAATCGGCGGATGTCGATTTCACGGTCACTGATGCGACGCTGAGTGGCCTGGGCAACGACACACTGATCAACATCCAGCTGGCGCAGCTGTTTGGCGGAAGCAGCGCCAACTCCATTGATGCCTCGGCGTTTTCCGGACGAGCGTTTCTCAACGGTGCCGGTGGCGACGATACGTTGAGAGGTGGTGGCTGGTACGACCGGATTTTCGGAGGAGCGGGTCGCGACCTGATCACTGGAGGCAGCTCGGTTATCGATCCCGGGACCGGTTCCTACACCTATGACGTTCTGCGTGGGCAAGGGGGCAACTACGACACGCTGATCGGTGGAGCCGGCAACGACACGCTGAATGGAGGTGCCGGTGACGACTGGCTTGATGGCGGGACGCAGGACGACGGTTTGAGTGGCTGGAGCGGGGATGACACGCTGTCGGGACGCAGTGGTGATGACACGCTGGTCGGTGGTGACGGTGCCGATTCCCTCTACGGAGCCGATGGCGCTGACATCGCGTTGGGTGAAGCAGACGACGACTGGATCGATGCCGGAGAGGGAGCCGACACGGTTCGAGGCGGCCTGGGAACCGACACGATCCTGAACGACGCCAGCGAGATCGACGATTCGTTCACCTGGTGGGCCGAGTGGGTCGACGCGGTGTAGCGAGATATCCGATGCCCGTGGGCCTCCCGGACCCGAGCCAACTGAGAATGGGGATCTGTTACAGTGGTTCTTGAGGCCAGTGTCTCGAGCAAGGCGACCCGATGACGGATTCTCCGACCACTCGTCCCAGTCTGCTGTTGCGAATCCGTCGCAAGGATGATCACGCGGCGTGGGCGGAATTCGTCGAGATCTATGCGCCTCTGATTCACGGCTACTGCCGCCGGCGCGGCCTGCAGGAGGCCGATGCCGCCAACCTGACCCAGGACATTCTCAGCAAGGTGATGAACCACGCCGATCGGTTTGAATACGATACGGCTCGAGGTCGATTTCGCGGCTGGCTGCTGACTCTGACCCGGAACCGGATCAACGACCACTTTTCCGGACTCAAGCGTCAGACTCGAGGTAGCGGCGACACCGGCGTGCGAGCCATCCTCGAGCAGGTTCCCGATCAGGACGAACAGGATGACGAGCAGTGGGACACCGACTACCAGCATCGGCTGTTTCATTGGGTGGCTGAAAAGATCCGGGACGAATTCCAAGACGCGACCTGGCGGGCCTTCTGGAATACGGCAGTCAAAGGGCAGGCGGCCAAGCAGGTGGCTGAAAACCTCTCGATGTCCGTCGGTGCCGTCTACATTGCCAAGAGCCGGGTGCTGGCACGTCTGAAGATTCGCGTCCGCGCCGTGGACGATACCGACGACTGGCTGGGCGACTGAACCGGTTCATGCCAGAGTGTCCGCCAAGATCCGAATTGCAACAGTTCCTGGCCGGCGGCTTGCCGGAGAAGGAACAAGACCGCCTCGCGGCACACCTGGACGTGTGCCACCGCTGTCTCGGTGCCATCGAAGTGCTCTCCGGTGAAGAACCCTTTCTCTCGGAAGTCGCTCATCAATTGAGACGCCCCACGCCGGATCTCGACCTGGCCTTGGCCCGCGTGATGGCAGAAATCGGAGATGTCCCGACGACGATCGCCGCCCCGTCGACGTCCCGACGGGGTCCCAGCCAACTGCCTCCGGGGCTACTGAGCGAGAGTGACGATCCGAAACTGCTGGGGATGCTGGGCTCGTACCGCGTCCGCCGCATGATTGGCCGTGGCGGGATGGGCGTGGTGCTTGAGGCCGAGGACCCCGTTCTGAAACGCGTGGTCGCGATCAAGGTCCTGGCGGCCCACGTGATCGAGCGTCCGGATGCGACGCGACAATTCGTACGGGAAGCCCGTGCCGCTGCCGCGGTGACTCACGAGAACATCGTGACCGTCTACGCCGTCGACCATACCGGGAAGATCCCCTACCTGGTCATGGAGTACGTGGAGGGGATGACGTTGGAGGAGCGGATCCTGGGTCATCGGCCGATGGGACTGTGGGAGGTGCTGCGAATCGGCATTCAGATCGCGTCGGGCCTGGCCGCCGCCCACGGTCGCAACCTGATCCATCGTGACATCAAGCCGGGGAACATCCTGCTCGAAGAGAAGACCGGGCGGGCCAAGATTTCTGATTTCGGGCTGGCTCGCGCGGTCAAGAAGGACTCCACGACACGGCCCACTCTGCTAGCCGGGACGCCCGAGTACATGGCGCCGGAGCAGGCCCGCGGTGATGCGGTGGATCAACGGTCCGACCTGTTCAGCTTCGGCAGTGTGCTTTACGCAATGTGTGCCGGTCAAACTCCGTTTGCCGCCGCATCGACGCGATCGGTGATCACCAGCGTCGCTGATGCTGCGACCGGTGATCTCACCGAAGTAGCACCCGCGACACCCGGGTGGCTGGTCGATCTCATCGATCGGCTGCATGCCGAGGACCCGGCCGAGAGATTCCAGTCGGCGACCGAGGTGGCTCGGGTGCTTCGCAAAGAACTGCTGAAAATCAGAGGCCTGAAACGCCTGAGCCGCTCAGGCGGCGGCGAATCCGATCCGGCCAGCCCCCGCCTCTCGGGGCCACGAGCTCATTCTCGTCCGCCGTGGCGGCCGGCTGTCAATTGGCTAATCAAGCACTGGCGCGGCGTCGGCGCAGCCACAGTGTCGGTCCTTGCTGTCGTGCTGATGATCGGTCTCCTCACCGAGATGGTCAGGTCACCCGAGGCACCCTCGGGATCGAATTCGCCCGGGCAAGGGGCCGGGTCTCCAGGAACGGCGGAGGTCAAACAGGCCAGCGGAGAGGCTCGGCAATCGGACGATCCCTTTGTCGTGCTCGAAGTGAAGGACGGCCTCGAGAACGTGCAGGGACAATTCAACAGCCTGGCCGATGCCATGGGTGCTGCCGCCGAGGGAGCCGTGATCGAGGTGCGGGGTGATGGGCCGTTCCAGGTGGAACCGGTTGACCTCGGCAAGAAGTCCATCACGCTGCGGGCGGCCGATACACGTCGCCCGGTGATCCGTCTCAAGGACGACCACCAAGGAACGCTCGATCCGCCGTCGTTTCGCACCGAGGGTCATCTTCGGATTGAGGGCATTGAGTTTCGTCGAGCCGCAGCGAGCCAGCCGAGTCAAACCCCGCCTCGATTGCCTGGTGCGGTACTTTCGGTGGAGTCTGCTCGGTGTGAGGTCATCAATTGTCGCTTCGTGACGAGTGGTTTTGCAGTGGGAATCATGGCCGATCGGGTTGATCGCTTCCAGGTCCTCAATTGCGAGTTCCTCTGTCTGCGCGGCGCGGCCGTCGCCTGGTTCTACGCCGACGGGGGGCAAATGGAGATGGTCAATTGTGTGCAGTTGGGCCAGGTGGCAATGTCTGTGGATCCTCAGGGGCGTGAACCTCGCGACGTGTTGATAGCGGTCAGGGGGAGCACGTTTGTGGCGGCCAACGTGGTGCAGTTGTCGGCTTCGGACCGTGCGTTTCGGAGCCGGAATTCCCGGGGCGGAGTGTCCTGGCCGATCACCGTGAGCGTGTCCCACAGCGTCCTGGGGGCCAGCAACGCGGTGCTGCAGATCGAGCGTCCGCGCAGGCCGCCGCGTCCTCCTGCCGCCAAACGGCCGCTGCCCGCATTCAGGCTTCCCGATCTGGTCCGCTGGTCGGGTGAGAGGAACCTGTTTCAGACCGGCGAGCAGATGGTCATCTTGCGGACCCAGGGACGCCAGGTGCCACTTCCGTGGGCACCACGAGGGCTGCGAGAATGGGAGCGGTTCTGGGGTGGCCACGAGCGAAATGCCCAGACGTCGCAGCTGAGACCCGAGTCGATGAACCTGCGTGGCTCCTCTCTGGAAGATCTGGATGCGATCACGGCAGAGCGTTTCCGGTTGCCAGCCAGGAGTCTCGGTCGGGGTGCCGGAGAATCAGGCCGTGACATCGGTGCCCGCATCGAGTGGGTGGGGCCCGGTGCCGGGTATGAGGCCTGGAAGCGGGCGATGGCCGCGGGCCGCTGAAAGTTGGCCGGGGCCGGACCTGGTGCCTGGAAGTGTTCCATCCGCCGCAGGCGGGCTTAGGGCAGCGGTTGGGTGACACGCAGGAAGGCGAAGAGGTGCCGGATCTGTGCGTTGCTGAGCTTGTCGAGCAGGCCGTCGGGCATCACCGACTTGCGGTTGACCACCATCTCGTCGATGTCCTCACGCGGCACGACCACGTTCTGGCCATCCACTCCGCGGACGACGACCACCTGGTTGTCCTGGTCGGCGATGAAACCGGTCACGATCCGCCCATTCTCGGTCAACACCGTGTAGTTCTCGAACCCCTTGCGGATCTCCGCACTGGGATTGATCACGTTCATCAGGATCCCGCGAATATCGTCGCGCTTGAATCCCGTCAGGTCCGGGCCGACTTTCCCACCCTCGGTGAACAGCGTGTGGCACTTGCCGCAGGTCTGCTTGTAGAGCACCTTGCCGGTGTAGGGGTTGCCCGCTCCCTTGGCGGTGACCAGCATGCTGTTGAGTTCCTCGATCCGCCGCTGCATCTGTTGAGTGGTCGCTCCGGAGACCTCGCCGAAGTGCTTGTGCACCAGCGAGGTGATCGGCTTGCTGTTGTGCAGCAGCAGCTTCCGCTGGATCTCGATGCCGACGGCCTTTTTGTCGATGGCTCCTGAGTCAATCGCAGCCAGGAACGCCCGTGCCCAGTCGCGTCGGCTGGCCAACAGCGACTGGGCAGCGGTTCTCAGCGGCCCGCCCAGTGCGTTGTGTTGCCTGACGATCTGTTGACCGACCGAGGGATCCGCATAGGCCTGCAGGCTCAGCAGCGCCGCCGCCCGCAGCGAGTCACTGCGATCCTTGCCAACGACTTCCAGCAGCACCGGCAAGGCCCCCGGCGTGGTGACCTCGCCCAAGACCTGGACGAACGCCAGCCGCTGCCCGGCATCGGCCTTCGGGTTGCCGACGGTCCGTAGCGCCGTGTCCACGGCAGCGGGGATCCGCTGGCGGAGTTGCAAGGTGATCGAGCCGCCTCCGGCAGCTTGGATCGCCGCGGTCAATTTATCGGGCAGGTTGGCCAGTGATCGGCCGGCGAACGCCGTTTCAAACCCCTTGATCAGAGTCTGCTGGTGGGCCTTGCCCGGAGCCGCCTTCAGGAGACGGGCGCAGGCGAGCAGGTCAGCCCGCGAACCGGCCAGCGCGAAGCGGCGGATCAGGCGGTCCAGGAGGTGAGTCTTGACCAGCGG
>Ga0310124_10003649_pt1 | contig 10292 bp, 9 predicted proteins | sample CB11b_AW_Bot5_MG_FD_203507 | JGI IMG/M metagenome (GOLD analysis project Ga0310124, IMG submission 203507) | Marine microbial communities from Western Arctic Ocean, Canada - CB11b_AW_Bot5 | ecosystem: Environmental > Aquatic > Marine > Oceanic | place: Canada: Western Arctic Ocean | collected...
GTACGCGACGGGCGAGTGGTCGTACGTGCCCTCGGCCACTGACCGCAGCCCCACCTCCACGAAACCGCCCAGGTGCCCGTCGCCGCGATCGTAGACGTAGACGTCAGAGGCCATCGGCGTTTTGGGTCTGCCGTCCACGTACGCCTGGATCTCAGGGCCAAGCTCGTCGGGCGGACTGTCCGGGAAGAGCGCTCGCCACATGGGCAGTAGCTGTTCCTCGTCGCCGGCCAGGGTGCGGCGGATCGTCGCCTCGGCCATCGTCGTCACCTCGCAATGAGCCCATCGTAGACTCCCCTCATGCTAACCGCCTTTGGAACCATCGCCGTTTCCGTGATGCTGATCGCCTACTGGCAAGAGCCGCGCTCCAAGTGGTGGATCGCCGTTTTCGCGGGTGGGTCCGCCGCTACCGCGACGTACAGCGGGTTCGTCGAGGCCTGGCCGGTCCTGGGCGTCGAGGCCCTCTGGTCGCTGGTGGCCCTTCGCCGTTTCTGGCAGCGCCACCGAGTGGAGCTCTCGAGCGCCTAGCCGGTTACCTGCGCGTACAGCGATTCGTACGCCGTCACCATGCGCCGGAGGGTGAAGCGGGCCTCGACGTGCCCGCGAATTGCCGCGCGGTCTAGCGCGCCCAACTTGGCGATGGCGGCGATCGACGCCTGCTCGTCGTCGACCAGGTACCCGGACGTGCCGTCGTCGATGAGCTCGGGCATGGCCCCGCGGCGCATGGCGATGACGGGTGTGCCGCAGGCCATGGCTTCGAGGACGGTCAGGCCGAACGGCTCCTCGCCTTGCAGCGGGAACAGGAAGCCTTTGGCGTGGGAAACTAAAGCCAACACCTCGGCGTTCGGCATTTCGGAGGTGTACATGATCTGATCGCCGTCCACGTGCGGTGCGACCTGCTCGTCGAAGTAAGCTTGCGCCCACGACACGTAGGACGTCACGGCGCCCACAATGTGCAGGCGTTCGCCCGCCGCCTTCGCGATACGGATAGCCTCGGCGATGCCCTTGGTGGGGATCATGCGCCCCACGATCACCAGATAGTCGTCCGGCTCGGCCACGAACGGCATCGCCGCCATGGCCAGGCCGTTGTACACGACCGGCAGGTCGGGCTCGCCCAGCAATTCCGCCTGACGATGGCTCACGCAGACGGGGAAGAGCCCGGGCACGTTGCGCCGGTAGTAGTTGTGCTCCGCGCGATCGACGTAGTGGTAGGTGATGACCGTGGGTGTTGCCGACCCGCCTGCGAAGTAGGGCGCCAGCGTCGGCCAGTGACAGTGGATGGCGGCGTAGTCGTCCGCGCGCTGGTAGAGCTCGAATACGCTCCGTGTTTCCAGTTCCTTGTCCATGTAGCGGGTCACGCTTGCGTCGTCTAGGGTGGCGCGGTTCACCACGCTGTGCAGCGTGCCGGTCACGCGCGAATCGCCGCTGGCGTACAGGTGGACATCATGGCCGCGTGCGGAGAGGCCCTCGCACAGCGCGTGCACGATCATTTCCGTCCCCCCGTGAGTGGGTGGGGGCACGCTGATGTAGTTGCTGGTGGTGTGAGCGATCTTCATCGCGGCCCAGGCTACCAGGCGCGTCAGCGAACGGACGGGCGCGGCGCCGACAGCACGGGCTCGTCCGGGATGGCCTGCAACGCGCGTTGGGTCTCGGCGAGCCAGCTCACGTCCCGGGGCAAGATCGCCGTTGCCGATCTGACCCTGAAGACAGACGGGTCGTCGACGCCTGCCGGCACGGTCCCGAACTCGCGCAGGGCGTTGGCCGCGCGCAGCATCACGCGCCGCATCTGGATGATCGCCGAGTCCGTCGTCCCCAGATGCTCCCTCGTCCGGTTCATCACGGGCCCCATGCTCTCCGTCATGGCTACGTCCTGGAGCTTGATAGGGGGAATTCCGGAGTAGCGCTTGGTCACCTGCGCCTCGCGATCGAGCAGGTAATCGTTATCGCGGTTCGCCACCGGACGCCATCGGGAGCGCGGGTCGGCGGTTGGCGCCTGGTAGCCCCCCGGCGCGCGCGAGGCCAAGTGGCGCTGGCGTTCCTCGTCAGATAGCGGACGCGAGGGGCAATACTGGCCATTCCAGAACGTCGTGTGGTCGTCGTCGATTGGGATCGTCATGCGATACATGATCGAGTCCTGATTCGCGGGCAACAACACCACGGCGGGCAGCATGTACTGATAGATGCGCCAGTAGTACTCGTCGTCGCCATGGTCGCGGCGCGCGCCTTTGGCCAGCCCGTAGTCGGCCTGCGCCACCTCAACGCTGGGTGGCACGTAGCCTTCAGGGTCGACGGGCGAACGGCCGCCGGCGATCTCCGCGTCGGTGAGCGCACTGTGGAGGAAGTCCGAGTGCACGGAGTCGAGATCGCCCTCGAGGATCTGGAGCCAGTTGCACGCCAAGGTGATGGGCGCCGATACGTTGTGGGCCTCGGGAACCACGGCGAATTCGTACTCGGGCGGCGCTGGCGCTTCGGCGCTCGGGCCCATATACGTCCAGAGCAGCCCGTTGCGCTCGACGCACGGATAGGCCGTCTGGCGCACCTTGTCGCGGAAATTGCTCGTTGAGGGCTCGCTGGGCATGTCCACGCACTGGCCGGTGACGTCGTACTTCCAGCCGTGGTACACGCAGCGCAACCCGTCCTGCTCGTTGCGGCCGTAGTAGAGCGAGACACCCCGATGCGGGCATTGCTCGCCCAACAGGCCCACCTCGCCGTGCGTGTTGCGGAACGCCACTAGGTTCTCGCCCAGCAGTCGCACGCGCACCGGTGGGCCATCGGCGTAGGCGAGCTCGCTCGAGGATAGTGCCGGGAGCCAGTACTGGCGGAACAGGTCGCCCATCAGCGTTCCGGGGCCCACCCGCGTCAACGTCTCGTTATCACTCGCTGAAAGCATGGCTTACCTCCAAAACACACATCGCGCTTACTAGCCTACGCGCTCTTGCGACGCCAACGCATGCCCTGGAGGAGGTCCACCAGCCCGCGCCCGCCAAAGATGACGGCGAACAGGCCTGCAACACTCGCGATCACGACCCAGACAACTTCCACGCCAGCGCTCCTATAAACGCAATTCGGAACTGTCCAATTGGTGGCGGGTACTCTACTCGGAATGGCCACACGCGGCAAAGCACCTTTCCCTTGCCCTCCCCCGGCAACCGCACCCCAACGCCAAGTACGAAGGAACGAACCACGCTTGCGTAGCTTTGGCGCTCACGCCGCTTGTGGCCCGCCGCGGCCTAGGCGGTTAGAATCGGCGGGTTCGTTCAGAGGAGAGGAACAATGACCCAACGTTCCAACTATCAACCCATCGAGCGCAACCTGGCCATGGAGCTGGTGCGCGTCACCGAGTCCGCAGCCCTCTCGGCCGCTCGCTACATGGGCTATGGCGATAAGGAGCTGGTCGATCAGGCGGCGGTCGACGCCATGCGCCACACCCTCGAGGGCATCCGCATGGACGGTATCGTCGTCATCGGTGAGGGCGAGAAGGACGAAGCACCGATGCTCTACATCGGCGAGAAGATTGGCGACGGGTCCAACCCCAAAGTCGACATCGCCGTGGACCCCATCGACGGCACTACGCTGCTGTCCAAGGGGCTGCCCGGCGCCATCGCCGCCATTGCCATGTCCGCCCAGGGCACCATGCACGTGCCCGCCTCGATCTTTTACATGGACAAGATATGCGTCGGCCCCGAGGCCAAGGACGCCATCGACATTGAGGCCCCCGTCAAGGACAACCTGGCCAAGATTGCCAAGGCCCTAGGCCGGGCCGTCACCGACGTCACAGTGGTCGTTCTCGACCGCCCTCGTCACGTTGAACTGCTCAACGAGATAAGGACGGCAGGAGCCCGGGTGAAGCTCATCACCGACGGTGACATCGCGGGTGGCATCCACGCCTCGCTGCCCGATTCGGGCGTGGATGTACTCATGGGCGTTGGTGGATCGCCCGAGGCGGTACTCACCGCAGCGGCCATTCGCTGCATTGGCGGCGCAATTGAGTGCAAACCCTGGCCGCGAACGCCCGAAGAGCGCCAGGAGGCCATCGACAGCGGCATCGATGTCGACCATGTGTACCCCACGGAGGAGTTGGTGTCCGGCGACGACGTGTTCTTTTCTGCTACGGGCGCCAGCACGGGAGACCTGTTGCGCGGTGTCCGCTATTACGGCCACGGCGCCGAAACGCAATCCCTCGTTATGCGCTCGCGCTCCGGCACCGTCCGCTGGATCGACGCGACGCACAACTTCGAGCGCCTCGACAAGATTCGCTACTCGTAGCCGACGATTGAGAGGGAATGGAAAGGGCCGCTCTGAAGAGCGGCCCTTCTCGCGCGGTTCGCGTTGGGTTCGGCTAATTGGTGTTGCGGTACGTCCCAGAGCGGGCGGCGCTCGTTAGCCGGCAACGCTCGAGAAACGCTTCTTGCGCCGTTGCCACGTTGCCCGCCATGCCTCCCCAGGTCTTGAGTGGCAGGGCCTGCAGCCCGCGACCATACGAGTAGCTCAGTTGCCACGGCGCCTTTTCCACGGCCCCCCGCTCGGCGATGGCCTGCAGGTTCACGATGGCGTCCTCGTCGTTCTGGCCGCCGGACAGGAACACGATGCCCGGCATCGACGACGGCACGGTCTTCTGGAAGACGCGCACGGTGCGTTCGGCGACCTCGGCCGCGCCCGCCCGTTCGCTGCGGTCGTAGCCTGTGACCACCATGTTGGGCTTGAGCAGCATGCCCTCAGCGGCCACACCCTGGGCCGCGAGCTCCGCGAACACCGCCCGCAGCGTCGCCTCAGTGGCCTCTTCGGCCTGCTCGATGGTGTGCCCGCCCTCCATCAGCACCTCAGGCTCGACGATCGGCACCAGCCCTGCTTCCTGACACAGCGCGGCGTAGCGCGCTAACGCGTGCGCGTTGACCGCGATGCAGTATGTGCTAGGGATGGACTCCCCGATGGTGATGACCCCGCGCCATTTGGCGAACTTCGCTCCGATGTCGCGGTACTCGGCGAGCCGTTCGCGCAGGCCGTCGAGGCCCTCGGTCACCAATTCCCCATCGGTTCCCGCGAGCGGCTTGGCGCCCGTGTCCACCTTGATGCCTGGCACCATGCCGCGCTCCGTCAGCACGCTCACCATGGGTGTCTCGTCCGACGCCGCTTGCCGCAGCGTCTCGTCGAACAGGATGACACCGGAGATGTAGTCACCCACGCCGTCGGCGGTGAACAGCATTTCGCGGTAATCGCGCCGGTTTGCCTCGGTGTTGTCCACGTTGATGGACTCGAGCCGCCTTGCGATCGTCCCCGTGCTCTCGTCCGCGGCGAGGATCCCCTTCTTCGGGGCCACCAGTTCCTGGGCCGTCGCCGCCAGCTCACTCAGATCAATCGCCATGATCCCTCCTCAAGCGCCGGTCATTTCTATCGACCGAGCGCGGGCCATGGTACGCCGTCCGCGACGGCTACTCAACGGCGGCTATAATGCGATCGCTCGATGGCAGGAGGCCTCACGGGTCCGCGGTTCGGTCGCGGCTTGCGAGGCCGTTTTGCTGCAATCAGTGGCCCGTGACCCAGAGGAGTGACCTTTGGATAGCTTAAGCGTCTCCGTTCCCGTCTTTCTCGCCAGCGCTGCCGTGGTGGTCGTGGCCGGCGTGTTCCTCGCACGCTACGGGGACGAGATCGCCGAACGCACTGGGTGGGGCACGCTTTGGGTGGGCACCGTCTTAGTCAGCGTTGCCACGTCGCTGCCCGAGCTGATCACCAACATCTCCGCGGTGGCCATCGAGGACGCGCCGGAACTGGCGCTCGGCAACGTATTCGGCGCGGACATGATCAACATCTTCACGGTGGCCCTGGTTGCCATCATCTTCGGCGTGCGGAACCTGTTCGCCGATCAGACCAAGGACACCCAGGTGCTCATGCTGGTGTCCGTGGGGTTGGCGATTCTCGCGCTGGCGCTCGCCGCAACCGGCGACTACGCGCTGGGTTGGACGAGCGTCGGCGGGCTGGTGATGCTCGCCGCATACTTCGGCGGCATGAAGCTCGTGTATGACGCCGGTCGCTCCGTCGCCGAGATCGTGAACGACGATGACGACGCGCCCACCGGCAGTTCTCGTAACGCGTTCCTCATGTTTGGTGCGGCCTCGATGGCCATCGTCGCCACCGCGCCGTTCCTGGCTGCCAGCGCCGACGGCATTGCGACGTCCACCGGCCTCGGCCGCGGCTTCATGGGCATCCTGGCCGTCTCCATCGTGACCACGCTCCCCGAGGCGAGCGTAACGGTCACCGCGGCCCGCAGGCGCTCCTACGGGCTGGTGCTGGGCAACATCTACGGCAGCTGCGCGTTCAACCTGTCGGTGATCTTCTACGCGGACTTGGGCAACGCGCGTTCGCTGCTGGAGTTCATGGACCCCGAGCACTACGTCGCGGCGTGTTCGGCCATCGTCCTCATGGCCGCGGGCTACGGCATCCTGCGGGCGTACAAGACGCCGGCCCTTGCATGGTTGCGCCACACGGTGTACGCGTTGCCGCCGGTGTACCTCGGCGCGGTGTTCTGGGTGTTCCTCCTTTCCCAGGAGTAGCTAGCCCTCGCCCGCCGATTCACGCGCGACTTGCTCTTCCTGCTCCGTTCGCGCGGCCAGGAACAGATTGATGATTAGCGCCGCGCCGATGATGAACGACCCGGGTATCCACATGATGACCCCTCCCAATTGCTGGTCTTCGAGTGCCGTAAAGCCGTATAGCGGTGCCGACGTCTCGTAAGGCGCGTACCACGCGGTGCCGGCGAAGGTCAGGAACGCCCCCAGCGCGAATGCGGGCACGACGGAGATGAAAATGTACGGCACACGCACTAAATATGACAGGTTGGGGCGCAGCGGATGCGGGTCGATGATGTTCCACCAGAAGACGTACGCCCCGGTGGCGAAGAGCAGGTGCTCCAACGTGTGGACTGCCTCACGCTCGAGCGCCGCTTCAAAGAATACGGGGAAGTGCCAGCCGATGATAAGGAACGTGTACAGCGGCCAGGCCACCAGCGGGCGGGTAAGGGTACGCAGGAACATGCGCACGGGCAGCGATTTAGCGATGGGGATGATGACCTTGCGCCGGGCGCCGCGCGGAATGCCCCGCAGCATGGGGATCATGGGCGCGCCCAACAGCACCAGTGGTGCGCCGGCCATAAGCAGGAGCATGTGCTGGGTCATGTGTGCGAAGAAGAGCTCGTCCGCGAGGTGGTCTAGCGGCGAGAGCAGCGCGATTGCCACGGCGAGCAACCCCAGGTAGAACGCCCAGGGCCGCCAAGAGCCATGGAAGGGCCGCCGGGGGCCCAGGCTGCGCAGCCCGCGCGTGTAAAGAACCGCGGCGGCGGGGATGGCGATCAGCGCGATAGGGTCCAGTGACCAGGTGGTCAGCGCCGACCCCATATCGATTCCTACGTGTAGCGTGATCATATCGTCACTCGGCCCTGACCCTCGACCGGCGTCGACTGGCCGCTGCGTAGGGCCGTGCTACCGGGTGAGACTCCCGAAGAGCGCCAGCAGCACAACGATGGTGGAGATCATCACTACAGAGGGCGCCACGAACATCAGCGTGAAGCGATTGTCGTCGGCCTTGAGGTGCATGAACCAACCCATGACCAGGACGAACTTCAGGAGCGAGAGGCCCAGCAGCATGAAGGTCATGACCGCGGAGTTGATGCCCTTGACGAGGAACAGGCCAACCTCGGCGCCGGTGATCACCGCGAGGATGACGCCAACGACCACGTACGTCGTCGCGGTGGGGTGCCCGGCGTGTGCTTCTGCGCTGTGCGCCATTACTCGACTCCTACACCAGTCCGGCGCCGCGGAACGCGTGCTCCACGATGTCGCGATTCTCGACGCCGTACGCGCCGACCAGATAGATAACGCCGAAGATCACGATCCAGACGATGTCTACGAAGTGCCAATACAGGCCCGCGAGCTCGACCTCGAGCGCGTTGCCCTGGTGGATTTTGCCGTTGAACGTGGCGAAGAAAAGCGACCACAGCCAGAAAACGCCGACGGCGACGTGGGTGCCGTGAAAGCCCGTCATGACCAGGAACGTGCTTCCGAACAGATTCGACCGCGGAGTGAGTCCTTCATGCGCGAATTCGGTGAACTCGAACATCTGGAAGCCGATGAAAATCATACCCAGGAACGCAGTCGCGGCGAGCCAGAAGCGCGCGTGGCCCATCTTCCCCTGCTGGATGCCTGCGAGCGCGAGCACCATGGCCAGCGAGCTCATGAGCAAGACGAAGGTGCTCACCGATGTGATGGGGATGTCGAAAATCTCTTCGTGTGGTCCGATGCCCCGGGTTCGGTAGACCAAGTGAGTGGCGATCAGGGTGCCGAAAAAGAGGACGTCCGAACCCAGGAACGCCCACATGAGGAGCTTCCGGTTGTTGAGACCCGTTGAGGTCCGGTGCGCTGATACGTCGGTGAGGTATTGCATGGATTTCGCCGTCTTGTCGCCTAGTGATGGACGAGGACGTGTGCTTCCTCCTCCATCGGCTCCAGGACCCAACCGAAGATCGACCGCATGCCGAAGAGACCGGCAGATGCCATGACAGTGAGCCCTGCGATTTGGTGCGCCTGCCAGATGATCAGCCCGCCGCCCACCATGGTGATGCCGAAGGCCACGAACAGGGGCCAGTAGGACGGATCTGGCATGACCGGATGATCGTGCGCGGGTAGCGCGGGTGCTTCCACCACATTGCCCTCCTCGTCCCACAGGGGGTACAGGCTACGCACGGTGGGAACCACCGCGAAATTGTAGTGCGGGGGCGGTGAGGGCATCGACCATTCCAGCGTGGCTGCACCCCACGGGTTTGCGCCCGCGATCTCGCCCTGGCGGACGGACCGTGTGACGTTGACGATGAAGACGACTATCGACAGGGCGATAATGAACGCGCCAGCGGAGACGAGCATGTTCAGTGCCTCCCAACCTGAGGCTTCCGAGTAGGTGTAGATACGCCGCGGCATGCCGATCACGCCGAGGATGTGCATGGGCATGAACGTGATGTTGAACCCGATGAGCATGAGCCAGAAGTGCAGCTTGCCCAACGAATCGCTCAGCATCCGGCCGGACATCTTCGGGAACCAGTAGTAGGCCCCGGCCATCAGGCCAAAGACGGAGCCGCCGAAGAGCACGTAGTGGAAGTGGGCCACGATGAAGTAGGTGTCCTGCTGCTGCGTGTCCACCGGAACGCTGGCGTGCATGATGCCGCTCAGCCCACCCAGCAGGAACATGCTGATGAACCCCAGCGCGAACAGCATGGGCGGTTTGAACGAGATGGACCCGCCGTAGAGCGTAGCGATCCAGTTGAAGAGCTTTACCCCGGTGGGTACGGCGATGGCCATGGTCGTTGCGGCAAAGGCGCCGTTGGCCCACGGGCCGAGACCCGTGGTGAACATGTGGTGCGCCCAGACCCCAAAGCCCAGAAACCCGATGACGGCGCCCGCGAACACCACGGTGGTGTAGCCGAACAAGGGCTTGCGCGCGAACGTCGGCAGGATGTCGGAGATGATCCCCATGGCCGGGAGGATCAGGATGTAGACCTCGGGGTGGCCGAAGATCCAGAACAGGTGTTGCCAGAGCAACGGGTCGGAGCCGGCGCCGATATCCACGAAGAAGTTGGTGTCGAAGAACCGGTCGAATAACAGGAACGTCAAGGCGATGGTCAGCGGCGGGAATGCGAAGATGATCAGGAACGCGACGATCAGCGTCATCCACACGAATACGGGCATCCGCATGAGCGTCATGCCGGGAGCCCGCATGTTGAGGATTGTGACCACGAAGTTGAACCCCGCGGACAGCGTGCCGATACCCATGATCAGCAGGCCGATCACCCAGTAGTCGGTGGCACTCGACACGGTGTACGTGCTAGAAGTCAGCGGCGCATAGCCGAACCAACCCATGTCGGGAAACGCGTTCATGAATAGGCTGAAGTTCATGAAGAGCGCCCCGAACAGGAACACCCAGTAGCTCAACGCGTTCAGCCGCGGGAACGCCACGTCGCGCGCACCGATCATCAGCGGGACCAAGAAATTGAAGAAGGCGGCTCCGGCCGGCATGATCACCATGAACACCATGGTGGTGCCGTGCATCGTAAACAGCGCGTTGAACGTGCCGGCGTCGATGATCGACGCTTCGGCGCGGGCGAGCTGCACACGTATCATGAGCGCCTCGACTCCTCCCAGCAGGAAGAAGAAGAACGCGGTCACCCCATAGAGGATGCCGATCTGCTTGTGATCGACGGTGGTCATCCATGACCACACCCCGGTGGGGGAGAGGGGTCGTCTGAGTATGCCGGT
>Ga0310124_10003653_pt1 | contig 10288 bp, 9 predicted proteins | sample CB11b_AW_Bot5_MG_FD_203507 | JGI IMG/M metagenome (GOLD analysis project Ga0310124, IMG submission 203507) | Marine microbial communities from Western Arctic Ocean, Canada - CB11b_AW_Bot5 | ecosystem: Environmental > Aquatic > Marine > Oceanic | place: Canada: Western Arctic Ocean | collected...
AACCAGCAATATTGGAGGGAAACATATTCTTGCCGGAAACCGGAATTCCCATTCCGAAAATCGAACGCAAGAGGACCAGATTTGCCGTCTGGCTTCCAGAACCATTTACAGTGGCGACCTGGATACTAAAATCGTTAACGGTTGGTTCAGAATCAGCGCTCGTTAGTGTTTCTTTGACTGCGACGTCAGGAGGGACCATTCATGCCTCTCGTGGGTAATAACATTCAAACTCGGCGCGAGCGACCGGTACAAGCATACGTATATACGCTGACTAGTCCGCTGCACAAAACTGCTTATTGTAACATGTCACAAAGTGGACTTAATCACGGCTACGCCACACCGAGAGCCGCCGCCACCGCCTGACCGATCTCCGCCGGGCTTTTTACTACCACCACACCGGCATCCTTCAGCGCAGCCATCTTTTCGTCTGCCGTTCCTTTACCCCCAGCAACGATCGCTCCCGCATGCCCCATTCGGCGACCAGGTGGCGCCGTCTGCCCTGCAATAAAACCAATGACCGGTTTCGAAAAGCCTTCCTTGATATATAAGGCGGCCTCTTCTTCAGCGCTCCCACCAATCTCACCGATCAAAACCACTGCTTCTGTTGCCGCGTCTGATTCGAATAATCGCAATATATCAACAAACGTCGTTCCGATCAGTGGATCCCCACCGATCCCGACGCATGTCGTCTGCCCTAGGCCTCGCATTGTCAATTGATGCATCGCCTCATAGGTCAACGTACCGCTCTTCGAGACGATTCCAACGCGGCCCTCTTGGGCGATATGCCCTGGAATGATCCCAACCTTACCTTTCCCAGCAGAAAGAATACCCGGACAGTTTGGACCGACCAGCCTTGTCGTCGTTCCACGAATCTTACCCAGCACTGTCACCATATCGGCAACCGGGATGCCCTCTGTGATGCACACAACGACCCTAATTCCTGCGTCCGCTGCCTCGATGATCGCATCAGCCGCGACTGCCGGCGGCACAAAGATCACAGAAGTATTCGCATCAGTAACAGCAACGGCCTCTCTTACCGTGTCAAAGACCGGCCATCCCTGATGCGTAGTCCCGCCTTTGCCTGGTGTCACACCAGCCACAACCGGTGTTCCGTATTCGGCCGCAGCTTGGGCATGAAATGTTCCCTCACGGCCAGTCAAGCCCTGAACCACTAACCGGGTCTGTTCATCGATCAGTACTGCCATAACAATTACTTACTATCCGCCGCCAGTGCGACCACTGCCGACGCTGCCTCATCCATTGTCAGAACCGTCGTGAAATTCAATCCGCTCCCACGTAGTATGGATTTTCCGTCTTCCACGTTCGTTCCTTCCATCCGAATAACCACAGGAATATCAACGTCGAGTTCCTTTACGGCATCGATCACACCAGATGCCAAAACATCACAACGCAAAATTCCACCAAAAATATTAATCAGAACCGCTTTGACGTTCGTATCCGCCAACACAATCCGAAACGCATTACGAATCTGGTCAGTATTGGCCCCTCCGCCGACGTCCAAAAAGTTTGCCGGATTACCCCCGGCGAGCTTAATGATGTCCATCGTTGCCATCGCAAGACCAGCACCATTCACCATGCAACCGATATTTCCATCAAGCCGTATATAGTTCAGGTCATATTTCGAGGCTTCAACTTCCAACGCGTCCTCTTCGCTCACGTCCCGCAAGGCAGCCAGATCCATGTGCCGATAGAGAGCGTTGTCGTCCAACGACATCTTGGCATCAAGTATCAACACATCACCGGATTTCGTAACGACCAGTGGATTAATCTCTAGCAGCGAAGCATCGATATCGACAAATAGTCGCTGTGAAGCGACCATCACCTCGGCCGCCTGTCGTGCCACCGCGCCACTTAAGCCAATTTCATACGCCAAACTCCGGGCCTGAAAATCGAAAAGCCCATGCGGTGTATCGATGACCTGCTTGCAAATGAGTTCAGGCGTATCAGCCGCAACTTGTTCGATTTCCATCCCGCCTGCCGAGCTAGCCATCACAACAGGTCGCGCGCGCTCCCGATCTATGACGATGCCAAAGTAATACTCTGCCGTAATCTCAACGGCTTCTTCTACCAGCAATTGACGCACAACCTGTCCCGTCGAATCGGTCTGCGCTGTGACCAGATTCATCCCGAGCATTTTCTCTGCTGTTTGTTCAGCAGCCTCGGCGCCATCGACAACCTGGACGCCCCCGCCCTTGCCGCGCCCCCCGGCATGGATCTGCGCCTTAACGACAACCCTCCCACCGAATCGCTCCGCTATCGAGCGAGCTTCGCTGGCCTTAAACGCAACCTCGCCCTTCGGGACTGGAAGTCCCGCCTTCGCGAGCAGAGTTTTTGCTTGATATTCGTGAATCTTCAAAAGAAACCGTGACAGGCTCTAGACGTTAATAATCTCGACGAGTTCACGCACTGCCTCGGCCGACTTCTGTAAGGCGGCGTCTTCATCCGGCGTTAATGTGATCTCAATAATTTCTTCAAGTCCATTAGCACCGAGCTTGCAAGGCACACCAACGAATAAGTCCTGAACGCCGTATTCCCCCTGCAGGAATACTGAGCATGGCAGTATCTTCTTCTTATCTTTCAGCACGGCTTCTACCATTTCAACGACGGCAGACCCAGGCGCGTAGTACGCACTACCTGTTCCGAGCAACTTAACAATCTCGGCACCACCATCACGGGTACGCTGCTCAATCGCCTCGACCTGCTCCGCATCAAGTAACTCTGTGATCGGAATGCCAGCAACTGTGGAATATCGTGACAACGGCACCATCGTGTCACCGTGCCCTCCGAGTACGAATGCATGCGTGTTCTCAACCGACACGTTCAATGCCTGCGCAATAAACGCTCGCATCCTCGCAGAGTCTAGTACGCCGGCCATCCCGATAATGCGCTCCCTCGGAAAACCACTAACGCGGTACACGACCTGCGCCATTGCATCTAGTGGATTCGTGACCGGCATAATGACGCAATCGGGTGAGTACTTAATTACCTGTTCAGTAACACCCTTCATAATCGCGTGATTCTTTGCTAATAGATCGTCTCGACTCATCCCTGGCTTACGCGCGAGTCCTGCAGTAATGACGACGATGTCCGAATCCGCTGTATCCGCATAGTCATTCGTGCCAAGAACACGTGCATCGGAACCCTCGACTGGGCATGCCTCCAGGATATCGAGCCCCTTGCCCTGCGGAACGCCTTCAAGAATGTCGAGTATGACAACGTCCGCCAATTCTTTATCCGCAATACTACGAGCGGCAGTAGCACCGACATTTCCCGAACCAACAACTGTTACTTTTCGATGCATGACCTCTTCCCTACTCCTAATTGTCTAAAGGCTACATTCCATAAAGCTACTTTAGGTCAGGTCCCTTCGACCTATCACAAGATCTTCAACAGAATGTGTGGAAAAGCTTGTGGAAAAACATGAACCAAACCGATACCACACCTTACTAACCGGGCTGATCTAGCGATTTGCACCATCCTGGTGCGGCAATTTGGTCACGCAAACACAAGGAACTACAGCACTGCTTTCATCCGCACAGCGGGTGGTCATTATACTCTACGCATACTAGTTAACTATCTGATCCCCTTAATCAACACATACGAATGAAAATCATAATCTCTGACCCATTACCGATATCTGCGACCAAGCTATTAGAAAAAGAAGGCTGGACGGTCGACGCACGCTCTGGCCGACCGGCCGAAGAACTCGCAAACGACATTGCAGATGCCGACGCACTCATTGTCCGAAGCGCAACCAAAGTAACCTCACAACTGATTGCGTCTGCGCCACAACTTCGCGTCATCGCCCGCGCCGGCTCAGGAGTCGACAACGTTGATCTGCAAGCTGCAAGCGACAGAGGCATCCTTGTCCTAAATGCACCAGGTGCAAACAGCATAAGTGTCGCGGAGCACGCATTTGCGCTCATCATGTCATTAGCGCGATCAATCCCCAGAGCCGATGCACAGATGAAAAATCACAAATGGGAGAAGAAGACATTCCGCGGTATCGAGCTTCGTGGAAAAGTACTCGGTGTCATCGGTCTCGGGCGTATCGGACGCGAACTCGCTCACCGCGCGCGGGCCTTTGACATGACAGTCGTCGCGCACGACCCTTTTATTACGACGCAGCTTGCTCAAGAACTCGGAATTGAACTTCTACCTTTGCCAAGTCTGGCGAAACAGGCCGATTTTATTTCTCTTCATCTACCATCGACCGAAACCACGAAGGGAATGGTTAATGCAGAATTCTTGGATGCCTGTAAAGCAGATGTTCGGATCATCAACACCGCTCGCGGCGATCTAATCGACGAATCTGCATTGACCGACGCTATTCACAATGGGCGGATCGGTGGTGCCGGTCTTGATGTTTACAGGGAAGAACCGCCCACTGACACCGCATTAACTGGACACGTCGACGTGGTTGCCACGCCCCATATTGCTGGTTCAACTACCGAAGCGCAGGAACTCGTCGGGGTAGAAGCAGCGACAAGCGTTCGGGAATATTTGCGCAGTGGCGTCGTTCGGAACGCTGTTAATTACCCATCTGTCGGACCGGAAGAATTCAATCGACTCCGGCCCTACCTCTTACTTGTTGAACGTATGGGAAGCCTCTTGGCCCAGCTGGCTGATTCGAGAATTTCTGGTATGGGAATTCGGTACTACGGCGAACTAGCTCAAGGGAGCAATGAAATGCTTGTCGGTGCAGCACTAGTTGGCATGTTCCAGCATATGCTGTCGTCTTCTGTCAGCTTAGTCAACGCACGTTCCATCGCCGAACAAAGAGGCCTTGAAGTAATTGAATCACGCAGTACGAGATCTCGGAATTTTACGAATCTTGTGTCTTTGAAATTGCAGACTGAAACTGGGGACCATCGGGCCGAGGGTGCAGTCTTTGAACCAGGACAGCCTCGATTAGTCCGTCTAGATGACGTTGAGATCGAAATGCCGCTCGAAGGGACAGTACTAGTGATCCGAAATAGCGACCAGCCTGGAGTTATCGGCGAGGTTGGCACAGTACTCGGACGACACAATGTCAACATTGCCACGTTCGCGCTAGGTCGAAGTACAGCCGGGGCAATCGGCGCGGTCCGTGTCGGCTCGCCAACCGAACAATCTCGGGTCGATACCGCAACATTGCCGGGTGCAATTCTCGACGACATCCGTCAGATCAGCGCCGTTCAATCTGTTCACGCCGTCAAGCTCTAATGAATTAGCCTGAACGGACTCAACGCAATTCGTACCGCCGTGACACGCCCGCTGAATCCGAAATATGGGCCGCGGATTCTTCAATTGCGTTCACGCTGTAGCTATTCCCGATACGCTGTCCCTCGCCTGCAACAACTACTGTCCCATCGGCTAAGAGGAAGATCGCCGTTCGGTGTCCATTATCAAGAGCGATGCCAATTAAACTAAAATTCAACGGCGAATCAGAATTCGTCGCTACGCTCTGTTCGCTTCCAACAGGAACCGCAATCGCTGGATTTTGCGTCTGGTCCGAAAAATCGACGGTTTCGGTCTGCACAAGCAAAAATGGGTTCCGCGTAACCTCCTGTTGCACGGCAGTTCGATCGAGTCGCTCACGGAGGCGCGCGACCTCCTGTGCGAGACCAGCAACTACATCGCTTCGTTCTACTACCGAGCGCACAGTATCTCTGGAAGCTGTACTTCTCTGCATAAGAATCTCGTCTTGTCCGACCGTTGTCATCCCGCCAATCATCACAAGAACTACGGCAGTAAGACCGACGAGAATAAATGTCCGAGTTCTTCTCATACGACCTTATTCTTATAGACCCAATCTCTTCGACAAACCAATAATCATCAGGCTCAATGCGCGCGACTGCACGGAACGGCTACAACCATGCTAACATTCGCCGTGCATCCTGTTGCGACCGACGCGACGCACAAAATCACCCCTGTAACCACTTCTGTCGCTGTCATACCCGTTCGCTTTAATTCGGCTCGACTACCAGGCAAGCCCTTAGCCGATATAGCAGGACAAACAATGATCGAGCGCGTTTATCGGCGCGCGGAACGTGCGAACTCTGTCGACAGCGTGCTCGTCGCGACTGATGACAGCAGAATTGCAGACGTGGTATCTAAGTTTGGTGGGAACGTATGCCTCACACGATCAGACCATCTGTCCGGCAGCGACCGCCTTGCTGAAGTCGCCGAATCATTAACCTGCGACATCATTGTCAACGTACAAGGCGACGAACCGCTACTTAACCCATTATTAATTGATGCCGTTCTTGGACGCCTGCTTATCGACCCGAGCGCACCTATCGCGACGGCACGCTGTGCTATCACCGACCGATCAGAATTCAACAACCCAAACGTCGTTAAGGTCGTGGTTAACTCGGCTGAGGATGCTTTGTATTTCTCTCGGTCTCCTATTCCGCATCAGCAAGAGCAAGCGATTCGCTCGAATAACATCTTCGGGTTCAAGCACATTGGCTTGTACGCCTATCGCCGGTCAATCTTGCTCGAACTCGGAAAGCTAAGCCCCACGGCGCTAGAGCAAACTGAGCGACTTGAACAACTACGAGCCCTCCAATATGGGTACCGTATTACCACTGTGGAAACGGACGACAATCCGATTGGCGTTGATACCGCCGAAGACCTCGATGAAGTCCGCCGCCTTGTTTTAACTGGAGTCAATGAATGAACGTCGAGACCAATCCAGAATCACCAACCCGTGCTGTGAAATATATTTTCGTAACTGGCGGAGTCGTGTCCTCGCTAGGCAAAGGACTTGCAGCTGCGTCCATCGGCGCTCTTTTAGAAGGACATGGCTACCGGGTTACGCTCCAAAAGCTCGACCCGTACGTCAACGTCGACCCTGGTACCATGAGTCCGTATCAACATGGCGAGGTCTACGTAACAGCGGATGGCGCAGAGACAGACCTTGACCTCGGTCACTACGAACGTTTCACCAACACAGTCACAACGAAGAACCACAACTGGACCACTGGAAAAATCTACCTTTCTGTGATCCAGAAAGAACGACGAGGTGATTATCTTGGACGTACCGTCCAAGTTATTCCCCATATAACCAACGAGATAAAAGAAAGCATGCAACTTGTAGCATCTGGTGGAGATATTGATATTGTTCTCATTGAGGTTGGCGGGACAGTTGGTGACATCGAGAGCCAGCCATACCTCGAGGCAATCCGCCAGCTCCGACAAGACCTCGGTCGCGAAAATACTTTATATATCCACCTCACGCTCGTCCCATACATTGGGACCGCCGGCGAACTCAAAACGAAACCAACTCAACATAGCGTCCGAGATCTTCGTTCAATTGGAATCCAACCCGACATTCTCCTATGCCGAACAGATCGTTTTCTTCCACAAGAGATTCGCGAAAAAATTTCATTGTTTTGTGATGTCCCGGAAGAGGCAGTAATTACGGCAAAGGACGTATCAAGTATTTACGAGGTTCCTCTCGTCCTCGCAGAAGAAGGCCTCGATAGTATCGTTTTGCAAGGCCTCGCACTACCACCAGCAACACCTTGCGACATGACTTCGTGGGCCCAACTCGTCAATCGGATTAATAATCCCAGTGATGAAGTCACCGTACACGTTGTCGGCAAGTATGTCGGCTATGAAGATTCTTACAAGAGTCTGAACGAAGCCCTGCACCACGCTGGATTTACCCACCAACTTAACGTGTCAATCAATTGGGTCGAGGCAGAAGCTTTAGAAACAGAGGATGGGGATAAGCTTCTTGCGGGAGCCGACGGCATCCTCGTTCCAGGTGGATTTGGCGATCGCGGTAGCCGGGGTATGATGCGGGCCGCGCAAGTCGCCCGAGAACAAGGGATCCCTTACTTCGGTATTTGCTACGGCTTCCAATGGGCAGTTGTCGAATTTGCTCGGAACGTTTGCGACCTCGAAGGAGCCGATTCGACGGAATGCGACGAGCACACCCCCCACAAAGTAATTTACAAATTACGAGACCTTTTAGGCGTAGACGACCTTGGCGGCACCATGCGGCTTGGAAGCTATCCCTGCAATCTTGAAACTGGCACACGAACCTATGATGCCTATGGCCGGCAAGAAATCGCTGAACGTCATCGTCACCGCTACGAATTCAATCGAGAATACGAATCAGTACTCGCCGACAAAGGTTTAGTGTTTTCAGGCCGGTCGCCTGATGGGAAATTCGTCGAAGCAATCGAACTTCCTGAACACCCTTGGTTTTTAGCGGTTCAATTTCATCCTGAATTTCAATCAAAACCGCGAAGCCCACATCCGCTTTTTGACCATTTCGTCAAGGCTACATACGGTCACCAACAAAGCACCAAGCCAGCATCAGAAACAATGGTCTAAACGATTCACAGAAATACAGACGCCCCTATAATTGTGGGATGCATGACGTGCGTGTCGGAGATGTCGTATTTGGGGAGCGTCATCCGCTGGCGTTAATCGCGGGGCCCTGTGTCATTGAGAGTTCCGACCACGCCACGAAGCTTGCCGCCGCGGTCCAGATAACTGCACAACGATGTGGGATGCCTTTCATATTCAAGGCATCCTTTGACAAGGCGAACCGGACATCCATGTCGTCCTTTCGTGGCCCAGGCCTAACAAAGGGTCTTGAGATCCTAAGATCGATTAAGGAAAAGCTTGGATGCCTGCTTTTAACAGATATCCACGAACCGGAACACGCGGGACCAGCGGCCGAAATCGTCGATGTCTTGCAAATCCCAGCCTTTCTCTCAAGACAAACCGACCTCATAGTCGCCGCCGCGAATACGGGGCGTCCGATAAATATCAAAAAGGGACAATTCTTGTCGCCACTCGATGTCGGTCACGCTATTGACAAAGTAACCTCCGTCAACAATCACCAAGTTTTAATCACCGAGCGTGGAACATCATTCGGGTACAACAATTTAGTTGTTGATATGAGGGCGTTCCCACAGTTGAAGTCGCTCGGATATCCCGTAATCTACGATGTGACGCACAGCCTACAACTTCCCGGCGGGGCGACCGGAGTTACCGGCGGTCAACCCGAATTCATCACGCCACTTGCATCCGCTGGCGTAGCCGCCGGCGTCAACGGCGTATTTCTAGAGGTGCACGAGCAACCTACACATGCAAAAAGCGATGGGCAAAACGCGCTTCCCCTGGACCAACTCGAAGCGCTTTTAATGCGACTCAAGGCAATCGACCGCACCGTGCATGAGGATCACACACCTAAGTAGCAATACTGTGACCAACGACACTACCCACCTCACCGCACACGGTCCGGCCGACGTAAGTCAGCGCGATACTGAACTTGTCCTCGCAAAAAATATACTACAGATCGAAGCTGATGCCGTAAGCGCACTCATAGACCGAATTGATGAGTCATTCTTAGGCGCCGTAGACCTTGTCAGCGTCTGTCAAGGTCGTGTTATTTCGACCGGCATGGGAAAATCTGGCATCATCGCACGAAAACTCGCAGCGACTCTGTCAAGTACTGGCACAGCGGCCTATTTTGTGCATCCCGCTGAAGCCCTACACGGAGACCTTGGTGCGATTCAAACGACAGACATTGTCGTGAGCGTCTCCCAAAGCGGGGAAACCCCCGAACTAGTGCGCCTCCTCGAAATGACTAGACGACTAGGAGTCAAAACGATCGCTCTGACCGGTACGCCGAGCAGTACGCTAGCAACTAACGGCGACATCGTGCTCGACACCGGAGTACAGACCGAAGCCTGCCCACTAAACCTCGCACCGAGCGCGAGCACGACCGCCGCACTCGCACTCGGTGATGCGCTTGCACTCGTGCTTGCCTATCGGAACGGCTTTAAGGCAGCTGACTTTGCGCATCTTCATCCTGGTGGCATCCTCGGAAAACGACTACTCCGTGTAGACCGACTTATGCACACGGGTGCTGACCTCCCGACAGTCACTTCGACAGCGTTATTTCTTGAAGTGATTAAAACTATTTCGGCTGCAGGGTTCGGAATGACCTGTGTGCAGGACACCGACGACCTTCTCCTCGGAATTGTGACTGACGGGGACATCAGGCGATGTTTAGCCACAACAACTACATTCGAAAACAAAACGGCCCGTGACGTAATGACGCAACGCCCGCACTATGTTAAGCCAGATGCGTTAGCCGTCGATGCTTTAAACCTTATGGAAAAAAATCGTATAACGTCGCTACCCGTAACAGATGATGATGGCAAGCTATATGGAATTCTGCATTTGCATGATCTCTGGCGGACAGAGCTGTTCTAATTAGAATAACTGTGACCATATGAACGATACGACCACGCTC
>Ga0310124_10003657_pt1 | contig 10278 bp, 9 predicted proteins | sample CB11b_AW_Bot5_MG_FD_203507 | JGI IMG/M metagenome (GOLD analysis project Ga0310124, IMG submission 203507) | Marine microbial communities from Western Arctic Ocean, Canada - CB11b_AW_Bot5 | ecosystem: Environmental > Aquatic > Marine > Oceanic | place: Canada: Western Arctic Ocean | collected...
GTGGTCCCCAAGGGCCCGGCACGTCGGTGCCCGGCGACTTCAACTGCGATGGTGTGGTGGATGTTGCGGATTTGGGTATCGTAGGCGCCAACTTCAACACGACACAAGTGACCTATGTCGATGGTGCCGCCAACCTGAACACCGTGGTAGATGTGGCGGATCTCGGCGTTGTGGGCGCGAACTGGAGTGCAGTCCGGGCTGCGTTGTTGTCACGATCGTTGCGTGTGGCTGGGTTGACGGGCGTGACCCCTTGGTCTGCAACCGTTGGTGTCCTTAATGTTTTTGAATCAGTCAATGGATTTCTTGTGACGGATGCATCCGACTCCAATGGCCTTATTGAAAAAAACGACTGGTTTTTCAAGGGAGACCTTGCAGCGGACGGTATGCTTTAACTAAGATCCATGCGATGGTACACGTGGGGTCCTGGATAGACGTGTTGTAAAGGTCATCCAACCCTTCCCGCCGATAAAGGGTTGGGGTATGTTTTTGATTCCACAGTGCAATGGGAAATGTTCTAAGATCATCTGCCATGATAGATAAACTTGAAGGTGAACTGGTTGTCGGTGATGCAAAGATTGCTTTGGTCGTAAGCCGAACCAATGGTTTCCTGACCAGCCACATGCAGTCGGCGGCCGAGAGTACTTGGACGCAGCTTGGTGGCGATTCTCAAGGGCTGACGATTGCCTGTGTTCCCGGTAGCCTGGAACTGGCCGTAACTGCCAAGAAACTAGCCGAGAGCGGCGATTACGACGCGATAGTATGCCTGGGTTGCGTGATTCGTGGTGATACGGATCACTTCGATCATGTGTGTGAGCAGACGGCAAAGGGTATTCGCGAGGTGGGTACGAATACGGGCGTGCCCTGTATTTTTGGCGTAATTACGGCTAATAACCTTGATCAAGCGCTCGATCGGGCAGGTGTCAAGCAGGGTAACGCCGGGCGCGAGGCCATGTTGGCTGCGGTTGAAATGGCTAACCTGATGCAGAAAGTGCAACAGGGTAATTAGGTATTGTGATCTGCCGCCATGCCAACACAGCGTGACATACGAAGACTAGCGATGCAGATCTTGTATCAGATGGATATAACAGCCAATTCTGATGCTGAAAGGCTTGAAGATTTGATTGATGATACACACGATGAGCCTGCGGTTCGCAAGGAGGCGATGGGACTGGCGGCTGCTGTTTGGTGTGATCATGAGGCGGCAGATGTGGCTGCAACCAGTTTGGCGCCCAAGTGGCCTACGTATCGCCAGCCACCTGTGGACCGGGCGATCTTGAGGCTGGCTTATCATGAGATGAAAAGTGGTCGTACGCCAATCAAGGTCGCAATCAATGAGGCAGTTGAGTTGGCCAAAGGCTATTGCAGCAAAGAGAGCCCACCCTTTATTAATGGCGTACTTGATAAGATGGCCAGGCAAATACAGTCACCACAACTTGACTCCCTAGAGCCAATTCCTGACTGAATGAAGTCCAGTAACCCACGCTTTGAAGATGAACACAAGCGTGTGGGTTCAATTGCAATGGGTTTATTTAAAGCCACGATCGGCAAACTGCGAACCGGGCTGACACGAACTCGCCATGGTTTTGGTGAGGAACTGCGGTCAATTCTACACGGCAAGCAATTGAGTCCTGAATTGCTTGGCCAAGCCGAGCAACTGTTAATTCGAGCAGATGTGGGTGTCAGCACGGCATCTGAACTACGCAAGGATATTGAGTCGGCATGGCAGCGACGTGAGATCGAGGTTGGGGACCAGGCGATTTCCTATCTGCAGGAACTTTTGGCGGCATACTGGCCGCCCGAAGACCGCCAATTGAACATGGCAACCGGCGGTAATGGCCCCACGGCTATTTTGGTTGCTGGTGTCAACGGATCAGGCAAGACCACCAGTATCGCCAAAATCGCCAAAAGTCTTCGTGATGATGGCCATCGTGTTCTGCTTGCCGCGTGCGATACCTATCGCGCTGCTGCCGTCGAGCAACTTGAGGTGTGGTCCAAGCGATTAGGTGTGGAACTCATTAGGGGCAAGCAGGGTGGCAAACCTTCCGCGGTTGCTTGGGATGCGGCCGAGGCCGCCATCGCCCGCAACATGGATGTATTACTCGTCGACACCGCCGGTAGACTGCACACACAGAAACACTTGATGGAGGAACTCACAAAGATACGAGACGTGATTGCAAGAAAAATAGAGGGTGCACCCCACGAGGTGATTCTTGTTTTGGATGCTACAACCGGCCAGAACGCAATCAAGCAGGCAGATCTATTTACGCAGGCGATCGACGTCAGTGGAATCTTCCTTGCCAAGTTGGATGGCACTGCCAAGGGGGGTATTGTGGTCGCGATTCGTGAACATCTTGATATCCCCGTTAAATTCATTGGTGTTGGCGAAACGCCTGACGATGTCGAGCCATTTGAACCTGGAAAATTCGTTGAGGCCATGTTTACAGGTTGAAGTTGGGTTGTTTCATGTCGGGATGCTGAGTGAAATGATCCAGTTCTGCTTGGTGCGGTCACTTGTCTTCAAGCACGATCTGGCCTAGAAAAACATCTTTTGGTGGTGTCCGTATGTATTGCTCGCTGATCCGGCGATACATTAAAGTCAGTTGCGTTGGATTAAATCGGTTGTCCAGCTTATTTGTCTGTTCAATGCACTTGTCAAAGTTGCCGGTAATGTATGTGTTAATCATTTCGTCCGTCCACGCTACAAGGAGCTTTTGGTCATCCGTAGCATCGGCCATCGGGCACACGGGCTCAAAGGTCATCACGCTTTGGATCTTCCCTACGACCTGTAGCCGGCCAATCGGTTTCAATAAAAGTTGATCCTCCACGAACATGGCAGTGCGATAGTTCATGAGCGTTGAGGTTCCTGTAAACTTGTTGGCCGATTCCAGTCGAGAGGCAAGATTGACCACGTCGCCCAGTACCGTGTAGTCGCTGGCGTCTGGAGAGCCTGCGTCACCGACAACCATATTGCCACTGGCGATCCCCACGCGTGTGCTGACACCCGGCAAACCACGATCGATGAGTTTGGCGTTAAACGGGATCAGGGTCCGGTGCATCTCAAGTGCTGTAAGGGCTGCATCTGTAGCATGGTGAGCGTTGGCTTTGGGTGCACCATAGAAGAACATGATCCCATCGCCCAGAAACTTGTTTACGTAGCCGTTGTGTTGTCGAATGATCGGTACCATTAGGTCCATATATTCGTTAAGAATGCCGACAGTGCGTTCACGCAGTTGTTCGGAAAGGGAGGTGAATCCAGCCAGGTCGGTGAACACGACCGTCATCTCACGAATTTGTCCATCAAGATGTGCTTGTTCGGGATGTTCAAGGACATAGTCCACTAAAGCTGGGTCGACATAGCTTCGGAATCTTCGCGTGATTCGAGTGCGTTCAGCCCGCTCAGCAATAAATCGGTAAAGCATGCATCCCGGCCATACGAGCATGATGGTGCTTATGGGGCCCGCTGTACTGGTCGAAATATTCATGTGATCGAAGATAATGATTCCATCGGTCAAAATATAAACGCCGCCAATGATCAGCGCCGCGATAATCGAGCGGAGAGGGGCCAGGCAAGCAACGGCGATGGTTGTCAACAGGCCCAGCGTGATTGTGGTCAGGATCGTGACCCAAGCCGGAGTTCGGATCCAGAAGTCTTCGGTCATGATGCCATTGAAGATGGCGCCGTGGACAACAGATCCGGGGCAGCGTGGGTGTAATGGCGTTGGCACAAAGTCTGCAACAGCAGCTTTTGCCGTCCAGCCAATAATGGTTGCTCGGCCTTCAATTTGACGGCGTAGATCTGTGCGGGTCTGGATCAGTTGGTCTTTCAATACATTAATGTGTTTTAGGGCCCGTGAAGACTCCAAGAAAACCAGTTCCTTTTCGGTTAGATCGTTCCTGTTAAGGCCGTCAAGTTGGGATTGCCATCCTGAACTCTTGACCTCATGTTGGGTCCACTCAACAATCTGCTCTTGAGCTGCATGATTCTCAGATGCCAAGGCATTGATAAATTGATTTAATTTGGATGGGTCGAGGAGTTCCAAAAGGCCCTTGATTGCATCATTGCGATCAGGTTCACTTGCCGCAATCTTGCGCTCTATCTCGATGGCCATCCAGACAGAAGTGATGGGTAGATGGTGACTGGCTGGGCCGTACATCCAATCCCATCGGGTTGCCGGTCCTCGCCATGGGATGTCCATGACCATGTTGACCGGCTGGTCTATTTGCGGCACAGAGCGTGAATAAACGGGGATGACAATCTCACGCCCCTGTCCTGTAGGGATCACGACCCTTTTAGCCTTGAGTCGAATGTTGTGAATGTCGACGTTGAGCATTTTGCAGGCCAGTGCGAATCCAAGTTGAGGGTACAACTGCCCTCTCGCGGTCACCCATAGTGGTATAGACCGGTGCACACCATCACTATCAGGCAACGCGTCCACAAAACCGGCGCCGACGGCATTTTTGGCCACAAGGTCGATAGGAGGGAGAAAATCTATTGCCGGTACTGCACGAGGTGTATCCTGTTGTTCGACTCGTGCAAACCTTTGTATCAGATGGGCCGCTTCCGCTTTTTTGTGTTGTCGGAGGAATTCACGTAGTACCGGTGAGCCCTTCGTGTCGCGTGGTGTGCGTGGCAGCAGGCGATTGCGTAAAGTCTGGCGGGTTTGTTCCTCCAGGTGGATATCATCCATGATCCTGCCAAACATGGCCCGGCGGCGGCTCAAGAAATACCAGTCTGCAACTTGGGGCTTGATGAATTGGCGGGGTTGTTGCGTGATGGATGCCAGTTGCTCTGCAACTTGATCTTGGCTCAATTCAAGGTCGCCATGGAGCAGTTTTTCAATCTGCAGTGAAATTTCAGGCTTCGGGTCACGAATGTTAAAGGCAGTGGCGAGGATAACATTATCCGATTCAGCAATGGTTTGTGCCAGTAACTGGTCATGATCGATCGTTGTGATTGAGCCATCTGGATTTGTTTTTACTTCCGGGGACTGCGGTTCCGTGAACAGGATATCCGGCGCGATGGCTTTGGCGCCTGCGCGATTGATCTCCGCAAGAATCTGGGCGATTTGTGAGCGTCCCCAAGGAAATCTGCCGATCACCTCCAACGCGCGATCGGTGATGTCGATATGGATGAGTTTGTCCGTCGGCGCCGGTGTGTACCGCTGGTTTCTGATTGCACGCTGGTCGTAAAGCCACTGATCAAATGTTGTCAGAAAGCCTGATGCATTGATGATCAAAACAGCCAGTGTCAGCAGTGTTCCGATGACGCTGGTCCGCACCATGAGCTTTCGTTCGATACGAGGCATCGGTGACCTATCGGGACATTCCCTTGGTGGTTTCCTGTTGGCGTAACACAAGCATTTTAGATGCAAGTTGTATCGATTCGGTAGGTGTTAAAGGGCCAGAAACAATCATTGAATTTGGGTGGACCTTTAAACCTCTGCGGAAAGTCGTGTGGTTTTGTACTTGAGAATCGCAGGTCTCTGGTTGGCTATCACGTAGTTTGAATTGCAAAAAACAGTAATCTTTGTCTAAACCGATTTGGTCTCTTGACCCGGGATATACCTGAGCTACCATTGATTTGTAGCATAGCCGATTTAACGGTACACCACGTCTATTCGGCCATTTGTGGAGCGAATGAAAGCCCGTCAAAGCCTGGTGTTCTTGAAACCAGAATACGAACATCGGCCAGTTCAATTGGGTTCATGAGGAGGGATTGAGATGTTTGAGCGTTTGTGTTGTCAGTCTGTATTGGCCATTGTCGTGGCCATTGTCGTGGCCATTGCCGCCAGCGGTCACGCTTTGGCGGGTCCTGTATTTGATCTGATTTCACCGCCAGTGGGTGTGGGTGGTTCGCCCGATGGTCCCGAGGCGAATTTCATGCTCACCTCAGACCAGATTATGGCGACAACCAGATCCATGACTCTCAACAACACGCTGGGGAGTTTTGCGACACCACTGCCTGCTCTGCCCCGCTTCAACGAAACGATTGTCGATTCGGTTGGACTCGACACGGCCAGCGCGGCTGGTGATATTAGTTACTTTCAAAATACTGGCCCCAGCGGCTATGCAGTCGCATCGTACCCCCCTGTGATGGGGGTTGGTCAAACCAAACGTGGGGGCGATTTTGTGGGGGCAAGTGAACTTGATGTTGACTTTGATTTGAAGTTCGATGTCAATTCTTCCGGATGGAATGGCCCGTTGTTTGTTTACCAGCTCTTCGTGCTCCAATACAACCTGGCGGCGCCGGGTGATATCGCGTCGTTCAATGCGAACTTTACCTATACGATTGATGATGGGCTGAACCCACCCATTGTCAAAGAACTGAATATTCTTGACACCGTGACATATGAAGAGGTCAACAGTGGTGTGAAATCTGCCATGCGGGTTCTGTTTGATTTTGACTTATTGACCACGTCACCCATGCTGCCTGGAACCCTGTATCGCATCGAGGGGGACATCAACTACAGTTCAACCGATGATGAACACGCAGCGATTCGATTAAGCCGGAAATCCACTGAGGACAACTTTAACTTTGACAAGTCAATCGTAGAAAAATTCAATCTCTATGGCTTGCCCCGGTCGCTTTGGAACCATCACGGTGGTGGTGCCTTTGTGGGTAACCGCGAAGCAGTTCCAGAGCCTGGGTCCGCCTCGATTCTACTGGGCATGGCCGCCGCAGTGCTGGTGCATCGACGTCGAAGGTGATCGGGTGTTCTGGGGTGCTTAATCCGACAGCATCATTGGCCAAGATTGATATTGCTGAGCATGTTATGACTGTGGCTGTCAGCGCCTGTGCTTTTGCCCGCACTGGTGGCAGTAAATATTTCGGTGTGTGAGGGGCTGAAGTTGCTGAGAGAGATTGTCGGTCCGGTCATCTTGATAGGCACGCCATCCTGGCGAACTTCAATAAATGCGGTAATCGGGAACGGCAACGGCAATCCCGCATCCAGTTTTATCTGGTACGTGCCCGAGGGGAAGCCCAAGGCGAATATAACCGATTCCACCCCGGCCCCCGACATGTCGGCAACTGCATCGCCGGCATGGACGCCGCCTGTGGAAGAAGCGGGCATGGCCGATGAGATGATATTGCCTAGAGGATCAATAACCGCCAGGTCTACGTTTGACATGTGTGTGCCAATCCATCCGCCCATAACCAGCAGGTTGGACAGTTGCACGCTTCCCACGCTGACGTTCTCGATGGCGAATGCGCTATTTTTAATGATGGATAATAGCGCCGGATCAAAGCCACCCAGCCCCGGTAATGCTTCAATGAGCAAGAACTCACTTTGAGTTGGACTCGAAAACACGGTGCGTGGATTGAGAGTTGTTTGTCGTTTTGCAGTTTTGGATGGGGTGCCTTGTTGGGCGTCAACACGCACCATTTTAGTCCCGCCCAAGGTTAAAGCGTCTTGGCCGTCAAAGGCCGCACTGATGCGACCATGGCGACTTGTAATAACTGCAGGGCCCCCGTAACCATCAAGTGCTTGGGCATCGGTTCCCCGGATCGCCAGGGTTACTGTGGGGCTGTAGATGGTGGATTCGTGTTCTTCGCCAGCAGCCTCAACGTCGAAGCGGGTACGCCCGTACTTCATGCCGATGTCAGTTTTGACCTTGTTTGTGGCATCACGGACGGCTTGCAGAATCTTGACCACACCAAGTCGGTCCAACGCAATGATTTGATTCGGCTCAATCAAAACTTTTACATAACTACGCGGCCCAGTTCGGAAGGCCGCACCTTGGTTTAATTTGATGCCAACTTCAGCTTCTTGCCATGGGTCATCATCTGATTTACGTACCTGGACAAGTCCCCCAACCTCTACGATGGTTACATTCAAGGTCTTGTCTTGTGCCTCGGTTACGTCAGCCGTCGCCACTTCGGCGTCCTGTGCCGTTGCGTTTTGAGCGATCAGGGTTAAAACGACCATGAATGTTGCCATGATCGCGATCATCTGCGAACCATGGCCCATTGCATGGGGCTGGTGGAACGGGTTATGGCCTTTGGGCCCGTCGTGATTTGACGCAAGCTTGATCATGTGGCGGGTCATAAACATCTCAACAAATGGCTCAAGCAATTTTTGGTTGCCGGCTAGGGTGTTTGGGTTTCAGGTTGTTCGGGCCGCATGGATGACGAATCAACGGGGTGGTCAGTACGCTGATGATCTTCGATGCGGCCGATGACACCCAGAAATTCCCTTCCAGAAAAAGTCTGGTGTGGGCTGCCTTGCGGGAATAATTTCATGTATTGCAGTTCCCGGGATGCATATCGAGGCGTGGGGCCGAACAACTGCATGCTGATGCCCCCCTTTATCTTCAAGACGCGTGTGAAAGCGACCGCAACGGTGCCCCGTTTGACGGCTTCGTCGCCCGGTTCATCAAACCCGCTGGGTAGCATTTGACGGGCCGAAAGTTGTTCGATTCTCGCTGCGTAGTCTTCACTGTTGTCCGCACCGTCGATGAACAATAGTAGACCGTGGAACGCTTCGTCGTTGCTGGTGACAGGTCGGTCAGCGAGTATATGCCAGAACTCTAGTTGAGTGGCAGAGTCATTGCCCGCTAATTTATCCGTGAGGGGTTCGGCGACTTTTGCGCTGCGACACCCCATTGTGAAAACGTTCAGCAGCAATAGGGCCAACAAGCCGATAGCAGCCAGAGAGTTTGTCTGAGGCGTATCTGTCAACTTGATTGGTGATGTTTTATCCATGAAATAATGCCATTAAGGAATTGTGGCCTAAAATGCCAGTGTGATACCTGAGAAGAAAAAATGCCTGGCGTCGTGGTCGGTCTGGATTGCTTCGCTGGGAAAGAATATGCCGTAGCGAATGGTCAACGCGAGATCCGAAGTGGCTTGCCAGTTCGCATAAAAGTCGGTCTCAAATCCCAAGCGTCGATCATCGGTAGTTAATTCATCGATCGGCGCGTGCTTGCGGGCTTTATGAAAAAGAAACAGGTTGGTGCCGACCTGCAGCCGGCGAAATGTTTTACTGTTAACAAGCGGAAACGTAGATGCCCCAATGCGGAAGAGCATCAGGTTGGATACGTTGGGGTTGAAGGCCAGCCCTGTATTGAGAAGGCCAAAACCGTTAAATGCACGATCATCTGATCCGGCGGCATTGCCACCAAGTGTGTTGGTCGTTGTCAATCGGTCGGTATCGCCGGAAGCAATGAGTATTTCGCCGCTCAGCCGTGTGCGATTCACATCGGTCATGAGGTAATCAAGGCGGAGGTCAACGGCAAAAGCTTCGATCTGTTCTTGTTGTTGGACAAGCTGCGTCGCATCCGCTTCCAAGGAGGAGATGCTGTTCGATAGCGAGGACCCGCCTTGGTAGACGATTTCAGCGCCATAAGTCAATCGGTCACCCAGGCTGCCAGTGGAGCCGATTCCGATGTAGTGCGAGTCATAATCAAATCGAGTCCTGATGTCATCAGAGAGATCGCCGGGTGTACCTAGAACATCAGTTGAAGCAATAACGTCATCATTTCGATCTCTTTGAAACAGACCATAAATATAGGGGCGATGACGTGCATCGGTCTGCATGCTCAGAAGCCCACCGTAAAAGGAACGTTGGGTATTGCCGTCAAAACCGGGTCTGGAACTGTCAATATCGAAGGTGCTTTCCCGCGTGACGCCAACAACCGTTTCCAAGGATACCCGCCCGGACTCGACGGTAATCTGTCCGCCATCAATCTCTTGGCTCAAGGCCAAGCCATTGGCCCAGTGAATGAGCTGGCGTCCGCCCTGGATGATCAGATTGCCGTTGATCGAGCGTCCTTCGTATGCTTCAAGAGATTGTTTGAGATTGAACTTGTAGTGTATTCGATCAAGCATCAACTCGGCCCAGTCATCGTTCTGATTACTGAAGCCATCACCTGAGTTGAAATCACGATATGTGCTGCGAGCACGAGCAAATAATTCGTGCGCTCCGTCGAAATTAATCAGCGTATAGCCATTGAGCGAAGTTTCACGCAAGAGGTGAGTCTTTTGGTTGATGTCATCGGTGGCTAGAAAATTAAAGGTGACATAGCCACCGTAATCGATGACGGCCCGTTGCGTGGCAGGCACGCCGTGATTGATGGCCAGTTGTGTTTCACGCTGAATTTGGTCGAGTTGCCGTCGGAAGCGATCCAACTCAACCTGCCCGAAAGCTGTCGGTATGCAACTCAGTACTGCTGCAACAACCGTCAAGCGATTATGCCAGGTGAACATGGTGTTTGCCTCGTTCGATGCCAGATTCGCAGTGGCTTGTCAGGACTAGATTCGAAACCCCTGTAACTCAG
>Ga0310124_10003658_pt1 | contig 10276 bp, 7 predicted proteins | sample CB11b_AW_Bot5_MG_FD_203507 | JGI IMG/M metagenome (GOLD analysis project Ga0310124, IMG submission 203507) | Marine microbial communities from Western Arctic Ocean, Canada - CB11b_AW_Bot5 | ecosystem: Environmental > Aquatic > Marine > Oceanic | place: Canada: Western Arctic Ocean | collected...
CTCGTCGCCGCCGACGAGCGGTGCGTTTGATCGAGGAGCTCGGTCTGCGAACTCAACGAATCGAAGCAATGATCAAAACGCTTGAGGAATTTAGTGCTCGGGTCAATGAGTTGAAGAAAAGAATCGATCAACATAAGAAAAAGCGAGGGCTTCCATCTGAACGTAAGCCATGGCGTTCTGAATATCGAAGCATTTTGATGGCAACTCAAGAAACACCTGTTAGCATTGCAAACCGAGTCAAACAACTCAAAAAAGTTTACTCGGAATATCAACAAGCTAAACGCGAGCTCTCTGAAGGAAATCTTCGCTTGGTGGTTTCGATCGCTAAAAAATACCGTAACCGTGGCCTCAGCTTCCTTGACTTGATTCAAGAGGGAAATGCAGGCCTCATGCGGGCCGTTGATAAATTTGAATACCGTCGTGGATTCAAGTTTTGCACTTATGCGACTTGGTGGATCCGTCAGGCCATCACACGAGCCGTCGCTGACCAAAGCCGAACGATTCGTATTCCGGTTCATATGGTCGAGACTATGTCTCGTGTGCGAAATGTTTCCCGACAATTGCTGCAAGAACTTGGCCGTGAACCTTCCTTGGAAGAAACGGCTCGGCGGGCTCGTACGACGGTCGATGAAGCACGTCGCGTGTTGGCAATGAGCCGTTATCCGATTAGCCTGGATCGCCCAGTTGGCAATAGCGAGGACAGCCAATTTGGCGACTTGCTGCCAGATGGTACAGCAGCCAGTCCTGCCAGTGGTGCGTCTCAGGAGATGCTCCGTGGTCGGATCAGCAAAGTGCTCAAGACTCTCAGCTATCGCGAGCGCGAGATTATTAAACTTCGCTATGGCTTGGGAGACGGATACAGCTACACCCTGGAGGAAGTGGGACACATTTTCCAGGTGACCCGTGAACGTATTCGACAAATCGAAGCCAAGGCAGTTCGTAAGCTACAGCAACCCAGTCGTAGTCAAGAACTGGTCGGTTTTCTGGATTGATATTGTCAGTTGCATCGCTTGAATCGGCGCTCACAGAGTACAAATATTCAAAGATCTCTAAGTGGCCCGAGCCGCTGAGATGGTCATGTGGTGTGCGGCTCTCAAATGCGACATGGTCGTGAAGAGAGTCCTCATTTCTCGCGAGTTATACAAACACTTCTTATCTGCGATCAACCCAGAAAACCGTTCGTTGTAATCAGCCTACTGACATGCAGATCCAGTACCCGAAAAGTGGCTGCAGGGAACAATATAGCTATGTGATTTTCGGATTCTTGGTTCAACTTCCACGGGTAGCTCAATTAGGAATTGAGTATTATCATCACCAAGCTCTGGTTACTAGCCAGCGGCAGGTAAACCTATCCGACGGACAACCATAGCGATCCACCGATTTAGCTAGCAATTCTGCTGGGTTATTGCGACCAATTCACGCCTGACATTGACCACCAGCCTCTTTTCGCTAGAATGTTGCCTCTCTTCATTTTAACACCAGCCACCCGTTCCCTGGCCGGGTTCTGTTGGAAGCGTCGACCTCAAACAAAATTTTCATGACCAGCACTGCCACAATGACCTCAGAATCTGACGATCTTTCCAGATTAGAAGCTGCTCGGCGAAAAAAACTGAATCGACTGATCGAGTTGGGAATCGACCCGTGGGGAACAAGATTCGACGGACGCTCGGCCATCGCAGAAATTCGCAACCGGACCAAAGAGGTCGAATTTTTACCTGAGGAAGGTGAACCAATAGCATTGTCTGAAGCGACAGGTACCGAAGGTTTTGATTTTCGCGAGTGGTTGAATCAACAGGGCGCGGGTGAATTGAGTGGTCCCCGAGTTCGAGCAGCAGGCAGGATCGTCTTGGACCGCCCTGGTGGAAAACTAAGGTTCCTTGTCATTCGAGACCAAACTGAACAAATCCAGGTCATGATTGGCAAACGTCAGATCGGCGAAGCCAATTGGGAATTGGCCAGTTGCTTTGACATGGGAGACATCCTTGGTGTTGATGGAGACTTGCGTCGTACCAAAACGGGCGAATTAACAATTTTTGCCACCGATCTTCACTTCCTCTGCAAATCGATTGAAACCCCACCGGAAAAATATCATGGGTTGACGGATCCCGAACTTCGCCAACGGATGCGATATCTTGATTTGACTTACACCGATGGTGTGCTCGACCGATTTCAGAATCGCACTAAAATTGTCCAATCGATCCGCAGCACGCTTAACGATCGGGGATTCTGCGAGATCGAAGGGCCCACACTACATTCAATTGCAGGCGGTGCTGCGGCGCGCCCCTTCACAACACATCACAACGCATTGGACATTGACCTGTACATGCGAATTGCCCTTGAGTTACATTTGAAGCGACTGTTGGTGGGGGGAATGGAACGCGTGTATGAACTAGGCCGTGTCTACCGGAACGAGGGGATCAGTCCACGACACAATCCCGAATTCACCATGCTCGAGGTGTACGAGGCGTACGGTGATTACGAGACCATGATGGATCTAACTGAGCGATTGATCCTGGATGCAGTCGAAGCTATCGGAGGTGGACAGATCCTACCGTGGGGGGAAGGACAGATCGACGTTACGCCACCCTTTTCCCGGCGCACTTACGACGAACTGCTAGCCGAAAAAACTGGAGTGGACCCCCACGATAACGACGCAGTCCGATCTCTGGCCAATCAAATAGGACTGGAAACCGATGGCAAGCATCCCGACGTGATCAAAAACGAAGTCTTTGAAGAAAAAGTCGAAGACGCACTCGAGGGCCCTGTGTTCGTCATCGATTATCCAGCGAGTATTTGTCCACTTACCAAACGTCGGCGTGATAACCCGTTGATTGCTGAACGTTTTGAGCTGTTTATCCAAGGCATGGAAATTGCCAACGCCTACACCGAATTGAATGATCCGGACCTGCAACAACAATTGTTCGAAACGCAGCTGGAAGGCCTGGCCGAAAACGAATCGATGGCCCGCATGGACCATGATTTTATTCGAGCTTTGCGCCATGGCATGCCACCGGCCGGAGGACTGGGGGTTGGAATTGATCGACTTGTAATGCTGTTAACCAACTCAGCGACAATACGGGATGTCATCCTGTTCCCACTGTTGAGACCGGACAGTCGTTGAGCAACCCGGCCTCGAGACGCCGTTGACTGTTTTGCCAAAGGAATGGCTATGTACAAGCTGGTACTCTGCTGGCGATATCTCCGCACACGCTACATCGCGATTGCTTCGATTATCAGTGTAACACTTGGTGTGGCTACCATGATCGTCGTGAATGCGGTCATGTCTGGTTTCTCGAATGAAATGCACAAACGGCTGCACGGTATTTTGTCGGATATCGTTGTTGAATCTGTCAACATTAATGGAATTGACGATGTTGAACCTATGAAGAAAGAAATCCAGCGTCTTGTTGGCGATGATCTTCATGGCATAACAACAGTGGTTCACGTTCCCGCGGTGTTGAGTTTTCAGTACCGTCAAGAATATATCACTCGCCACGTCAATTTGATCGGCATCGACGACAAAACACATGCGGCAGTTAGCGAATTCGGTCAGTATCTTCTTCATCCAAATAATAGGAAACAACTTTCTTTTGCGCTGCCCAATGGTGGCTATTTAACTCATGACTTATTGGCAGATTCGAATGTACGCGAACGGACACAATTGAAGAACGCTGGCTGGCCTTATCGTCGTTATCGGGTTGAATCAGAACGTGAATACCGTCGACAAATCGAACAAACAAAACGTATACAACCCCAACAGTTAACCGAAGGAGTACCAGGGACTGCTGCTGTAACCAGTGGCAAAGTTCCTACTGATCCGCTGAGTTCACCCGTTGAAGGTGTGCCCCTTGATCCCTACTCCCAGCATCTCGAAGAGCAAGTATTCGATCCTTTACATGACCAACACACGGGCATCATTCTGGGATTCTCGATGGCGAGCGTCCGCAATCGATCTGACGATGGTATGATCGAAGATAATTTCTTTTGTCTGCCAGGGGATGACGTCCGAGTTACACTTCCGTCATCAGGATCGCCTCCTAAACCGATTCATGAATCCTTCACCATCGTTGATTTTTACGAAAGCAAGATGAGTGAATATGACTCGAGCTTCGCATTCGTACCCCTCCGTCGGCTTCAGGAACTACGAGGTATGATCGATCCCGTCACGGGTGCGGCTGCCGTAACTTCCATTCAGCTGAAGCTCCGCGATGGCGTAACTTTGAGCACCGTTCGTGACAAACTTAGAGCCAGATTTCCTGTAGATCAGTTTCCTGTACGAATTCAAACTTGGCGAGATATGCAAGGTCCACTGCTGGCAGCAGTGCGTATGGAAACAACCATCTTAAACATTCTTTTGTTTTTGATCATTGCCGTTGCCGGTTTTGGCATCCTGGCCACGTTCTTCATGATTGTCGTCGAAAAAACGCGAGACGTTGGAATTCTCAAATCGCTGGGGGCACCAAGCAGTGGGATCATGAGTATTTTTTTGACTTACGGATTTTCGTTAGGCCTAGCTGGATCTGGAGTTGGTATGGTTCTTGGCTTGGCTTTTGTTGCCAATATCAATGAGATCGCAGCAGCTTTGGAATGGTGTACTGGCCACGAAGTATTTGATCCAACCGTCTACTATTTTCACAAAATTCCAACCATTATTAACGCATTCACTATCAGTTGGATTGTTTTCGGAGCCATTCTTATTGCCGTGATGGCTAGTGTACTTCCAGCACTCCGTGCTGCCCGGTTACATCCGGTGGAGGCCTTGCGCTATGAGTAGTTCTATGGAATCTGTTTCATTACAAAACATTGCGCCTGGACAACATGCGGCAGTGAGAAAAGCACATGGTGATATGTCAGGCAACTGGAAAACACACCTTACGACACCGAGAGCTACACTTCTGGAAACGTCCCATTTGAAAAAAAGCTATCATCGTGGTCAGGTTGAAATCCAGGTACTCAATGATGTGAATCTGCAAATTAAAGAAAACGATTGGACTTCGATTGTGGGACAAAGTGGGTCGGGAAAAAGCACCCTCTTGCATTTACTTGGTACGCTAGATGCGCCCGATCAAGGAGCCATTCATTTTGAAGGCAACCGAATTGATGATTTGCCCAGCCGATCTCGAGATATTCTTCGTAATCGCCACTTTGGCATGATTTTTCAATTCTATCACTTGCTACCCGAACTCAACACGTTGGAAAACGTTCTTACACCATTGATGATTTCATCAGGTGTATTATCCTACTGGCTGCAAAAACGGCACTACACCGATCGTGCCAAGGCCTTATTGGAACATGTCGGCCTGGGGCACCGCATGAAGCACCTTCCCAGAGAACTCTCAGGGGGCGAAATGCAGCGAGCCGCAATCGCACGATCATTGATCGCCGAGCCACGGGTGCTGCTGGCGGACGAGCCTACAGGTAACCTCGACCGTAAAACGGGGGATGACATTCTGGAAATCCTTAGAACCTTGAACCGCCGAGAAAACCTCACTATAGTCATGGTGACGCATGATGATGCGGTTGCCGGCCAGGCGGACCGGATCGTTCGACTGGCAGAGGGTCGTGTACAAGAAATCACTTAGTTTCATTTTGTGTGTTTTGTGATCGTTCATCCACTTTAAATTTGTCCAATGGCATATCGAGTACAAAATCACTGTCTCTACCTGACAAGCTCGCCTGGGGCCAATATTTGCAAAGCAAAACCGAAGAGATGACCATGTCGTTCAAGGTATACATCAGCGGAACACTCTACGATAAGGACGATGCCAAGGTCAGCGTCTACGATCACGGCTTGCTCTACGGTGATGGTGTCTTCGAAGGAATGCGAAGCTATGGTGGAAATGTTTTTCGACTGAAGCAACACCTAGAACGTTTGTGGAACTCAGCTCGAGCTATCCGGCTAGAGATTCCAATGACCCTTGAGTCACTCGCCGATGCTGTTAATCAAACACTCGAGACGAATGAGATTAGAGATGGTTATATTCGTCTGATCGTCACTCGCGGAGCAGGGACGCTGAGCTTGGATCCCAACAAGACATCCAATCCCCAGGTCATCATCATCACCGATCACATCACACTTTACCCAGACGAATACTATGAAAATGGCTTGGAGATCATCACTGTAAGCACAATTCGTAATCATCCGGCAGCCCTTAGCCCTCGCATCAAGTCATTAAATTATCTCAACAACATTCTTGCAAAAATGGAAGGCTTGCAAGCTGGCTGTGTTGAAGCCCTGATGCTCAACCACAAGGGCGAGGTTGCTGAATGCACTGGCGATAATCTTTTTCTAGTCCGCAACGATCAGCTCTATACCCCCCCGATCGATGCTGGCATCCTCGAGGGAATTACTCGTGACGCCGTCATGGAATTGGCTCGAGCCGATGGGCGCCACGTCCAAGAAATACCCCTGAGCCGACATGATATCTTCATCGCCGACGAATGTTTTCTAACTGGAAGCGCAGCTGAAGTCGTCCCCGTCGTAAAAGTGGATAGTCGAAAGATCGGTGACGGTAGTCCAGGTCAAGTGACTCGTGAATTGATGAAACAATTCCGGGAAATGACTCGAAAGTAAACAACCTTGACTCATCCGTTCGACGAGTGCGCAAAAAGCATGGGGACAAGGTGCTTGCGTGGATTTTCGAGACAGGCCAAAGTGGGTTCGCTTTCATCGTGATTGGATGACACCCCTCGCCCAATATCCCGCGATGTTTCGTTCATTTCGGGCCAACCCCTGCTTCCTCGGTCTGACCAATCAAAACGCGATGCTCCCGGTCTGATCCACCGACCACCGCACGGTCTGGAGTGGCCTGGGTGCGCCCAATCAATTCCACTTCACCTTCACGCAATTCGATCGAATCCAACAACATCAGATGGTCCAATTCTGGTCGCTCCGTAGGCACCGTCACCAGTGCAACGGGTGTACCGTCCTGTGCCCAGCTGAGTTTTACACGTGCACGTCTGGCCGCAGTCGAAATGGCAGATAACACCTGACTGACCGGTAGTGGTAAGGCGCCGCTGCGCACCCGAAAAATCTGAATGGCTACTACGTTCGGCTCGTCGGTCACGTAGACTTCCAAGTCAACCGAAACAACCGAATTCAACGAATGACCAATGTACAGACACGCCAAACGAATTTTATCTTTGTTGATAACAACTCGTGGATCACTTACGCCATAAGGCAGAATCCGGGGAAACTTCTCAATTAAATCTGTTGCTAACCAGCCATTGACTTGTTCATCCGTGAACACAGCCCGCCAAACATGATCTTCACGAACATCATTATGCAAATCCAAAACCTGTTTCTCAAACTCGTCGCCCGCCCTGTCCTGTTCAATCCCCTGTTGCGCTAACGCCTGCTCATAGAAGTCTGGTACCTGACTCAAAAAATAGTAGGCAGCCAAGACGACCGTGGCGATAACGACCACGGCGACAACAGCCACAACCCCTAACCAATGAATCAGTCTTCGCACCGGAAACTTCTCCCACACGGTACTGGAATGGACTAGGTAACCGGCCGATCATGCTACTGGATAATAACTCTCGGCTTCCAGGTCAATTTAATTGAGAGTGCGATGGTTACACTTCTGATGAACAACACCTCTGGGAACATGTCCATCAGTGGAACGGATTTACAGCCACAACACGGACAAATCGCACCAATCAACGTGGAGCAAGTTCATCGTCTGACTACCGGCTCACCCAGAAAACCGCAGCAGAGCATATCTTCGTCTTCCCGATCTCAACACGATGATGGTTTCGCTGGCCAAGTCGGTTGTCGTGAGGTACGTATCGATCGTATCGCGCCGACAATTATTAACATACGCACCGCCCTGAGTAATGGTTCGTCTTGCATCGCTTTTACTCTTGGCTAATTTTGCCTCGACCAGCGCGTCGATCAGGCTCACACCTTCTCCTTCCAAACGAGACCGGGATAGCTGCTCGCTAGGCACGTCGTTAAAAATTTCTGCCAATTGGCGGTCATCGTAACCATCAATCGCCTCGCCGCCAAATAACACCGCTTGAGCTCTCTTTGCAGTGGTTACTCCAGTGTCACCGTGAACAATTCGGGTCATTTCCTCGGCCAACCGCGTTTGACTCTCTCTCTTTTCTGGCCGTTGGCTGCATGCCTCATCTAGCACCTCGATCTCGGCGTGGTCCAACTCGGTTAGCTGGCGCAAACATCTTCCCACATCTGCATCATCCACATTGAACCAATATTGGTAGAAAGCGTAGGGGCTAGTTCGTTCGGGCGACAACCACACAGCACCCGATTCGGTTTTTCCCATTTTTGTCCCATCTGATTTAGTCAGTAGCGGGTGGGTCAATCCGTACAACTGAACTCGCCGCATCCGTCGGGCCAAATCAATTCCAGCCGTAATATTTCCCCATTGATCACTACCGCCCAGCTGTAACTCACATTCATACTTGTCATACAAGTGCACGAAATCATAGGCTTGTAACAACATGTAACTGAATTCCGTAAAGCTGAGCCCGGCATCGGAACGGTCCAACCGGGCCTTAACCGAATCTTTGGCCAACATCACGTTAACAGGAAAATTTCTTCCGACATCGCGAAGAAATTCAAGATAACTGAATTCGCCGATCCAATCATAGTTATTCACGATCACGGCACTTGTTTCACCACAATCAAAATCGAGAAATCTTTGCATTTGGGCCTGGATCCCCGCAACATTTTCACGTAACACATCCACCGACAAAAGCTGGCGCGCTTGGCTCTTCCCGGTTGGGTCTCCTATCATCCCGGTGGCCCCGCCGACAAGGGCTATTACACGGTGTCCAGCCTGTTGAAAACGTCGCAACATTAACAACGGCATCAGGCTCCCAACGTGCAGGCTTTCAGCCGTGGGATCAAAACCGGCATACACTGATCTACACTTCGAGTTTAGCCAAGCCGGCAGACGATCATCATCCGTTGTTTGATGAATTAAACCACGCCAGTTAAGGTCTGAAAAAATGTTGGTCATCGCCACATGTCATCATCGGCAAACGGATGGCCTGCGCCTTTAAGCTTGGGTTTGGGTAATGCCTTGAGCGCTTGGGCCGCTAGTCGCAGATCTTCCTTGGTAGTAATCTTCAGATTGATCGCTGACCCCTCGACAACCGTTACCGGGTGGCCAATACGCTCGACCAACTGTGAATCGTCAGTGGCCTGAAAACTGTCTCGTTTCGCATAAGCTTCTAACAACAACTCCCGGCGAAACACTTGGGGTGTTTGTGCTTCCCAAACGGATTGGCGCGAAACCGTTTCGGCGATCGTACCATCGTCATTGACCCGCTTCAATGTGGCCGAAACGGGTTTAGCAAGAATCGCGGCTCCGGATTTTTCCGCCGCACGAAAGACCGTGTTGATCCACTCATCCACAATGCACGGTCGAGCAGCATCGTGAACAGCAATAAAATCGATCTCACTGCGAACTCGAGAAAGTGCATTTTCAACAGACGCAGATCGATCGGAACCACCATGAACCACTTCAATGCCGAGGATAACCACATTGGCACCAAACTTCATCTGAAAATCTTCTTGATCTTCAGGCGAGATGACAAGAATTACTTGCTTTACGTTGTCGAGATTCAGAAATTTCTCAGCGGAATGCAGCCAGACGGCACGGTTTTCCAACGGTACAAATGGTTTCTTATAGTGTTTGTCATGGAACCGGCTGCTTTGTCCGGCCGCTGGTAAAATGACAGCAAATGTAGCCATAATCGTATCCGCTTTGTGAGACCCACAAAAACTGACAACCCACGTTATTGTGGTCAATGCCGTGTCACCGTCAAGCCACTAATACATTGTGTCGATTTCTAACTTAAAATGCGATTCTATCACCTTGCGGCGGAGACTTAACTTGGGAGTCAATTCTTCACTTTCCAAAGTAAATCCACGGTCCAAAAGGCAAAATTTTTGAACTTGTTCATAATCGGAAAGACCTACCAAGCGTTCTTTGATCCGCTGATTGTAAAGACTCAAAACGGTCGGATGCGCGAGGGCCTCCGCACGATTCGAAACCACCAGCTGCTGAGAAATGATTTCATCACGTAACGTATCTGGATTGGGAACAATGAGCGCCGATAAATACTTGCGGCCGTCACCGATGACCATCGCCTGCAGGATTAGCGGATCCTGAGTCAGTAAAGACTCAATTAAAACGGGTGCGATGTTCTTACCTCCCGAGGTAATGATTAACTCCTTTTTGCGACCCGTGATCCGCAAAAACCCCTTATCCCAGCACCCGATGTCACCGGTGTGAAGCCAGCC
>Ga0310124_10003665_pt1 | contig 10271 bp, 4 predicted proteins | sample CB11b_AW_Bot5_MG_FD_203507 | JGI IMG/M metagenome (GOLD analysis project Ga0310124, IMG submission 203507) | Marine microbial communities from Western Arctic Ocean, Canada - CB11b_AW_Bot5 | ecosystem: Environmental > Aquatic > Marine > Oceanic | place: Canada: Western Arctic Ocean | collected...
CGGTGACCACCTGGGCCGCGGACGTGGTCTGTCGGGAGTTCCATGAAACAGTTCCTCGAATGGTACCTGGGCATACCCCCGGCAATCCCCGGGCAGGAAACTCGTTGGCAGTGGTCCTACGAGCCACCCTGGCCCGGTTCGTTGCCTGGCTGGGTCGTCGTGCTGGCCGGAGCCTGCCTGCTGGCAGCCATCGCCTGCATCTACCTCAAGGACGCCCGCCGGCTGTCGGCCTGGACCCGGCTGGGACTGATCGGAACACGGCTGCTGGCCACCGGCTGCGTGCTGCTGTGCCTGACCAACGCCGCGATCCTGATCCAGCGAACCGGCTCGCCACGGGTCGCCATCCTCCTGGACACCTCCGCCAGCATGGGACTCGAAGACCGCTACGCCGATCCCGAACAGGCTCGCCGTATCGATCGCCTGGCCGGCCGCCGCCGACCCACTCGGCTGAACCTGGCCAAGAGCCTGCTGGTCGACAACGACGCGCGGCTGCTCGAGGCGATCTCCCAGAGGTTCCAGGTCCGGCTCTATGCCTTCGACGCCCAGGTCCGTCCGCTGGGGCTGCCCGAGGAGACCGCGGAGCGGATGGCCGAGCGGATCGAGAGCCTCGAGGCGGTGGGCAGCGACACCCGGCCGGGTCCCGCGGTCCGTGAGGTTCTCGAAGAATTCCGCGGCGAACCTCCCGCCGCCATCGTCCTGATCACCGACGGCATCTGCAGCACCTCACCCCATGATCGCCTCACGGCCGTCGCACCGGTGGCCCTCCGTGGGATGGTGCCGCTGGTCACCGTCGCCGTCGGCAGCCGGCTGCCCGCTCGAGACCTCCACCTGCTCGAACCTCAGCTCGACGACATCGCCCTGGTCGACAACCCGATCGTCGTCCGAGCCGACGTGCAGGCCTACGGTCTCGGTGGGCAATCCGCCACCATCCGCATGACACTCGACGGCGACGACGAACCAGTCGCCGAAGAAACCCTGGTGCTGGGCGACGACGGACAACGCCAATCGGTCGACCTCAGCTGGGTGCCACGCCGCGAAGGGGACCAGGTACTAAGAATCGAGGCGGTGCCGCTTTCCAACGAAACCGACCGCGACAACAACCGGCACGAACGGCTGGTCCGGGTCAGGCAGGAACGCATCCGGGTGCTGCTGGCCGATGGGACGCCCCGCTGGGAGTTCCGATACGTCAAGGGGCTGCTCGCCCGCGACCGCGGTATCGCCCTGACCACAGTCCTGCAGGATGCCGATCCCGAATCGGTCACCGACGACTCCTCCGCTCGTGAATACTTCCCCGTCGACCGGGACGAGCTGTTTGAATACGACGTGGTGATCCTCGGAGACATCGACCCGGGGTTCCTCAGCACCGGCACCCAACAGAACCTGCGGGACTTTGTGCGGAACGCACGAGGCGGACTGATCCTGGTTGCCGGGACCCGCTTCAATCCCGTCGCCTACCGCGGCACACCGCTGGAGGACTTGGTTCCGGCTGACCTGGCGACGCTGAGGGTCCCCGATCCGGCCGAATCTTCGGGGCCGTGGCACAGTCGCCTGACCACCGCCGCAATCGAATCCACCTCACTGTTCGGTTCACGCAGCGAACTGGACCGGGTGGGGTCCCGCATCCGGGAACTGCCGCCATTTTACTGGTTGCTCGAGATTCCTCGGACCAGGCCCGGAGCCGTCGTCCTGATGGAATGCTCGGATGGCTCCGCCAACGACCGCGGCCACCCGGCTGTGATCCTGCAACGCTACGGAGCAGGCAGCGTGCTGTTTCACGCGACCGATGAGATCTGGCGCTGGAGGCTGCGAGACGGGCAGGCGCTCTACGCCCGCTACTGGTCGCAGGCCATCAGGCTGCTCGGACGTGCACGACTGCTCGGACAGACCCGCACCGCCGAATTGACCGCAGAACGGACCGAGTATGCCCCCGGGGAAACAACGACGCTGCGGTTGAGGTTCTTTTCAACTGCCGATGCCCCCGCCATAGACGAGACTCCGCAGATCAGAATCGAGAGCAGAAACGGCACCGCCCGGGACATCGCCCTGGAACCGGTACCGGGTAGCGTGGGAGTCTACTCGGCCACCGTGACCAACCCGGGACCAGGCAGCTACCACGCCTTTGTCCGCTCGCCGGGCTTCACCGAGGCTCCCCCCACGGCCGACTACCGCGTGGTGGCCGCTGACCGAGAATTCCGGCTCAGAGCCGTGGCCATCGATGAACTTCAACAGGCCGCAAAAGAGACACATGGACTCGCAGTCGCGGTCGACCAGGCCGGACGGCTCGATCGGCTGCTGCCACCCGGTGACCCGGTCCCCCTGGCCGTCGATGAGCCGATCCGTCTCTGGAATCGCTGGGAACTGCTGCTGGTTTTCGCAGCGGCACTCTGCGGCGAGTGGCTCTGGCGAAGGAGATCGCGATTGGTATGATCTCCTCATTCTCACACGCCTTCAGCTGGGCCCGACCATGAGTTCACCGCTCCGGGAACCTCTCGAGCAGCTCCGTCGCAGGGCACGACGTGTGCTGCTGGTCCGCGGAGCGGGCCTGTGCCTGGCGACGGGCGTGGCCGGCACCACGCTGGCCATCGCGCTCGACTGGCTGCTGCACCTGGACAACAGCACTCACCGGGGGCTGATGCTCTGTGGCCTGGTACTGGTGCACATCGCAGCCACCTGGCACTGGCTCATCGCGCCACTGTTGGCCCCGCTGAGTGACCTGGCCCTGGCGTCCCGCATCGAACAGAGATTCCCGGAACTCCAGGATCGGCTCGCCAGCGGGCTGCAGTTTGCCCGCGACCTGGACGACCCGCGAGTCGGTTCACCGGACCTGAAACGCGGAGTGATCGACTCGGCGGTCGAGGCGATGGAACACATCGACATCGATGCGGTGATTGAACCACGAACCGCTCGACGGGCGGCGCTGGTGGCGAGCGGACTGGTGGCCATCGGGCTCGCGCTGGTCGCCTTCAGCCCACTCGAAGCCGGCACCGGGCTCGGGCGGCTCTACCTGCTCTCGGCAGAACAATGGCCCCGCACCGTCGACCTCCAGTTCCTCGACCCCACTCTCACACCGGCGACCTGGGATGGACGCAACGGCGTGAGACTTCCGGCGGGGGAGTCGATCGCATTGCAGGTCGTCAATACCCGCGGAGACCTGCCGCCGGAATCGGTTATCGAACTGCGTCACGCAAAAGGACCGCTCCGAACCCGCCGCATGCTGGCGGTGCAATCACTGGAACACTCGACCCGTCGCGACTCGACCCAGAGCCTGCGAGACGTGGGCACGTTGCTGCTGGTTCCACCCGACGGGTTCCAGACGCTCGAGTTCCGGGCCCGCGGCGGAGACGACGCCACCGAGTGGATCCCGCTGTCGATGATTCCGCCCCCGTTACTCGAATCGCTCAGTGTGGTGCTGAACCCACCCGCCTACACCGGCAAACCGCTCGAGCGACTGCCCACCGGCCACGGCGACATCGAGGCGTGGATCGGGACCCGGGCCGAAATCACTGCCGTGGTCAACCAGCCGATCCGCTCCGCAAGCCTCGTACGGGGCGACCAGCAACCGCTGGCCGTCTCGATCACAGACAACGGCCGGACGCTCAAGGTCGACTTCAGTGTCGAGACCGCCGGAGTCTCACACTGGTTCCTCGTACTGGTCGATCGCAACGGGCTGACCGCAGAACGACCCGAACAGTTCGAACTCCGAGGACTCGTCGATCGAGTGCCCGATGTCGAATTGGTCGAACCACCCGGTAACATCCAGATCACGCCCCAGGCACGCATGCCGTTGGCCATCAGCGCACACGACGACGTGGGCCTGGCCGATGTGCACCTGGTCATTCGCCCGATCAATACGGCCCAGGCAACCGAAAGCCGGCTGAGACTTCACGGAGAACATCCCGGTGATGGCCTGCTGCTGATCGAGCACACCTGGCCCTCAGCCGACTCGCTGCTGAAACCGGGCATGGAATTCGACGTGCACGTCGAGGCCACCGATGCCTGTGATCTCGATCCCCCTCGCGTCGGACGCTCCGCAACCCGGACCATCTCCGTCGTCACTCCCTCGCAAAAACGCGACCAGCTCGACGCCAGGCAATCAGCACTGCTCACGCAACTCGGCGAAATACTCCGCAAACAACGAAACCTGGGGGCTCAGACCGCCGTGCTGATCGTGCAGTGCGAGACTGCCGGGAGATTGCGACCCGGAGATCGTGAAGTCCTGCTGGCCTCCGAAGTCAACCAGCAACTGCTCGATCAGCAATTGGCCGCCGTGGACAGTGGCCTGGCTCAGCGTGCCCGGAGACTGCTGGCAGAACGAGACGCCAATCGCATCGACGATCCTGCGGTCACCGCCGATCTCAAGAGGATTGCCGCTGACCTCGAGAGCCTCCGAGACCGCGAACTCCCCGAACTCGAAGCAGCCCTCGCACAGGCCCGACGGCTCCTCGACTCGACCCCCGCAGCCAACCCGCTTGAAATCCTCTCGGCAATCCAAGACCACCAGGATCGAGTCATCTCCGTCCTCGAAGCGATCGACAGGGATCTCGCACCAGCACAGGACCGACGAGACCGACTCGGTGAAGCGCGTCGGATCATCGAACACCAGCAGCAACTGCTCAACGACACAGCCTCGCAACCCGAACAGACCCTCGATCAACCCGTCGGGCAACTCACCAAGCAGCAGCAGGCCAACCTGCAGAGGATGGCACGACAGCAGGCGGACCTCGCCGATCAGCTGCAGCGACTCACCCGACGCACTGCATCCGCCCCCCCCGACATTTTTCCGCCCAACCCACTCGGCCCGCCCAACCCGCTCGACTCACCCGGCCCGTCCACCTCGCTGCTGCCCCAATCGCACACCGCCGTCGGTGATGAGGGAACCTCCGCGGCGATGAAAGCAGCCGCCGACAACCTCAGGCAAAATCACCTCGGCGAGGCTCAACAGATCCAGCGGTCGATCCTCGAACAACTCGCCCAGTTCGAACGATCCCTGCAGGACCATGTAACCTCCGAAGACCAAACCGAGCTGGCTCGGCTCAACCGACTGCTCGCTGGTGTCAAGCAGCTGGTTACCGACCAGGCAACGCTGCAGGCCCGGACCCGCCGCGCCGTGCAGGGATCGGCATCCCGATCCCGGCGATCGCTGCTCAAGACCAAGCAGTCGCGACTTCGACGCGACGCACAACAGGCTGTCGATGCAGCCGGGCAACTCGAATTGACACAGGCCCAGGCCACCGCCCAGGGTGCTGCCGACGCGATGCACCGCGCCGCCGTGGCACTCGGGCAATCCGATTCAACCGCGGCACCCTCGGCTCAGGCCACCGCGATCGAGAGACTCGAGTCGCTGTACAGGATGCTCGCCGAACAGCAGGCCAACACCAGGGCCCGCCTGACCGCCGAACAATCGCACAGGGCCTGGCAGGACCTCTCGCGATTACGCACCCGACAGGATCAGCTGGCCCAGCACACCCTCAGTCTCGAAGAGACCCGCAACAGCACCGGACGCTGGACACGACCGCTGCTGAAGCGGCTCGGTCAACTCCTGCAGAGACAGGAGTCGGTCGCCACAGAGACCCGCCGGGTGCAGTGGCCCGATGTCAACGACACCGACGCACGGCGAGTCCTCGATTCAATCGCCACGCAGATGCAGCTCGCCGCCGACTCGCTGCGGCGGCGACAGACCGGCCCCCAGGCACTAAAGCCCCAGCGACTGGCCCTGGCGCAACTCGACCGCTGGCTCAGCCAGACCCGGACCACCAAGCCGCGCAAAGGCACCGCAACCGCGTCCCCCCTGCCCGGCACGGACCCGGCACGGCTCAACACGCCAGGAGTTTCGCCGAGGGACCCCACGGGCCAGGTGACCAACCCCGGTTCCCGCCCTGCCGGCCAGCCTGGGACTGGGACTGGGACCGGTATCGGTAAAGTGGCCGGTGAGGTGCGACTGAACGCTCTGAAACAGGCGCCCTGGGGCAATCTGCCTCCCGAACTCCGCCGACGGCTCTCTCAATCCGGCCGCGAACGGACACCCGCCCGCTACACCGAACTGGTGCGTCGCTACTACGAATCGCTCGCCGGCAAACGTGCCAGGACCCGGAGCCAGATCCGAAGGGAACCCCGCAAATGAATCGATCCGGCAGGGATGGAGAATCGGACACGATCCGATTGCAGAAGGTCCTGGCACGAGCCGGACTGGGCTCGCGACGCGGCTGTGAAGCCTTGATCCTCGCAGGCCGAGTCCGAGTCGACGGAAAGGCCGCCGACCAGCTCGGCACACGCGTCGACCCCACCACGCAGAATATCGTCGTCGACGGCGAGAGGATCGCGACCGAGCGGGCCGAGTACTTCCTGCTGAACAAGCCGCGAGGCTACCTGTGCACCAACCGCGATCCCCGCGGCCGACCTCGGGTGATCGACCTGTTTCCCCAGGTCACCGCGAGACTGTTCACCGTCGGACGACTCGACGAACACAGCCAGGGCCTGCTGATGGTCACCAACGACGGAGAACTCGCCCATCAGCTGATCCACCCCCGCTACCAAGTCCCCAGATTCTATCGAGTGCAGGTCGTCGGAATTCCCAACCGCGAAGGACTCAAGGCACTCAGAGACGGGCTCCAGTTCTCCGACGGGTACTTCCGAGTCCACACGGCCAGGAAACTCAAGACCCGGGGCAAGAGCACCTTCCTGTTGCTGGAACTGCGACAGGGCCGCAACCGTGAAATCCGCAGGATGATGGCGAGGATCGGGCACAAGGTGATCAGCCTCGAACGGACGGCGTTTGGTCCCTTGCAACTGGGTCGGCTAAAAATCGGCCAGCACCGCAGGCTGAGACCCGCCGAGCTCGATTCGCTGCATGAACTGATCGACGGCGAGGCCGGCGCGAAAAGCGATCGCAGGACTTCGAGGCAACGATCGAGTAAGGTGGTCGGCAGGAAACGCCGAGGCGGCCAACGCTCGCGGCGACGACGCTGATCGAAGGCCACCACCGCCGAAACAGGTGCCGGCCCACTCACGGGATGAACCCGCCCATGGATGAGGCCGCTGAACTCAAGCTGCCCGGACTGGTTCCCGACGCCTGCCAGCAGACCGCCCGAGTCGTCCAGCAGGTCCGCATGGCCCGCGACACCTACCGCCTCAGACTCGAGTGCCCCGAACTGGCACGGCGGATCGTGCCGGGACAGTTCTTCATGGTCCGAGAACCCCGCTGCAACGACCCGCTGCTCGGACGACCCTTCGCACTCTATGACACCGTCGAGGACGACAACGGCGAACCGGTCGGGATCGACTTCGGTTACGTCGTCATCGGAAAACTGACCGGGCGGATGACCGCATGGAAACCCGGTGACTCAGTCGAGATCTGGGGACCGCTGGGCAACGGGTTCCCCACCCCACCCGAGGGCCACCTGGTGATGGTCGCCGGTGGCATCGGACAGACACCCTTTTTGGCCGTCACCCGCGAGGCACTCGGTCTTCGGCAATACGGAAGTCCCAGTCGACCCGCCGCGGCGTCGACTCCGAGACTGACGCTGTGCTACGGAGTCCGCTCGGTCGACTACCTCGCCGGGGTCGACGACTTTGAGGATCCGGGACTCGAGATGAGGATCTCGACAGACGACGGCAGCCACGGGCACCACGGGCTGGTGACCGAACTGCTCGAAGACCTCTACCGCAACGGCACGAGCCCCACCGCGGTCTACACCTGTGGCCCCGAGCCGATGATGGAAGCGGTCGCCTCGGTCGCCGCACAACACAAAACCCCCTGCTGGGCCTCGCTGGAAACTCCGATGGCCTGCGGATTCGGCATCTGCTTTAGCTGCGTCACCCGAGTCCGCGTCGGTGACGGACAATGGGACTACCGCCGGACCTGCGTCGAAGGACCGGTCTTCCGAGCCGAACAACTGCACTGGTGATGCTCATGAACTCTCGCAACCACTCGATCCTGATCGCCCTGATCGCCCTGATGGCCGTGATGGCCTCGGTGCTGCTGGCAGCTCCCGGACAGACCGCGGTGGCTGCCGAGCCGCCCGCACCCACGCCCGCGCCCCCGCCAAAGCCCAAGTCACTGGCCGAAGAACTGCCCAGGATCAAGGCGGTTGAAGCCCAGCGGGCAGCCGCCACGTTCGCCGTACAGCACGGCTTTCGTCTCGAACTGGTCGCCAGCGAGCCCTTGGTTGCCGACCCCGTCGATGCCTGCTTCGACGCCGATGGGCGACTTTACGTGGCCCAGATGCACGGCTATCCGTTCTCTCAGGAAGCGACGCGGCTGAACCCCAAGGGAGGCGGGAAGCCCGACGCGGGTGTGGTGCGGTTACTCGAGGACACCGACGGCGACGGGAAGTTCGACCGCAGCGTGAAATTCGCACAGGGGATCCGCTGGCCGACTTCAGTCTGCTGCTACGACGGCGGCGTGTTCGTGCTCGCGCCTCCGAAACTGCACTACTTCAAGGACACCACCGGCGACGGTGTGGCCGATGTGAGTCGCGTGATCTACTCGGGCTTCGGACGCGACAACGTCCAAAGCGTCGCCAACAACCTCAAGTGGGGACTCGACAACCGCATCACCCTCGCCGCCGGACGCAACCCGGGCCAACTGACCCGCGACAAGAAACCCGTGCTGGCTCTGGGCGGCAAGGACCTGAGCTTCGATCCCAGGACACTCGATCTCCGGGCACTGACTGGCGGAGTGCAGTTCGGCAACAGCTTCGACGCCTGGGGCAACCGGTTCGTGTGCAGCAACAGCAACCACATCCAGCACGTGCTGCTGCCTCGCCGCTACCTGTCGCGGCACCCCGGACTCAGCCCCCCCGCCTCGATCCGCTCGATCGCCGCCCTCGGAGCAGCCGCACCGGTCTATCGTAGAAGCCGTGCCGAGCCGTGGCGGATCGTCCGTACACGCCGACGTGTCTCCGATCCCAAGGCCAGGGCCCGCCTGCCACGGACCGAACAGTTCGCCATCGGCTTCTTCACCTCCGCCACCAGCGTCACCATCTACACCGGAGACGCCTACCCCGACGCCTTCCGAGGCAACGCGTTCATCGGAGACGTGGGTGGCAACCTGGTCCACCGAAAGACCATGACCCCATCGGGCCCCTCGTTCGTCGCCCGCCGGGCCGATCAGAAAGTCGAGTTCATCGCGTCGACGGACAACTGGTTCCGACCGGTCAACTTCGTCAACGCTCCCGACGGCACGCTGTATGTACTCGACATGTACCGCGAGACAATCGAACATCCGTACTCGATCCCCGAGGACATCAAGAAGCACCTGCGGCTCGAGAGTGGCGACGACCGGGGCCGGATCTACCGGCTGGTGCCGCCGGACTGGGAACGACCCGAACCGCTCAAGCTGGCTGATGCCACCAGCCAGGAACTGATCGAGGCGCTCGAATCGGACAACGGCTGGACGAGAATGACCGCACAGCGGCTGCTCTGGGAACGAGCCGATCGCCAGGCAATCCCCTCGCTGCAGGAAACCGCCGAACGCTCCGAACTGGCACTGGCCCGAGCCCATTCGCTGTGGATCCTCGACGGAATGGGCCAACTGCAAGATTCCCTGCTGGCCACCGCCCTGGTCGATGCCTCGCCGCGAGTCCGCGAGCAGGCGATCGTGCTGGCCGAAGACCGATTCAACCGTCCCGCGTTTCAGCCTCTGATCGAGCGGCTGGCCGGTGACCCCGACCCTCGAGTCCGTTACCAGTTGGCGTTCAGTCTCGGAGGCCTCGACGCCACCCGCCGCCAACTGCCGCTGGCGCACCTGGCCAGGCAGTCACCGGCGGACGCTCACCTGAGGTTCGCGGTGATGAGTTCCAGCCTGGGGCTGGAGGCACAACTCCTGGCCGAACTGCTGCGGGACCAGGACTTTCTGGCCACGCCCGCCGCGGCCAACTGGCTGGCCGACTGCGCCCGGCTGGCCGGCGGCAATCCTCAATCCGCAGCAGCCGTCTCGGTGCTGAAGTTGACACTGCTGGGCAACCAGCCAGCCTCCCGCCAGGCTCAACTGCTCGCCGCGCTGGGCAGCGGCCTGGCACGCCGCGGCCAATCGGTCTCCGCCGCCTTGGCCCACAAGACGACTCCCGACAGCATCCGGGCGGCCGCAAGACAGCTCTTCCGCCTCGCCGCTTCACAGGTCACAAGCGACACGGCCCCGGCCGCAACTCGAGTCTCCTCGGCCCAACTGCTCGGCTTTGCGCCCGCAGAGCAGGCGGTGCCGGTCCTGGCCAGTCGGCTCGATCCCAGCCAACCCCCGGCACTGCAACGCGCGGCCGTGGCATCGCTGGGCC
>Ga0310124_10003666_pt1 | contig 10271 bp, 7 predicted proteins | sample CB11b_AW_Bot5_MG_FD_203507 | JGI IMG/M metagenome (GOLD analysis project Ga0310124, IMG submission 203507) | Marine microbial communities from Western Arctic Ocean, Canada - CB11b_AW_Bot5 | ecosystem: Environmental > Aquatic > Marine > Oceanic | place: Canada: Western Arctic Ocean | collected...
TTATACAAGACAAGATGGAGACTTTGACAATGGTGAATTCTTAGGAGGAGATAATTATGCACTAGGATTAAAAAGTGTTTATGAAAATAATGGATTTAAAGCATCTTTTACACCTATGATTGGTTTGAATGATTTATCTATTACAGATTTTGATACAGATACTTTAACTAAAATAAACACCAATTTATTAAGTGAATTTGCAGGTTTTAATACAAAATTTGGAAAAGAAATAAAAACAAGTGAAGATGGTTCATTAAATTTAAGTGTACAGTCAACCCTGGGCCTACAAAGATTTCCTCAATATCTTTCAAAATTTAGTGATGGGGATTTATCGGTTGATGAAGCAATAGAACAAGTACTTGGTGCAGGATTTGAAGTAAGATATGCAGAGGGACTTGGCAAAGGTTTTATTATTCAGCCCTATATTGGAGCCAATATTAATAATAATCTTAACAATTCTATAAAGATTACAGCAGATGGAGAAAATAAAAATGTATCTCCAGCCTATGAAACAACAACTGGGTATTTTGCTGGTGTTTCTTTTACAAAAGAAGCTAAAGATATGAACTTTGATCTAGACTTCATGTATGGCAATGAAGATGGTTTAATTAATCAAATTGCTGCTATTTCATTAACTAAATCTTTTGGACAATCAAAAACTTCAACTCCAACAACAAAAACTACTAAAGACATAAGGATAGCAAGTACGATGTCGGACAAAGATTTGCTAGAGTTTGGTGAACTTAAAAAATTAAATGACAAATTAAAAATTGAAAATGAACGATTAAAAGCAGAAAATGAAAAACTAAAAATGTTGAGTGCAAAAGTGACTGAAGAAAATAAAGTTAGTAAGCAATTGATTGTTGAGTTACTTAAAGAAAATGAAAAGATTAAACTAGAAAAAGAAATTTTCAAAAATAAAATTTTAGAAAATGAAAATAAAGAATTACTTAAAGAAATTGAAAAAGGAGTTACAAAGGCTGAGGTAAATAGATTTGCTTTATTATTATTTGTTACAGTATTAATTCTGATTGCTTATGGAACGGCTTCTATTGTTAGAGCTATTTTTCAAGCTTCATTTATCAGAAATCAATAATTGTTAATTTAGATCGCCTCTTATATCTGTGCTAAGTTCTTGGTAAATAATTACTGAAATAGTACGCAGGTTATCCATAACTCGATCTATATCCCAATCTAGATCAACGTTATTACAATTTAATTCACGATAAACATAATATTTTGCATTGCCTAATGATGGATCTATTTCATCTGTAACTATATTTAATATATTAGTTCTCTTTTCTAACGCAAAGTTATATTTACAAACATTTGAAGTAGCCCAAAAAAGAATTGCACTAATAATAATTGCAAAAAAAATCATTACTTTGGGTATGCCCATCATTTTATTTACCGTCCACTACTACGATTGTTAAATCATCTTTTTGAATTTTGCCTGACTTCACTATATCTTCAATAATAATTTTTAATCTATCATTGCTAAATTTTGATTGGTATTTTTTAATATAATTTTGAAAACCATCTGAGCCTAACATTTTTCCATTAGGATCTTTAATCTCAGTAATTCCATCAGTGAAGATATACATGGAGCTTTCTGAAAATTTTAAAGTAGTCTCTTTATATTTTATCTTCGGCATAATGCCTAACGGTGGACCTGCTTCTGTATAGTTTGAAAATTTTCCATCTTTTGAATAAATTAACGGAGGTTCGTGTCCAGCATTAGCAAGAAGAATTTCTTTTTTATTGCTGTCGTAAATTCCAATAACCATCGTAACAAACATTCCTCTTGCTGCTGTTTCGCAAATTTCTTTGTTTAGTAAATTTAATAGTGCGGATGCTGAAAACATTGTTTTACTTAAACACCTATATAAGCTAGATGCTTTAGACATTAATAAAGATGATTTAATTCCTTTACCAGATACATCAGCTACACCAAATCCATACTTTCCATCTCCTAGATCAGAAAAATTATAAAAGTCTCCTGATACAATTTTTGCAGGAATATTTATTCCAGCAATTGGAAATGGATCTTCTTGATTTTGTGATAATAAAGTTTTTTGTATTTCGCCAACAATTTCAATTTCCTTTTGCATTCTGTTTTTATCTATAAGTTCCTTCGCCATACGAGCATTTCTTATAGCAAATGCAGCTGGAGCAGATAAAATTTCAAGCAATTTTCTATCTCCTTCTTCGAATAATTTGGTTGTAGTTTTTTTATTTAAACAATGAATAACTCCAATACACTCATTTGCAGCAATTAATGGTGAACATAAAACGGAATAAGTTGTAAAATTTGTTTTGTTGTCTAAATCAAAATAAAATTCCGCAATTTCTCTAACATCTTTTCTTACATCGCCAACTCTAATACATTTTCTTTGTAAAACTGCTTTTCCCATTACTCCCTGCGTCAGAGGAATTTCATAGTCTTCTAGATAAGCTTGGTGTTTAGACGCAATACATTGAAATACTTGTTTCTTTTCCTCGATTAAAAAAATATTGGCTGCCTGTGCATTAATTCTTTTTATTATAACCTCTAGAGCCGTTTGTAACGTTTCGCTTAAATCAAGAGATGTCGCAAATTCTTGATTCATCTGCGTAATGATGGCTAAATCTTGAGTAGTTGAAGACTCTTGTTTTATAGGTTCAGCTTTTTTTGATTTGAAAAACATTTTTTATATTTGGCATTTTAATTCTTTTTTGGTATTTTTAACAAGCATGGAAATAATTATTTATTCACCAAATTTTTATCTGCATTTACAAGATGCTTTGATAATTGTCCAATATTTTATTGATGGAATTTTTCAATTAGCTGCACAAATAAAAATCTAATTTGTGTTTTATCTACTATTTATTATTTTAGGAGGAATTTGGGGTAGTTTTTCTAACGTTTGTATTTACCGACTTCCAGAAAATCAAGGAATTATTACGGGACGTTCTTTTTGTCCAAGCTGCAAAAATAAAATTCAATGGTTTGATAATATTCCAATTTTATCTTTTGTTCTATTAAAAGGAAAATGCAGACATTGTAAAAGCATAATTAGTTTACAGTATTTAATAGTAGAATTAATTAGTAGTGTTAGTTTTGTAACTATCTATTATTTTTTTGGGTTAACATTTACTACTTTATTATTATTAATTTTAAGTGTTTTTTTCATTATTATTTTTTTTATAGATTTAAAACATTTTATAATTCCAAATGTATTAACTTTTCCTTTAATGATTATAGGATTTATTAAATCTTTTGATCCAAATTTAAACAAAGCTATTTTTCCAAATTATATCAATTCTTTAATTGGAGGCTTTGTTGGTTATTCTATTATCTGGTTGATAATTTATTTTTACAAAAAAATTAGAAAAAAAGAAGGAATGGGGCTTGGTGATGCAAAATTAATGGCGGCAATTGGCTTTTGGTTTGGTTGGGTAAGCATTCCTATTGTAATATTTATTTCTTCTTTTGTTGCTTTAATTTTTGCAGTTCCTTCTTTAATTAAAAAATCTTTACAAATGAGCTCTGAAATTCCTTTTGGACCTTATATTATTATTGGATGCATTCTTTACGTTACTTTTGCCAATCAAATTAAATATTTGTTATTTTAATGGAAAAGTTTTTATTCCTGAACGTAATTGTATCATCGCTTAACATTTTTGTAATTGTTTATGCATATTCATTAAATTTTTTTCCAAAAAAATGGAGAAAAAAAGTTAACCAAGATACTATTGTTGGTATGGTATTAATATTTTCTACTATGTTAACTATGTTTGCTTGGATTATATATTTTTACTTTATTATATTTTTTAATAATTCTGAATAATAATTAAAAAATCTAATAATTTTGTCTCCAAGATTTTCTATAGGAGCTTACTTCACCGCTTAATGCTAAAATAGAAACTAAAGTATCTTCTGTATCACTAGGACCGGCTACGTTTGCAAATAAACTGTCACCAAATACAACTAATTCAGATAAGATTCCTTCAGTTACATAAAAACAATCATCTTCATCAGGCATTTGCCCTCCAATAGCTAAAGAACTAGAATTATTAGTTCCACATTCATCATCAGCCGAACAGATGTAGGCACTACCTAAGTTACATTTGTTAGAACCTATGGCTGGTTTATAAATTGGAAAATAAACATTTCCTTTATAAATACTAGGTGTTGCAGAAGCTTTTTTATGTTCATTATCTGCCATATCGTTTAAATAAATAACCCATCCTAAATCACTATTTCTAGGACACAAAGCTCCAGTAGTATCCTTTGTAGTATCTTTACAAACTTGAAGATTATCAATCCTTGGTGCATCTTCTGCATGTTGAAGAGCTGCATTTCTCCACCCATCATAAGAAGCGCTACCTTCTAAAGGTAATACAGAAGTAAATGATTTATGATCGTCTTTAATTCCATACAATATATTATCATTATCAAACTCAGTGCTATCATTAATTCTTTCAAAATGTCCCGTCGATCCAAAAAGCCAGAATTTTCTTGTATCTCTACCTATAGCAGCATCCATTGAATGATAGTTTAGTCTAGCATTAGCTTTTGTTGCATATAAATTTGCTATTGTTCTTTGCTGAAATAGTTGGGTGCCTGGTAAATTCGTCAGGTTAATTTTTGTAATTTTTCCTTCTAGGTCATTTACATAAACCATAGCACCTCTCCAATTAAGTCCTAGAACATTCTCGGGTGTTATAACTACTGGTGAGCTAGGTATTGCATTTGCAATATTACTGCCGTTCGCTGTTCCTGCATTTGTATCGACAATAGTAATTGGTCCAAGATTAAGCTTGGCTCCAGCGATAGCTCCTGGATGTTCACGGTTTTCTAAATCTACAACAAAGACATTTGATCCAGTTTTACCGACTGCACTTCCCATTCCTCCACCCATGACAAATACATAAATATCTTCATAAAACTCTCCTGAAACAACATCTGGATTAGGCATCCTAAAGACCCTTGGTGTAGACCAAGTTTCTCCTAATTTACTATAGTTATATTTATAATCATTGTCCTGCACTCCTGCCAAACTTGGTTCTACTCTTATTCTTATAGATGAAGTATCTGTGCTTCCATCGTCAGCAACAAGATCACTTTGGCTTGCGTTGAAAATTAATTCGTTAGGAAATGTTAAAGTAACAGTGCCATCCGATGTACTAACTGCACTTGGTTTTTTTGCTGTTTTATCAGTTCCTTCATAATAACTAAAGTCGCTTGTTGTAAGTGTTTCATCTTCAGGTGGAGTAAAATCAAAAGTAAATTGGGTGCCTTTATAACAAGCACCTGTTCCGTTACCAGCAAAGTCGTTTGTGGTATCTGCAAGAGTTTGGCACTCATAGATAGCATCTACATCAGTGTCAAGACCATCATCTCTCACCGCGTCAGATGCGACTGCTGCATTGTTATTTTCTATTGCTCTCCCAGCTTCTCTTGAACTTTCCCAATTAATATATTCAGGTAAATAAGGATACTCTGTTATAACTCCATTTTGGTCGGCAATTAATACTTTATTATGAACTGCATCATTATAAACTGAAAACATATGCAACGGTCCTAGATCTTCTTTAACTAGTGGATTTGTAACATCTAAAACAGAAAAACCAGCACCACCTCTTCCATAAGGAATGATTAATATAGTTCGCCAGCTTTTTCCACCTTCCCAAGTTCTTCCGTCATATGCTAGTCCTCTTATAAACATATCGTGAACCACGGGTGATCCATCAACACCAAAGATGGCATTGCTTCCACCTTTCTTACCATCAAGATTTCCATCTAAACCAACATTTATTATGGTTGGTAATTTCCCGGCTATGAAAGGAGGTACAAAACCCCATGCTTCTTGTCCAGTTTCAGCATCAAATGCATGCAGCATTCCATCGTTAGCGCCAGCATAAATGACATTTGCTCTTCCTTCATGTTGTCTTACAAACGATTGATAATTGTTCTGCGCTCTCCAGAAAGATTCTTCATTAGTACCTGTAAAGTCAAAATTTGCACTAGGAGGGCCAATTTCAATTATTTGTGAATGATAAATATCACCTAACATTGATGCACCCTCCCAATCTCTTTTTTCTGTTAAGTCACATCCGCCGTTGTAATCAAAATAATCTTGACCTCGAATAAAATTTATTAACCCATCAATATCATCACTAACTCCGTTTACTACTCCAGTAGCATTATAGCATGTTGAAGATTTGTTATGATAATCTAACACTCTATTTTGTAGTACATCAAAAAGTGCTGAAATTTCTGTGCTGTTGTCTGTGTTCCAATTATCCCAATTGCCTTTGTAAGGTGCGTTGGGTAACACAGTCCAGATATTTCTCGATGGCTGAGCTTTAAGTTCTTCTGCGGCATCCCAATTTCCTGGATGATCCGGATCATGTATGACTTTAGCATTGGTATCTATTGCTTTTCTAAGAATGGTACCTTGCCATTCCCCATACTGCTGATAATTAAACTGCGCTTGATATAAAGAACCTCCTTCTTGGATAGTTGCTGTAATAGAAGGAGCTGTAAAAGATAACTTGTCTGCAATAATTTGTTGTATTGCACTTTGAAGATGAGTTTTTAATTCCTGAGGTGTATCTGCTTTTATGTATGGTTTACATTCTGCTGATCCATCAGTACCACAAGAACCCGCCCGTGCCATCCTTTCATATCGATCTAAACTAGAACCTTTAATTCCTCCTCCATAAGCTACTACTAAAGTTTTTACTTTATAATCTGCTCTTAAACTATCAATTAAAGGTTCTGAGATATCGCTGTGCGTCCAAGCACCATCTGATATTACAATTACATAGTTTAATTGGCATGGTGAGCCCTCATCTATAATATCAAGACTTTCGTCTGTATAATATCCGTAAGCCATTCTTGCAAAAGCATTTGAATCTGTTCCCCAGGCCATTCTTGTAGCATCAACGGCATCAGGTATTTGTGTAAATCCATTTGCACTAACGCCAACATTTATGCAGCTGTCTTTATTACAAAGTGTGGATGTTCCTTCTGGGTGTGTTCCGCTAACGCCAAGTTTTCCACCAACTGTACCAGTGTTTGCATTACCCCATCTATCCCAATAAGGACAATTATTATTTCCATTTTTTACTTGTGCTCTTGGAACTCCTTTAGTAGTAAAGTGACAAGTGCTCTGGCCAAAATCGTGCCATTTATTTTTCCAGCCTCTTCCTGAATTCCAATGTCCATATCCGAAATTAGCACCTGAAGTTAAGGAACTATCATTCATTATAGCTTTAATTGCTTCTTTTGCTCCTTGTAATCGTGTTACGGCACCTCCACCCATTTGATTTTCCCAAGTTATACTGGCATCATTTGCAAATTGTAAAAGTGTTGGGTTTTTAACTCCTACGAATACATCATCGCTAGTCACATAAAGTCCAATAGGATCTATCATGTTAACATCGTCATCAGAAGTTGTGTTACCTCTACCCCAAGATCCTTTTGTAACACTTGCAGTTACTGTTTCTCCACTAATTGTTACTCTTTGAATTGTATCGGCACCATAACTTGCAATCCACAACACATTGTCATCATCTGGGTCAACTTCAACACTAACAGCATCACGAATTGCATTTCCACTAGTCGCATCCTGAAAATGTCGATCTCTCGTAGTATCCGTTGGACAATAAGTTCCACCGCTAAGAGTTAACTCGTATCCTTCTACATGTTTTGTTGTCCCATTTACCGCATATAAGTAATTCCCATCATCCATTGAGATAGACCATAGATTGCTTATCAGACTCCTAAAATTGCCACCATCTACACTACAAAAAGCTGATGCTCCAGTAGTTAAATTTCTTGTATACATATGCGCTGCCCAACGACCTACCCACCAACTACCAGCAGCAATCAAATAATCCACGTCACCAATAGTTCGTACGGTTAAAGCTCTTGGTCTAAATCCGCCTAATTGACTGTGAGTAATAACATCTAAACATTCACCGTCTTTATCAAACATAACAATTTTTCCTTTATTGTGAGTACTTTCACTTGCAAAAATAACATTGCCTGTATAACCAGCTACATTGCTTGAAATTCCCAAGCTGTTTGGTTGCTTCATGCTAGAATCTTTATTGCTGCAATTGCTATCACTGTTACTTCCTTTAAATCTTCCCTTATTTCCAAAATTAGGATCTTTTTGTTCCGTACTTGTAATCATTTTTATAACACCTTGATTTCCATCTCCCGTCATAATTACATTGCCGTCAGAGTCTTCAACTATGTCCAAGGGACGTTTTATACTAGCGCCATCAGTAATTTTTGATTGCATACTCAAAGAACTATCAAGAAGTATTAATATATTTGCAGGAACGTCTCCTTCACCCGATCCAGGAGGAATTGGTTTTGAGTAAACGTTTTGATTAAAAACGAAAGCTATTAAAAAAAGATTGCTAATTATTATTTTAAGTAAATTTTTATACATTTTATTGTTCTTCCTCTGGTTCATCTAAATCAGGATCGTGATCAACAAAAGTATCTCTATGCTTGGAATTTGTGACTATTAATTCTTCCTCTAATCTTTTTAAAAAAAATGACTTGCTATATATAACTTCTTGATCAAATATTTTCCAAGTTTTATGACCGGTCCAATTTTTTCTTTCGGCACCTTCAATAGGTCCATAAGTTCTAACTACATATTGATAAAGAAATTGTTCATTATCTTGATTGTCTAATTCAAACCTAAATCCTGCAATTTCATCTCCAGAAATTATTATTTGAACGCTTACATCTTCTAAATTTTCTCCAGGACATGCTTCTTCGGGCACAACTGTAATTACTCCAATATTGTTCTCAGTGATTGCTTCTCCAAAAGTTCCCTCTGCATCACTTGATTTTTCTCCAATCCTTAGTCCATCAAAATCACATGCTGCATTAGAGTAGCTAATATTAATGAGACTTAATACAAACACAAAAACCAGTAATTTTATAAATTTCAATCTATTTGACATAATAAATTTTGCATTTTTTATATAATTATTAATCATTTTTAATTTGGCATAACTATAAGAGATTCTAAAGGAATTATAATTTGAGCCACACCATTATGGTTAGTATCAAGAGGCCCTGGCTTTCCATAAAACGTACCGCATGCATAGAGTTTATAAGCCGTATCAGAAGATACCGTATCGCTTGAAGTTTTTTTGATGCTTGATCCAGTTCCTTTATAAGGTGCTGTTCCAACATTAACCATAAAGTACTCATATTGATATCTTTTCAAATACTTTTCCTCTTTTTCGATTTCTTCTGCAGAATTTTCTGCTGTGGTACTTTCATCTACGTCAGTGGTATCTACATCATCCGTACTCTCTGATATTAGTTTGTCAAAAATAGGCTGGATCAATTCTCCAAAGTTTTCGTACTTATGATGAGTAACTTTAAAGTTAGCTTTTACTATGTTTCGAAAGCTATTGTAACAAGGAGTTGCGCGTTCATCTTCCATAACTATTGTATTAGTTGGCATCGATCTGTCTCTTGTATTCCTAAACAAACCACCTTCTACTTTATTCTCTTCTGCTTCAGCTTTAAATGTAATATAAGCTGCAGTATCTTCTGCTGAAGCTGTAGAGCCTGGATCCACTATATCGCTCACTTTCATCCATGGTCCCAAGTATTGATTAACTATTGTTTTTTCAGCTTGAATTAGTCCTGTTTCCGCAACATAGAATGCTTGTTGATATTGGTCACTGGTATTGTTGCTACTGTGGTCTCCTGATGTAATAACAATTAAACCTCCACCCATTAAAGACATCACGAGTAATAGTACAAGAGCCAGAACTAGAGCAAATCCTTTTTCGTTTTTTTTTCTCATAAATTATTTCTATATATTGCTTTCCACTTTGTGTTCCAGCAGGAATTTTAATTTTTGCTTTTCCACTATCTATTGTAGGCAGTACCCAATGCTGCAATCGCTTCCTATATTCCTCGTATGAATACTAACAATAATTGAATCTCTTAAAAATCTATCAACAAACTCAGTTGCAACCTCGCCACCGCTTCTTTCTCCAAGTCCTTTGACCAATCTTGGTTTATTAGTTGGTGGGTCATTTCTAAAAAATGCTTTGTGAGATCTAAAAGTAAGCCTAACATCCACTGTTTTGATGTTATTCAGATCTTTGCGACTTGAATTATCTGGTCTAGGAGGAGGATTAAGTAATCTTCCTTCCTCTCCTATAACAATAAATTCCATATCCACAATATGATCTCTTATTCGTTCTCCTACATAACATTCTGAACACTTGTC
>Ga0310124_10003669_pt1 | contig 10265 bp, 7 predicted proteins | sample CB11b_AW_Bot5_MG_FD_203507 | JGI IMG/M metagenome (GOLD analysis project Ga0310124, IMG submission 203507) | Marine microbial communities from Western Arctic Ocean, Canada - CB11b_AW_Bot5 | ecosystem: Environmental > Aquatic > Marine > Oceanic | place: Canada: Western Arctic Ocean | collected...
TTAGCCACTCCCTGAAAAAAATTATGGTCGAACTCTACTCTTCCTGGTCTGTTCTCTTGGCGGGACCGCTCACCGATTGCACATTTTCACGAGATTTGTGACAGTTAGCGTGCAGCGACACCGGAAAACAGTGCAATCCTGTTTCGACTCCGCACTGACAAAAAGGCGTTCACCGGATGCCACCATGGTATCCTGCGATATCCTGCCCCGGTGCCTCAGTCAACACACAACATTGCCGAAGGGGAGGGGCATCGTTCTCATCGAAGACATAACATATGGCAATAGAGTCTGTTAGGGCATTACCCACCATCCCGCGTTGGCCGTGGCCGATTGACCAAGTGACCAGCGGAACACCCCAATGGATGAAGGCCCCGGCGAGCACGATTCGCACCTGATGGATGACGATATGGATCAGACGGTCCCGTGCGCCCGCTGCGGCGAGCCCGTCTGGGCCCAAGCGCAGCGGTGCCCGAAATGCGGCGTCCATTACAGCGGCGAGGCCTGGCAGTTCCGGTATGACGACGGTGGCACGCCTCGTGGCTCGGCGGCGCGATGGTGGTGGTGGCTGGCCGCGGCCCTTGCCGCGTCGGCGCTGCTGATCATCACGATCCGGCGTTAGAGCGGTTTCACCCACGACGTAGCGTCCTGAGCTGCCTGCAGCAGCGTCTGACTTTGTCGTGCTGCATCGACGACCCGCAGCGGGGTCGCCTGCTTCGCCCTCCGCGCCAGACTTGCTTCGCCGACACTCAAAACGCTACGAGTGGATGGAAAACGCTCTAGCAGGACGCTGCAAAACCCCGGATTCTGGCGTTCGCCCAAGATCTCCAATTTGAAACTACCGCTCTCGCTTCGCAGACCGAGTCCAAACGCGTTGAAGGATAAACTTTTGAAAATCTCAGGCACACGTTTTTGCGCCGACCGAGTTTTGCAGCGTCCTGCTAGAGCGTTTTGAATCCAAACGTAGCGCCCTGAACTGGCTACAGCCGCGCCTGGCTTTGTTCCGCCAGTACTGGCGGACATCGACGAGCCGCAGCGGGGTCGCCTGCTTCGCCCTCCGCGCCAAGACTTGGTTCGCCGACGCTCAAGACGCTACGTTTGGATTCAAAACGGTTTGGATTCAAAACGCCGCTAGCCTTCACCGCTGGACACTGGCGACTGGTCTGACTCCACCGTTTCCTGTGCGGCGATCAGGTGATAGAACTCATCACTCGTCGCGGCGCGTTTCAGCGCGTTTCTGAATTCAGCGTCGGTCATGAGCCTGCTGATCTGCGCCAGTGCCTGGATGTGCGGTCCGGTCTGATCGGCCGCGGACGCGAGCAGGATGATCAGTTGAACGGGCTCCCCATCGATCGCGCCGAAATCGATCGGTTCGCGCGTGACGCCAACCGCCATACAGAGGCTTTTGCAGCCTGCGACTTTCCCGTGCGGGATCGCCAGGCCGTGACCAATCCCCGTGGTGCGAATCATCTCGCGTCGCCAGACCGCTTCGCGCAGGGCAACCTTATCGCCGACGGGATTCTTTTCAGCCAGGAGGTCAACCAATTCGAAGATCGCGTGCCGCTTGTCGGTTGCCTCCAGCGGCACGCGGACGCAATCGGATTTTAGGATGTCGGTCAGTCGCATCGAATCGAACACGATACCGCCGACGAATTCGCGCGGCAACTGGGCTGGACCCGACGCGGTCGCACGGGTCCGAACCATGCGTTATCCTGGCCTTACCGCAGGAAGCACCGCCCCGCCGCAACACGGATGACCCCCACGACTCCAACCGGCAAGCTTCGTGAAGGTTCCGGGCCGGCCGGAGCGAAGGCAGACGTCCTGGCCGACGACGAGACGCTTGCGGACTCACTGAAACGACACTTCGGGCATCACGAATTCCGGCCCATGCAGCGTCAGATCGTCACCGATGCGATATCGGGGCGCGACGCGTTCGTCCTCATGCCAACCGGCGGCGGCAAATCGCTGTGCTACCAGCTGCCGGCTCTGCTACATCGCGGAACGACGATCGTCGTCTCGCCCCTGATTGCTCTGATGCAGGACCAGGTCAAAGCCCTCGAGGCCAACGGCATTTCCGCGACCTACCTGAACTCCACGCTCGACGGCGCCGAGATCGCACGGCGCGAGCGCAAATCAGTCGACGGCGGCTACGACCTGATCTACATGGCTCCCGAGCGGCTTACGCGATCCGCCGGTCTGCGCCTGCTTCCTCGGATCGACGTGGGACTTTTCGCGATCGACGAGGCGCACTGCATCAGTGAATGGGGCCATGACTTCCGCCCGGAGTACCGCCAACTGGGTTTCCTGCGGCGCGGATTCGACGGACGCTTCGGCGCGGTGCCCATCATGGCTCTGACCGCTACCGCCACGCCGCGCGTCGCCGAAGACGTGATCGAGCAATTGCACCTGCGCGATCCGCAGCGCTACCGCGGCGGGTTCGAACGCAAGAACCTGTTCTACCGCGTCGTGCGAAAGCGCCAACTGTTCGAGAAGATGCTGCGTTACATTCAATCCCACCCGACCGACGAGGGGATCGTCTACAGTCACAGCCGGGCATCGACCGAGCAGTTGGCTGAACGCCTGCGGGCGCACGGTGTGGCGGCACTGCCCTACCACGCGGGGCTGGATGGCGGGACGCGCCACGCCAATCAGCACGCATTCGTGTATGGCGAGGCGCGTGTGATTGTTGCCACGGTCGCGTTCGGCATGGGGATCGACAAACCCGACGTCCGCTTCGTCCTGCACGCAGACCTTCCGCGCCACCTGGAAGCCTATTACCAGCAGACCGGCCGCGCCGGCCGCGACGGCATGCAGGCGGAATGCATTCTGTATTACTCCGCGGGTGACCGGGCCAAGATCGAATCGATGATCGAGCAAAAGCAGGACGAGCAGGAACGCGAGCACGCCCGATGGCAGTTGCGGCAGATGATCCGGTATGCCCACGCAACCTCCTGCCGCTGCGTGCCGTTGCTGGCCCACTTCGGTGAGGTGCACGACGGCCGATGCGATCACTGCGACAACTGCCTCGATCCGCCGGTCATGGCTGAGGCGACGCAAGAGGCGCGCATGTTTCTCAGCGCGGTGGCGAGAACGGGGCAGCGTTTCGGCCTGGGGCACATCGTAAACGTCCTGCGCGGGTCGAAGTCGCAGCAGGTTTCCCGCTACGGCCACGACCGGCTCAGCGTTTTCGGGATCGGAAACCAACGGCGGGTGGCCCACTGGCTGACCGTCGCCGAAACCCTGATCGCCGGCGATCAACTCGCGTTGCGCGGTAATTCCTACCCGACGGCCCACCTGACCGAGGCCGGCGTGGCCGTCCTGCGCGGCGAAGTTCAGATCTTCGTGCCCCAATCACGCGTCGCCGCGACCGGCCCGCCAAGGGCGGCCAAAGTGGTCGTTGAGGCGGAATCTCTCGGCACATTCGACGACGGGCTGTTCCAGGTCCTTCGCGACCTGCGCCGCACGATCTCAGCCCGACAGGGCGTTCCGCCCTACGTGGTGTTCGCGGACGTATCGCTTCGACAAATGGCCAGCCTGAAGCCGACCACGCACGCCGAAATGCTGCGGATCAAGGGAGTCGGCGACGCGAAGCTCGACCGGTATGGCGACTTATTTATTGACACAATCAATGGTTACATGATGGCTGGGGATGGCGACGCTTCCATGCGCCACGCCGGTGTCGATTCCAATACATCGGCGACGGCGGCGGACGGTCATGCGTGAACCTTGACACGCCGTGTCGCGTACTGTATCAACTGACCCACGGGGCCCCACACAAAGTAGCAACGTCGTAGCAACGTCAAAGTTCGTTTCGATCGATGTCGGTACCGGCCATGATTCACGTAAAAGATTTGGTGAAGTCATACGGCCCGACGCTCGCCGTCGACCGGATCAGCTTTGACATTCCCGCGGGCCGCATCGTCGGCTTTCTAGGTCCGAACGGCGCAGGCAAGACCACGACGCTGCGCATGCTCACCGGCTTTCTTCCGCCCACCGCGGGCCGCATCACGATCGACGGCCACGATGTGCTGACCCAGTCAGAAAAGGCTCGTGCCCAGGTGGGCTATCTTCCCGAAAGCACGCCCCTTTATCCGGAGATGCGTGTCGACGAATACCTTCACTACCGCGGGCGCCTGCTTTCCATGGCCCGTGCGACGCGACTGCGGCAGATCGACCGGGTCGCCGACCGCTGCGGTCTCGGCAACATCCGCCGCCGTCTGATCGGCCAGCTTTCACGGGGCAACCGGCAGCGGGTGGGCCTGGCCCAGGCATTGCTGCACGAACCGCCGGTGCTCATCCTCGACGAGCCCACCGCGTCGTTGGATCCCAACCAAGTCGGTGAAGTCCGTAAGCTTATCTCGTCCCTGCGCGGGGACCACACCATCGTTCTTTCCACGCACGTTCTGCCCGAGATCGAAAAAATGGCCGACGATGTCCTGATCATCGCCGCCGGCAGGATCGTCGCAAAAGGTTCGCCCGATGAGTTGCGGCGAAATGTCGGCCAGGGTGCGAGGGTCGTCGTCGAGGTCAAGGCAAGCCCCGAAGCCGTCGAGCGCGCCTTTCGCGGCGTCAGCGGCGTGGGCACGGTGGAAACGTCGGGGCGTGACGGGTGGACCCACGCCGTGGTCAACCAGGAGCACGGTTGCGATGCACGCGAGGGGCTGGGCCAGGCGCTGTGCGCCAACGGCTGGCAGGTCAGGGAATTGCGACACGAAACGGCGAGCCTCGAGCAGTTTTTCATCGAGATCACCGCCCAGCAGCAGCAAGCACCGGCCGGCAGCGCGGCGTAATGATTCGGCAGCCCGGCCGCTGCGGCCACGTTGCCGCCGCCGGGTTCATCGCTTCGCCCGATCGTAGTCGGCGTTTTTGACGGGTTCCGACCATGATGTTGACGCTCACCATTGCCCGACGCGAGTTGCTGAGCTTCTTTTATTCGCCGATCGCCTACGTCGTCCTGGGGCTGTTCGGCTTCGGGTCGGCGCTGATCTTCTTCAGCAGCTTCGGCCCCAGCGAGCCGGCGGAACTTCGCCCCACGTTCGAAGGGCTCATCTGGCTGTTGATCTTCCTCGTGCCGGCCATCAGCATGCGGCTGTTGAGCGAGGAATTGCGCAGCGGAACGATCGAACCGCTGATGACCGCGCCGGTCAAGGACACCGAGGTCATCATCGGCAAGTGGCTCGGCGCGATGGGCTTCTACGCGACCCTGCTTTCGCCGCTGCTGGTACTCGTGGCGGTGCTGGAGATATACGCCGATCCGCACTACGGGCCGATTTTTACGGGGCTGCTCGGCCTGCTGCTCGTCGGCGGGCTGTACATGGCGATCGGGACATTCGCGTCGGCGGCGACGCAGAACCAGATCATCGCCTTTCTCATCGCCATCTTCATCAACTGCCTGTTGACGTTTCTGATGTTCTTCCTGCCACGAGCGGAATTCCTCGGGCCTGGGATGAAGGACGCGATGCACTACCTGAACGTCAACAACCAGTTCGAAGACTTCAGCAAGGGCCTGATCGACAGCAGCAATTTCGTCTATTTCCTCAGTGGAATCATTCTGTTTCTTTTTTTCTCGGTCAAGACGTTGGAGAGCCGCCGTTGGCGGTGACTGGAGACGACCCCCATGGCTCTAACCGCTAGCCCGCCGGCGGACACGCAGGCGCGGCGCCGGGTCAAATACGGTTTGAACGTCGGTATCGCGGCGGCGGCGGCCGTGGTTCTGGCGTGCCTGCTGAACTGGATCGGATATCGCCAGTTCGTCCGCTGGGACCTTACGGCAACCAGGAAGTACAGCCTCTCGGATCAGACCCGCAAGATTCTCGATCAGTTAGAGGATGATTACAGCATCGTCACGCTGCTGCCCCCTGTGCGAAGTGTCATCGATCCGCGCCAGGCATCGGTCATTCAGCAGGCAATCGACCTGACCAACGAATACGACCGGCGGTCGTCGCGCCTAAGCGCCGAGCATCTGAACCCCGGTGCCGACATCACTCGGGTCGAGAGCCTGTATGAGTCTCTGAAGGGTCGCTATGACGAGGAATTGGTACCTCTAAAGGAGGCGATCCGCCACAGCCGAACGGTCATGGACAAGGTTCGCGTTGCGACCGCGCAGTGGATCGAGCCGCTGAATAAGCTGATCGAGGAGCCGCAACTCGCCGAGGGGGAGTTGAAATTATTCACACAATCAATCGTCAACGCCTTCGCACGTATCGGATCCGATCTTGAATCGATCGACCGGCGCGTCGACCGAACGCTCCAGACCTCGCTGCCGGACTACGACGGCGCCAAGTCCACGCTCGGCCGTCTGCTGGACGACCTGGACAACCGCCTGCTCGAACTTGCGATCAGCAGGTTCCGGAAGGACTCGACCCTTGCCGAGACGCCCGATGCCGTCAAGGAGAAGCTGCTGAGCCTCATCTCGCAGTTCGGACCGCTGCTCAAGGACGTCAAGGCCGCGAAGCAGAAGCTCGACGAGGCGAACTCGGTGACCGACTACGACCGCCTGTCGGGACAGCTCGCCGCGGCTGAGACCGTGCTCGTGATGGGGCCGTCGCAGGTCCAGGTCATTGCGTTCAGCGACCTTTTCCGGATGCCGGATCCCAGGCAGATGCAGACCGGGCAGATGCCGGAACTGCGATTTCAGGGGGAGGAGAAGATCACCGGCGCGCTGGTGAGCATGAGCATGGATTCGCCGCCGATGGTTGTGTTCGTCGGCGGTGGCCAGCGCCCGGCGATCGGCCCCGGCGGCATCTACCAGAAAGTCGCCCAGCGACTGCAGACCATCAACTTCAAAGTCGAGCAGTGGAACCCCTCAGGCGGGCCGATGGGACCGATGGGCAAGCCCGTGCCTCCGGGCCCGCCGCCACAGCCGGCCGAAGGCCAGAACGTCGTGTGGGTCGTGTTGCCGTCGCCGCCGCCGAATCCAAGGAATCCGATGGCCGCGGCCGGAGCTCACCAGGTGGCCGCCGCTGTCGAACGGCAAATGAGCAGGGGCGACGGCGTCATGTTCCTGCTGTCGTTCAACCCGATGCCGTTCATGGGTGGTGGCGACGGGATTGCCAAGCTGTTCGAGCCATGGGGGATCACCGCGCAGACCGATCGGGCCATCCTGACCGAAGTCAGTGGACCCGATCGGCAGGTCTTCCCTGATTCGCGCTTCGATCTGGTGAGCTGGCCCGACGGTTCGCCGATCACCGCGGCGATCGACGGGATGAAGGGTCACTTCGAGGTGCCATGCCCGCTGCTGCTTGCCAAGCCCGATCAGGAGAAGACCCGGATCGTTCCGCTGATTGAGATTCGCGGCAGACGCCTGTGGGCAGCCACCGATCTGACGACCAACCAGCAGCCCGAGTACGACGCTTCCACCGCCGCCGATTCGTTCGTCATCGGCGCCGCGGCTGAGAAGGACGATTCGCGAATCATCGTCACCACCTGCGGTCACGATCCGCAGTTCGGATATCGTTCCTGGGCGTCGGATCTCACGACGGACGTGGGCGGGTTCGGCGGCCGGCCCGTGGCCGGTGCTGCCGACATGCTTGGCGCGCTGTGGCCCGCCAACGCGGAGCTGTTCGTCAACGGCGTCATCTGGCTCGCGGGTCTGGACGAGCTGATCGCGGCCGGTGCCAGGGCCCAGGACATCCGACGAATCGAGATCGATGTCGACAGCATCGGACCGTTGCGCTGGACGTTGGCGGCGGGCCTCCCACTTGCCACGTTCTGCGCCGGCATCGGCGTCTGGGGGACGAGGCGAAAGGGGTGAACGGCAGCGCCGCGGCGAGCTGGGTCGGGGGCCGTGCGCAGATCGAGTCTTCTCATGAACTTCAAGACAACCATGGCTTTGCTGGTGCTCCTGCTTGTCGTCGGCAGCTACTTCGTCCTCGTCGAGAGCCGATCGGACACGACCTACGATCGCGAGCAGCGTGTTGCCGCCGGCGGCGACCAGAAAGGTACGCCGCTGTTCGCCGACGACGATCTGTCCGCCGACTCGGTCGCAATGGTCAGCATCGAGAAACGGGACGGCGCGGTGACGCTCGCCAAGGAGGGTGCCGACTGGTGGCAGACCGAACCGGTCCGCTGTGCATTGAACTCCTGGGACGCCAGGAAACTCCCACAAATGGCGGCGGACTTGCGCTATGTGGAGAAATTCAAACCCGGCACATTCGAGGATAGCGACCCCGAGAAGCTGCAACTCGCCCCGAAGCCCCTGGCCATGGTGACGCTGAGCATCGAAGACGGCGACGCCGGCAAGCCAACCCCGGTCACCCTCCACCTGGGCAAGAAGGTGGGCGGCCACGGCTTCGTCATGATCGCGGGCGATCCGCTGGTCTACGTGGTCGGATCCGACCTGCACGACCATGTCCTCGACGCCAGTGTCAACGACTGGCGAAAGACGTCCATCGACGGCGTCAAGGAGGGCCAGGCAGATCAGGTCCGGGTCGTTCACGACGGTGAGGGATTCGAACTGGCCAAGAACTCGGACGGCGACTGGTCGCTGGTAGCGCCCCGCAGTGGAAGAGTCGACCGCAAGGCCGTGGAGGACCTGCTCAACGATGTGGACGGGATCTTCGTCAGCAAGTTCATCGTGGATCGCCCGGAGGATCTTTCAATTTATGGTCTGGACACGCCGGCGCACGTCGTCGAGATCCGAAAGCCCACGCCCGAAGCGCCGCAGACAAGGCCTGCGGACGATCGCGACGACGAACCTGAGGACGCGACCGCCGATCCGTCGCGGCAGCCGACACATTACACGCTGCGCATCGGCGCGCCGGTCGATCTGAAGAAGGAGCAGTTTTTCGCCACCTGGGACCAGGACTCAACGGGTGGCGACGTCGTCTTCAGCATCACCAGCAGCACCGTCGAGAAACTCGAAAAGACCATTGACGACATGCGCGACCCGAGAATCACGACGATCGATGCGTCCGACATCAGCCAGTTGAAGATCGACGCAGCCGACCAGGAAGACCGGTACCTGGTCCGCAACGAGGATCGCTGGCAGTTCGAGCCCGGCAGCGATCCCGGGTTTGCGGCCGACGACGCCGAAACGGCGCGCCTGGTGACGGCGATCACCGGCGCCAAAGCGGTCGGATATAAGCCGCATTACGAATCCGGCGGCGCGGTTGCGGCGGCCGTCACTTTGGGCGCCACGGCCCGGCCGGACCCGGACGTATTGAAGATCTACACCGACTCGGGCGGCGAGTCGCAACGTTACGTGATCATCCGCAACAACGAAACGACCGGACACCTCATTGAGGCCGACGATGTGTCGGGACTCTTCGGCCCACGGTCCGACTTGCGCGAACGGATCGTGCTCGGCATACCCAGGGATTCGGTAGAGGGCGTGACCGTCCGTCGTCCGGATGGAATCGTTTTCGAGTTCGAGCGCCGACTCGAAGCGCCGGGTGGCCCCGGTCCGACGACCGCGCCCGCCACGGATGCGCAGGTCGAAGGCCCGACGACCCTGCCGTCCGCGGAATCACAGGCAGCCGGGGCGTGGCAACTGGTCGGCCATGAGGATTTTGAGTCGTCAGCCCTGAGCAACCTGCTGGACGGGTTGATGCCCCTTCGCGCCACGAGATGGCTACCCGGCGACCCGGCCGCGGAATCTGCGTCAAAACACGTGCACCGCGTCGTGGTTAAGGCTCGGGATGACGACGACGTGACGTTGCTGTTCGATGTCGCGTCGCGACGGGCAACAGTCGCAGGCATCGACATGCCGTTCGAAGTCTCCGAGTCGATTGCTGAAGCGGTCGACGCCGAGTTTCGGCATCGCACCGCATTGCCATTCAGCACCATGGATGTCGAAACCATATCGGTGCACCGGGGGGCCGCAACGCTGGTCGTCAAAAATGACGACAGTGGTGATTTCGTCGGCAACGGAGGCGAAAAAATCGACCAGTCGGCCGCCGGTGGGCTGTTCGACACGCTCGCGGGCCTGAGAGTCGATCGTTACCTTCCGGCAGATGCGCCGACCATTGACGCCGGGGTCACGATTACGGTGACGTTAAAGGACACGCAGTCGCACGTCGTGAGCGTGGCGGCCGGCGAGCAGAAGCCTCACCGGATCACGATCGGCTCGGCGGCCTATACCATCAGCAGCGATATCTTCGAGAAACTGACCGCGCCGCTGATCGAGAAAGCCGAGGATGGCGAGTAGCCCGTCGGCATGAGAGCCCTTTCATCAATGGCGTAGCGTCCTGAGCCGGCTCTCCCGGCGTGCCGGGACGCGTGGCACAAGTCGCTACGTCATGAGCGAAAACGCTCCAGTCTCGGCATCC
>Ga0310124_10003670_pt1 | contig 10263 bp, 6 predicted proteins | sample CB11b_AW_Bot5_MG_FD_203507 | JGI IMG/M metagenome (GOLD analysis project Ga0310124, IMG submission 203507) | Marine microbial communities from Western Arctic Ocean, Canada - CB11b_AW_Bot5 | ecosystem: Environmental > Aquatic > Marine > Oceanic | place: Canada: Western Arctic Ocean | collected...
CTGCCGCAGCCGCAATCGGACGAGGAGTGGGATGTTGCACAATTCTGCGACGGCCCGCACGAGGGCGTTCTCTTCGCCTTCCGGTTGCAGGCGCCGGCGGAGCGGCAGGTGATCGTGCCGCGCGCAACAGATCCGGGTGCGACGTATCGCGTTCGCGACGAGGCAACGCAGGAGGAAATCACGATGTCCGGAGAGGCGTTCGGTCGCGACGGCCTGAGCGTGGCGCTGCCGCTCCGTTCAGCGAAGCTGTATACATATGTACGGGCAGACTAATTCGGGTGGTACGGCCGTGCGCAGCATCACAAACTATTTCTTGACGCCGTGGCCGAAGTCGAATGCTGCCTCCGCGGCACTGTGTTCGGCGTGATTACTGGGACCAAGAGGCAGTTGTCATATCTTGCCCCGGATTTTTCCACTTTCCCCATTCACTTTTCCGCCACGATGCTCACCGGTTTGTACAGCCCGCCGCCGCCGGAATAATTGTGCACGCGGATCGCCAGCAGATGATCGTTGCCGCTTTGCAGGCTGCCTGTCACATCCAATAGAAACGGCTTGGACCAGGTGATGTTTGGGAACGCCGTGTCGTACCACGCCACAAGCTTGCCGTCGATATACAGAAATGCCCCTTCGTCCACCGCCTCGAACAACACGAACACACGCTTGCCATCGGGCAATGCCGGACACTTGTACTGCAGGCGATACCAGCCTTCACCCAGATTTTTGTAGCCCTGCGTATCCCAGAACTCACTGATCCGGATGGACGTCAGGTCGTCTGACGGGAAGTCCGGCTTATAGAAACCTTTCGCTGTACCGACGCCCTTCGGATCCGCTTTGAAGCGCCAGCCTTCGAGCGGCAACCGCGCCACCACCTCAAGCTTCGGTACGAGGTCGCGACATTTTACACCGTCGATATATCGCGCCGTTTTCGGCGGTGTCGCACCGAAGCCGGATTCTTTCTGCTCGTTGACAAATTCCCCGTCCTTGGTTAATTCGCGCAGCTCATCGGCGATAGGCGCTGTCCGTATGCCCAATTCCTCGAGCCGTTTGACCAGATGATTTTTGGTGTCGGCCCCGAGATTCGGGTTTTTCAACAAGGTTATCATGGGTTGCAGGTCTTCAGCATCGCCGGTGATACAAAAAATCGCGCCATACGAGTCGGTGTGCGAAATGTTCGGGTTCGCCCGTGCCGCGTACTCACGCAACGCCGGCAATGCGGCCGTTGCCGCGGGGCCAATGGCCGCGAGCGCGTTGATGATTTCCATCTTGTCCGGATTCTCGGCGTGCAGCTCCGAGAGTTTGGTGGCGACAGGCGCGGCATGCTCACCGAGACGCGTGATCAGCGCCATTATTGCCTGGCGCACCGCTGGCGCGGAATTGTCCAGCGCGCGAGCGACCGCGGGCATTGCCGGTTTGGCAAGCGGTCCCATCACCCCCAACATTTCGGCGACCCGTCTGGTGATGTCCGGATGCGTATCTTCCAGCGCAATAGCGAGCGGTTCGACGATTGCCGCCGCATGGTCTGAGGGTATATGGGGAGCGTTGCGTTTGTATTTTTCGACGGGACAACCGATTCCTCCAAGGGCCATGATTGCGCCGATCCGGACGTACGGATCCGGATGCTCGAGCAGTTTCGCGATCACGGGCACAGTTTGATAGGCTTGCGGGCCGATGGCTTCGAGTGCATGGAGGGCCGGCATGCGCGTGTCCGGATCATTCAGCAATGTCGCCAACCGCTTGGCGGCCGGCCACGCCTTGTCACCCATCTCGTACAAGGCCCACACTGCGGCGCGGCGCTCTGCCGTATCGCTGCGGGTCGTCCCCAGCAGACAGGCTGCCACCGTTTTGCCGCGATATGTCGCTGCTTCGTCCTTGACCCGTGCGAGCGGCCGACGCTGCTCGGGCGTGTTGGGCAACGGGCCCAGTTTTATAATGTAATCTGCGGCCTGTTGGCGAATTGCATCAAATCCATCCGTTGCCAATGGCTTGTCTGCCGCCACTTTCAGCGGCTGCACGAGCCGCAGACGACTCCGCAGCTCAGTCAGCCACGCCGCTGCTTCGACCGCGACTGGCGTATCGCGGTTCGCAGCAATACCGTCTTCGAGCATTTGCAGATAGCGGTAGTCATCGATACCCTCGCGACGGGCTTCCCAACCGGTCACCGGCATCGGCTCTTGACTGTCCGGCGGGAACCACGCATGCCGATGATGAATGTGGTGATAGGCCCAGATCCAATTGCCCTGCAACTCATGAGTCCAGGTGAATAACCCGGCAAAAAAACGCTCTTTCAAGGGGTCGTGGCCTTGGCGCCAGATAGTGAAAGAGAAGGTGAGCAAGTCTGCACCGAGACGCTTTGTTTCTGCCGCTGCTTCCGGCGTGACCAATCCCTCGCCAACACTGAGCACATCACATAGGTTGGGGATTGAATAACCATAAAACGAAACGATGTCTGCGAAATCGACGCTCATTCGCCGGTTTAGACCGCGGTATTTTGCGCACGCCTTTCGAAGCACAACAAGATCACTGGGATAGTCCGGTTCATCGGCGGCAAAACCAGCGAACTCAGGCCAGCCCCGTCTCGGGGTCTCAGCCAGCAACCAGTCGATCGATTCCTTCAATTTTTCCGGGCTGTTATCAGGCGCAATGTCACCGAGCATGAGACTCATGACATTCGGGTCAAGCAGCTCCGCTTCCATGGCGAGCGGCAGCAGCTTATGCAAGACATGATTGTTGCGCGGCGGCAGCGGATGAAGGTCTGAGGCGGGATAGAAGACACATGCATTCTGGCCGTGGGCAGCCATGTCACGGTAGATCTTGAGGACCGTCTCATTCGCGACGCCGACGCCCCCGAAGCGTTTTGGCAGCATGTCTTCGCGAAACCACATGCCGAACGAAACCCGCGGCCGTTGCAGCGCAAACGGTCGCACCGTCACCGCGAGCGCAATCACCGTTTCCGGTTTTCCCGCCGGCTGTATGCGAACGCTTCCGTGATACAGGCCCGGCTTACAATCGGCTGCCGCGCGGAACGTCAGCCAGAAGTTGACGGTATTGCCCTTTGGCAACGCGGCAAACACATTGCTGCGCTGCAGATGAATCTCGCTGGGGAGCCAGCCCCGAATCTCAGCGGCATCGACGGGTTGAAACTCGAAGTATTCCTTGATCTCCGGGCTGATGCGGTGATAAACGGTGACGGGCAGATCGCATTCGACCTGTACCTTCAGCTTTTCAATGCCGTCGGTGAGTGCGTGCACCCCGAACTGAATCGACTCATACTCATCCGAGGCGAGCGTGCACGCCAGCGATTTTGCAATGGTCTCTCGCGCCGGAACGTGCGTCGCCGGCAAGTTCACCAGGTTTGAATAGTTGAAGACAACGTACCCGTCTTGTTTCTCTACGGATGTCCATTCGGCGCCGGCATCGGCCACCGCGACGGCGATGACCAAACCCGCGAGGCCGATGATTTTTCGTATTTGTATACCCATTGTGTCAATCGTGCATAATGTTGCTGAGTCGCTGGTCAGTTTCCTCCCCACTTGCCCTTGCCACCGGGAGAGATAAAGGTAGAGTTTAGTAGTATACGTCGGTTGAGACAGAATGAACTCCTTGGACTCCTGGGGCTCGCTGAAATGCACAAGCTTCGCAACGCCAGTTTCACACGAATCGAACTACTGGGGCGCAGGCGTCAAAGACCAATTCTATTCGGATTTACCCTCATCGAATTGCTCGTAGTGATCGCCATCATCGCCATTCTCGCATCGATGCTGCTGCCGGCGCTCGGCAACGCCAAGGAGGCAGGGCGGCGGGCGTATTGCCAGAACAATGAGAAACAGATTTACCTGGCGCTTTTTATGTACACGGATGATAGCGACGATTTCTTTCCGTCTTTGGGAGACAACGGCAGTTCCATGCAGGGTGGGGGATACGATGAGAATTACCCTTATGGGACGTGGTGCAGACGCCTGGCTAAACTCGGATATCTCGGGTCGACGCAGGGAACAGAATACGGCCCGGTCGTCCAGATCTACGGTTTCCAATTTGAACGTTGGGAGATATACCGCTGCCCGTCAGACCCGCCGGGAAAGATCCCCCTCCCTGTAGCCTCTGACTATACCGGAGCACTCGTAAGCAACTACGACAACGGCTTCATGGCTACGTCCTACGGAATGAATCTCAACTTTGGATACGGTTCCATAAACTACAGTGATTACTGGACGGAGCGTAAGGGTTTCTCCAGCCCCGGGGAAAGCGGGGCTGCTGACGCGGACAAAGGCGCCTCAGAAACATTGTGCATAGCGGATAGTTACAGATATGAATGGGGTTGGCAATCTCCAATTATCGGCTGGGTTAATGATTCCCCTGCCTGGTACGCTGTCCGGGAAACGCCGATGGACGACCATTTCCGGCATACCAGGAAAATCAACGTCACATATTTGGATGGACATCTGGCCCCGGTCGGATCCTTTTGGGATACCGGGGTCCCTATTTACGTCGAATCCTACAAGCGCAAGCCGTGAAGAAAATCGGTGGCGTTCCCTGATCAAAAAAACAGGGTCCCGAACTGGCTGGGATCCTTGCGCCAGGCGATGCCGTTAAAGAGACGCAGCCATCCTTCCCGTATGCCGCTGTCATTGTCATTGACGACCAATGCGAAACCCAGGGTTGTTCCCGGGGACGGGACGGCAATGCCCAGCTCGGACCACGGTATCGCCGCTTCGTAGAGCGTTTCGCCGGCGTCGCGGCGGATGCTGCACGTCACCGCATCGACAGGCCCCCTGGGTTCAGTCCAGCGGAACACACGCTCTCCCGTTGGCGTCAGGGCGAAGCCGAATTCGGTGCGAGAGCCGCTGCTAACGCCGGGTTCGGATTGTTGACTCAGCGCGAGTTGAATCGAGTCACCTTTCCAGATCTGCGTCCCGGTGTAGGCCTGACCGTGCGTTTCGTCCGTCACTCGCACGCACAGGTACAATGCCTGCGTATCCCAGGCGAGCTGCAGGAGGGCGCTGCAATCGGCTGCATCCTTCCAAAGGTCTTGATGGAGGCCGTCGAAAATTGTTACGGGGATCGTGGGCACGCCCTTCCAGTCGGCTGTCGAACCGTCGGCGGTCATGGTCTTTTGCAAAGGACGCCAGAAGGATATCTCCCGGGTGGCGGTCACGGTGTTGCCATCTGCCAGTCGCAGCTCGGCGGCAACTTCAGCGGCATGGGCATTGACAGCACCCGGTGGGCAGGGGACCAACACGCGGAAGCGGGACCCGTCGGCTGCAACCCAGGCGATCTTCTCCAGGATCGTCTCGGTTTGACCGCCCCAGGTCTCCATTCCTTTGACCTCGGCCCGCAAGATGACCGGCGGTGGCTCCAGAGTGCTCCGCCCCGAAAGCACCAGAGCGAATCCTTGGGGTGTCCACATCGGTGCCAACGAGAGTGTGGCGGGCGGGCGGATCGAGACTGCCGCTGATTCGACGCCGAACAACTCTCCGGCGTCATCCCGCCAGCGCAAAACAATGGGGTACGTCCTGCCGATCACCGCATCGGCTCCAACCGTGATCCGCAGCGTGCTACCGGCGTCCTTTTCCGGGGGGATGTCGATCTGTTTCGCCGCCGGTCCCAGCCAACCATCGGGAACCTCGACCGTCTGGGTGCCGGTGACCGGACGCGTTTGCCGGTTGTGCAGGGTCATGGGGATCTCGACTGTGTGGCGCGGTGCCGAAATCGCCGAGCCCGGCGTCACCACTGCCGGCAGGCACTCGACTTCACCGCTGCCCTCCAAAAAGAGCGGTGTCGTTCCGAGCTCGGTGACGACGAGGTTGCCACGCGCCCGTATCGGGCGGATCGGTCCGGATGCCGAGACGCTGCGAAGCGGCGCACCTTCCCAGCGGGTTGTGAGCGACGCGGTGCCGATGACACACCACGCTGCCACCAGCGTCCGGTTGTCAGCGTGCGCAAACTGGTACGCATGCACGTTGGCGGCACCGGTCTCGAGACGACGCACGAACCGGGTGTTTCTGAGCATCATCGATGTCATGCGGCAGGCGATCGCCGGCGCCTTCGGGGTGAAGTCATGATGGAGGAGGCCGAAGTTGTGTTCGTTGAAGTCGCGCCTGGTGCCGTCGTTTTGGAAGTCATACCACAGATTGGCCTTGATCTCGGGGATGGCATAGAGCTGGATATACATCCTGGCGAGGTAGTCGGCGCTGGCGTGTTCCGGCACGCCGCGGGGGTCATCCTGATTGGGCCACCCCACTTCCGTGTTGAAGATGGGTGTGCCGGCAGCGCCGTACCTGGCCAGGAGTTCCACCAGCTCGCCGAGATGTTCGACCATCGTACGGCCGCCCTGCTCGGGGGCTGCGGGATAGTGATAGGCGTGCACCGAGACGGCATCGAAAGAGCCGACGGCGCCTTCCTTCAGGACATTCTCGATGAAGCCCAGGTCGAGACCCGCAGTTGCCATGGCAATGACCACGGCATCGGGGTTGCCCCGTTTGACGGCTGGGTAAGTTGCCTTGAGCAGCCTGGCATAGGCTGCGGGGTTCGGCCTGGGTTCCCAGAAGTGGTTGGTATTGGGTTCATTCCATACTTCCCAGTAGCGCACGGTGTCGCGGTACGTACGGGCCATGAACTCGCTCCATGCGGCAAATGCCTGTCGCCCTGTTTCGGTTTCGACCGATCGGTTCTTCTCGTACAAAGCGTTGCTGTAATCGAGGATGACCAGGGGCTCGCAGCCATACTCGGGCCGGGCGATGCGCAGAAAACGGTCGAATGTCGGGGAAACTTTGTACACACCCTTCGTCTGTTCCGTGCCGCTCCAGTGAGCGTCGTCGCGCAACCAGCGTATACCCATGTCGCTGGCCAGTTGAAGGTTCTTTTCGATCGGGCCCCGGCTGCCGTGGCCGAAGTGCATGGATACACCGAAAGGACTGTCAGGATCGGGCTTGTGCGAGGTAACTTCCGGTAACCACGAAAAAGCTTGCGTCTGGCCACGCAAACCGAATCCCACGATGACTCGGTATAGTCCGAAGTCGGTGAGCTCCGGGGCCACTGTAAACGTCTCACCAGCCCCGGCCGCCAGGGACAGATTGCGCTGCAGCGCGGTTATGGAGGTGCCGTCGCCACGTTCCACGACTACGCGAAATGGGGTTTCGGGCATGGCGGTGACAAGCGGATTGTTCACGGTGATCTCGAACGATGGCCGCCGGCCATAGAACGCATTGCCGGGAACCGAGCTTTTACAGGAAACATAAACAAAATCCGTGTAGGCTCCCTCAGCATCGTAAGTGATGTCGTCGATGGCGAGACTGCTTTGGAATGGTCGGATGGCGCTATCCACCAGGATCGCGATGCTGCGAAACGGGCTGGTCATTATTCCGTCGCCGCTGCCGCCCCAATGTTCATCCGCCCGAGCGCTCACATCGAACTTAATCTGCCGCCACCCGTGCCAGTCGATCGTGCCCCAGGTGTACTGGTGTACCTCTCCGTCAGCATCCACGACACGCATTCTGAGCAACTGCTGCGATGCGTCACCGCGCATCCAGAAGTTGATCGCCCGCACGGCACCGGTCATCGGTTGGGGAATCCGCAGTTCGACATATTGCAGCGGCCCGATGTTCTGGCGAAATCGATAGTGCAGCCGTGCCGACTGCATTCCCCCATAGGCCTCTTCCCGGTCGAGCTCTATGCGCGTCTCGGGTTGCAGCCGTTCACCACCGAGGCTGACGGGAGCGTTGTCTTCGAAGTCCGCATAGGGGATGCCCGTGATCAGCTCGGCCCCGGTCTTGCCGGTCCAGAGCACGAGCAGGAGAAACAGGGTCGCCTTCATGTTGTTATGCGTCACGTCATTCGCCCTTGTTATTGATGCAGAGCGGCGCGCCGGTTCCGTCGAGCGCGGTGGTGGCGGCGGGGATCGTGGACGGGCAGTTGATGACGGGCCTGATCATTGGGTAATATGTCGCAGCTATCGGAACTCGAACACGTCAAACTTTTATTTTGTCAGAATGGTCCTCTGAGGTCATCTGCCACCGAGATTGTCAAAGCCTTATTTCCGCCGATATCGACTGTCGCCCCCCGGCGAACATTCGAGTGCCTGGAACTTCGGTTCCAACTCCTTTTTTATATCTCTTTTCCTGGTCAGGCTATCTGGGAAAAGACAGGGATACTGAAGGTTTTGTTAATGATTTGGAGCTAAAGTGGATGGAATGACGGAACGCGACCACATCGATTTTTAGACCGCAAGACGCAAACATGACCGGGAAGGAGAGAACCGATGCCGACAGTGACATTCAAATCCAAGCTCAGTTCAGGCACAACGCTCCTGGGCACCTTTCAGCAGATGCCCGCGGCGGACGTGACAGAAATCATCGGACGTGCCGGGCTTGATTTTGTCATCATCGACACCGAACATGGGATGTTCGGTGTCGATGCCGCGATCCAGCTGGTGCGTGGCTGCGATGCTGCGGGGATCGCCTCGGTGATCCGCGTGCCCAATCTCAGCCCGGAACGTATAACTCAGGCGCTCGATTTTGGCGCCTCCGCCGTCATGGTCCCGATGATTCACAACCGGGAGTCGGCCGAGATCGCGGTGGCCGGTGCCAATTATCATCCCGAGGGGAGCAGAGGGATATGCCCTTTTGTGCGAGGTGCATCCTATTATGCCCTCGACAACCCGGACTATTACAAGCAGGCCAATGCCGAGACCGCCGTCATCTTGCAGATTGAAGGGACCGAGGGGATAGCCAATCTTGATGAGATCCTGGCGGTACCCAACGTTGACGCCATTTTCATTGGCCCCTTCGACCTCTCACAGTCTCTGGGCATTCCGGGGCAGGTTACCGACGTCCGTGTCATCGATGCATTAAAGGACATCATAAAACGGGCGGAAGAGAAAGGGGTCGCCGTCGGCAACTTCGCAGTGACTCCGGAGCAGGCGGACAACTATATCCAGCATGGTATCCGTTTTCTGGCCTACAGCACCGACACCGCCATGCTGACGACGGTCTACCTTGATCTGCGAAAATCCATCAAAACAAACTAGAGCCATCCATAGGGTGGCGGGTAAATAGGGGGATGGGCAGAAGGATCTGGTTCGGATGCCGACGTTTCACCTTCGATCCGGGCCCAGTCGCAGAGGCGGTCTAACAACTGGCCGAGCGGGCCTGCGACGAGGGACACTGAGCGAATCGCCGGACCTGGAGAGAGAGAGAATTTTCACAGAGATTAAACGCTGCCGACGGTCGCTTACAGCAAATCGGGAACCCCGGCGTCCTGGAGCGCTTGCTGCCGTTTGGGGCCTTCTTCCGCTCGGCGTTTCTCATTGCGTTCCTGCTCGGCGAGTCGTTGGGCCGCTTGAGCCGCCCGGAAAAGTCCAATATTCTCGTACATGACAACCACTGTACCATTCCGCCGTGAGGTCACGTGAACAGAGATGTTCGCATCGGCAAGCAGCTTGCGTGCATCCTCATCCGGATAATACTTTTCTTTGATCATCTCCTCGACTATTTTCTTGCCGTGCGGATCCTGACCGCCTTCCGGCCTCATTGGTAGTTCGAGCGTGACATGCACGAAACACAACTGGTCCATCATGAACACATACATGGACTGCACCGCCGGCGGCTGTCCGTTGACAGTAAGCGTTGCGGAGCCTTTGGGGGCGGTCTCCAGATTACTATCGGGAAATGCTTTCTGAACGGTTTCAATTGATACGCCCCAAGGTTGGTCCTTGTACCCTGTCACGATGTCACTCGGGTCCGCCTGAAGCGAACATACAAACCCGGGCAAGGTGAATCCGATAACGACAATGGCAAGCCGACTCATCATGGTGAACTGCTCCTTTTTGTGGTTGTGGCAAACCTCAATTACAAGGGTTACGATAGTTGCCAGTTTAGCTTGAATCAAGCCACGCGGGCAATAGGGGTGTCATGGTCAATCATCCGAATTATGAACGGGTGGCGGCACGAATCAATCAAGGAACACAAATGAAACGCAAAAAACACGGGGAACATCTGATTTCCGACCTTTCGGTGTGCGAGCCGGCGTCGGCGCTGGGTAACAGGTACACACCGGGAAAGTGGAAGCTGCTGCCATACGAACACGAGGATTTCTCAGGGGTCATGCTCGGTGCCATCGGCAGCCGCGACGCAGCGCCCGTGCGGCTGTCTCTGAATCTGAAGGGTTGGCACGAGGTCTATGTGGGGATTTATCCCACGTTCGAAGCCGGCGCCATCCGGTTGCGCCTTTCCTCGGACCGGGCCTGGCGCAAGTTCCGTGTCAACGTCG